>Ga0209211_10001430_pt1 | contig 45173 bp, 40 predicted proteins | sample RifGroA2_FD_183992 | JGI IMG/M metagenome (GOLD analysis project Ga0209211, IMG submission 183992) | Groundwater microbial communities from Rifle, Colorado, USA - Groundwater A2 (SPAdes) (version 2) | ecosystem: Environmental > Aquatic > Deep subsurface > Groundwater | place: Rifle, Colorado...
TGGAGCGTCTCTCACTGCGTTATCCAGATTACGGCTTTGCCGTTCACAAGGGCTACGGCACGGCGAGCCACTACCGTATGCTCAAAAAGCGCGGTCTCTCTCTTATCCACCGCAGGAGCTTTTGCAAAAAATTGTTCCCTATGGTATAATATACATAGGTAATCTTTAAGAAAGGGGATTGGTTGATGGCAGAACAGTACCGCTACAACTGCATAGTTGGGGGCGTGCACAGACAGCTCCTTACACCTGAACTGGGAAGCGCCGTGTTTTTAAAAGCAGCACAAACGCGGGGAAGTCCCAAGAGGCGGGTATGCGCCGAGCCGGGCTGTATCACAGTACTCTCGGGCAGCAATGTCCAGGGCGGACAGTGGTTCGCCGAAGGAATGCAGGGAGACGAAAAGGGAGAGGAACATGAAAACAGAAAGCTTCCAAAATGATCGGCCGAGTGAGCGGGCGTTGCGCGACTTGGACATCTACTTGGCGCATCATGGCACAGTGTCGCGCCATAGGCAGGCATGCATTGATTGCGGCGCTCTCTTGAATCACTACAACTCTGGGCCGCGGTGCCTCCCTTGTGAGAGAGAAGAGGAGAAACGGCAATTAGAGCGCAGGCTCAAACGTTTCCACCCACTGGATTTGGGGAGAGTTCGCAACCGGCACCGGCTCTTTAGCCACTTTGCCAAATAGTTCACCCATCCTCTGCTGTGGCTTTTGCCTCGACTTACCATCGGGGCTTTTTTTCTTTACTTTTCCTCTCCTCCCGTGTATAGTAGGCGGATGTCAGTACGCATGCGCCATACTCGCGCCCATACGGCAAACCGCAGATCACATCATGCGATAGAGGGTGTCCGTCTGTCCACGTGTCTCAAATGCGGCGCTTTGCATGTGCGCCACCGCGTGTGCCTCAACTGCGGGAGCTACCGCGGACGCGAGGTGCTCAATGTGCTTGCCAAGGTGGAAAAGCGGCAGGAACGCATGCGCAAGCGCGAGGCAGCCGCATCGAAGTAAGCTTTTTTTGTAAATTAGGCGGTAGGTTCTTTGTATCTATGGCAAATCGGCACCTTTCACGCAGTATAGCGCTCCAATCACTCTTTGAGTGGGATTTCATGAGCGAAACCGCCACGATAACGGATAGTTACGGCGGGCTCGCCGCTTCTATTGAAGCAAATATTGCCGAATTTGCTCCCGGTTTGGAGGATGCCCGTTTTACAAAATCTCTTGCTGCTGGTGTGGTAGAGTATCGCGAGAAGCTGGATACTGTTATTGAAAAATTTGCTCCAGACTGGCCGATTGACCAGATTTCCATAGTAGACCGCAATGTCCTGCGTCTCGGACTCTTTGAGCTCCTCTTTGGCGACACAAAAGAGGTCCCCGCCAAAGTTGCTATCAACGAGGCCATTGAACTTGCCAAGATGTTCGGCGGCGAGTCTAGCGGCAAGTTCGTCAACGGCGTGCTCGGCTCGGTATATCGCGAGATGGGTGAGCCGGGCAAGGACGACGTCCCCGCCAAGAAGCGCCGCGTTAAGGAGAGGGATATAGATCCTAAGGATCTCCCCATAGAGAAGCTTGGCGGCGCTGTGGTATACTCGCGCGAGCGCGGCACCATCCGTCTTGCGCTCGTCCACGACGTGTTTGGCTACTGGACGCTTTCAAAGGGGCATATTGAGGAGGGCGAGAATGCGGAGGAGGGGACGATACGCGAAATCCACGAGGAGCTCTCGCTCCCCATCACCATTGTTGGCGCACTGGGCGGTAACGAATATATTGCCTCCCATCCGGAGAAGGGTAAGATACGCAAGCAGGTGGACTACTTTTTGGGAGAGACCAAGGACAGGGGTAAGCTCAAGCTCACCAAGGAAGGAGGGCTTGACCAAGCGGCGTGGTTTACGCTTGAAGAACTCGGCGATCTGCGCATCTATGACGACATCATCCCCATTATTACCAAAGGCATTCAAATAATACTTGCAAAACCATGAGCACGGACTTTTCTCCCTTTGAAGCGCGGATCGGCGTGCGATTTAGAGATCGGGCTCTGCTGGAGCAGGCCTTCATACATCGCTCATACCTTAATGAAAATCCTAACATAACTCTTGGCCATAACGAGCGGCTGGAGTTTCTCGGCGATGCGGTGCTGGAGCTGGCGGTAACCGACTATCTCTACCGTAGCTACCCAAAAGAGGACGAGGGGACATTGACTGCATACCGTTCCGCACTTGTTAATGCAGTGACTATCGGTACTGTGGCGCAGGAGCTCGGTATGAACGAGCATCTCTTGCTCTCGCGCGGGGAGGCAAAAGATGAGGGGCGCGCGCGGCAGGTCATCCTTGCCAACACCTACGAGGCGGTAGTTGGCGCACTTTATCTTGACCAGGGCTACGCGTGCGCGCGGGACTTTATTACGGCACATCTCATCCCGCGCATGGACGGCATCCTTGCCGAGAATCTCTGGCTGGATGCGAAGAGTTTTTTCCAGGAAAAAGCGCAGGAGAAGGAGGGCGTTACTCCCTCTTACAACGTTCTCGCGGAATCCGGGCCCGACCACAACAAAAAATTTACCGTTGGCGTCTACATCGGGAGCAAGCAGGTGGCGCAGGGCAACGGCCATTCCAAGCAGGAGGCCGAACAAGATGCCGCGCGCAAGGCCCTTGCCGAGAAACGTTGGAATGTCCGCTAGTGTTATAATAATTCCGTGCGGTTAAAAAATATTGAGCTTTCCGGTTTTAAGTCATTTGCAAAAAAGACGCTACTTACTTTTGACGCGCCCATTACCGCTATCGTCGGCCCCAACGGTTCGGGGAAGAGCAACATTGCGGAGGCCTTCCGCTGGGTCTTGGGCGAACAGTCGCTTAAAATACTGCGCGGTAAACGCGGCGAGGACCTGATTTTCAACGGCTCCGGCTCTGCGCCGCGGATGAGCCGGGCGTCGGTGACACTCACCTTTGACAACAGCGGCAGGAGCTTGCCGCTCTCATTTAACGAGGTTTCCATCTCGCGCGAGGTGCACACCGACGGCGCCAGTGAGTATCTCCTCAACCGCTCCAAGGTGCGCCTCAAGGACATTGTAGAGCTCCTTGCCTCGGTGGGGCTCGGAAGCACGGGCCACCACATCATCTCGCAGGGCGAGGCTGACCGAATATTGCGCGCACGCCCGCGTGAGCGCGAGGCCATGATTGAAGAGGCGCTCTCGCTTACGGTCTATCATCTCAAAATTGCCGAGAGCGAGCGCAAGCTCCAAAAAACACAGGAGAACCTGCGCCAGGTTGAGGCATTGCGAAAGGAAATTGCGCCGCACCTCAAGTTTTTGGGCAAGCAAATGGAGAAGATGCGCCAGGCGGAAAGCCTGCGAGATGAGCTCACGGCTCTCTATCGCGACTACCTTGCCCGCGAGGAATCCTACCTGCGGAGAACCGCACAGGAGCTTGCGGCGGCACGTACAGTACCTGCGCAGGAGCTCCGCGACATTGAAGCGCGCCTGAAAAATGCCGAAACACTCCTCTCACGGGGAGGTCCGGCAGAGAGCGACGACGAATGGACTTTCACACGCTTGCGCAGAGAGCTTGGAGAGACGGGGAATGAGCGCGCAGAACTTACCCGCAAACTTGGGAGAGTTGAGGGCATGATAGAGGTGAGGAGCGAGAGCGAGGGAACAGAGGCAGACGCCGCATCTATACCGCTCGCGGACGTCCGTACGCTCGTAGAGGACATTGAGGCGCTCATCGCGGGCAGTGAACAGAAAAGCGATTTTACATCCATCAAGGCGGCGCTTACCGCTATTAGGGAAGAGGTAAGAATTTTTATCGGGCAATTTGCAGGGAGCATAAAGAGCAGCAAGGCAAGCACACTCTCGGGACTTACGCGCGAGAAGGAGATCATGGAGCGCGCGCTCGGCGCCGTGCTCGCTCGAGAGGAAGGACTGCGCGCGGAAGCCGATACCGTGCGTGCGCGCATTGCGGAGGCGGAAAGTCTTTCGCGCGAAAAGGAGCGGGAGACCTATGAGCTGAAGGCCGCGCGCAGCGCGCGCACGCAGGAACTCGAGTCGCTTGACCTTAAGCGTTCCACGTTTGAAATCAGCGAGCGTGACTTCAAGGAGATGCTCGCAGAGGCGCGGGTTTTGATTGGACGGGAGGCGCTCAACTATAGTTCTGAACATTTGAATCTTGATACCGAGACGCGTGCCGCACAGGAAGCGCGGCACAAGCAGATTGACCGGCTCAAGTTCAAGTTGGAAGACCTTGGCGCCGGAGGCGACGACATCGTGAAGGAGTACCGAGAGGTGAGCGAGCGTGACAGCTTTCTCTCGCGCGAGCTTGAGGACCTTTCTGCGAGCGAGCAATCCCTCCATCAGGTGCTCCGGGAGCTTGAGGAGATTCTGGAGCGCGAGTTCCATGAGGGGATTGAGAAGATTAATGCCGAATTCCAAAAGTTTTTTGAGTTGATGTTCGGCGGCGGCACGGCGTCTATTTTTGTCATTAAAGCAAAGCGGCGCGCTCGGGGAGAGGAGGAAATTTTGGAGGAAGGGCAGGAGGAGACGGGCATAGACATATCGGTCTCACTCCCTCGCAAAAAACTCCGCGGCATTCATATGCTCTCCGGAGGCGAGCGGGCGCTTACCTCCATCGCACTTTTGTTTGCTATCTCACAGGTTAACCCGCCGCCCTTCCTCATCCTTGACGAGACGGATGCCGCTTTGGATGAGGCAAACTCGCGCCGCTACGGCGACATGATAGAGAACCTTTCGCACTACTCCCAGCTCATTGTGATTACCCACAACCGTGAGACCATGAGCCGCGCGGGCATTCTCTACGGCGTTACCATGAACGCCGACTCAATCTCAAAACTCCTCTCCATCCGCTTTGATGAGGCAGTAGATATTACAAAATAGGCCTTAATGACGGAAGTGAGACTTCCGTCATTAAGGCACCAATTCGTAGTCAATCTGATTTTTGCCGGTATCAACGCGGCAGACGCGGATGCTCACCGTATCGCCGAGGCGGTAAGCGCGCTTGCTGTGCTCGCCGACGAGGAGCATGCTCTGCTCGTTGAATACGTAATAGTCGTCAGGGAGCTTGGTAACGTGTATGAGCCCGTCAGCGCCGGTACTCTCCTCTCGCACAAAGACGCCAAAGTTAGTCACGCCGGTAATAATCCCGTTACTCTCCATGCCGATGTGCTCCGCGAGATACTCAACCTGCTTGGCCTTGAGCGAGTCACGTTCGGCCTCCGCGGCAAAGACCTCACGCTCGGTAGCATGCAGAGCCGCCCTGTCGCAGTGCTGCAGGAGTTTGGCGGATACGCGGCGTCCCTTGAGGTACTCGGTGAGGAGGCGATGCACAAGTAGGTCCGGGTAGCGACGGATGGGAGAGGTAAAGTGCGTGTAGTGCTTGAAGGCGAGTCCAAAGTGCCCGATATTTTTCATCGAGTAAATTGCCTTTGCCATGGCGCGTAGCGTCGCAGAGTGCACAAAGTATTGCTGTGGCGTTCCCAGCACCTCGATGAGGAGTCGGTTGAGCTCGGCAGGATTTACCTGCTTGCCCCGTAAAATTGAATAGCCCATGGGTCTTGCGTAAAGGTCCAGAAAGGCGATTTTCTCCGTGTCAGGAACATCATGGATGCGGTACACAAAAGCGCCGGGTTTGTTCTGCGCCGCGCGGGAGGCAAACTCCGCCACGCGGCGGTTGGCGAGGAGCATGAGGTCCTCAATAAGCTGGTGGCTCTCGCTGTGGGGTACGACATAAAATGAAAGGGGCTTGCCATCGGCATCCAATTCACAGCGCAGTTCGGTATCGTGGATGGCAATCGCTCCCGCGTCGAACTTTTTTTTCCGCAGGGCTCTCGTGATACGCGCGAGTGTGCCAAGCATCTCGCCCCATGGTCCACCATTTCCATCCATGATCTCCTGTGCTTCTTCATAGGTGAGCCGCGCGGCAGAGCGGATAATACTCCTGCCAAACCATTCCTTGGTGATACTGCCGTCCTTGCTGGTTTCAAACACCGCCGAGTAGCAGAGCCGTTCCTTGTGCGGCAGGAGCGAGCAGAGTGTATTAGAGAGCGCCTCGGGGAGCATGGGGATGACACGGTCAACGAGGTAGATAGAAGTTGCACGCTTGTGCGCCTCTTTATCCAAGGCGCTCTCGGGGCTGACAAAGAAGGATACGTCGGCGATGTGTATTCCCACTTCATGTGTGCCATCGGGAAGTGCGCGCAGTGATATGGCGTCGTCAAAATCTTTGGCGCTTTTAGGATCAATCGTGATGGTCGGCACATTGCGAAAGTCGCGACGTCCGCCTGCGGCGGACTCGCGCTCCATAATTTCCGCCTCCCTTGCAAGGAGGGCTTGTGCCTCCCTCTCTGCCTCATGCGGAAAAGCCCCCGGGAGAGGGGGTCGCACGCGCACTTTTGTGCGCACCGAAGCGCCCTTTTTGACCATATACATTATCATAGCACATCTGCCGGGCCTGCCTGCCGGTAGGCGGGCCGGATACAAGTATTTGACGTATGCGCCTTATCTGATATAGTTACCCCGTATATCTATGCTAAAAATCAGATTACAGCGGGTTGGACGCAAGAATGACCCCTCATTCCGCATTGTGGTTGCAGAACACACGACTGCCGCTAAGAAGCCGGGTTCATTTCTTGAAGTGCTGGGGAATTACGACCCGCGTCGGGATACGCGCACTATAAATGCCGCGCGCGTAAAGCACTGGATGGAGCGTGGTGCACAGGTCTCTGGCACAGTGCACAACCTCCTTATTACAGAAAAGATTATCAGCGGAGAGAAGCGCAATGTGCTCCCGCGCAAAACCGTGCCCACAAAACAGGAAGAGCCAAATGCAGGAGAGCCTAAAGAGGCTGAAGTAAGAGAAGAGACGCTTGTAGCAAAAGAGGCCGCGTAGTATACTAGGTGCATTAACAGTTTACCTTTAGCGTATGTCAGAGCATTCTGATCAGGACTTTCTTGAAAGTGTTATTAATGCCCTTGTAGACAATCCGAGTGATGTGAAGATTGGGAGGACGGTGGATGAGATGGGCGTACTGCTCACACTTGACCTCAACCCGGCGGATATGGGGAAGGTAATCGGCCGTAGCGGCAACACCGCAAAGGCGATCCGCACACTCCTGCGCGTCGTGGGGATGAAGAACAACGCGCGCGTCAATTTAAAAATCAATGAGCCGGAAGGCGGCCGCCACTTTGCAGAGAGCGCCGCAAGCAAGTCGGTGGATGAAGCGATGGCGGACTTGAAGTTCTAAGGCGTGCTGAAGTTTTTGATCATCACCATTTTTCCCGAGAGCCTGGAATCCTACCTCGCATCTTCAATGATATTGCGTGCTGTGGCACGCAATATCATTTCTGCACAAGCGATTAACCCGCGCGATTTTACTGACGACCCGCACCGGAAAGCAGACGACAAGCCCTACGGCGGCGGGCCGGGGATGGTGATGAAGGCGCTACCCATCATAAGGGCAGTGAGCGCGCTCAAATTGAAGAAGGGCGGAAAGAGAAAAATTCTCATTATGTCTCCACGGGGCAGACAGTTTACGCAGACGGAAGCAAAAAAATTTGCAAAAAAGTACGATGAGCTGGTGCTCATTGCCGGGCACTACGAGGGCATTGATGCGCGGGTGAAAAAAATATTAAAAGCAGAAGAAGTCTCGGTGGGACCTTACACACTCACCGGCGGGGAGCTACCCGCGCTCATCATTATTGATGCGGTCTCGCGGCATGTACCCGGCGTTTTAGGCAAGGTGGAGTCTCTGGAAGAGGGGAGGGCGACGAGCGGCGAGACCTACACTCGCCCCGAGCTCATCACCGTCAAAGGCAAAAAGTTCCGCGTCCCCGCAGTCCTCCTCTCCGGCCACCAAAAAAATATACACTCCTATCGCTCCACACAATCTTAATTGTCCAACCTCCGATGTTGGACAATTAACGCTCTGTAATAAAGAATTCACAGCCGTGAATTAAAGGATAAAACGATAGGTATGGCACACAGTGCAAGAAGAGACGCCATCGGCATCGGTGCAGACGTGGTCAACAAACTGGCTGGTTTGCAAATTGACCTCTTGCAAAAAATTCGGCAGGGTCATATCACCAACGAACATCTTGAGTGGTTTAACGGTCTCACTTTATGGCTGACAGTTTTTCTTTTTGAGCCGCTTGACAGGATTGAGGGACCCGTATATACTCGGGAGTACGTTTAGCTGCGATTGAGTTACGATACCCGCTAACACAATTACTAGCTAGTCTCCAATAGTAAACCTTTGAACGGGTAACTATTTCTTTGGGCATATTTTTGCACCCGCTCTTTTTCTATGAAACTCACTAAAAAGTATTTTTCAAAGTACACCAAGCCCCTGGCCGAGGTCCCTGACCTCGTTGAGCTCCAGCTCAACTCGTTCCGCTGGCTCGTTAAGGAGGGCCTCGCGGAGGTCTTCAAGGAGTTCTCGCCCATTAAGGACTACTCGGAAAAGAAGTTTGACCTCACCTTTAAGGATTTTGCCATTGAGGAACCCAAGTACGACGAGCAACACGCCAAGGAGAACAATCTCACTTATGAAGCCCCGCTCGTGGCGAGCGTGGTTCTCAAGAGCAAAAATTTTGAGCATGAGCAGAAGATATTTCTCGCCGACTTCCCGCTCATGACTGCGCACGGCACCTTCATCATCAACGGCATTGAGCGTGTGGTGGTGCCCCAACTCGCGCGGAGCTTTGGCGTCTTCTTCACCGCAAACGACCTGCGCGGCAAGAAGCACTTTGGAGCCAAGGTCATTCCCTCGCGCGGCGCGTGGATTGAATTTGAGACCGAACTGGATGGCTGCGTCTACGTGCGCATTGACCGCAAGCGCAAGATTCCCGCAACAGCGCTCCTGCGCCTCTTTGGCGATACGGAAGGAAAGGGGAGCACGGAGGCAATCCAAAAGGCCTTTGCACACCTTGAGTCAGAGACGCCCTACATCAAAAATACCCTAGACAAGGAGGCATTCAACTCTATTGACCAAAGCTTTGTAGAAGTCTATAAACGCCTGCGTGACTCCGACCTCGTCACAATTCCCGGCGCGCGCGAGTTTATTAAGAACCTCTTTTCGGCGGAGCGCTACGACCTCTCACTTGTCGGCCGCTACCGCCTCAATCAGCGCTTCGGCCTCCCTACCAGCGGAGAGGAGGCAGGACGTCGGACGCTCTCTTTTGACGACCTCGTTCGCATCGTGAGCCATATCATTACCTTAAATAGCGCTAAGGGAGCCAAGGAGGATGACATTGACCATCTGGGACTGCGCCGCGTGCGCCTTGTGGGCGAGATGCTCCAGCAGCGCGTGCGCGTGGGCATGACGCAAATGAAGCGCTACATCCAAGACAAGATGTCTACTGCCGACCAGGAGACCATGTTCCCCATCCAGCTCATTTCCCCGCGTCCACTGCAGGCACGCATCAAAGAATTTTTCACCACCAATCAGCTCTCACAGTTCATGCGGCAGGACAACGTGCTTGCCGAGATTGAGCATCTGCGTACCCTCTCGGCCATGGGTCCCGGCGGACTCACTCGCGAACGCGCCGGCTTTGAGGTCCGCGACGTGCATACCAGCCACTATGGGCGCCTCTGTCCTATCCATACGCCGGAGGGTCCGAACATCGGGCTTATCCTGCGCCTTACCACATATGCGCGCATTAACGACCTTGGTATCATAGAGACTCCCTACCGCCGAGTGCAGAAGGGCGTAGTGACCGACGAGGTCGTCTACCTCAACGCCTTGGACGAAGAACAGTACAACATTGCCCACGCCAGCGTCCCCTATGACGAGCACATGCGGCTCATTGACGATGAGGTTGAAGTGCGCGCCAAAACTAAGCCGGGCATGGTTGGGAAGGGAGAGGTCCACTTTATAGACGTTGCACCCAACCAGGCGTACTCGGTGGCTACCTCCATGATTCCCTTCCTTGAACATGATGACGCCAACCGGGCGCTCATGGGTTCAAATATGCAAAAGCAGGCGGTACCCTGCGTCAAACCGGAGGCGCCCCACGTGGCCACCGGCATGGAGGAGCTTGCCGCACGCTTTACCGGGCGCCTCATCTTTTCCGACATTGACGGCGAGGTTGCAGAAGTTGACGGAGAACATATCCTCATTAAGGGGCATGATGGCGGAAAGCGCGATCACAAGCTGATAACCTTCGGCCGCACCAACGACTTTACCGCTTTCCACCAGCGCCCCGCGGTCTCGCTCCACGATACGGTGAAGAAGGGCGACCTCCTTGCCGATACCTCCTCATCCGCAGGAGGCCAGATGGCGCTGGGCCAGAACGTCTTTGTCGCTTTCATGACCTGGGAAGGGGCAAACTATGAAGATGCCATCGTCATGTCCGAACGGCTCGTGCGCGAAAATATTTTCACCAACATTCATATTGAGGAGTTTGTCTGTAATGTCCGCGACACCAAACTGGGTCCAGAACTCACCACGCGCGATATTCCTAACGTCGGCGAAGCCAAGCTCAAAAATCTTGATGAGGAGGGCATTGTGCGCATCGGCGCCGAAGTCGGCCCGAACGATATCCTGGTTGGAAAGATTACCGCAAAGGGCGAGACCGAACTCACGCCCGAGGAACGCCTCCTCCGCTCTATCTTCGGCGAGAAGGTGCGCGATGTGAAGGACACATCGTTGCGCATGTCGCACGGCAAGCGCGGCCGCATCATCGGCATTAAAGTCTTTTCCCGCGACAATGGCGACAAGTTGGAAAGCGGTATCATCAAGCAGGTACATATTGAAGTCGCGCAGGTGCGGAACGTTTCCGTGGGCGACAAGCTTGCCGGACGCCACGGCAACAAGGGTGTCATCGCCAAAATCCTTCCCGTTGAAGACATGCCCTATACGGAGGACGGCACACCCATTGACGTAGTGCTTACCCCCCTCGGCGTTCCCTCACGCATGAACCTCGGTCAGATATTAGAAATGCACTTGGGGCTTGCCGCGCGCATGCTCGGCTACCAGGCAATGACCCCCGTCTTCCAGGGCGCAGACCCGGAGGAAATTAAGGATGAGCTTGAGAAGGCGGGTTACCCGCGCGACGGGAAGGTGACGCTCTATGATGGACGCACTGGTGTGCCCTTCGAGCAGAAAATTGCCGTGGGTTCCATGTATGTGCTCAAGCTCCACCACATGGTTGAGGATAAAATTCACATGCGCTCCATTGGCCCCTACTCGCTCATTACCCAGCAGCCTCTCGGTGGCCGGGCGCAGGGTGGCGGACAGCGCTTTGGAGAAATGGAAGTCTGGGCGCTGGAGGGTTACGGCGCCGCCTACACATTGCGCGAGATGCTCACTATCAAGTCAGACGACATTAGCGGGCGCTCGCAGGCCTTTGACTCAATTGTGAAGGGAGAGCATATTAAAGCCCCTTCCATTCCCGCATCGTTCAACGTATTACTCAATGAGCTCCGCGGGCTCGCGCTTGACGTCGAGCTGGAAAACCTATAATCATATGCCACAAAAAGAGATAAAAACGGACTTTAATGCCATCTCGCTCAAGCTCGCTTCGCCCGAGCGGATCCGCGAGTGGTCCTGCGGCGAGGTGACCAAGCCGGAAACGATTAACTATCGCACCCAACGCAGTGAGCGCGGCGGCCTCTTTGATGAAAAAATATTCGGCCCCGAGAAAGACTATGAGTGCTACTGCGGCAAGTATCGCCGCATCCGCTATAAGGATATCATTTGCGAAAAATGCGGAGTAGAAGTCACGCGCTCCATTGTGCGTCGTGAACGCATGGGACACATTGAACTGGCGAGTCCTGTGGCGCATATCTGGTTTCTGCGCGGCGTTCCCTCGCGTATTGGGATGGTGCTCAACCTCTCGGTAAGCGATTTGGAGAAAGTCATCTACTTTGCCGGCTACATCATCACCCGCGTGAATGAGGAGGAGAAAGCGGAGCTTCTCAAGCGTTTGGACTCTGAATTTAAAGCAAAGAGCAAGTCGCTCACGGGAAAAGAGGATACCGAGAAACTCCGCGATGCGCTTTTGGATGCCAAACGCGAAGTAGAGTCTCTCGTCAAATGGCGCGTCCTTGACGAGATGAGCTACCATCGCTACTCTATGAAGTACGCAACTGTCTTTGAAGCGGGCATCGGCGCCGAAGCGATACACAACATCTTCAAGGGCATTGACCTCACTGCGTTGGCGCAGGAACTCTCGCAGAACCTGGTCAAGGCAAGCTCCCTGGACCGCGCAAAAATCCAAAAGCGCTACAACCTTTTCAAATCCATGATCCAGTCCGGCGTGCGGCCCGAGTGGATGTTCATTACCGTCGTGCCAGTCATCCCGCCGGCGCTTCGGCCCATGGTTGCTCTCGACGGCGGCCGGCACGCGACCTCTGACGTCAACGACCTCTATCGCCGCGTGATTAATCGCAATAACCGCCTCAAGAAGCTCAAGGACTTGAGCGCGCCGGATGTAATTCTCCGCAACGAGAAGCGCATTCTGCAAGAGGCAGTTGACGATCTATTGGACAATTCCATTCATGCGCGCCAGAGCGCGACCAGCCAGGCCAGGGCGCGCACTCTCAAGTCGCTCTCCGACAGTATCAAGGGCAAGCAGGGCCGCTTCAGGCAGAATCTCCTAGGCAAGCGCGTTGACTACTCCGGCCGCAGCGTAATCGTCGTCGGCCCAGAACTCAAGCTTGACCAGTGTGGACTCCCCAAGCACATGGCGCTGGAGCTCTTCCGCCCCTTTGTGATAGGGAAGCTCCTTGAAGCCGAACTTGCCTACAACATCCGTGGCGCGGGCAAGCTTATTGAAGAGGAAATCCCGGAGGTATGGGCAATCCTTGAAGATGTCATTCGCGAAAAGTACGTGCTCCTCAACCGCGCGCCGACCCTGCACCGCCTCGGTATTCAGGCTTTCCGTCCCGTGCTCATTGAAGGCAATGCCATCCAGGTGCACCCCATGGTCTGTGCCGCATTTAATGCCGACTTTGACGGCGACCAGATGGCCGTGCACGTGCCCTTGGGCAATGCCGCCCAGCGCGAAGCGCGCGAACTTATTGCCTCGCGCAAGAATCTCCTGCGTCCGGGCTCGGGGGACCCTGTGGTCAATCCCACTCTAGACATGGTGCTCGGCGTATATTGGATGACGAAAGAAATGCCCGGAGAGAATGGGGAAGGCGGGGTATACGCTGACTATGAGAGCGCACTCCTCGCGCATGACTTTGGTGTCCTGTCTCTCAGGGCAAAAATCAGTGTGCAGAAGCCGACTGCCAAAAAGTTTGAGAGCTTCCCTGAAGGCAGGATTGAAACCACGCTTGGCCGTCTCATGTGGAATGCCATCTTCCCGGACGACTTCCCCTTCATGAACGGCGAGGTGACGAGAAAGGATGTTGCCGAAGTGGTCTCGCGCGTCTTTGACCTCTACGGAGCGGAGCAGACCCCAGATATTTTAGACAAGATTAAGTATTTTGGCTTTCACTACGCGACAGTCTCCGGCATCACCTGGGGTATTGACGACGTGAGCGTCCCCAAAAACAAAGGAAAGATTATTGAAGAGTCCAAGAAGGAAGCCCTCGCCATTGAGGAGCAGTATGCCGATGGACTCCTCTCCGAGGAAGAGCGCTACCGCATGGTGATTGAAGTCTGGCAACGCGCCAAGATGCGCATTGACAAGGATGTCCCACAGGCATTGCCGACAAACGGCCCCGTAAGCGATATGCTCCATTCCGGCGCACGCGGCTCCATCAATCAAGTAAGCCAAATGGCAGGCATGAAGGGTCTCATCATCAACCCCGCGGGGCGGCTCGTGGACTACCCGATCATCCCTTCGTACAAGGAGGGTCTCTCACCGATTGAATACTTCGTCACCACGCATGGCTCGCGCAAGACGCTCGCCGACACGGCGCTCAACACCGCCAAGGCGGGCTACCTGACGCGTAAGCTCGTTGACGTGTCGCAGGACGTCGTTGTCCGCGAGGGAGACTGCGGCACTAAGGAAGGGAAAAAGATTTCGCTTGAGAATATTCCCGTCTTTGATTCCGGCATCGGGAACACCGTCCGCGGCCGCATCCTTGCCGCAGACATGCTCTCTCCCGACGGCACAACGCTCTTTTCCCGCGGCCACTTGGTGAGCAAGGCGGACGCAAAAAAAATTGATGAGGCGAAGGTTTCCGAGGCGATCGTGCGCTCGTCGCTCACCTGCAAGTCGCTTGAAGGGATCTGCACGTCCTGTTACGGCATAGATCTGGGGCGCGGGAGGCTTGTGGCATCGGGCGAGACCGTCGGTATCGTGGCGGCGCAGGCCATTGGCGAGCCGGGCACCCAGCTTACCATGCGCACCAAGCACTCGGGAGGCGTTGACACCAAGGGCGATATCGTCGGGGGCCTCCCGCGCGTTGAGGAGATTTTTGAGCGCCGCACGCCGAAAAACCCCGCCGTTCTTTCTGAAGTTGACGGGACCGTGACGGAAATCAAAACTTCAGGTCGTGAACGCGTTATCACCTTGCTCCCCGACATCGAAAGCAAGAAGAAGAAGGACGCGAGCTTCCAGTACTCGGTGCTCTTCCCGCGTACGGTTACCGTTGCGGAAGGCGACCGGGTGAAGAAGGGGGAACCCCTCACCGACGGACCCATCATCATCCCTGACCTCTTTAAGTTTGCCGGCAAAGCCGCAACGGAAGACTATATTTTGAAGGAAATTGAGAGTATCTACCACTTGCAAGGCGCATCTATCTCACGCAAGCATATTGAGGTGGTCATTCGGCAGATGTTTAGCCGCAGGAAGATTAAGACGGCAGGCGACACACACTTTGTGTCCGGAGAAATTGTTGAGCTACGCGAACTCTCCGAGGAGAACGACCGCATTGCGCAGGAGGGCGGCGAAGCCGCGACGGAGGATATTATTGTGCTCGGCATTACCGAGGTTGCGCTCAACACGGAGAGTTTCCTCTCGGCTGCATCCTTCCAGAACACCACGCGCATTCTTATTGATACTGCCGTCAAGGGTGGCATGGATCACTTGCGCGGACTCAAAGAGAACGTCATTGTCGGACGTCTCATACCGGCGGGCACGAGCCTGCAGTCAGATTTTGCGCTTGAAGACAAGCAAGAGGACTTTTGATGAAAAGACACCGAGTGTTTAGGTGCCCCAACACTCGGTGTCTCTCATTATACATATGCAGACTCCCGTTGAACAAATCAAGGAGCGGCTCTCCATCGTGGATGTGGTGGGGGAGTATGTAAAGCTCGAGCGCGCGGGCAAGGCCTTTCGTACGCGTTGCCCCTTCCATAACGAGAAGACCGCATCCTTTTACGTCTCGCCAGAGCGCGGGAGCTGGCACTGTTTTGGCTGTCACCGCGGGGGCGACATCTTTAGCTTTATGCAGGAGATAGAGGGCTATGATTTCCGCGCCGCGCTTGAAGCGCTCGCAACCCGCGCGGGAGTGACGCTTACAAACGTCAATCCCAAAGAGCAGTCGCTGAAGCACGAACTCTTGCGGCTCCTGGAAGAAGCGACGCTTTTTTATCAGCGTGCGCTCCTTACCACTGCGGAGCCGAAGGAATACCTTAAGAACCGTGGCATCGTCGCAGAGAGCGTGCGGCGTTTTCGCATCGGCTACGCGCCGCGCGAGTGGCGCGCTCTCTTTGACCATCTGAAGAGCAAGGGATTCAGCCCCGCGCGCATAGAGGATAGCGGCCTTGCCGTACGGCGGGGTGATAGCAGTGTATCACTCGGCGCCGGGCACTACGATCGATTCCGCGGGCGCATCATCTTCCCCATCGGCAATACCGAAGGGTCGGTTATCGGCTTCTCGGGCAGAATCCTGCCCGGAGCGGATACTGATACAGAGAAGGAAGCTAAGTACATTAACACGCCGCAGACGGCGCTCTATGACAAGTCGCGGGCGCTCTTTGGCTACCGCGAAGCGAAGGAGTCAATCCGCCATGAGGACCTTGCCATATTGGTAGAAGGTCAGATGGATGTGGTGCTCTCGCACCAAGCAGGAGTGCGCAATGTAGTTGCGGTCTCCGGCACTGCACTTACCACGGGGCACCTCGGGATTCTGTGGCGGCTTACCGAGAAGCTCCTCATGGCCTTTGACGCAGACGCCGCAGGAATTGCCGCCGCAGAGCGTAGTATCTACACGGCGCTGGAAGCCGGATTTGACGTCTCGGTTGCAACGCTCCCGGAAGGCAGGGACCCTGCTGACCTCGTGCGGGAGCTTCCCTCGCGCTGGCATGATGCTTTGCAAGGCGCCCTCCATGTGATAGATTTTTACCTAACAGTTCTTTCACGCACGGTGCCGGATGTGCGGCAGCGAGGAAGGGCGGTGCGAGAACGCGTACTCCCCTTGGTTAGCCGTCTAAGAAGCGAAATAGACAAGGCGCATTTTATAGGCAAGATTGCCGCGTCACTTTCCATCCCCGAAGAGCCGCTCTGGCGGGAACTCTCGCGGGTAAACGCTCCGAAGGGCACGGGGGAAATCCCACTTGCCGGCAAGATATCTGCGCTTGTTCCGGATCAGCCCGTGAAGACGGCGCAGTCCATTGCCCACGACCGACTCCGCGGCATCTGCTACTGGCAAGAGCGTAGCAAGCGCCCCCTGATTGAGGTTGCGGCGCTTACGGAGACGCTTGCCGAATTTGAAGAGGGAGCCTCTGTAGTTTCTGACGCGCGGAAAGAAGAGCTCATTTTTGAAGCGGAGCAGATGTACGGTTCTGTGGAGAAACTGGACGTTGAAATCAAGTCGCTTCTCCAATCACTCTCGGAGTACCGACTCCGAGAGTCCTTCTCCCGCGCGATGGAGGATCTCAAGCGCGCGGAGGTAGCAGGCGATACTGTCGCCGTGCAGACGGCACTCAAGGAATGCCAACGCATTACGCAGCAATTAAATAATTTACAACGCCATGGCTAACAAGGCAACGCGGAAAGAGTCAATAAAGAAGAAAAAAAAGATGCCGCAGAAACGGAAGCTTCTTAAAACCACGCCAAAAGCAAAGAAGCCGTTGAAGACGCAGAAGAAGGTAACTCCCCCGGCGAGGCAGGATATCCCCGTGCTCTCGCGGAGCGAGTTGGAAAAGCGCGCGGAGGCGCTTACCAAGCGCGCGCATCAACGTGGCTTCGTGACCTACAGCGAACTCTTAAAGGAGTTTCCCAACATTGAGCGCGACATAGACTTTTTGGATGCCTTATATCAGCGCTTTGAGGAGGAGGGGATAGACGTGCTGGAAGAGGGCGACCTCCTCAAGACCGAGCCGGACGGGGACGCGCTTCCCGCAGGCAAGGATACCCGCCACTCGCGCTACTCTGACTCGGCAGTAGACTCGGTGCAGATGTATCTCAAAGAGATTGGCAAGTACAAGCTTATTTCCGCCGCGGAGGAAAAGGAGCTTGCGCGGCGCATCCTCACCGGTGACGATGAGGCAAAGAATATTTTGGCGCGCGCCAATCTGCGCTTGGTGGTCTCCATTGCAAAAAAATACATTGGGCGTAGCACCGACCTCACGCTCCTTGACCTCATTCAGGAGGGAAACCTCGGTCTCTTTAAGGCGGTGGAGAAATTTGACTGGACCAAGGGATACAAATTCTCCACCTACGCCACATGGTGGATACGGCAGGCCATCACTCGCGCGCTTGCCGACCAGTCGCGGACCATCCGCATCCCTGTGCACATGGTGGAGACGATTGCAAAGTACAAACAGGTGGTGCGGCGCCTTTCGCAAGACCTCGGGCGCGAGCCTCTGCCGGCGGAGATTGCCACCGAGATGGGGGTGGATGTGGAAAAAATTCATATTATAGAAAAAATTAACCAGTCCACCGCCTCACTGGACAAGCCCACTGGGGATTCCAGCGAAGAGAAGTCAACACTGGGGGAGTTTATCCCCGATGAAAAAATTCTCTCGCCGGACCAGGAATCCTCGCGGCGCATTCTCTCCGACCAGATTAAGGAAATTCTCTCCGATCTTACGCCCAAGGAGCGGCAGATATTGGAAATGCGGCACGGGCTCAAGAATGGCGTGATGTATACACTGGAGGAGGTGGGAAGAGAATTTGGCGTCACGCGCGAGCGCATCCGCCAGATTGAGGCCAAGGCGCACGAAAAAATCCGCCAGCACGAGAAGGTCAAGCGACTCTTGGGGTATTAAGCAAAAAGAAAGACCACGCTGGCGAGCCATGGTGGTCAGTTGCTTTAAAGGGAGATAGAACGCTACCAATCAAAATGGTAACCTATTATCCCAAAAAGTATCCCAAAAAAGGCAGTAGGTATACTAACCCACAAAGTAGCTCCGAGCCAATCCACCGTCCCTCCAACTTCGAGGATTTGTACCAAAGGAAAGGCACATGCGATCATTACAGTGATCGCTACCGGAATGCCAAAAGCAAACCCCTTCCCAATCCTACCCCATCTGTTTAGCATCGCATCCTCCTCTCAAAGTCCTTTTCACTAGGCGGCGCCTAGGTTTCTGTCTAATAGACAGTATAGCATACTGACTATTAAAAGTCAAGTTTTTTTGCATGTACTAATTTATTCACGATCGTGAATAAATTAGTATGTTTGTGGGTGATAAAGAACCCCGTCTAATCTGCTAAAGCAGACGGACGGGGCGAGATGTTAGGTTACTCGAAGTGACTGGAGTCCGACTTCAGTCAATCAGAGCGGTACTTTTTGGCCGGTGGCCGATGAGCATCTTGCTCTTGGTAATATATGCGCTTGCAGAGGGCGCATGAGTTGATTTCGTTCATGAGCGCTCTCCGTTTGTCAAAATCCACTTCTCCTGCGGCAAGTTGCTTGATGACTTCTCTTTTTATACATCGATGCACCGTGCTCTGTGTGTTAGATATAGCCGGCACGCTGTCCACCTCCCTTCTTTTTTTAATGTAGCACAGAGAAGCTCTGTGGTAAAATAAAAACATGCGTATACGGAACTTTTATGAACTAGGGAAGACACAGGCGCGACGCGACGCGCTCTCCATCCTTGAAGCGGGCTACAATGCCATAGACACGCGCACCGTGCTTAAAAAAAAGATTACGAATGATGGCTCTACACTCTGCCTTGATGGTGAAAATTATATCTGTGCCGAATATGACCGCATCTTTGTCATCGCCATTGGCAAATGCGCCCTTGAGGGCGCAGAGGCGCTAGAAGATATTTTAGGCGATACCATCACCGACGGCATTGTCCTGGACTTGCGCGTGGGGCCCTTAAAAAAACTGCGCTCCTACGCAGGCACACACCCCTATCCCAGCGAAATAAATGTGAGCGTCTCGCGCGAAGTGGTCAAGCTCCTGCGCGGCGTCACCGAGCGCGACCTGGTGCTGGTGCTCATCTCCGGCGGCGGCTCCTCACTCCTTTGTTTGCCTTTTGACATTTCTTGCGAGGCCTTAGCCGAGCTGACCAAAGAGCTTACGCATAAAGGCGTCGATATCTATGAGCTTAACACGGTGCGCAAACATCTCTCCGAGATCCAGGGCGGCCACCTCGCGCGCCTTGCATACCCCGCGCATGTCGTCTCGCTCATTTTCTCCGACGTGCCGGGCAACGATATCTCCGTCATTGCATCCGGCCCCACTGTGCTGGACAAGAGCAGTGCGGACGACGCGCGCGCCGTGCTCACGAAGTACGCTATCAAGGGCGTGGAGCGCCTTTCCGAGACCCCCAAGGACCCTAAGTACTTTGAGCGCGTGCACAATACGCTCATCCTCACCAATCACGATGCGCTCCTTGCTATGAAGGCCTGCGCCGAGTCCCGGGGCTATAACAGCAAGGTGCTTACGGAAGATTTGCGTGGCGAGGCGCGCGAGGTGGGCAAGAAGCTCGCAGAGCTCGCGCTCCCATACCGCGCGTGCGCGATTGCCGGCGGCGAGACTACCGTGCACATAGCAAACGATGCGGGCTATGGCGGCAGGAACATGGAGGTGGTGCTCGCGGCGTTGCCGCACCTAGACGAGCACAGCGTCATTATTGCGGCGGCGAGCGACGGCTGGGACAACACCGATATTGCCGGCGCCATCGGCGATAAAAATTTTTTTACGCTCGCAGTGGATAAAAACCTTGATGTGCGGACGCATCTGCGAGACAATACATCATACAACTTCTTCAGCGCGCTTGGCGCGGGGATCATGACGGGGAGGCTCGGGAGCAATGTATCTGATTTATTCATCGTTCTTAGGGTGTAAAAAAATTTTTTATGAATGACAAAGAGACGCGCAACATCCTCTGGTTTGACCAGGTTGGCAATGATGATGTTGCGCTCGTTGGCGGGAAGAACGCCTCGCTCGGCGAGATGTACCAGCATCTCGTCCCAAAGGGAATCCGCATTCCCAACGGCTTTGTTATTACCGCGCGCGCCTACCGCGAGTTTGTAAACGAGACGAGCCTGGCGGCGATGATTCGCGAGACATTAGACGGGCTCAACACTAAAGACATCAGAGACCTGCAGTTGCGCGGCAAAAAAATCCGCGCAGCCTTTAGAGAAATTGAATTCCCCGCCGATATGGTCGCCGAGATACGCTCTGCCTATCGCGACCTCTCCAACGCCTACCACATGGATGAGGCAGACACGGCAGTGCGCTCCTCTGCAACCGCGGAGGACCTCCCGGGCGCAAGTTTTGCTGGAGAGCACGAGACGTACCTTAATGTGGTGGGCGAGGAGAAGGTGCTCTACGCCATCCGTGACGCGATGGGCTCTCTTTTTACCGATCGCGCCATTTCCTACCGCGTGGACAAGGGCTTTGACCACTGTGCTATCGCGCTCTCCGTGGGCGTGCAGAAAATGGTTCGCTCCGACAAAGGGGTGTCGGGCGTCATGTTCACCTTGGATACCGAGAGCGGCTTCAGGAATGTTGTGGAAATCAACGCTTCCTGGGGGCTCGGTGAGATGGTGGTGCAGGGCAAGGTAACGCCGGACGAGTACCTTGTCTTCAAACCCACTTTTAACCAGGGCTTCCGTCCTATCATCAGGAAAACCTTAGGCTCGAAAACAGTCAAGATGATTTACTCTACCCATAGTAAACGGCCTGTTCACTCCGCCTCTGGCGGAGTAAGGGAAGTAAAAGTTTCGCCAAAAGAGCGCAACCGTTTTGTGCTCACTGATGACGAGATACTCACGCTCTCTCGCTGGGGCATGCAGATTGAGGAGCATTACAGCGGCCGCGCAGGGCACTCCGTACCGATGGATATGGAATGGGCCAAGGATGGCGAGAGTGGGGAGCTCTACATTGTGCAGGCGCGTCCCGAGACCGTGCAGGCGGAAAAAAAGAATCTCACCCGCACCGACTACACGTTGCATACCAACGAGACGCCGATGGTGGAGGGCATCTCGGTAGGCACCAAAATTGTTTCTGGCAAGGCGCGTATCATTACCAAGACCGCAAAGCTCTACAAGTTCCAGCCCGGCGAAATTCTCATTACCGAGATTACCGACCCCGACTGGGAGCCGATCATGAAAATTGCCACCGCCATCGTCACCGAGAAAGGCGGGCGCACCTCGCACGCGGCAATCGTCAGCCGCGAGCTTGGCATCCCCGCAGTCATCGGAACGGGGAACGCCACAAAGAAAATCAAGACGGGAGAGCTTATCACTGTTGACACAAGCAGCGGGAGCGTGGGCCGCGTGTACGAAGGCAAGTTGGAATGGGAGGAGAGCACTTACAACGTCACTGACATCCCCGAGGTCAAGACTAAACTCTGCCTCAACGTGGGGAGTCCCGAGAGCGCATTTGTGCACTCCTTCCTCCCCAACAAGGGAGTAGGGCTTGCGCGCGAGGAATTCATTATCGCCTCGCACATCCGGATTCATCCTCTCGCGCTCATCAATTTCAGTTCGCTCAAGTCTCGCTCCCTCAAAAAAAAGATTAACGAGCTTACTGCCGGCTACGACGACAAAGTCGCCTTCTTTGTGGGCAAACTCGCTCAGGGCATTGGCGAGATTGGGGCCGCCTTCTGGCCCAACGATGTGATAGTGCGCTTTTCCGACTTTAAGACCAACGAGTACGCGGCGCTTATCGGCGGCGCGGAATATGAGCCCGAGGAAGAAAATCCCATGCTCGGCTGGCGCGGCGCCTCGCGCTACGCCAATCCGCAATTTGCGCCTGCCTTTGGGCTGGAATGTCAGGCCATCAAAAAGGTGCGCGGCGACTACGGACTCAAGAATGTGCACGTGATGGTGCCCTTTTGCCGCACGCCGGAAGAAGGCGCGCGCGTGGTGGAGATTATGCGCGAGATGAAATTGCCTAAGGGCGAGGACGGGCTTAAGGTGCACGTGATGTGCGAGATACCCACTAACGTCCTGCGCGCCGATGAATTTTTGGACATCTTTGACGGATTTTCCATTGGCTCCAATGACCTTGCCCAACTCACCCTGGGGCTTGACCGCGACTCGTCCATTGTTGCGGGCATCTCCAACGAGAACGACCCCGCGGTGCGTACGCTCATTGCGGATGCCATTGCTGCCTGTCAGCGCCGCGGCAAATATATCGGCTTCTGCGGGCAGGCTCCTTCCGACTATCCCGACTTCCTCCGTTTCCTTGTTTCTAAAAAAATTGAGGCGGTATCACTCAATCCTGATTCGCTTGTCTCCATGACCTTTGAGGTTGCAAAAGAGGAGGAGAGGACGTAGTATGGCGCCATGAAGATACTTTACTGTTACAACGAGGACTGGGAGCGTGACTTTGTCACCGAGCGGCTCACCGGCCATGAGCTTGTTTTTGTAAAAGGCACCTTGCAGGAGCAACACGAGCTCCCCGCGGATGCCGAGGCGCTCTCGCTGTTTGTAAACTCCTCTGCCAGCGCGGAGCTTCTGGGGAAGCTCCCTGCGCTCAAGCTCATTGCGACGCGCTCGACTGGCTATGACCACATTGATACGAATTATGCGAAGGAGAAAGGGATAGCCGTTGCCTACGTGCCCACCTACGGCGAAAACACGGTTGCCGAGTTTGCCTTTGCTCTCCTTCTTTCACTCTCGCGCAAAATCTGCGATGCCTACGACCAGGTGCGCACAACAGGTTCCTTCTCACAGTTGGAGTTGCGCGGCTTTGACCTTAAGGGCAAGACCATCGGCATCGTGGGGACAGGGCACATTGGCATGCACGCTATAGCGATGGCGCGCGGCTTTGACATGCGCATCCTTGCCTACGATGTGAAGGAAAATGCCGAAGCGGCAGGCAGACTTGGTTTCAGCTACCTTCCTTTTGAGGAGCTCCTCGCGCAGTCGGATATCCTCTCCCTGCACGCTCCCTACAACGAGCGCACGCATCACATGATTAATCGCGAAAGCATTAAAAAAATGAAGCGTGGGAGCATCCTCATCAACACAGCCCGCGGCGGGCTTGTGGAGAGTGAGGCGCTTGTTGCGGCGCTCGAAGACGGCACGGTGGCAGGAGCGGGACTGGATGTGCTGGAGGGAGAGGGATTTATGGATAACGAAGTCGCCTTGCTTGCGAGCGAGGCGCCGCAGGTAGAGGACCTCAAACGCGCGCTAGCCAACCAGTACTTTATTGACCACCCGCGGGTCATCGTCACGCCGCACAATGCCTATAACACTCGCGAGGCCATTGAGCGCATCCTCGGTACCACCTGCGAGAATATCGTTTCCTTCGCACAAAGCAGACCCATACATCTCATACCCTAGACAATGAGACCGCGGAGAATATACGGGGTTTTATTTTGGCGCAAGTTCGCTTGCGGGAGAAATAGTCACGCGGACGCTCCGGGGAGCAATACTGGTGAGGGAAAAGTAAGGGGGCAAAGTCACGTTCTCGCTCCCGAGCGTATAACGCTTAGTGCCTTCCTTGGACTCGGCAAGGTTAACAGATACCTTGATACTTGAGGGAGTGAGTCCCTGAAAATCGCGGTAATTGCCCGAGACAGTCACCGTTGCCTCGTGCACGTCGCTCTCTTTAATGGCAAACCCGCTAGGAATGGAGCGGAATTCAATCGGCGCCAGCACCTGCTTGGTAGTAACGCCTGTCTGGTAGACGAGGCCGAACCACAAAAGCGTCGAAAGGAGCAGCGCCGAAAGTTTGAGCAAAAAATTGCGCACCACGAGGTCGCGCCAAGGACTTATGCCAACCTCAATGTTCTCCTTCAAAAAATCTTCAATTATTTTTTCAAGCCGCTCGGGTTCCGTCACCGTGTTCAGCATGCCATCAGAGGCGTAGGAGATGCTTCCTTTTTCCTCCGAGACAACAATGGCAAGCGCGTCAGTTTTCTCGGTAATGCCGACGGCGGCGCGGTGCCGCGTGCCAAATCCGTCTAGCCGGTCAAAGCGCTCTGCAAGCGGGAGGTGCACGCCAAAACGGCGGATGCGGTGGTCGTTAATGATAATAGCGCCATCGTGCCCGGGCGAAGTGGGATCAAAAATGGAGAGGAGGAGGGGGACAGAAATTCTCCCGTCTAAGGGCACGCCACCCTCGGTCACATCTTCAAGCGGATAGTCGCCCTGAAAAACGATGATCGCTCCAAAGCGCCGCTGCGTCATCTCAAGTAGCGCGCGTGTGATGGCTACCGATGCGCTCTCCGAGACGTTTGCTTTGCGCTCGTAGGCGAGCCGACGCGAGGCAAAGGAGAACCACTCAAAAAAGCGGCGTATCTCCCGCTGGAAGACGATAACGATGATGACAACAATGAAGGTGAGTATGGGCTGGATAATTTGCCTCGTCAGTCCAAGGTTGAAGGTGCTGCCGAGGATGTTGACTCCCATGAGGAGCGCCATGGCGCTTACAATAAAGTAGGAGCGACTCTGCTTGATGAAGATGAGAATCAGATAGATGAGGAAGGCGGCGACGGCAACGTCAATAAAATCCTTCGTCTGGAGCGAATCAAAAAGGGCGGGGAGCCCTGCAATGAAGGTCATGAGTGTGCTGGTTGGCATAGCTTCTCTAGTATACAAAAAAGTGTTACAATAGCCCTGTGTTTAAGATAAGCGTTCTCTTTGCGCGCGAAATTCTTGATTCGCGCGGCAATCCAACGGTAGAAGTTGACTGCGTGCTGGAAGACGGCTCTGCCGGGCGCGCTGCGGCGCCTTCTGGCGTCTCTATAGGAAGTCATGAGGCTGTGGAACTGCGCGATAAGGATGGCCGCTACCTCGCTAAAGGTGTAACACATGCAGTTGATAATGTCAAATATCGCATTGCGCCGGCGCTTGGCGGGAAGGAATTAAGCCAGCGCGTTTTGGATGAAGCGCTCATCGCGCTTGACGGCACGGCGGACAAAAGCGCGCTCGGCGCCAATGCCATCCTTGGCGTCTCGCTTGCATTTGCTAAGGCCACTGCCCTTGCGGAAAAGAAGCGCCTCGCAGACTACTTCCGCGCGCAGAGTACGTTTACACATCCGCTACGCATGCCCGTGCCCTTGATGAATGTTATCAACGGCGGCGCGCATGCGACGGGTTCCACTGACGTCCAGGAATGGATGGTAGCGCCCTACGGCGCGTCCTCGTTTAAGGAGGCCCTGCGCTCTGGGTCAGAAATTTTTCATGCGCTCCAGATGATATTGGCGGAGCGAGGACTCTCTACGCTTGTGGGTGACGAGGGCGGCTTTGCGCCGGCGTTGAGAACAAGCGAAGAAGCTTTTGAACTCTTGCTTGCCGCTTGCGCCAAGGCAGGATATAAACCCGGTGTTGACGTCGGCTTTGCGCTGGATGTTGCGGCAAGCGAACTCCTGCGAGATGGGAGTTACCACTTTGAACGAGAGGGAAAAGTTTTCAGCGCTGACGAGCTCATTGCGCGTTACAAGGGTTGGTGCGACACGTATCCGCTCCTCTCTATTGAAGACGGCCTTGCCGAAGATGATTGGGGAGGGCACGCGCGCCTCACCGAGGCGCTCGGCACGCGCATCCAGCTGGTGGGCGATGATCTCTTCTGCACCAATGCCGCGCGCATTAGAGAGGGTGTGCAGAAAAAAGCGGCGAACGCCGTTTTAATTAAACTCAATCAGGTAGGCACAGTGAGCGAGACGCTAGATGCGGTGACTGCAGCCGAGGCGGCAGGCTACCGTAGCATTATCTCGCACCGATCGGGCGAGACGGAAGATACCTCCATTGCCGACCTTGCCGTGGCAACGGGCTGCGGAGAGATTAAGGCGGGCGCACCCTCACGCGGCGAGCGAGTGGCAAAGTATAATCAACTCTTGCGGCTTGAAGAACTTTACGGAGATATCCCCTATGCGGGGAAGGGGGCATTTACTTAAAACAAAAAATCCCCTGAGTGGGGGATTTTTTGTTCGGTGAACTAGAACGAGCGGGAGAATCCTTCCCGGCGGGGAGGACGCTCGGCCATGGGGCGAGCCTCGTTTACCACGAGGGCGCGTCCATCCAGCTCTTTGCCGTTCCATACCTCTACTGCCTTCGTTGCTTCATCATCGTTGGGCATTTCGACGAACCCGAATCCGCGTGAGCGGCCGGTCATCTTGTCCATGATGACGGAAGCAGAAGAAACGGCCCCGACCTGCTCGAAAGCGGCCTTGAGGCTGTCGTTGGTTGTGGTGTAGCTCAAGCTACCGATGTACAACTTCTTTGCCATGTGAACTATATTTCTTAACTAACGCCGAGTAGACCGACACTTCTCGAGACCTAAGAAACTAGTTCACTCGAGAGCCTACTGACAAGGGGTAGTATACACCTATTGAAAAAAAAGTCAACCTGTTCGCCGAGGCGGGATAAAACAGCCCCCCGCACCTAGGTGTAGGGGGCCTTGAAAAGAAGAGGAGTGGACTACTTAAGCCGAGTAGCTTAATTCAGTAACATGATGCCCCATAAGGGCCCACATCTCCGCAAAGACCGAGATGGGTTTTTGCTTCCTCTCCTCGGGGGGCTCCGGATTGACCTCTACAAAGCGCGTCCTTTTGCGCAGATAGGGGATCATGGTCTCGCAGGCGACGCGATATTCATCCCAGCGGCTCATCACCTCGTCAAAAACGGCGACTGCATTTTTCTTGCTTGAGAGATGCTTTTGGAGCCGCTTGGTAAGCAGGTCGTAGGTCCCTGCCATGTGGACGCACACGGGATACAGTATCTTATGCTCCTGTAGCATGGCAATCAGATTCTCTGCCTGCTCCAGCGTCCGTGGGTAGCCATTGATGGCAGTGAGATATACGCCGCTCCCGATGCTCATGTTGATTTCTCCTGCCATTATGGCAGTCACTACTTCTTGGGGGACAGGGAGATGTTCTCCCAAACACTTCTCCACTAACGGGTCTGGACTCCAACGGAGCACGCTCTCCAGAGAGACGTGGCGGACGGTCCCCTTCACATCATCTCTGGTCATAACATCCGAAAGGTGCTTGACCATCTCGTCCTTCCCCACCAGGGGAGGTCCCACAAACAGCACGACAGAGGATTTTTTCGGCTTAAGTCGCTGTGTTCCCATTTCCATTACACTTCCTCCACATTAAAGATCATGGCTGTATTCAGCCTCCACTGTGCAGTATGGCACAAAAGAGAATGACAGTCAAAAAAAAGCTCGTCCGCATCCCGACACAAATGTGTCGGGATGCGGACGAGCCCACTACTATCTACTCCCTAAGTTACTCTGGCTTGAACGCACCAGGATGCAGTCCGTGTCCGCGATTCTCGCCAAGGTTGCGCGAGATATCATTTTCATCATCTAAACTTGCAGGTGTAAGCACAATCTGAAGCGTGGTTCCGCGCAAGTCGTTAAAGCCGATACCGTTGTCGTGGATAACAGCAGGATGCGGGTCGCTGTCGTCCCGCGCTTCGGTCAGCTCAACGGCTACTATATCAACCGTATCCGGATCGTCGCTTATAAGCGCGATCTTATTTTTGAGCACACGGTTGAACTCAATAGAAACAGCGCCAGCCGCGTCCCAGCGGAAGTCTGCGTAGAGCACGATGCCAGTGCCGTTGTAACCGCCGCAGTCACTGTCAGAGACGTCCAAAACACCGCTGATTTTGTTATGCGAGACCACGTTGTCGCTCACTGTGCCGCCCAAGTAGTCGCCTACGAGGATGCCGATGCCGCCGCCGCAGCGCGTGCGCAGGCCGGTGATCACGTTATGCGAGATCTCCCAGTCGTCGCCGCGCCAATTGGAGATGGCCTGTACCGTGTTTAAAAACACGCATTGGGTCACGGTCACCTCATGTGCCGCCTGGCCATTCATAATGGCGAGGTCAACGCCATCAAACGTCAAGTGACTGAAGGTACAGCCGTCACTGCCGGCGAGAAGCCGAAAGCCTTGAATGAGCCCGGAGCCGTGCACAGGACCGCTGTTAATCACAGCTTGCCCCTCGCCCCTGATCTCAACTCGCTTGTCAACAAGCGCGCCCGCGTGATTGCCTGAGCCGACCACAATGGTGTCGCCGTCCAGGACCGCCGCATCATCATTAATAGTATCTTGGATAGTGGCATAATCGCCTGGCACTTCCCACATGGCCGCAGGGGCCGTGTAGGGGAGCACAAACACATTTGACATAAGCACTGCTAGCAACGTGAGAAAACTGCGCATCTTTTTATTACCTGCCTTTCTTTTTTTGGTACAGAGTAGAGAGTAGTCAAAGTGCAAAAACTGTCCTCGGATACTCTACCACGAGGAGGACATAAAGGTCAAGAAAAGTTTGCTTAATTATTTGCGTGTGTAAGTGCCCATGAGCTCGCCGTAGGCGCGGATGTGCCCGCTCATGGCGGTAATGAGCTCATCTTTGCCTGCTCCTGCAGGGAGGGCAAGCTCGCTATCCAGCGCGTAGGCTTTGAAAAAGTAGCGATGCGTGCCGAAGGGTGGGCAGGGGCCATGGTACATCCGCGTGCCGTCTGAGCTCTCGCCCGAGACTCCCATGGGCTCCTCGCCCTCCCGAATGACGACGGTAGTCTCTGTGTGTGCGGGAATGTTCCACTTGAGCCAATGCACCCAGCCACCGGCCGCCGCCGCATCAGGGTCATTCACAATGAGCGCAAGTGTTATGGCTCCTGCGGGGATGTCGCTAATCTCAAGCGGTGGATGTTTGTCCGCCCCATCGCAGGTGAACTGCACGGGGATTGTCCCGCCTGCCCTGAAGGCGGAGCTCATGATCGTGAGCGCGGGATAGTTTATGTTTTCCGTCATAGCGGTCTAACTCAAATCTTTCTTCCTTTCCTCAAATTCTTTTTTATCAATCTCACCTTTAGCATACCGTTTCTGCAAAATTTCAAGCGCGGATTTTTCGTGATTGTGCGTGCCGCGCGATTGATTCGTAAGCCATTTGATAAGCGCGACAATACCCGCGATTATCAATACCCACCAGAGGATCATAAAAATCCAGCCGAACGAGCCAAAAGGCCCAGATCCAAAATTCATCATACTCCCTCCCCACATCATATTCATCATCGGCATCCAGCCGCCGCTTATGGCCGGAAATGATGCTGATGTATCGCAACCAGAAAGACGTTTACCCATGACGATGTGAATCTGCTCTTCGCCGTCTTCGCCATGCGCCTGAATCATCATGGCGTTCATGGCGGCATGGGACTCTCCAGCCATTTGTCCCATAAAATACTCGCCGAGAACTCCAAACTGCTCATCGCTTAAATTCTCGCAAGCGATTTCTTTTGCTTGCAGTGTATCCCAAAGCCCTTTGCCTTCCTGTTCTTCACGGGCGGTATGTTCAACGACCTCGTTCCAATCAACTGTCGTATTGGAGAGATTACCCATCCCTTCAACACCGTTCAGGACAGGCATTTGAGCATCTACCGAACCGTCAACAAGTATTGACCCAAAAATGAAAGCCGTGATTAAAAGTTTTTTCATACAGTCGTATTTTAGCTTATTCTTATTGTTTAGAAAAGACGAAATACGAAAGATACCCAAGGAGTCCGAGTTGAATCGTAGGCGTTAAGCCGACGGAGAGAATTGGGATTATGGGCATATACTCATTATACGCCCATCTTCCCGTGTTGAGAGCGTACAATTCAATACATATCGAAATCAAGACGCCAATCGGAATAATGAGCCAGCTTCTTTTTCTGAGACTGGCGACCAGTACAAAGGGTAGAGTCAATAGGATAATAATAATCGCATCAGCGATAGAAGCTCGCAACAGAATAGTCTCGGTTATCTCTCCGCCCATATAAACGATATAAAAATAGGAATGTAAATTTTCCCAAATTAGATTAAGAAAAAATGACAAAATAAAAATTAAAGATACTTTTTTCATACTGTTTATTTTTCCGCATGAGCGGTATGCTCCTTAAAACGTTTCCTAAGATCGGTGGTTGATCCAAAATAAAGTTGCGAATCTTTTTTACTTTTCAAAATACATGTGTAGTTCATAGAATTTGGTGTGGGGGTTTATTTTTGTTCCCAGGGACTATTCAAAGACTCTTCTCCAATCTTCCACACGCCCTTTTCCAAGAAAGCCTCGATGGTCTGGCGGGTGGCCTTGTTGATAAGATTTGAGTGAGAAAATTTGTTGCTCTTTGCATAGTCGGAAAGCAGAACAATCTTTTTGCTCTCTAAATATGCCAAACGCTTGTGATAACTATTGGTAAGAGCCTTACCAATAATCTCTTCCATAATTTCGGTTGCCCCCTTTTCATCAAACTCCCTGAAAGCGTCGTAGTATTTCTTCTGGTCGATAAACTTGATGTTTATCGGCACAAAGCCTTCCCGTATGAGGAGATAGTTGTTGATGACGCGCCCAATGCGGCCATTCCCGTCCATGAATGGGTGGAGATATTCAAACGCCAGATGAAGCCGCGCGATGCGCTTGATGATATTTTCATGACTTGTCGCATTGTATTCCGCAAACATCTTCTCAAGACTCCCGTTGATTTCTTTTGGAGCAGGAGCAATATAACTGCCGACACGAACATACTCGTCATCCTTGCGAAATCGTCCGGCAACTTCATCACGAATATTTGACAGGAGCATCTTGTGGAGTGACAAGATAACCTCAAAGCCGAGCTCCTGCTCTTTAGCCCGCTTGTTTATGTACGACACGACTCGGGCAAGATTTTTTGCTTCGAATATTTCTCGTTCAGAAATATACCGGTCCAGATCAATCTGGAGAAGTATCTTTTCCGTTTCCTCAAGAGAGAGAGTACTGTTCTCGATAGCGTTTGAGTTGTATACCTGATCTGCGATTTCCGCTTCGCTTATAAGCTTAATAAGCGCATCTTTTCCGATGGCCGCTTTGTAATACCTTTCCCTAAACAGATTGATTTTATTAAGTGCTCTAGCTGTTTTCGCCATACGGATTAAGTATAGTCTTTTTCACGACTTTGTCAACTCTAATCGTGAAAAACTCTCTTTTTTCTTATACTTTCACGATTTTGGACATATAGCCCCTCTGCCTTTCAGCAGTATAACAAAAAGTGTCTCATATTGGCTCCGGAGTTAAAACCTTCACAAACCCCGAAGGAAAAACAAGTTCCCTACGAGGCATGCTTTTGAAATTATTCTGCCAAATCTGATACACAAATCCAAAAAGCAAAATCTGAAGTGATGCGCCCCGCCACTATTTTTCTGGGACAAAGGAGGCGGGGCTGGGCGACCTGTCCGCCGTAGCTTTAGCAAAGGCGGAGCGAACCCTCTCGTCTTCAAAATCCGAGTTCGTATCTAGTTTATTGGCTCCCACTACTGAACGAGTTTAGAACAATAGATTGGAAGGGTATAAAGCAAGAACTTGAGCTTAGCGGTATTATGACGCTACTGGGCCAGAGAGGTTTTGTTAGCGTCTAACCTTATCGGTTTCAAGATGGTTTTCTGTTATGGCCACAACATAGAAAGTTCGTTCTGGCTCAATATCAAAATAGAATATCCGTGCTCTTTGTTGTAGTTTTATTTCCTTGAGTTCAATGCCTTCAGCAATGCCCCTGTATAGCTTTTTGTATTCGCTATCGTATCTCATAGGTATTCGGTCCACATAGTTTCTTTGAAAATCGGCCTCGGGGCGGATTTTTGTTCCTATGGTTTTGAGAGTTTCTATGGCCCTTTTTGCTTTGTTGCCGCCGAGCTCTGAAATCTCGCACATTCTTTCGTTGTATTTTGCAAAAGAGATTACATAAGGAATTGCCTCAGGTGCTTCTGTGTCCTGAGGCAATTCTTGAGCGATTTGAGAAAGTTTGTCTATTTCATCACTTGGCTCTGTGGCTTGTTTTGGAATGTCGGTCATTTGTGCTTCTTGGCCTCTTCCAATTTTTCAGAGTAGTAATTTTTCATTGATTCAAGGGATATTTCGTTTTCTGAGTTTTCATAATGCTGAAGGCCCTTTCGTGCTTCTCGCCACGGCTCTTCTGAGTGCGTGAGCATTTCCAAATAACCAGCATCAAGTTTTCCGTATGCGTTCCATACGGTATCAATAAGTTCTTTTGACTTGCCCGAAATGTTAAGCGTGTCTGATTTTATCTCTTCCTGTATCGGTTCAAATCCGAACTTTTTATATAGCACATACAAACTGCGAACTGCTGGCCCGTGCACCCACGCTTCAATCGGCTCACTGAAGAGTTTTTTGTTATTCAATACCAAAGACCAGGCCTGTGCGTAATAGACCAGTTTTTGGAGTTTTTTATTCGTTATCGGCTCTTTTTCTTGGCTGGCGAGATATAAGAAATATCGGCCTACATCCCGTGCCTTTAAGGTTTTTTGAGAGTGTAAGGCCATAGGTATTTTCATAGTAGCAATTCTGTAAACAGTTGTAAACAGACAGGAAGATGTTGATATTTCTGGCCGAGCGTGTAAACTAAAGTAAAGTATGAAAGAAGTAATGATGGATAGACTCATAATTTTATTTTAACAAGTCATCAAAGTCGTGTCTGATTAGATCTTCTTTCCGAAGAACGATCTGTTCCTTCTGATTCAGGTTGTCAGCGGATACACGGATAAGTTTTGTCATCAGGGTGTCACCAACAAGTTCATAGTTAATTTTCTTCAAATAGGCCTCGATTTTTTCGTAAAATAGAGAGGCGTATTCTTTCTGCTTTTTCTCTGATGTCGGTCTACTGCTAGAACCATTTGCTGAAAACTCGATGCTGTCACTCACTACGTTGTTGATTGGAAACGAAACCTCGATGTCTTTGAAAAGAAACCAGTACTCGCTCAAGTTATATATAATGCGCACGTGGTCGCCCTCTTTCGTGCTGTACTCAAAAATGAAAGAGAACACATCAGTCCGGAAGTCCTCGAACACTCGCACTCTTTCGTATTTTGATACGGTTCTGATTTTATATTTATCGCGTAGCTGAAAGAAAGTGTCGCGCCAGTTCGCAAGCCAGTTAGTGACGAAACGAGGGTCAAGAAAGAGCGGTGAGAGGTCATTTTTGAGATTTTCTTCGCTTACGTTGTTCATTTTTACCGCAAGTTTTGTGAACAGTGTCCGATAATCTTTTGCTTCTTCCACATTCTTTGCTTTGAGATAGTCAAGGTCGGGTACGATTTTCTTACTCATGTACCAAAGTAAATCGTAGATGTCGCGCCCTTTTTCTTCATACACCGCCTCGCCGACGCCACGCGTTCCGCGAAGGAAAATTGCAGCGATTTTGCTCGCCATAAGAGAAGAGAGGTTGTATGTCCGGATTACGAATGACAACTGTCCATGATTCTGCGGTATTCTTTCCGTAACAACGCCGCCGGGCGGTGCAAACTGATTACAATCAACTTTCACATGAATCCATTCGGAAGCGTAGCCCTCAATCAAACTGCCAGCTCGGAATTTAAGCGTTATGCCTCGATTGTTCGTGATAGAGATTTTCAAAAATTCCGCGTCAACTCCATAGACTTTTGCGAAATGCTTTTCTGCCTCTTCTTTGAATTCGTTGAGAAAGTCGCTGTCAACCTTGTGGCTTACCTCAAAATCCAAATCAACGGACATTCGGTCGAGGTCATAGCAGATGCGAAGCGCTGAGCCGCCATACATTATCCATTTGTTATATTCCGGATGATGATAAGTGAAATCGAGGACATAGAACTGCAACTCCTCTTTAAGAACGTTGAGGCGCGTCTCGGGATCGGAAATGCTAACGCCATAGGTCGAAAGGCCATCAAGTTTGCTTTTCAGGACTGTTAGTATCTGATCACTCATGGAGATATGTTTTTACTTTTTCATAAAATTTCTTCCGCTCCTCCTCGTCCATCTCATCAATATCTATCCGCAATTCTTTTACCATCTTTGTAATATCTTCAAACCGGACGCTTCGAAACTGATGCGTTCTGAAGTACAGCAAGTCGAATAGTGCTTTTGATGGAGAAGCAATAAAAAAATCAAATTTTCCTTTCACAAGAGAGTAATCCGAAAAGAGATTCTTATTGATTGACTGGTATGAAAAAGTCCCCGCCTTCGTTTCATAATCCCGTGTGATTTTCGGTGTAACCGACGTGATAGAGCGTATCGCTTCAGTGGCGAGATTATAATACTGGAGCGCAGTCCACGAGCTTACGTAGGAAGGCGTACGGAGAATGTTTGCAAGGTAGAAAGAATACGAGATATCGCTTTTATTATCTGCAAAAAAATCGGCGGTAATATACAAGCCATTTTTCAGCGGCAAAATCTCTTTGCGCTTCAAAAAACGGCTGATGTATGTATTTACCGTACTATTTTTCAGCCCCAACTGACTACCAAGCTGGTATACTGTACTTTTGGTGAAATGGGGCAAACTATTAAGCTGTTCCAACAGATTTTTCTTGCTTTTCATAACTATGACAATAGTGTATCATATATGAAATGAGCAGTCAAAAGCTCATATAGCCCGCCCCGCCTTTTTGCCACCCCATTCCAATTCAAATCCCCCCCGCGAAAAAAATAAGAATGGAGAAGGGGCAAAAGGCGAGGGCGGAACGCCGAGGCTCTGCGAGGCGTTGGGCGGAATGGTTAGAGTCACCACAGAGTCCGAGCGTACGATTCAATCAGAAGCCACCACGCACGCGGAGCGTGCGATTAGTCATCAGTCGGATTATTGCGAAAATATGTTCGAACTTTTTCTAACAAACACAGCAAACTTAGATACCCTTCGGAATTTTTGGAACCGAGGGGCGCGCTTCGCGCGCTGTATGGAAAATCGGCGAGGAGGGCAAAGGATTTTTTCGGAGTGGCAAAAAGCGCGCTTCGCGCGCAGGTGGGGGTTCCATGATGAGTACATCATTCAAAACAAAGTTTTGCGAGCCGACGGGCGGCAATTTCAAAGCGATTGAGAGCATAGCTTTCCCTTTTTCTATATGAATAAATTCTTTCTCTACGCGCGAAAATCTACCGACGAGCCGGACAGGCAGATTTTGTCTATCGAAGCGCAGATACACGAGTTGAAAGAATTTGCAGAGCGAGAGCATTTGGAGATCGTGGACACTTTTATCGAGTCGCAAACGGCGAAGGAGCCGGGGCGACCTATTTTTAATCAAATGCTCTCGCTTATTGAAAAAGGGAAAGCCAATGGAGTTGTGGCGTGGCACCCAGATCGTCTCGCGCGCAACAGCGTTGATGGTGGGCGTATTATCTACCTTATTGACATCGCTAAGGTGGTTGCGCTCAAATTTCCGACTTTTTGGTTTGAACCCACGCCACAAGGCAAATTTATGCTCTCAATCGCTTTCGGGCAGAGCAAATACTATGTTGATAATCTTTCAGAGAATGTGAAGCGCGGTTTGCGACAGAAAGTGCGCCGTGGCGAGCAAAGCGGACAAGCGCCGACCGGATATTTGAATGATAAAGCGAATCGTGTGATCGTACCCGATCCGGCGCGCTTTAAGTTTGTCCGCGAATTGTTCGAAGCATACGCCACGGGTTCACATTCTCTGAAAGAAACTGGGAATTTGCTCTCTGCCCGAGGCTTGGTTAGTCGGAACGGCAATGTGCTTACCATTTCGAATATTCAAATGATTTTGCGTAATCCGTTTTACTACGGGGCGTTTAAGTTCAATGGCGAGGAGTATCAAGGTAAGCACAAGCCAGCGATAACAAAGAAACTTTTTGATCAGTGCCAAGCGGTGATGGCGCGAAAAGCGCACCCCACTAAGCGAGGCGAGCAAAAGCATATTCTTCGCGGAGTTTTTTCGTGCGCAGAGTGCGGTTGCGGTATCACAAGCGAAGTGCAGAAAGGTCATGTGTATTATCGGTGCACGAAAAAGAAAGGTATCTGCGCACAACCCTATGTCCGCGAAGAGTTGCTCGCCTCGCAAATCACCGAGTATCTGCAAAAAGTTTCTTTGTCTTCGGCGTGGGCAAATGAGATGCTTGCTCTCTTGGAGAAGGAGCAAGCAGAAACTACCCACGCCGATGCCGATTTCGTTCAAAATCTAAAGCTCAAAATTAAGGAGTGCGAGGAGAAGCTTGACCGGCTTCTTGACGCGCATCTTGAGCAAACGCTATCGAGCGAAGAATATGTCGCCAAGAAGCGCGTTCTCCTCGACTCTAAAATTGATTTTGAGCAGAAGTTGAAGGATTTTGAGCGAAACGGCAATCATTGGCTCGAACCGGCCCGACAATTCGTTTTAGCGGCTCAACAAGCCAAAATTATCGCTTTGCAAGAAAATCCCGTCGCGGGACGGGATTTTCTCAAAAGAATTGGCTCGAACCACGTTTTGCGCTCGCAAGCGATTTGCTTTGAACCTAAAAAGTCGTGGAAAATTCTTGCCGATTTGCCCGCCGAGGGGCGAAGCCCCGAGGCGGAGAACTCGTATCATCCTATTTGGCTCCGCGGCTAGGGCTCGAACCTAGGACATCCTCGTTAACAGCGAGGCGCTCTACCAACTGAGCTACCGCGGAATATATTTTTCCGCGGTAGCTCAGTACTGAGCCCTGCCTGTCGGCAGGCAGATACCGCAGAATATCGTTCTTAAAGAACCGAACTAAATGGTATCAAATTTCTCTAATTCGCGCGAATAAGCGAATAGTATATATGGAGCGGCAACGGTGCTACAATGAGGAAATGTTTGAACCTAGCCAATGGACTACCTTTGCCAATCTTGTGCTCCAGCATCGGAATCCACGCGCCGAAGCAATCTTTGTCCACGCCTGGGGCGATCTGCATGATGAGCTCATCACCCTCACCGGCAAGTGCTATCATAGCTCTCGGCCACGGATGCTTATCCTCAACGCCCATGAGCACTATGAAATCGGCGGCCTCGGCATTGGGTACTGGCGCTCGGCGCTTATGGAGCGCTCCGGAATCCCTGCGGGAGCGATCCGCACCATCCCGCCAGCCGACCACACCGGCGCTGAAGCCGAAGCGCTGATGGAATATGCCAAGCAGGGAAAGCTCGCGTCTATTATTGTTATCTCGCACCCCGTGCATCTGGTCCGTGCCATGCTTACCCAGATTGGCGCCATGCACAAGCACGGATTGGACCTCACGCTCTACCCGCAAACTCTCTCTCTTGTTGCATGGGATGAGGTGGTGGAGATTAGATCTTTGGCCAGCGAGGGGACCGAAACCACGCGGCGCATCGCCCGTGTATACGGGGAATGCGCACGCATTATGCAGTACAACCAGAAGCGGGGAAGCGGCGACGAGAGCTTTCCCATTGCCTCCATCAGCGAGGGCATTGAGTATTTTAAGAGCAAAGGCATATGAAGATATTCTCGCAATCAGTAAAAGCGCATGCACTGGCCGCGGCGCTCGTATTTGCCATCGCTGCAGGGGCGGAGCTCTGGCTTGGGCGCATCCTTATCTGCGAGTGTGGGTACATCAGCCCCTGGTACGGCAACACCAACGGCCCCGGCAACTCGCAGCATCTTGCCGACTGGTACAGTTTCTCACACATCATCCACGGCTTTCTCTTTTACGGCTTCCTTCATCTTGTAGCACGAAAACTTCCCGTGCAAACGCGGCTGGTGCTCGCGCTCATCATTGAGGCCGTCTGGGAGGTGCTGGAGAACTCGCCGATTATCATCAACCGCTACCGCGCGGCGACCATCGCGCTGGATTATGTGGGCGACAGCGTGATTAACTCTATGATGGACATCGCCTTTACCGCGCTCGGCTTCTGGGTCGCGCGCAAAATTAAGCTCTGGCACAGCGTGGCGCTGATTATTCTCATGGAGGGTTTTGTGGGCTATGTGGTGCGCGACAACCTCACCTTAAACATCATCATGCTGATTTACCCGAGTGAGGCAATTAAAACATGGCAGATGGGCGCGCCCTGATTTGCTATACTACGACCAAGGTCGAATTACTGGCAAATTTGCAGAATATTTCACCCTGTGAGACGGAATCTCCCGCTCTCATTCTATCGCCGTGATGCAGTCATCATAGCCGAGGAGTTGCTTGGCAAGTTTCTCGTGGGGAATCGAGGCGCGGAGAGCGCCGCGCGGCGCATTATTGATGTGGAAGTCTACGACGGGCCGGAGGACCTCGCCTCGCATGCCTCGCGCGGACGGACACCACGCACCGAGGTTATGTTCAGAAAGGGTGGCGTTTGGTACGTCTACCTGGTGTACGGGATGCACCAGCTCCTTAATGTTGTAACTGGGCCGGAAGGTTACCCTGCCGCTATTCTCATTCGTGGCGTGGAGGGCGCAGAGGGCCCGGGGAGGGTGGGGAAGCTCTTTGGGGTGGAAAAAGCTCTCTATGGAGCTCCTGCGGCTCGCAAGAGCGGCCTCTGGGTTGAGGACCGAGGAATTGCCGTCCCCAAGGATTCCGTCACGCGCCTGCCCCGCGTGGGTGTGGCCTACGCAGGCGCATGGGCGCAGAAACCACTGCGTTTTGTCTGCTGTCGGCTGCACAAAAAAATGCTACACTAAACTTAACAGCTATGGAAAGGCTTTTTTTAGTTCAGCCGAAGAATGGCCTCAACGAGACCATTTATGTGCCACTTGGACTCATCAGTTTAGCGGCTTACGTGCGCGAGGAGATGGCAGTACGCATTGTTGACCTACGCTTTGATTCTCTGGAATCTCTGTACTGTCAGATTGAAAAAGAACGGCCACTCGCAGTCGGCTTCAGCATGCTGACAGGGAGCTGTATTACACAGGTCGTTGCCGCTGCGAAAAAAGTTAAATCCCAGTTTCCTGAAATAAAAATCATCGTCGGCGGCATTCATCCCACTTTTTTTCCGCAACAGACACTCGAGAATCCGTATATAGACTTTGTGGTGATGAGTGAGGGGGAAAAAACACTCCTTGAGCTTCTCCGCGCACTTAGAGAGGGAAAGACTACGGAAGGGGTGGAAAATCTGGGCTGGAAAGACAAGAATGGCATCCACATTAACTCGCGTTCAGAAAAATTTTTAGATTTGAACACGCTTCCCATTCCCGCCTGGGACCTCATTGACGTAGAGCGCTACGTACAAAAGCTCTCGCACATGCCCCGACAGCGGGTCATAGACATGTACACTAGCAAGGGATGCCCCTTCCCCTGCAGTTTTTGCTACAACCTTAATTTTAACCGGCGGCAGTGGCGGGCCAAGAGCCCCGAGAAGGCAGTGGATGAGATAGCGATGCTCAATCAGCGCTACGGGATCAACTATTTCATCATCCATGACGACAACTTTGTGGTAGACAAGAGGAGAGCGCTCGCCATTGCACAACTTATCCGCAAGCGCGGGTTTGCTATCCGCTACTCCATTGACGCAAGGATTGACTACTTTGAAAGGAATTTTCTGCAGGAAATGCAGGAGAGCGGACTCCGCGAAATCCGCGTCGGCTGCGAGAGCGGTTCCAACCGCGTCCTCGCAGAGGTCATCCAGAAGGGCATTACGAAAGAGCAAACGCGTGCGGCAATAAAGCTTGCGCATGACCTTGACCTGCACGTACTCCTTTCTTTTGTCATCGGATGGCCAACAGAGACGGTCGCCGAGCGTCAGGAGACCATTGAATTGATTTTAGAGCTTCAAAAAATTAATCCCCATATCAATATCTACCCACTCTGGGTGTACATCCCCTATCCGGGCACCACACTCTTTAACCGCGCTGTTGAATTGGGTTTTAAGCAGCCAACTAATTTAGAGGCATGGGGGAGCTATTTTTGGGGCAAGGCTCATCTACCCTGGCTCTCTGCGCCGCGCGAGTATGAGATGATACACGAGTTAAGCACGCTGGCGTGGCACAATCGGCCCTGGGATTCACGCACCCCGGTCTCGCTCAGAAATATTGCGAAATTTATTTTTATGAAAGTATCTCGGCCGATGGTGCTGTTCCGCTTCACGCATAATTTTTGGAAGTTTCCGCTTGATGTACGCATGATTACGGGACTAAAGGCCAGAGTGTCTCGCCAGTAAGTGTATCAATAACGGTAATTGCTCCTACCGCACAACTCTGCGCCGCGGCAAGGAGCGTAACAAGCTCTATCTCGGCGCCCTCCTTCACCACAGCTTTAAGCTCGCCGTCAAGTTCAAATATCTTCGGCGTCGCATCAACACAACTCCTGCAGGAGATACAGAGATTCCTGTCAACGATAATGCGGTATCTCCCCTCGTTGCTGTTCACCCATAGATTGTATGATACAATCTGCGAAATGCAAAAAGATGAGCACGAGCTGTGTACGGTCGGCATCGGCGGCATTGCCGGTGACGGCATTATCGAGACGGGGCATACATTGGGGAGTATGCTCACAGCCCTCGGATACCAGGTCTCCGCGTCGTTCACCTATCCGTCGCTCATCCGCGGCGGACACAACTTTGCGCGAATAAGCTTTGCCGCAGAAAAGGTGTGGAGCGACCACGAGGAATTGGACATCCTCATTGCGCTCAATCAGGAGACCATCACTCTCCATCGTAGAGAACTGCGTCCCGGGGGGCTTATTATTGTCGAGCAGGACGAAGCGACTGACGAGCAGGTGATTGCTATTGCATACACAGAGGCGCTCGCGCAGGCGCAGGCGCCGCGCATTGCACGGAGCTCCCTTACCCTCGGCGCTCTATGTCGTCTCCTCAATCTCCCACTCGAAGCTTTGTACACGGCGCTTCAAAAGTCGCTTAAAAAAACAGAAAGCGCGGCAAACACAGGGCTTGCGCGCATCGGCTACACACAAATTCAGAGCAAAAAATTTCACTGCCCGGCTCCACCCCTATCACCACATGGAGCAAAGGAGTTTGTGAACGGCAATACCGCGTTTGCTCGCGGGCTCATTGCCGCAGGTCTTGAGTATTACCTCTCATACCCGATGACGCCGACCACATCGCTCTTGCACTATCTCGCGCGGCAGAAAGAAGAACATAAACTTACGGTCATTCAGCCGGAGAGCGAGCTTGCGGTCATTAACATGGCGCTCGGTGTGGCCTATGCCGGTAAGCGTGTTGCCATTGGCTCTGCAAGCGGGGGGTTTGCACTTATGCAGGAGGCATTCAGTCTTGCCGGCATGGCAGAGCTCCCGCTCGTCGTTGCCGTCTCCCAGCGCCAGGCGCCCGCGACCGGCGTGCCGACCTATTCCAGCCAGACGGATTTGCGCTTCTGTATTCATGCGGGGCATGGCGAATTTCCGCGCATCGTCGTTGCTCCCGGTGACCCCGCGGAGGCCTACCTCGCAGGCATCAATGCGCTCAATGACGCGTGGAAGTACCAAGTGCCCGTCATTGTACTCCTTGATAAAATTCTCTCCGAGCACGCGATGACGAGCGAGCTTCTCCCCGCACAAGCTGCGCATGAATTGGGCTCTGTGGCAGAGCATCCGGACTCTCACTATGGCCGCTACGCAATGACACACAACAGCATCTCTCCCATGGCCTTCCCCGGTACCCTGGACACTGCGGTAAAGGTGAACAGTTATGAGCATGATGAAAAAGGATTTACTGTTGAAGACCTCCCTTCCGTGAGCGCAATGCTGGGGAAGCGGCAGCGGAAGGGTGCGCTCATGCGCAAGGATCTTACCTCCCGCGGAGGCATCAAGGTAAGCGGCGACCTAAAGAGCAACACCGCACTCCTCTTTTGGGGTTCTACCAAGGGGCCAGTGCAGGAAGCGGGGCGGGACTTACTGCGGCCGGTAAAGTTTGTGCAGGTGCTCGGGATGGAGCCCTTTGATACAGAAGGAGTGAGCAAGGCGCTTGATGGAGTTAAAACAATCATCAACATTGAGGCAAACGAGAACGGACAGCTGGCAGGGCTCGTGCGAGAGCGCACCGGCATCCGCGCTTCGGATATGATACTCAAATCAGATTCCCGACCCTTTGAAGCAGGCGCATTGGCGAGCCAAATTAACAGCGTGCTTACCAAGCCCCTATGAGTCTTCCTCTCTCCACAGATACTCCCAATACCTGGTGCCCGGGTTGCTCTAATTTTTGCATCCTTGCCGCATTCCGGCAGGTGCTGGAAAAGCTGGTGGCAGAGGAATCCCTCGCACTTCATAATGTGGTGATTGCGTCAGGCATCGGTTGCCATGGGAAGATTACCGATTATCTCGCGCTCAACAGCTTTACCGCGCTTCACGGGCGTCTTGTCCCAGTGATGAGCGGCATCAAGTGTGCAAACCCCGCGCTTACTGTTATCGGATTTTCCGGTGATGGCGACGCGTACTCCGAGGGCCTGGAGCATCTTCTGCATGCCGCGCGCCGCAATAGCGACATTACGCTCTTTGTCCACAACAACGAGGTGTTTGCGCTTACCGCCGGACAAGCTACCGCCGCAAGCCCTAAAGGTTTTAAAAACAAAGCAAGTCCAGGAGGCTCGCCTGAAGCGCCCATCAACGCGCCCTGTACGATGCTCGGCGCAGGGGCAAGTTTTGTGGCGCGCAGTTACGCCTCTGATATCGCGCTCACTGCGACTATCATGGCGCGCGCGATTAGGCATCGGGGGTTTTCTTTCGTTGAAATTCTCCAGCCCTGCATCACCTTCTCCGACACGCGCAGAGAACGTGCAGAGAAAATATACCGTCTTGACCAAAGTGCTCTGTGTGATGTGTTGAGCTCTGCAATAGAGCGTGCCGAGGGCGCGGATGGGCGAGTGCCACTGGGAATTTTTTACGATATTGAAAAACCGACCTTTGAAGATGACCTTGGTCTTGTTACCCAAGCGTCACCTCAACTGAAGTCACGCCCGAGACCTCGGCGCGCAGAAGCCCGCCGATAATTTCCTTATAAGTGAGGTCGGTAAGTGCGCAACCAGCGCACGCCCCAGAGATTTTAAGCGTCACCACTCCTTCTGTGACGGTCACCAGTGTAAGGTCGCCCCCGTGCATGCGTATCTGCGGACGCACGCGATTAAGCACCCGCTCCACTTCGCTCATCATGTTAGGAGTGGGAGGCATCGGTCCCAAAATATTTTTCCTGATAAAAACGGATGAGCTCCTCCACTGCGGGGATGCATTCGGGGTAGCCGATGCCCACCTTTGTTCTTTCCTGAACCTCGGTGAGCGTCTGCGCGCCTTCCAGGACTGCGGTCTCAATATCGGCCTCGGTTACTTTAGTGTGCGGGTCCAGCACTTTGGCGCCGTCGGTGACAATGCGCTCAAATTGCCCGGTTTTTTTAAACCAATCATTAAGCGCTGCGCGCAAGCCCTTATCGCCAAGCACGGAGCAGTGAATTTTGCGGTCAGGCAGGCCGCCGAGGCGGCGCACGATGTCTTGCGGGAGAATGGTGAGGGCTTTCCTAATGCTCATGCCCCCCTTCTCGGTAACCATGACGGAGAGCATGGAGGTTGTGGCAATGGCGCTCGCACAGCCAAAGGTGCGCCACTTAAACTCGCTAATACGGTCGCGCGGCGCATCAACCGAGAGCCAGATGCGCATCATGTCTCCGCAGGCGGGCGAGCCCACAATACCCATGCAGTCAAAACGCTCTGTCTCTGGGTCGTCTAAGAGGAGGTTCTGTGGTTTGAAAAAGTGTTCGCGCACGAGAGGCGAGTAAGCCCAGTTTGCGCCGCTGTGCTGGCTTATCACATCGGGCTTTATCTTTTTAGTGAGTTTGGGCATGTTTTTTTGTTTGCAAATTTTTTGCACGGAGAAAGTGCGGGGTCTGTCCACCTACAAAAGCGCGCGGCTCTGCCATGGGGGATGATTGCTCGGGAGAGAGATTGAGCGGCGATATTGCGCGCAGGCGTTCAACTGCGACGGGCAAGTGCTTAAGCACGTAGCGGATGTCTGCGAGAGTTGTTGTGGGACCGAGGGTGAAGCGGATACTTCCGTGGACAAACTCATACGGCTGGCCGAGCGCGGTAAGCACCGCCGAGGGAACCAAATTCTCGGCATTGCAGGCTGAACCGGTATTGACCATGATGCCCAACTCGTCCAGCTCAAGGAGGAGCGCTTCACCCTCCGTGTCCAAAAAAGAGAGGCTTAAAAAGTTGGGGAGGCGCGCGCTCAAGTGGCCGTTCCTGACTACCTTGGGGATGGAGCGGAAAATTCCGCGCTCAAGCTCATCGCGCAATTTTTTTATTCGCGCTGCTTTTTTTCTCCATCCCTGCCTGCACTCCAAGAGTGCCGCGGCAAAACCAACAATCCCCGGGACATTGTCGGTCCCTGCGCGCACAGTGCCTCTCTTCCCTCCGCCCACAATAAGGGGGCGCAGGGGTGTGCCGCGGCGCACATAGAGGACCCCAATGCCTTTGGGGCCGCCAAGCTTGTGTGCCGAGAGGGTGAGCATATCCAGGCCGAGACGCTCCACATCAATAGTCGAATACGCCGCCGCTTGTGTAGCATCGCTGTGAAAGAGGGGATAGGTGTTTTCTTCTTTAAACTCGCGGATGAGCTCCGCAATGCGCGCTATCGGCTGGAGCGTGCCCGTCTCGCTATCGGCCATGGTGACCGAGACGAGGAGGGTATCAGCGTCCAGCTCCCGCTCAAGCGCCGCGAGATCTAAAATGGCATGGCGGTCTACGGGTATTGTAACAACAGTGAAGCCCTCATCCCTAAGCGCATGCGCGGCGGCCGCAATGCCTTTGTGCTCCACGGCGGAGATGATGATTTTTTTGCCCTGCACTCTGTCTCCTCGCGCGGCGCCGGCAATGGCGAGATTATCCGCCTCCGTGGCGCTCCCGGTAAAGACAAGTTCATCGGCGCGGCAGTGGAGTTCCTTGGCGATGCGCTCTGTTGCGCGCGTGATTGCAGAGCGGGCAATTTGACCCTCGGCGTAGAGGTTAGCGGGGTTGGCGTAATGCTCTCTCAAGTAGGGGAGCATCGCGTGCAACGCCTTTGGCGAGAGCGGGGTTGAGGCCGCATGGTCTAAATAGACGGAGCGCTTTTTCATGCGAGTATCGCAAAACTATAGCATATTTGATAGAGAAGAGCTCTGGGGCTCACTTAATTTTTTGTACAGAACAAAAATCATCACATCCTATCACGATCGTGATAGGATGTGATGATTTGTAACAATGCCTTTTTTATTTCCGATATGCTACACTTTTCTCGTGTTCTACCGTCAT
>Ga0209211_10001432_pt1 | contig 45144 bp, 57 predicted proteins | sample RifGroA2_FD_183992 | JGI IMG/M metagenome (GOLD analysis project Ga0209211, IMG submission 183992) | Groundwater microbial communities from Rifle, Colorado, USA - Groundwater A2 (SPAdes) (version 2) | ecosystem: Environmental > Aquatic > Deep subsurface > Groundwater | place: Rifle, Colorado...
GGCTCGACAAACAAGAAGGTTTATCTTTTCTATGACAAAAACATGGAAAACGGGATTTCGAAGATGGCGACAGGCAACACGATGGCGATTCGCGTGCCTTACAGCAATTTCGATGAAGCGAAGGAATTCATCGAGAAGAATTTTTGATTACAGTCCAAATCGCGGGTCCTTCTGGCGCTTTATTGCAAAGATTTTCGCCATCGTCGCTATTTCCGGCTGGCTCAGGTATTTCTCGTTCTTCTTCAGCATCTTGTATTCGTTGCCGTTTATGTCCGTGTAGAGCGTCTCATTTTCTTTTATCTGCCTGCCTATTGTCGTCCCGCTTATTGATATAGCGACCTTGTCTCCTGTCTTCGCTTCGTCCACATTCTGTCCCTGTGATTGTATCTGCTTGAGAGTTCCTATAACAGTTCCATTGTCTTTCATGAGGTCCGAGCCCGGCTTGAGCAACCCATAGACTTCACAGCCCACTATCGCCGGGTCACTGGCGCGGAAAACAGAACCCGGAATCAGCTTTATCTCCGCCGGGCGCGTGAGACCCTCAATCTCCTTCTTCTTGAGTTTTTCCTCCTCTTCCTTTGTCCATTTCTCATAGTCCTCTATAAGCCTGTAGATGATGTCCGACTGGAGAATCTTGACGCCCTTGTCCTTTGCAAGCGTTTCGGAGTCTTCCGCTATTGAGCTGTTGAATGCGATGAGAACCCTGTAGTTATTGTTCTTGTTGACTTCCGCCTTGATCACATCCTTCTTCGTCACGTTGCCTATCGTAGCCTCGCGGACCGGATATTTCTTGAAAACGCTTATGAGAGCCTCCAGACTGCCCAGCGTATCAGCCTTGAGTATGAGACCTTCCTCGTCCGTTGTTATCTCGACTTCTTCCATTTCCTTTTCGAGATCGTCCAGCAGCTTCTCCGCTTTCTCGAACGTCTTCGCAGTCCTTATTGGAGACCCTGCGGTAACTGCGTCAAGGCCCGGCGCAACTATCTTCACGCCTGCGGCGGCATATACTTCGTTGACGCTCCTGAACTTCTTCTCCGTTCTCATGTCCCTCATCGGCTCTGGCAGCATGAGCGCGCGTATCTTTGCGATCATCGGGCTTCTTCCCCCGACCACGAGAAAGTCGTTCTTTGCTATCGACCCGTCGTAGATTATCGAGTCTATCGTCACTCCAAGTCCGGTCACTTCCTTGACTTCCAGCACCATCCCTTCGGATTTGTCCGTGCTGACAAGCTGGTCTTTGAGGAACGTCTGGGCAAGGCCAAGGATAGTGACGAGCAGGTCTGGTATGCCTTCGCCTGTTTTTGCAGAAATCGGCACCGCAGCGACAGTCGTCTTGAAGTCTGTCACCCTGTCGAACCTGTCGGCGTTTATTTCCTTGTTGGAAAGCTGCTGGATTATTTCGTAGAATTTTTGCTCGAACATGCCTTTCACTTCATCGCTCTGCGCGGCAAAATTGTCAAGGAAGCACTCCCCGCCTGACCAGCCGCTGATGCGGTCTATCTTGTTGACGGCTATGATGAAAGGCGTCTTCGTCCCCTTGAGTATATCGATGCTCTCGATTGTCTGGGGCATGAGTCCCTCGTTTATGTCGACTACAAGCACTGCCAGGTCAGCTATCGACCCGCCTCTTTTCCTGAGCGTGGTGAACGCCTCGTGGCCCGGTGTGTCGATGAAGAGTATGCCGGGAACGGTTATATCAAATTTGAACTTGCTTATCAGGGCAGTGCACATTCCTTTTACGATATCAGAAGAAATCTCCGTTGTGCCTATTGCTTGCGTGATGCCTCCGCTCTCTTTGGCAGCAACAGCCGTTTGTCTGATTTTGTCTAGTATTGAAGTTTTTCCGTGATCGACATGTCCTAAAATTACAATTATTGGCTGACGAAGCATAATTATCAACTCTTTTGTCTAAATTATCAACTCTTTTGTCTAAATTATCAACTCTTTTGTCTAAAAACATACTTTATTTCATTCCCCCGACTTGAGAAAAATATTTGACTTAATTATTTATAGTGAATCCCGTATGAAGGATTCATATATAGTGCACAAGGAAACTAATATATTCAGGTCCTTATAGAGCTATAAATGGCATGATACTCATTCGTTCTCTACATGTTTTTCTATTCCGTGAACTTCATGGAATTCGTGCTCTTTGTACGCTTCTTTCTTGCCAGCCAGTATCATGAGTATCCTAAGGAGCAGCACCAGAAGCACGAAGCCGAAGAGAGCCTGCCCGATCTGTCGGGACACAAAAGCCCCCTTCTCAATGATTGTGAAGTGTATCAATACAAGGAAAAATGCTATGTACCCCACGCGCTGAAGCTTTTTCCATTTCGCATAGCCCATCCTTGCAATTGCTTTGCCTGTAGAAGTGGCAGCCATGAGCGTGAATATGGCGAATGCTACTATGCCTGAAATCGTTGAATAGAGATTTTCCGGGTCTGCTATCGTGCCAAATGCGATTATCAGCACGCCGGCGACGTGTATGGCCGCGAAAAGAAACCCCCACAGACCGAGAGGCTTCCTGTGGCGGAGCATCGGAAGGAACGCATCCGGTTTCATCCTGCTGAGCGGCCCCAGGACAAAGCACAGACCGATGACAAATGTGGCTGCTATCGCAAAGCTGTTGCTGGCGACGCCGGGAGAGAGCGGCCTCGCCCTTATCGCGACAAAATAGAACAGAACGAGAAGGAAAATTATCACCGGAACAAAATGTATCTTTTTCATCAGAATTATTTTGAATTCAGCAATAATAAAGAATTATAGCGGCGTTATTCTAAATAATAAGGGAAAGTCTGGCTGCCATTGAAGAGTTTCTGGGCGCCCAAAGGATGGCGTCTTTCGTCTCAAACTTCTCAAAATAATCACCGTCAGGAAAGTCCTTTCCATGGACATATATGAAAGGCCCGGAGCGCCTCGGATAACTTACGGGAAATTTGGTTACCCAGTCCCAAGGGAGAAGCCTTACTTCCCTCTCAACAACATTCTTTTCTACGTTTGACCTTATTCTTCTTGGTCTTATCCGAAGGTCGTACAGGAGAAATGCAAAATAAAGCTCAATACCTGGATAACGTTCTGGGAATCCGACAACTTGGTAATTGTCAACAGCATAATTTTGGTGCCATCTGGCATATCTTCCTTTTAGTTCTATGCCGGTTGTTTCATCAAGAAGGTCGATTCCAAGTTCGTCATTTATCGGAATATCAAGGACTTCGCCAAGCCATTTTTTATGTTTCTGCTCGGAAATTGTGGTGAATCGTCTTGGATCCATTTGAAAGAAATAGTTCAAGGGTATTAAAAGCGAGAGAAATTGGATTATGCCGGCTCATCATGACTCAGGGAGTTAACGGACTTAAATCAGCGATTCCAATGTTCTGCTATGAAGAATATCAAGAGCTGGAAAAAAGAAGAGGCGGCAGCATTTGAGGGGTGGGATTTTTCTCATTTGAAAAACAGGACAGCCGAGGAGAAGCCGCCTTGGGATTACGCCGGCTTGGCAAGAAACCTGGTCAAAAATTCAGGAGCTGTGCTTGATATGGGAACCGGGGGCGGGGAGGTTTTTTCCTCGTTCGCGCCCTTCCGTAAGGCAGTTGCCACAGAGGGCTATCGCCCAAACTATTTGCTCGCAAGGAAAAGGCTCGGTCCGCTGGGCGTCAAGGTGGTGTATTTTGCGAATTCAACGACAAGAAAGCTCCCGTTCAAGAACGGGGAGTTCGACCTCGTCTTGAACAGGCATGATGCTTTCAACATCACTGAAATATTCAGAATTCTAGAAGATGGCGGCATATTTTTGACAGAGCAGGTTGGGAAAAATAATTTGACAGACTTGATGAGATTTTTCAATGCAAGACCGCAGTTCAACGTGGCCTCTTTCCAGCGCGTAAGGAAAGGGCTGAAAGGTGCGGGATTCAAAATAAGATTCGCTGAAAATTGGGAGGGCAAAATAGAATTCAAGGATGTGGGAGCAGTAGTTTATTTCCTCAAAAATATCCCTTGGGTCGTGAAAGACTTCAGCGTCGACAGGCACATGGAATATCTCTTAAAGTTGCAGAAAAAGCTTGAGAATGGCAAAAAGCTCGTTTTCAAAGAAAATAGCTACTTGATTCAGGCTGAAAAGCCATAATAAAGATATGATTCGAATCACGTTCAGTGCTTAATGTTCTTCTCGACGACATCGATGATGATAGGAACCATTATGTCCGGTCCGCCGACCACTTCAATATTTTGGACCATGCCTTTGTCTCCGTAGTATTCAAGTAGTGGCTGTGACTGGCGGACATACGTGTCCTGCCTGTCCTTTATCGTCTCGTAATTGTCATCCCTGCGCTGATAGAGGTGTCCGCCGCACTTGTCGCAGATGCCTTCCTGCTTCGGCAGCAGCGGCGGCAGGCGCAGCGAGCCCCGGTTTATGTCTGCGATGTTGTATATGTTCCCGCAGTTCTCGCAGATTCTTCTGGCTAGCGCCTTTTCGATTATTATGTCCTCGTCAAGCTCGAAGTTGATTACTATGTCAATATCCGTCATCTCTTCCAGTGCTTTTGCCTGTTCCATCGTGCGAGGGAATCCGTCAAGAATGAAGCCTTTTTTAGCGTCGTCCTTCTCTATTCGCTCCTTGAACATCTTTATCGTGACGTCATCCGGCACGAGCTGCCCCTGCTTCATGTACTCGTTTGCAAGCTTTCCGAGAGGACTGCCCTCGGCCACATGCGTCCTGTACATGTCGCCAGTCGCGATATGAACGATGCCGAGCTTTGGCGCTATGCGCGATGCGTATGTACCCTTGCCGCTCCCGGGCCTGCCAAAGAATATTATTCTCATACAAATCCTTTTTCTTGAAAAAAAAGTCTTTGTGAACCCAAAAAGAACCTGTGTTCCTAAAGACTTTAATTTCGTATTATTATTTTGGGCGTTTTTGCGAACGCCAGTGAGCCTCCATTTAATATGTTTTCTTTTCCAGTAGGGGTTTTCTCTTTTCAAAAGAAAAGGCTTAAATTAGTCCGTAAGCTCGATTTCAATATTGACTTCGCGCGGAATCCGGATTCTTGTTATCTGCCTGAGGACACGGTCATTTGCGCCGACGTCCAGGATGCGTTTGTGGATCCTCATCTCCCACGTCTCCCAGTTGCCGCCTCCGCCTCCCCTGTGCATCCCGTCGCCGCACGGAGTCTTCATGACTGGTATGCGAAGCCTCTTCGTGGGAAGCGGTATCGGTCCCGATACGCCCACGCCTAGTTTCTGCGCAACGTCCTTTATCTCGCAGCAAAGATCATCTAGCATCTTTGGGTCTTTGCCTGTCAGTTTTATCCGGGCTGTGTTCATACAGCTATTTAGTCGAACTGAAAGTATAAAAGCATTGGCATTTTAATTATTTGTGATCGTATGCCTACGCTAAGTCTGTGGAAAAACAGGGAGACGACTCTTGTAATTGGAAATGTGGAATATCACGGAAGAGTTGTGAAGGGAGACTATACGCAGGATAGGGGCTTCAAGACTGAAAACACTCCAGAAAGATTGGAGCCAGGCTATGTATTTCAGACAGATGGTGGTGAGGAGATCAGATTATACACTAATGGGTCGCCTCGAGTAATTGCCGTGGACAGGCGTTTAGTCCAGGTAGATTAGTCCCTGACTAGTTCGAGACCGGCAACACGGTTATCATCCAGGATGAAGCCTTTTCCGTTCGCGAAATTGCAGCTTTTTTCCAGTATACTGCTTGATGAGAACATCACAAAGCACGGATTGGTGTTTATGGAAATGTTGTATGCCCTTGAGATTTTCTCGCTAAGCAGCAGCATGTAATTATGCTCGTACCTTCGCGGGGCGTTGCAGCCGTTGCCGAGCATGATTAAGTCGTCCGATTCGTAGATGACAGGAAATTCCCTGACAAAAGTCCTGTTCTGCGCCCACTCGGGCTCTGCTATGGAAGGAAAAAGGACGATTATATCGCCCTCCTCTACGCTCTTTCCGACAAGCTCCCTTCTCGGGAACGGCTCCGATGGCTGGCCAAGATAACTCATTATCGGCCATGCGTTTGTGAGCAGCCTGCAGTTGTCCAGGTTGTTTTGGCGCAGGATATCGATTGAGTTTTGGTATTTTCCCCTCGACTCGTAGCCGCCATTCATCGAAAGGAAGTATCCCAAGTTCAGGGTCATGATGGCTATTACTACAATCGCTCCTAATCTCTTCCTTCCAATCCATTTCGCGCCTATTGAAGAGAAATAAGCCACAGGCAGCGCTATAGGGAAGAGATACCTCAGCTCCTTCGAGGGCGTTGAGACATATTGGTAAATTGACATTGCGAATATTATAATAAGAAGGACGCTCGCCTTTTCCCTGCAGAGAAACTTCATGGTTTTTGTTTCCTTGATTCTCCATTCTGAGATGGTTTTGTATAATCCTGCAACGAAGAGCGGCAGCAGGAATGATATTGCCGTTAGTATATGAACGATGCTCGCAGGCTGCGTGAAGTAATGCCTGTACTTGAAGTTCAGCGCGTAGCTGTCGGCGAGCGAAGTGAGCATGTTACCGGTCGTCAAAAAGTTAAAGGCAAGCCAGAGGATTGCCGGGATCGCGAACAGTGCCAGCGCCGCCAGTATTTTTCTTGGATGTCTGTTCGAGAAAACAAGCGGCAAAAAGACCAGGAAATTGTACCTTGCAAGGCATGCGAGACCAAGGAACAGACCTGCTTTCGGGCTTTTCTCTAGAAGATAAACAAGGAACAGCCCAAGCAGCGCAAGTGAAAGAAGCTCGGCCCCGTTTATCATCCCGTAGAAGAGGACCATCGGCGAAAGCGAGAAAATGTAAAATATTTCCCTGCCTATCTTCATCCTGTCCGCGAGGCGGATGGTAGAATACAGGAAGAGCACAGACGCGAGTATTATGAAAATGTATTCGGAAATCGGGCTGGCTCCGAGCGCGTAAAGCATGAACGGCACGAGAGGCGGCCTGCTAATTTCATAATAGCTTCCCCCGTTCCAGTATTCGGCATTCGAAGCGTACGAAGCGAAATCCCATGATACGAATGAGTGCTGCCAGACGAAGAACAGTGTTGACAAGGCGAATGTTGCCGCAAGCAGCAATTCTTTCTTCCTTATCATGATAATAATTGAGCCTGAGAATTATTTAGCTCCTTTTTTTAGTTGTCTGAAGTGCTCGCTGCTCAAATACTGGATTTTTACAGAATCGTCATAAGGCGACCGTAGAACGGAGTCGATGGCATCCTCGGCCGAGAAAGGTTTTCTTTCTTCCATGTACATTTCGAGCTTTAGCCGCTCAGATTTGAAAAACGTGTCATGCCTTCTGCCCCACATGGACCATTTCATATTTGTCACCCCAAATCAGAGTAAAAGAACTGTAAGTAGGCAAATTCGTTTAAAGAATAAAACAAGAACGAGGAATCCGTTCAGACTGCCGTCCTATGCAAATGCCCGCAAGCCGAATGAATTTGTTACACGACCACATCGATGCAGATTCCGGCAGCCACAGTCTGTCCCATGTCTCTTATTGCAAAGCGAGCCAGTTCAGGCATGTCAGACTGTTTCTCTATGATCAGCGGCTTCGTCGGCTTTATCTTTATTATTGCCGCGTCGCCTGTTTTCAGGTAGTCTGCATTTTCTGTGATGGCCGCTCCGGTCTTCGGGTCCATCTTCTTCACTATCTCAGTCACGGTGCATGCCACTTGCGAAGTGTGCACGTGGAAGACAGGCGTGTACCCCTTGCTTATCACGGACGGGTGATTCAATACTATTATTTGTGCGGTGAATTCCTTTACGGGCTTTGCTGCATTTTGCGGGTGGCACGCCACATCGCCGCGCTTTATGTCGCCCTTGCCGACTCCTCTTACGTTGAAGCCGACATTGTCTCCAGGGAATGCCTCGTTTACCTGCTCGTGGTGCATTTCTATTGACTTGACCTCTCCCTGTGCGCCTGACGGGACGAAAACAAGCTTGTCGTTGACCTTCATCGTTCCTGTCTCAATCCTGCCCACAGGCACCGTGCCTACGCCGGTTATGCTGTACACGTCCTGTATCGGAAGTCGGAGCGGCTTTCCCGTGGCCTGCTCGGGGACCTTGAAAAGGTCGAGCGCTTCAACGAGCGTAGGACCCTTGTACCATCCCATGTGCTCTGATTTCTTAGCCACGTTGTCGCCGACATAACCTGATGTTGGCACAAACTGCATCTCTTCTGTCTTGAATCCGATTCCCTTGAGAAGTTTGATCATTGCCTCTTTCGTCTCTGTGTACTTCTTCTCGTCGTAATTGACTGCGTCCATCTTGTTGATTGCTACAATCATCTGGCCGACGCCCAGCACTTTTGCAAGATAAGCGTGCTCTTTCGTCTGCTCCTGGACTCCTTCCTTTGCGGAGCACACGAGGATTGCGCCGTCTGCCTGGCTCGTTCCAGTTATCATGTTCTTGACGAAGTCCCTGTGTCCGGGCGCGTCTATGATCGTGAAGTAGTATTTTGCAGTGTCGAATCTCTGGTGCATGATGTCTATGGTCACGCCTCTTTCTCTCTCTTCCTTCAGCCTGTCCATGATGAATGCGAATTCGAACGTCTCTTTTTTCAGCTCCTTCGCCAGATCTTTTAGCTTTCTCATCTGCTCGTCCCTGACGGCTCCTGTGTCGTAGAGCAGCCTGCCTACAAGAGTTGATTTTCCATGGTCGACGTGACCAATCGTTACAAGATTCATGTGTGGTTTCTTTTCAGCCATTTTTCTGCACCTCATTCGTACAAGTATATTTTTTCATTGAGATTCTTTATTAAAAGAAGCTCACTTCTAAAACCTATAAACAAATCTTTTTAAAGGTTATTAATATCGTCTGCTTATGGCACTGGCGCGATTGAAGAACGGAATATATTCGGTTAATGGCTGTCAGCCCGGTCCTTGCAGTAATCTTGTATTAGCCGTGCATCCTTACTATCAGTTCGACCCCGACAGCTTGGCATTCATGTCATCACCAAAGCTTTTTGATGAAAGCGTTGGAAGCTACATATATCTTGGGAGATTCGAGAGCCTTGCGAAAAAAGAAGATATGACTCTTGTTACATTCGAGGAGGCTGCCAGGATGAGCTTTACTGCGGAGCGTTACAGAAGGATAGGCAGACAGAATAATACATATTTTATAAAAACTATACAGGCCGGTCCTCAGCCGGCGGAAAATGAAGGAGGGCATCTTGTGGAAGTCCCGTGGAATGATGTCTTTGATTTTCTCAGGCTATTTGAGCCGGCTGATTCGACTCCAATTAGCTGCGTTGGTGGATATTACCGCGAAATTCCTTTTTTCAGCGGATGCTTAAATGATGCAGAATATGTCCTGAGAGAAGCAGGTTTGCCTGTGGAGGTCCTGAAAGAAATAACATTCTAGTGAAGGATTTTTTTCGCCTTCCTGACATCCTTCTTTATTTCTTTTGCCAGCTCGTTAGCAGAGCCGAACTTTTTTTCATCCCTGAGTTTCTTTACGATCTCGACGCCGATGTTTTTTCCTGTTATGCTTCGCGAGAAGTTGAATATGTAGACTTCGAGCAATTTCGTTTTGCGGCCGAAGGTCGGCGCGTATCCTATGTTAGCCACGCCCTTGTAGCGCCTGCCGGCGATGTCCACGCGAACTGCATAGACCCCGCTGAGCCTTCCGCTGTATTTCACGTTTGCCGTCGGAAAGCCGAGCTTCCTGCCGCGCCCCGCTCCTGATATCACTTTGCCTGAGATGATCTTCATTGGGATATGCCCTTTTCACTACTATAGAATGGAGAATAAAAGCTTTTCTGTGAAGTAGTTTCGGTTTTTATGTTGCCAAAAATTATTGCCGCGCTCGGGATTGCGGCTGTCATGGCAGGTCCTGCATCAGCGCAGGACAAGAAGATAGAGATGACAGCTGAGGCTGTTGTGTCTGAAAACCGCCAGGAGTCATTCGTCAGGCCAAACATTTTCTACAGGATCGGCAACATGAAGGCTTACACGTTCTTTGAATTCTATCGCAGCGAGGAATATTTTGGCAAGACCATTATAGGAAAAGACATGTGGAAGGGCTTTGGGCCGACGGGTGAGTTGGTTGTCGGCTCCGATACCAGGAACAGGATTGGCGCTGGAGTGAAGTATTCGTTTGATGGCAAGAAGGCCGATTTTAGCTTAAAGTTCCTTCCGGCATGGTTTGACACGGGCGGGCATGAAGAGAGGGTGATGCTCGGATATTCGGGCAGCTTGGAACTCCCGCAGGATTTCGACGTTTCTGTTTTTGGAGAAATTGATGTGGATTCTCCACACGGGGCTGAATGGGGTTACGGCGAGATATCGATAGGAAGGAATTTTGGCAAATTCAGACTCTCGTACAATCCGCTGCTGAAGAACAGGGATGATGGCATTTTGAAGCCGCGGATGGAGCACGCCGTCTGCGCAAGTTATAAGTTCTGAATATTCTGCATGAAAAACGGATATTCTCTTCTGTGCCTTATTGCAGACACCGTACCCGGAAACGGCCTCCCGAGTTCTTCTGCGTGCCTGGCCTGGTAATCGACATCCAGTTCCTGTGCGCCCTGGAACTCCCTGTAGTCATCCATGACATCATGTGCTACTTTGCCTGCAACATAGACAGCAGCGGCCCCGACCGCAACCCATTTTACAATGCTTGATGTTCTTGGCATCTTTTCACCATGATTCTTTTCTATTGAAGATTTTCAAAGAAAAGCTTAAATCTGCGGTATGTCCTTCGAAAGGCCTTTGCGCTCGCGAATCTTCTGTATCGTCGCTGTTTTCAGGTCTTCCGGGAGCCTCTCGAATCTCACGTCGACCAGCGAGTAGAAGCCCTTGCCCCCGGTTGCGGACTTCAGCTGTCCCTCAAACCCGAACATCTCAGCGACCGGCAGCTTTGACTGCACTATGGCCGCGCCCATCTCCGTCTTGACGTCGAGCACGGTGCCTCTCCTGTTCTGCACTTGGTTCATCGCGTTGCTCATGAGCTCTTCCGGAACGTCTATTCTTATCACCTGGACGGGCTCGAGAAGCGTCGGCTTCGCCCTGAGAACTGCCTCTTTTATCGCGTCGCTCACAGCCGGCAGCACCTGCGCCGGTCCCCTGTGTATTGCATCTTCGTGCAGCTTCGCGTCTGTCAGCTTTATCTTTATGCCGGTGCACGGTTCGCCGCACAGCGGCCCATTGTCCATCACGCGCTCGAACGCTTCCGTGACGAGCTCCATCGTCTCGCTCAGGTATTGTATGCCCTTTGTCACGTCGACAAGGCTGTTCCTGTTGAAAATGTCATATAGCTTTTTCGCCTCATCCCGGTCCATGCCCGCTTCCACGAGCTTTGGTATAAGCTCTTTCAGGTATTTCCTCACATTTTTCTCCTCTATCCTGCCGTCCGCGAGCGCCTCGTACAATCCCGGTTCCATCGGCTCGACCTTCACGTAGAAGCGGTTGTGCTTGTTCGATGATTTCCCTTCCACCTCGGGACTTTCCAGCCTGACGGTTTCCCTGTATATGACTATGGGGGGCGACGTTGTCACATTCAGTCCCTTCTCCTTCAGGGGCCTTTCTATCTTGGCATCTATGTGAAGCTCGCCCAGTCCTGAAACGAGATATTCGCCCGTCTCCTCGTTTATCTTGATGGCGAGCGTCGGGTCTTCGCGGCTTATCTGCCTGAGAAACATTATCAGCTTCGGAAGGTCTTTCGGGTCCTTGCATTCTATCGACTTCGTGACGACAGGCTCGAACATGTGCTTTATCGCCTCGAACGGCTCTATCTCCCTTTCGGGATCGCAAAGCGTCTCGCCCGAGAATGTGTCGGTCAATCCCACTATCCCGACTATGTTGCCCGGGCTTATCTCGTCCATCTGCACGCGCTGCGGCCCTTTGTAGATGGAGACCTGCTGTATCCGTTTTGTCATGTGCTGGCTTACCAGGCGCACTTCCTGCCCCTTCCTGAGCGTGCCGGAGAATATTCTGCCCGTGGCAACAAGTCCTGCATGAGGATCAGGCACCACTTTTGTGATTATGATGGCAAGCGGCCCGTTCGGGTCCATAGCCAGCATGCTCTTTCCTATCTCGCTCTCAAGGGAGCCGTGCCAGACTTTTTCTATCCTGTATTTCTGCGCATCCGCCGGATTAGGCAGGTGCTTCACGACAGCATTGAGCAGGACCCTGTGCAGCGGCGCCCGCCTCGAGAGCTCTTCATCATTTCCGCTTGTCGTGTAGTCTATGATATCCTTGAATGTTATCCCTTCCTTTTTCATGTACGGGACGCTTATCGCCCATTTACGGTAGCCCGAGCCGAAAGCCACGGACCCATCGTCGACCTTTACCATGCATCCCTCTGCAAACTCTTTCTCGGCGTATTTCTGTATCAGCCTGTTTACCTGCGTGATGATGCCGACGAATCTCTCCTGCATCTGTTCCGGAGTAAGCTTGAGCTCGCGTATCAATCTGTCCACCTTGTTGATGAAGAGGATTGGCTTGACGCGTTCGTGAAGGGCCTGCCTTACGACCGTCTCGGTCTGGGGCATCACGCCTTCGACCGCATCGGTAAGTATTACAGCACCGTCCACCGCCCTCATTGCCCGTGTGACGTCGCCTCCGAAGTCGACGTGGCCCGGCGTGTCGATGAGGTTGATGAGATAAGTTTCAGGATGGCTGACGCCTTTGGCGTCTGTCGTTTCGATATCATGGACCATGGACACGTTTGCGGCGAATATTGTGATGCCTCTTTCCTGCTCCTGCTTGTCGAAGTCGGTGAACAGCTGCGTGCCTGCCAGCTGTTCGGACATCATGCCTGCCCCGGCTACCAGCGAATCAGTGAGAGTCGTCTTCCCATGGTCGATATGAGCGGCTATTGCGATATTCCTAATATGCTTCGGGTCCTTCATCAAATCCACAATTTCTTCAGATCGGTCTTTTGCCATTTTTATCCCCCTTGATAATATTTTTTGGATTAGTTAATATAAAATGCAATTGCATAGAAAGCGGCAGCTATCCTGCGGCTTATTCATGAAATAAAAGAACAGCACCTTTCATATTTCTCATTGGTATATTGAAAGCAAAGGTTAAAATACGTTTTGTTTTCGGCTTATCTTTCTTAAGTTCATTTTACGTAGTATTCTTATGGACGTAATCACCCAGCCGGAATTCATGGAATTGTACAAAAAAGGCGAACGAATATTTGAAAATAAATTCATGCAATTTTTTGACGTTTCCAATATCGCGCTGGAAGGCATTGCATTCAAGAACTGCAATCTGTTTTTCTGCACGTTCAGGAACATTGTTTTAAAGAACGCCTCTTTCGAGAACTGCACGATATACAATGGCAGCTTCTATACAGGCAGCGCCGAAAATCTGATATTCGATAAATGCAGCATGGAGCTGACGCTTTTTGACAGTTTCCAGTTTTCGCGGACATCAATGAAAAAGTGCAGTATGCAATGGTGCGGGTTTCTTAATTCCAATGTCGCAAGCGTGGACATGTCCACATCCTCCCAGTTCAAGACAATTACTGATTTGTCCCAAGTGACTCCGGCTGACATAGATTACATAATATCGGTTGTCATGCAGAAAGTTGAGAGGCTGGATATGGATATGCGCCTGAAAGTCAAGGAAATAATAAGGGCGGATATTGAAAGGTACAAATTGGAGAATCCTGAGGAAAAGCAGGGCAAATATGGAACAGCTTCTTCAGATTCTGACGCTCCGCTTACATACGGAGAAGTAAGGGGAGTTGTGGAATCATTTTTCTATGGCACGCAAAGTCCGTACAAAACAAAAAAGCATGCATACGAAACATCGGGCGCATATAAGAAATAAAAGCGTCCTCCTAAAGATATATCTAGAGAAACCATGGGCAGAAAGAAGATAAGGCTTCCGCTGATTTTTGTAGTAATAATTCTGATTGCTTACGGCGTGAATTCTTATGTATCTGACATGTCGCTGTCCCAGAAAGAAGAGAGCTACGTGACAAAAGTGATAGACGGCGACACGGTCGTGATCGGGGGCGGCCAGCGTGTCCGCCTGCTGTCCATAGACACGCGGGAGCGCGGGGAGAACTGCTACAACGAAGCCAAGCAGAGGTTGGAGGAGCTTGTCCTGCTGAAGAATATTACGCTGGAGCGGGACAAAGAAGACAAGGACCGGTATGACAGGTTGCTCCGCTACATCTATGTCGGCGACGAGATGATAAATATCCAGATGATAGAAGAAGGGCTTGCCGTGGCATACATCTACGAGCCGAACGTGAAATACCGCTCTGCGTTTCTTGAAGCCGAGACCGCAGCAAGAGACGAAGGCGGATGCGTGTGGACGAATTTGCCTTAATATACTTTATTCTACAACTAATCGCGTGATAAAATGCCTGAAGGAAAATTCGGAAAATATTCTTACGAGCTGATAAAGCCGGAGCAGAAGGACAGGATCCTCAGGGACCTCACGAAAAAGTACCTGCACGACAGGAAGGCGAGCATCCACGGCATGTGCATCGAGCTGCTTACAGACAGCAACGAGTTCAAGGAGATGTGGGAGGACAATTTCTTCCATATCAACGACGAGGTAAGGCCCCACGGCAGGATAGTGGCTGTCAGGGACGAGAACCCCGAGGTCCGCGTGCTGTACGAGCCGGCTTCCAAGACATGCTTCATAATAAACGCGGATTACTACGGCTGGGTCAAGAGCTTCGCTCTTGGGGTGGCAGCCGACTTCCTCGAGGAATATGTTTCGATACACAGCCGCTTCTCCGTGCACGGGTCCTGCATCGATTTCTCCGGGCGGGGAATAGCGCTGATCGCGATGTCCGGGGCGGGCAAGACGACGCATTCCTTCGGGCTTCTCCTGCTGGACAAGGCAAAGCTCATCACGGACGACTGGTTCTTCGTCAAGCTCACCAAGGATGATGTGATTGCATACGCTTCGGAACGCCAGAGCTATATAACTGACGACATAGGCAAGATCTGGAAGATCTTTGAGCCGCTGGTCAAGGATACCAAGCTGGACAAGAAGGGCAGAGGAATAGCAAATATAGAAAATGCCCTGGGCACTTTCAAGAAAAGAAGCCTGACGGTTGTCCAAAAGGTGCTCTTGATGAAGTCTGATCCGAACGACAAGACAATACTGAAAAAGGTCTCTGTAGACGAGGCGATAGAGTATCTCGTCGCGAACAACTTCTGCAACCCGTACCAGATGGTGAAGGATGAACGCAAGCTGGCGCTACGCATAGAATTCTTCCGCGAGATGTTCAGGAACACGGAAGTCTACATGTTCAACAACAACAAGGAGCTGCCGATAGAGGAGACGCACGGCGCCCTGCGGGAGCTTGCAAAGGAATTGTAGATTTAAGCGTACGATATAATTTTTCTTATGTTTCTCGACAGGCCGATTCTTGCCATTTTCGCGCATCCCGACGACGAATCTTTTATCGTTGGGGGCGCGCTGACATTTGCCGCGAGGAAAACACAGGTTAAGATTATTGTTGCAACACGCGGCGAGAAGGGAAAGCGCTACATTGATTATGAAATAGGGGACGAAAATCTTGCCGCGATGCGCAGAAGGGAGCTTGAGGATGCAGCAAAAGCTCTGGGCATCAAGGATTTCATTGTTTGGGATTACAAAGACGGGCAACTTGACCAGGCTGATGAGAAAGAAATCGTTGCCAGACTAGTTAATGAAATACGCGCTTTCAGCCCGGAGAGCGTTCTTACATTCGGCCCAGACGGTATGACAGCTCATCGCGACCATATCGCTATAGGGAAATTCGCAACGAAAGCTGTTGCGCAGCTCGGAAATGTGGAATTGTTTTGGGTTGCGAGGCCGAGGCATGTGATTGAAAGCAATAAGTGGCATCGAAATGGGGCCCAATATACAAAAGCTTCAGAAGTGCCTTACAATGACGATGAGTTGATTCGCATAGATGTAAGCGATGTTATCGATTCCAAAGTGAAGGCTATTTCCTCCCACGCAAGCCAGGGACCCGGAAGATATCTGGCTTCTGGAATGAAAGAACTTATCAGCTCCGAATACTTCTACAAAGTCAAAGAAGAAATTCTCAAGAGTTACAGATATAGTGAATGACATAATATTTCATACAAAACTGATGCCATTCACATATAGCACTGACAAACTATTATGTACAACAACTTTTGTCAGATGCTATAGTTACCTTGCGCCGCTTGCCTCGCGCTCTATGCGCTCTTTCTCTTTTATCGCAAAACTATCGGCTGAATTCTTGTATGCCGCCATAAGCTCTTCTGCCAAGGCATCTGCCAGCGGCTTCTTCTTGTTGAAGGAGCGGCGATACGCTGATTGCGCGAAGAAGCGGAGCGTCTTGTCGACGCGCCTTTGCGGCGCCGTTATCACTGATTCGCGGGCCATTATGCTGCCCAACTGATACGAGATGACTTCCTCGCGAAGGGCCGCGTTTTCTATCGCCTTCACCAAAACCTCGATAGGATTCTTGTTTTCCTTCTTCTCTATGATTTCCAGCGCCTTCTCGACTACGCCGATGACATTGCTATAATTTCCGCCAAACTTGCCGGAAGTCAGCTTATGCTTCTTTCCGGTGTGCCCGGAAACGGACATTTTCAGCGCAAGCCGCTCAGTGATGTGCATCCTTGACTTGTGGAACCTTCCGCGCTGCGTGCCGGCTGAGCGCGGCAGCATCTTCGGGTCAAGATTTATGTAGCCCCTGAGGCTCGGGTCGTTAACCGGGACGTTTGTGTCCCATCTGTTGAAAAGCTTTACAGTGAAAACGTGCTTTTCCCTTTTTCTGACGGGCTTTTGAGCCCTTTTCCTCGGTGCGCCGTATCTTGGCGGCATGCTCTTGCCGTATCTTGGAGGGCCCCTTCCTGCGTCTCTTTCCTCTTCTTCCATCCTTGTTCCTCGTCTTTCCATAATAATTACTCTTTGATTTTTCAAACAAATATTTTCTTTTGGCTTAATGATTTTTCTTTAATATTCTTTTCCAAGATTTTCTTTCTAAGAAAAGCCTTACTTGAGCGACTTCTGCTTCTTTCCTGTCCTTATCGCTTCTAGCGAAACATCATTGACCTTGATCACCGCGTATTTCACGCCGCCCATGCTGCCGACGGAGCCGCCCTGGCTGCCGCCTATGCCCTCGATTACGACCTGGTCGTGCTCCGAGACGTGGTTGATCGCGCCTGTTCTCGGCACGTGCGCGGTCACCTGCTTTCCGTTCTTGATGAGCCTTACGCGCACGCACTTTATCAGGCCGGAGTGGGGCTGCTTTTGCTCCACGACTCGCTTCTCCAGCACGATGCCTTTTGCCTGTGGAGCGCCCTCCATAGGGTCTTTTTTCTTCTTTATCTGCAGAACGCGATTCCTATATTTAATCTGCTTCCACTTGTATCTCTTCCTGTCCTTTTTCAGTTTCCTTGCTGCGAATTCTCCTGCCATTATCAATCCCTTTCTTTCAGACCCTGCCTTCAATATTATCTTAGATTCATTGAAAACTGCCATCTTCAGATGGCAGATGAAACACAATGAATCTGGGATCCCATCTTCCAACACAAGAATGAGCAAAGCTCATTCCGTGCAGGATGGCTCTTCGAGCCATCCTTGCAAACCCACGACTTTAGTCGTGGGATATAAGGAAGATGTGATTTTACTTTCCTAATTTGAAAGATAAACTATAAAAGCGAATTTTTATCTTTGCGAATGCCAGTGAGCAAATTATAATAATTCTTTTTTGATTGAGATTTTTTCTTTTGAAGAAAAAAGCTCACTTATTTCACCTTGAGTTCTTCCATGTCGAACAGCCGCTGCAGGAACTTGTTTATTATTTTTATGTTCTTTCCGCCCTTGCCTATCACCTTTGCCTTGTCGTTCGGCTTTATCTTGACGAATACAGTCTTCTCCTTCACGGAGAATTCCTGCACGCCCGGTATTATGTTCTTTATGAACTCCTCAAGGCCCTCCGAATACTCGAAGACCTTTATGCTCTTCTTGAAGACACGCTCGGCGTTCTTTATCTTCGAGCCGTTCTTTCCGACGGTGGAGCCGTACTGTCCCTGCGCTATGACGAAGTATATCTCGTCACCCTCGCTTATCGCGTCAACGACAGAAGAACCAGTCAGATTCTGGAATAGGCTTATTGACTGAATTGTATTCTGGTCAAGCGTTACTTTCATTGATTTTCCTCTTATTTTAGTTCTGCATAGATGTCCGAAAAGCCCACCATTGCCACAGGAAAGGGCTTTCCAAGCTTGGTTCCAAGCTGCGTCTGGTCGCCCTCGAACACGTCTATCTTGACGTTCCCGAGCTTTGCTGTCGCGCTCTTTGGGCAGTTCTTCGCCACTATGACCTTCTTGATGGCGCCGCTCTTCACGCCCCTGCTTATTTCCTTCGCGCCTATTATCATTTTTGTGTCTTTCGATTTTGCAGCCATACAAATCCTTTTTCTTACGAAGAAAAAGTCTTTGTGAACCCAAAAAGAAATGATGTTCCTAAAGACCCGCCTTCGTGTATATTCTGTTTTATTTCATATTTTATAATAATTTTCTTTTGGACCCAGAGACCCTCTTTAATAATTCTTTTCCGAGGTTTTCTTTCTAAGAAAAGCTCAAGAAAAGGCTCACTCTTTTATTTTCCTCATCTTCTTCATCTTTTCCATATCAACGGCAAGCTGGACCATTCCGGTGCCCACAGGGGCGATTTGCCCGACAAGTATGTTCTCTATTATTCCCTCGAGCTTGTCCTTCTCGCCGTAGAAGGACGCGTTGACCAGATGCTTCTTCGTTTCCTCGAAGTTCGCTCTCGCGAGCACGCTGGCTTTTTTCCCCGACACGCCGTATCTGCCTATGTCCTTTATCGTGCCGTCAAACGTCATCATGTCCGCAAGCAGCATGAGGTGCCTTACGTCCACGTCCAGTCCCTGCTCATCCAGCGTGTCTTTGGATTCGAGAAGTATCATGTTCCTCGCGGCTTCCACGCCGAGCACGTCATAGACCTGGTGAATGTCGTTCGTCTTCGTCCTCGCTATGTCGATGCCATCCACTCGCAGCACTTTTTTCAGGTTGGTCCCGGTCGTTTGTATTATCCAGTCCTCGTCTTCCTTTATGACGACCACGTTGTCGATGCCCTTTATTCCCGCCGTGTGGAGCTTCATGAGCTTGTTCTTTATCTTCCTGAGGTTCTTGACGTTGTCTTTTTTCGGCTTTATGCAGACGTTCTTGCCCCTGACCGTCGTGTCGCAATCCTTGATGTGCTTCTCGAGCAGCTCCTTCACCTCGTCCTTGTAGCCTTCTTTCTCGAGCTCCAGCTCTATCTGCATGTTGACAAGGTCGATGGAGTCGTAAACTATTATGTCGCTCATCTTCAGCGATTTTATCTTGCCTGCTATCTCCTTCGCCTTTTCCTTGCTGTTGTACTCCTTGTTCAGGTAGATTGTCATGTTCTTCTCGAACGTCTTCCTCGCATCGAATATCTCTATCAGCCTTGGCAGGCCATGCGTGACCTTGGACAGCCTGTCGCTTTGCGAAGCCATCGTGTAAGAACGCATCGTCATTTGCGTCGCGGGCTCGGAGATGCTTTGCGCCGCAATGATCCCTATTGCCTCGCCCGGCTCGTACTTGTATTTCTCGATGGCTTTGACCAGCATGGCGAGCTTCTCTTCCTTCTGCTTTCCCGTTACGCCGTTCTTCTTGCAGTATTCCTCGAAGTCCCTCATGACTTTATTCGGCAATGCTAATATTTCTGGCATAATTATTCACCTTTTTTGACTAATTCAAATATAGGAAATTCTGCATTATCGTCCTTGGTTATTTCTCCTGTAAAAACCAAATAATGAAGAACAGAATCCACGTCTGCATGAGGCGCATATGCTTTTATCCCGTCTCGCGTTCCAAAGCCTAAACTTAATGCTTCATATACCACGTCGATATCACCTGACGAAAGGGTTATAGTCATATTATTCTAGCACCTTCCCAACATCGACCTTGCCCGCATCGCTCTTTGCAGGATCGATGCCGTCCTCCCCTGCGATGAACTGGATGATATGGTTCTTGCTGTCCCTGACCGTACCGTCATACTCCACCCTCAGGTCTTGCAACGCATTCACAAGCCTTCGTTCCATGTATCCGGAGTGCCTTGTGTGCAATGACTTGTCCATGAGGTTTTCCCTGGAGTTCATGGCGTCGAAGAAGAATTCGAAGGGATCGAGGCCCTTCTTGTAGCCATGGCTCACGAATCCGCACGCTTTCAGGCCCAGGTCGCCCGGCTTGAAGTGCGAAGTTGTCCTGTTCAGGAAGCCGCGATGGATACGCTCCCCTTCCAGAGCCTCCTGCCCCACGAAGGCGCACATCTGCGTGAGGTTGACGAAGCTGCCTCTTGCTCCCGTGACGGCCATCATGACGGATGAGTTCAGTGGAAGGTCCGCCTTGACTATCTCCCCCGCCTCGTTTGACGCCATGCCTCCCATCTGAAGTATCTTGTTCTCGAATATCACGTTCCTCGTCAGTCCTACTGTACCCTCTATCTTTCCGGCGCTGAAGTCCTTTACCAGCTTCTCTGAATTTGTCTCGAATTCCTCCACGGCTTTTTCTATCTTCCTCTTTGCCTTCTCGGATATGTTGGTGTCAGCGACAGATATGCTGAAGCCTTTCTTTGTCACTACGTCAAGGACGAGCCTCGTCATCCTGTCCAGGAATATTCGCGTGGTCTCGCTGCCGTATTTCCTCTCCATCGCGTCGATCAGCTTGCCCGTCTTTTCGCCCAGCGCATCGTCATCAATCACGCCTTTCTTGAGAACGCCGTTCTTTATTACAACCATTTCGTCGTCGAATCCGCTGCTGTAGACGGACGACTTGAATTCAAGATTGAGGTCCTTTGGAAGGAGCATGCTGAATATTTCTTTCCCTGTGTATTCCTCTTTCGCCTCGAAATCCTCTATGCCGACGGCGAAAAGCAGTTCTATCGCTTCTTTTCGCGAGAACTTGGCCTCCTTGCGGGTTAACATGTATGCGCCCGTCACGTGGTCGTGCTTCCCTGTTATTATCGGAGACCCGTACCTTGGCGACCTGATGTGCTTCTCGACGAGCATGAGCATCTCGGCCTCTGTCTGCGCCTCCTCTGTCTGCGGCACGTGCAGGTTCATCTCATCCCCGTCAAAGTCTGCGTTGTAAGGTATGGTCACCGCAAGATTTATGCGGAGCGTCTGGTAAGGCATGATGCGCGCGCGGTGCGCCATCATCGACATCCTGTGCAGCGAAGGCTGCCTGTTCAGGAGCGTTATGTCATTGTCCATCATGTGCCTCTCGACAACGTAGCCGACGTCGAGCTCCCCCGATATGTCCTTCTTGTTCTCGTCCGTGATTTTCTTCCTGATCCCGTCCGAGCGTAGAATATAATTGGCGCCGGGATGCACCTTCGAGCCGTTCAGCACGAGCCCTTTCAGCTCTGCGATGTTGTTCTTGGTGACCTTGATTTGCAGCGTGAGCTCCTTAGCTATGTCCATCGGCACGCCGACCTCGTTTATGGATATCCTTGGGTCAGGCGAGATGACGGTACGTGCCGAGAAGTTAACGCGCTTGCCGGACAGGTTTCCGCGGAATCGTCCTTCCTTCTTGCTCAGCCTCTGCATGAGCGTCTTCAATGCCCTTCCTGACCTGTGCCTTGCAGGAGGCAGCGTGGATATTTCGTTGCTCATCAATGTAGAAATATGATACTGCAGCAGCTCCCATATGTCCGCTATGATGAAGTCGGGCGCGCCTATCTCAAGATTCTTGCGCAGCCTTTCGTTTATCCTGACAACATCCACGAGCTTGTGCGTGAGGTCGTCCTCTGACCGCTCGCCGGTTTCCAGCGTTATCGACGGCCGCACGGTGACAGGCGGGACCGGAAGTATCGTGAGCACGAACCATTCGGGCCTACCGCCGCTTATCTTCATGAGCTTGACGTCCTCGTCGGTCATTCTTTCCAGGCGCTGCCTGACTTCCTCGCTAGTTAGCTCGACTTTTCCTTCCCTGTACGAGGTCGGCTTCTGGAATTCTATGTCCTTCTGCTTCTCGCCGCAATGAGGGCAGGTGCTTTTCTTTTTCTTGTATATCTCATTGAGGGGATTCTTCATCTCCTTCAATACTTCGTCATCGACAAGAGGCTTCGAGCACTTCCTGCATATCGTTTTCAGCATCATGTATATTTTCTTTCCGTAGAGCGGGTGGACCACAGGCTTGATGAGCTCCAGATATCCGAAATGGCCGAGGCATTGCCCTATCGTGCCGCCGCAGGTCCTGCATCGCAGCCCGGGGTCCACGACGCCAAGATGCAAGTCAGTCAGCCCGCCGTCTATAGGGTATCCGTCCGGGTCGTACAGCTCGGCATGCTCTATCTTGATCGCCGACATCTCCTTGATGAGCTTCGGCGACATGAATCCGAATTCGATGCTTTTTATTGATGTCATGATTATCACTCTTCAACGTTCACCTTCGGGTACATTCCAAGGCATTTCAATTCATCAAGCATCAGCTTGAAGGCATAGCTCATTTCTACTTCTATTATCTTGCTCTTCTTGCACACCGCGCAGAACTTCTTCCCTTTAGTGAAGTCCTCCATCGCGACGAGTCCGCACTTGTCGCATATCGGGATCTTGTACTTGTCGCTGCTGAAACGTTCCTTGAGCAGCAGCGCGGCGCCATGCGCGATCAGGCAGTCCTTCTCCATCTCCCCCAGTCTCAGTCCGCCCTGCTTCGCGCGGCCTGCCGTCGGCTGCTTTGTCAGCAGCGTTACAGGACCTCTTGCCCTGGACTGTATCTTGTTGGCGACCATGTGGTGAAGTTTTTGATAGTAACAAGGCCCGACGAGTATCCTCGCCTCGAGCATCCTGCCCGTTGTTCCGTCGCACATCGCCTCTTTGCCGTCGTCCCTGAATCCTGATTTCTTCAGCATGTCCCTTATGTTCTCCTCGCTCACTTCGGCGAACACCGACGAGTCGACTTCGTTCCCTGTGAGTGATGTTACCTTCGAGGCTATTATCTCCAGCAACTGTCCCAGTGTCATCCTGCTCGGTATTGCGTGAGGATTGATGATTATGTCAGGCGTTATGCCTGTGCAGGTGAAAGGCAGGTCTTCTTCAGGCACGATCAATGCAACGACGCCCTTTTGTCCGTGTCGCGAAGCGAACTTGTCGCCCAGCTCTGGGATTCTGTCGCTGCGCACGTTTATCTTCACCAGCTTGTTGCCGCTAATGGTTTCCGTGATTATGACATTGTCGACTATTCCTTCCTCGCCGTGCCGTATCGTCTCGCTCGTTTCTCGCCTGTTCTCTGTCTCGACCATGAAACTCTCCACAGGTCCAAAGAAACGCAAAGGCGAGACCTTTCCTATGAGCACGTCTCCAGACTCCACAGGCGTCTCGCGGTTCACTATCCCGTCCGCGCCGAGATTCGCGTACGCTTCTTCCGTCCTGTAGCCGTTCACTGACTTGTCCGGTATCTTTATCTCGTCCTTTTCTATTCCCCAGTATTTCTTCTCTTCCGTGGCATAACTTCTGAAGAATACCGATCTCCCAAAACCCCTCTCGAGCGTTGCCTTGTTGAAGACTATGCCGTCTTCCATGTTGTAGCCGTTGAAGCTCATTATCGCGATGGTTATGTTCTGTCCCTGCGGATGATTGTCCATGTCGGACTCGTGACCTACCACGGTGTTGACGAGCGGGACCTGCGGATATATCAGAACGTCCGATTTCGTGTCCGTTCTCATCAGGTAGTTTGTCGCGAAGATGCCCAGCGATTGCCCGGACATCTTGGCGCCGAAGTTTACACGATCCCCCCTGTTGTGCGCGGCAAACGGCACCAGCGAGGCTGAAAGCCCGAGAATGACGCCAGGGTCCACTTCCATGTGCGTGTGCTCCTTTGTTATGCTCTCCTTGTTGATCGCAACGTAAGAATTATTTTCCTCTTCGGCGTCCAGGTACTCTATGACGCCCTGCTTTATCAGGTCCTGCCATTTGATCTCCGCCGCCTCCAGCCCCCCCACGTGCTTTTCTGTCAGCAGCGACTTTCCGTTCTCTACGACTATCATAGGCCTCTGGAGCCTGCCCGAGTCCGTGTTGATGTGGATCTCGTCGAACCCGTGGGAATAGACTATGCTTATCTGCGGGTCGATATGCCCGCTCCTTCGCTTTTGCCTCAGCTTCTGGATGAACTCGTCGGGCTTGGCCGACCTCCCCGCGATTTCCCCGTTGATGAATACGATGGTTCCTTCCTCGCCCACTTCCTTCTTCACGAATTCCCTTATGTTGTCGATGTCCTTGCTCGTTTCCGTTATCGCCGCGAAGAGCGCAAGGTACTTGCGCAGGCCTATGTTGACTCCTTCGGGCGTCTCTTCCGCGCAAAGCCTTCCCCAGTGCGTGGCATGCAGAGCCCTCGCCTCGAAGTGCTCCTGGGAAGCGGACAGCGGAGAGATCACGTTTCTCAGATGGGCAATTGTTCTTACGTGGTTCGTCCGTTCAAGGCGCTGGCAGACACCCGTGCGCCCGCCAATCCACTGGCCGGTCGCCATGTGGGATATTATTCTCTTCGTGAGGTAGTCGCTCTCGACGATCGATTTTATCGAAGGCATCTTGCCTCTCTTCACGAGCTTCTGGTAGGAATAGATTATTCTGGAAACCAGCCCGTACTTGCCCAGCAATATTGACCTGAAAAGTATCTCGAGGAAGTCTGAGACCATGCGGAGCCTCTTGTTCTCGTAGTGGTCTATGTCCTGTTCCTTCGCGTCGTGCAGCCCGACCTTGAGTATTTTTTTGACGACCTGCGAAAGGTATAACGCCTTTTTCATCCTGTCGGCCTTCTTCTGTCCCAGGTGAGGGAGCAGGTACTTGTCCATGATGTCCGTTATGCGCTTGTCCCGGTACTCCTTCTGGGGTATCCTCAGCTTCTTGCCGATATATTCTTTGGCATCTTCAGGGGTGTTGACCTCGAATTCGTAAAGATTGAAGTATATTTCCTGCCTCTCGGCATCTGTGGACGCGATCGCCTCTACGATCTCCTTGTCAGTCTCCATCCCCAGCGCGCGCAGCAGCACGACCACTGGCAGTTTCTTGAGGTTCGCAAATGATATGGCTATTGTCCCGCTTTTGCGCTCCAGCGTGTGCCTCTGGACGAAGCCCGATGATTCGCTGTTTATGCGGGCCGTCTCGTTTTCCCCTTTTATTTCTATTATTGGCCTGTTCGAAAGCACCTCTTCCACCATGACTATTACCCTTTCCGTGCCGTTGATTATGAAATAGCCGCCCGGGTCGTCAGGGTCCTCGCCATTCTCTATTAATTCCTCCCTCGTCATCCCGTTGAGGATGCACAGCTTGGATTTCAGCATGATAGGCAGGTCGCCGAGCTTGACCTCCTGGGGTTCCTGCTCGACTCCGTTGATGACAGGTACCATCTCTACAAAAATCGGTGAAGAATAAGTAAGGTCCCTTATGCGCGATTCAGTCGGCGTTATCGGCCTTGTGGCGCCGTCGGCTTCCTTGACTACGGGCTTCGGTATCCTGACCTTGCCCAGCTTTATGCGGAATTCGGCCAGTTCAGGCGTCTCCAGCTCTATCTCGCCGATCTCGTCGATTATTTTCTGGACGCGCACGTCGATGAACTCGTCGAAGCTCTTGATCTGGTGGTCGACGAATCCGACGTCGTGCTTGAACGACTTCAGGAGCGTCTTGTAATCTCTTGTGTCCATTTTATCGACTCCGTGATGTAAGTGCCAGATTTTTATCCGCTTTTTGTAATATGTTTCTGTTACAAAGCTTTGCTTTGCGACACACATCGAGCAAGCTCGATGATGTTTTGATTGAAATTTTCTTTTCCAAAGAAAAGTTCATGCCACGACCCTGTAATAGTTGTACTCCTCTGCCACCAGGGAGTTTCTTGTTATCTTGATGACATCGCCTTTCTTGCCCTGAAGGATTTTCACGACAGGATCGTCTTCCTTTATGCGCGGGAACTGCTTTGGAGAAACATTGAGGCTTTTCATGAGCTCCGCCTTCTCGTCGCCGCTGAGTATCTGGTGCTTCGGAACGAGATTGCTCTGGAAAATGTCTATGTCAGTTTCCTCTTTTTTCTTGGTTGCCATTCTTTTCACCATGAGCATATCAGAGTCGTCCCTCTGGACTCTAATTTTTTCTTTATTATATAGAGTGAATCCTTGACTTTCTGAACCCCGAAACTGTCTTTTCAATCCTGTACATTGTTATTTCCTGAATGTGTGACAATGCTTCAGATTTTCTGAAAAATTCCCCTTCATCCCTGATAAGCATTTTTTGCCTGTTTGTTACTATCTCGAACCAGCAGGCGTCATACCTTCCTAAATTATCGAACTGCAAAATACCAACCATTCGTCCACCGATTTTATAATATTTTCTTCTTTCCGCCAGTGACTGACGCTTTAGCGTCTTTCTGCTTGGCTTTCTTCTTTTCCTAAAAGAAGAAAGGGTTAAATGGGCCCGACGGGATTCGAACCCGCGACACCCGGCTGTCTCTGGATGACGCAAGCTGCATGACGCCTTTGGCGTCTCCTTGCCTTGCGTCCGGCTTTCTTCATCCTCGGTGCCGCATTTTTCCATGCTGTCACCATGGATGTAAAAGGCCGATGCTCTACCAGGATTCTCCAGCCTTTCTTCTGGCATTCTTTCCAAGAAAGGACTGTCTGAGCTACAGGCCCGCGCCTCGGTCGGGATTTTCAGGCAATTTCTAGGTTCGCTGGCGTTCTTTTCCGCCGGCGCTTTTCTTATAGAAAAGGGCCGTTTGAACCCGAGTCAGCGGCGTGACAGGCCACTATGCTAGGCCAGTTCGCACACCTTTTCAGCTGCATTTTTGGTGCAGCTTTTTTCCAAAAAGGTGCTCTACACCACCGAGGCAAGTATGATCTAAGAAGGCTTCCCAGGAAAGTCTTCTGGCTAATTGTTAATGATTTAATGGAGATTTTACAGTCCTTCATCTGGTTTGTTAGTTTTCAAGAAAATTTGGGTAAATGTCACGCTTCCACCGGGTCAATATTAATGGTAAGCGACGTATAAACTTTCCCAAGCTCTCGCTTAGTACTCATTGTATCGCTGGAGAGATTCACTTCCAAGTTCGAAATGGGTTTGGGTCTACCCTCTCCGCTATGGCCGCCAACCTCTCGTTATTTCGATAAAAAGAGATTTAAAGATTACAATTTGCGCCGATTTGCGTATTTTTAACGAGAATGCATTTTGTATGCTATTTTGACCCCAGGATATGTGAGAAATGCTCTTGCGTCTGTGAAATTCCTGGGCTGTGAGTTCCAGTTTTCGTCAAACATTCTCTCTGTATAGCCGTGACTTGTGAATACCCGGCCAAAAGCGTACCCCGCTGCCAAATGAGGTGCCTCAACTAAAGCAGCTGTTCCCAAAGCAACCAAGGCACCTTTGACGAATCTGTTCATAATTATCCCTAAAATACTACAACCAACTTAAGGATTACTCCATATTTATATGGTATACCTCCATGCACAGAAACCTATTTAAACTTTTGTTACTAAATAGAGGTTACAATACGGGTCAATTACGGTGTGTGTCATGGTAAGCGATATTGTAAAGGATTTTGTAGGCAGTTTGTTTGTAGAAAGGGCCAAGGAACCAGGCCACGAAGGCGCCTTTGACAAGGGTGTTGCGGATTACTTCAGAGCCGGAAGCGGATTAAGGTATTCGCTTGATGAGGCACTGCCAACAGTTGTGAACGAGAGATTGCCGGAATTCGTAGGTCATGACGAATCGATTGATGTATTTAGATTAAGAGCATATTTTAGAGGGATAAATGCCTGCGTAGATCTTTCAAAACTGCATTCCGTTGGGGTCAAGTTTGAGGATGCAGAAACAGTTTATTTGGAAAAGGCGTTGGCAAGCATGAGAAGGCAGAAACCGCGTGATGGTGAATCAACGGAGTTGAGTTGAGCATGAAAGTCAAATCAAGGATGTCAAGGGTAAAGGGATGGCTTACCCATGAGGACATAGAGCTTCTCGAGGAAGCCAGCAAGCGCCAGCTCAAGTACCCGAAGAATCCGGCAAAGAAATACAACTGCAAGTCGTGCAGCTACACGTGGCTTTATCATTCGCTGAGGTGCCCTGTTTGTTCTTCGGCTGAGACGGAGCAGATAAAGTAAGAAATTCTGTTTTCATAAATTATTTTATTCCCGAATTCCATAATTATTCTATGAAGATGAGGACTATAGATAAAGGGCTCGTGCGCGAAATCATCCTTATCGGGCTTATAGTGTTTTTCATACTCTTCTTTCTTTTACTGCTGAATTACAGGCCGGTTTCTTGAAGTTTTAAATATTAACAAAATGCCTATTGTATAATTCCCCCTGATAGCTCAACGGTAGAGCGCGCGGCTGTAGTTTTTTGCATCCAGGACAAAAGCATTGTCTTTGCAATTGACACCAGTATGTGCTCGGCAGTCACCGCGAGGTTCTGGGTTCAAATGAGAGATGGACTCTGAAAATCCCAGTCGGGGGATTATAGTGATAATATGAAAATAGAACTCGTCGACATTGTAGTGGCCGTTTTGGCAGTCTTCTTCCTGGCCGCATACTTCAGGCTTGGCACTGCGGCATTCTTGTACGTCGTAGTCCTGCTGGTTCTGGCCGAAGTTGTCGTGCTGCTCAGGTTCAAGAAGGAGCGCGAGGTCAAGCAGCCCGAATCGATGCCTTAACCCTTTTCTTTTTGCAAAAGAAAAGCCAAAGTTGCACGACGCTAAAGCGTCAGTCACTGGCGGAAAAGAAAACATATTATCCTAGAATGCATTGAATACTGCGGTCTTTAGACCGCAGATGAAACTCAATGCATTCTGGATGCCATGTTCCCAGATACCCCATGGCTTTAGCCATGGGTTATAAGGAACATATCATCTTAGATTCATTGAAAACACACGGCTTTAGCCGTGTGATGTGGGAAAAGCTTTGCTTTTCCTGCACAGAAAGACTTTCAGTCTTTCTTGTGAAACATAATGAATCTGGGATCCCATCTTCCAACACAGGAAGGAACGAAGTTCCTTCCGTGCAGGATGGCTCTTTGAGCCATCCTTGCAAACCCACGACTTTAGTCGTGGGATATAAGGAAGATGTGATTGTGGGCTCACTGACGTTCGCAGGGCAGAGCGAACCAAAATTATAATAGGTTCTTTTTCCCTTACATGCAGAAACGCAGTTTCTGCTGCACAGCAAGAGCTTGACTCTTGCTTGTGAGGATTTTTCTCCGTTCAAAGAAAGAGACTTATAGCATTTCTCAATAATAATGGAACTTCTATTAAGAAATTCTATATGGAAAGAACACCATAATATGCTCCAAAATTAATGTTCTTTGCTATTAGTTGTTTTCATTAGAATTGTTGACGTATTCCAGGATGCTTTTCGTCAATCCGACCTTTCCTATCTTCTGCTTGCACGCGAAGCATATCCATCTGTTGCCGACCCTGTCCACCAGCCGGTTCCTTTTGCATTCAACACATTTTGAGATGGAGATTTTCATTATTATGAATTGATTTTCCGCGTTAATAAAGATTTTTTGCAAAGATCTTGCATTCCTTTGTGTTTCTATATGGAATGCGGGATGTTCAAGGACTACAAAATTTGCGATAGTCCTTGACATTCCAGAATTTTTCGCGTTTTTTAGACGGAAAAATCTTTCAATAAACCGGGAGGATTGCAAAAAAAGCCGGCTTTTGGCGGTTTATTTCTTCCTTTTCAGGACGCCTTTCTTTTCGCCGTAGTTTTCAGTCTCGATGCCTATGCTCGTGTAGGGGGACCTGATTTCCATCTCTTTCTTGCCCCTGTGGAAGCTGACGGAAGCCTGCGGCAGCCTAATCCTGCCATGGACGCCGAAGACAGGCATTATCTTGTATGAGAGAATACGCTCCTCGTTCTTGTGTATGTCCTTTATCTTCCAGACCAGCTCTGTTCCAGCCGCCGTTTTTTTTCTCGCAGGCTTCGGCCCCTCGCCTTCCTTTATTTCGAAGACCGAAGGCACGAAATCCTTTACCGTGGCATTCTCCACCTTCTTGCCTGTGGAGTTGGCTATTTCCACGCCGACTGTGAATTCCTCGCCTTCCTCGATGAATTTCTTCTCAAGTATGAATTTTTTCACCTTGATTATCCTGACCTTGAAGAAGAATACCCAGCCTGCTATCAGGATGACTATGATGAAGAGGAACAGCGGCGAATAGTCGACCCTGAACGCCATTGTCCTTGACTCGCCGGGCTTTATGTCCTTGAGCAGCCAGGCGAACTCGCTGCCTTTCATCGTAGTGGGCTGCTCGCCTGAATAGAAAGCCGCGTCAAGCCCGGAAAGCGTTTCCGTGAGCAGTGCATCGTCCTCGCTGTTGCCTATGTTGGTGACTGTCGTTGATTTCTTGTATCCGAACACGAGTGGCTCCTTCTTGCTCTCCTTGGCAAACTGGGCCTGGCTGAGCACTGTGAACGTCCTCGTCTTTTCACTGGTCTCGCCTTCCGCGCTCACCATGGTCAGTATCGTGTACAAGCCCGATTCGGAGCGGGGTGGCAGGGTGAATGTATAAGTGAAATTCTTTGTCTCGCCCGAATCCAGACTGTCGATGTTCTGCTCGAATTCAATCAGCTTGGAGGAGGGCGCGCTGATGGAGGATGTCACCCTTATGTTTTGCACGGTCCTCGCCTTGTAGTTCTTGATCGTGGTCAAGATCACGATCTGGCTCGTCGGCGTGAAGTTTCCCGAGATTATGACCCTTTCGACGTCAACGATGTCCAGCTTGTTGATATTTATGAATATGAATTTTTTCTGGGTCTCCCCCGAGATGAGCGACTCTGCCAGCAGGCTGATCCTGTATACGCTCGGCTGGGTGTCTGCCGAAGGGGTCACGAAGATGCGGAGGTCCTTCGTCTCGTCACCGTTGAGCCTGATGCGTGTGGTGTCCTGCGTTATCCAGGGTTTAGGGTCAAGTATGGTGAACTGTATGTCCTCGGGTATCCCGCTGTCGACCCTGATGTCTATCTGCCTGGAGCTGCCTATGGCGACGTTTATGGTTTCGTCAGGCACCGTAACGATGAATGCGAAAGAGGGCGCACTGAGCAGCAATATCGCCATGACGAAGAAAGCGTATTTCGTTCTCACTAGTAACAACCTTATAATTCTATTCTGCGCCTCGCTATATAAGCATTACGAACGTGATTTTCGCGTGATTTGGAAGAAATAGCCCTATTCTGTCTCCAAAAGGTCCCTGAATTCGGGATGTTTTCGTACGAATTCGTCGACGTATTCGTTGGATGAAGTTATTTTGAGCCCGTTTTTCCTGGCATGCTCGAAAGCCGCAGTGCAAAGCTCATCAGCAACTTGGCCGTTTGGCGCGGTCAGGAAATGCAAATTCAGGCAGTCGTTTATCATCGTATAGGCAAGCAGGCACTCTTCCCCTTCCGCTTCTGTCCAGAATTTCTGCCCCATGTCGTCGTGCTCTATGTTAAGATGCATTTTTACCCATAGAAGAGTATATTAATAACTTAAATAAGTTCTCGAAAACATCTGCCCATGGGCAAGCGTTATCTGACTATTGAAGAATCTGCTCAGGTATGGCCGCACATGAAATGGATGGCTCCATTACCTGGTGATTCCCAAGAACGTGTTGCGGTATGGGCAACTACTCACACTGATCCGGATTTACGTGCTAGAGCTCTTGAAGTTCTGGAAGAACGAGGCTACAAAGGAGTTGAACAGCGAGATGGTATATTATTTCTGGGACTTCCTCTATACCTTTCACGAGCATTTTTAGAAGCTGTTGAAGAAATAGCTTACCGTCTGAATCCAGGTACACGTCCAGAAAAACCCATCTTTCAATCGCTCTCTGACAATGAAATTCCTGACGTGTATGTGGCATTGCCAACAAAAAACTAAGATTTAAGGCGCGATCCTTTTGCCGGTTTCGAGGTCGATGACAGCGATGACCTTTGGAGTGCAGGTCTTCGCCGCATTCATGATGAGGTGCGGCTCCGTCGTCTCTATGTCCTTGAAGAACACGCCCTTCTGAAGCCCTTCCCCCTCCTTGCTGTCGACAAGTATTGCTTTGAACTCGTCGTCCAATTTGAAATCATACGGGTCCGAGAGCAGGCAGTGTCCTGAGGACAGGCAGCCTTTCTTGTTGTAGATTATCCTGAGCTTGAATGTCTTGTGCGCCGCCCGCTCGTGCTCGTATGTCTTGTCCATTATCTGCGACATAAATATCTGCTAAGTATAGAGGCAAAGACGATTTATAGTTGACCCAGAAAAGAATCTGGACATGTTCTGGGTCAACTTATAGCGCTCAAGTAAGTATAATATCCAAATTATTTACTTGGAGCACTATAAACCTTCCTTATTTTCGCCACGAAAAATCCGCCTGTATTGTTATGGAACGGGTATATGCGCATGCATCTCTCGAGCCGTGGATCGTACTCTTTGCCTTCCCATGAAGTCAGTCCGTTTGCGTGGTTTATCTCAACATCAATTCCGTCCAATTCTGCATCTTTGTTCTTTTTCAGCAAAGTATCAATTACATCTTCGTTTTCCTCGGGCCCGAAGGTGCACGTTGAATAGACGAGCGTCCCGCCTTTTTTCAATATTTCAAATGCATGCAGTACAAGTTTTTTTTGCTTCTTCGCCAGCAGTTTGATTCGTTTTTCCGACCAGTGCTCGAAGATCTTGTCGCGCTTGTTCACCATTCCTTCGCCGCTGCACGGCGCATCGAGCAGGATTTTGTCAAACTCGCCATCGATCTTGCGCCCGGACTTGTTGATCACGTCAGCGCTAAGTCCGTACTTGTTCACTACCCAGCTAAGGCGCTTTACCCTGAACCTGCTTATGTCATTGGCAGTGATATGCGCCTCGTTGTGCGTCATGAAGGAAAGGATGAACGTCTTTGTTCCGGGCGCGGCGCACATGTCAAGTATCTTGTCGCCGCTCCTTGGTTCTAGCGCAAGACACGGCACGAGCGATACGGGGTCAAAGATGAATGCATCTTTCCTGTCAAAATCATCAGGAACATAATATGCACACCCACACCACGGGACTTTTTCCAGGCTCATGGGTTTTCTGGAAAGCATGCACTTTCTTGTTCTGCCCTCGTAGATATTCGCATTCATCCCGAGCTTTTGCAAGCTCTGCCCGAGTTTCTCTGGTATTCGCATGCTGGTATTTTTACGGGAAAATTAAAGAACTAGCGTTTGTTTTCTTTTATCCACTTGTCTATCTTGTCTTCAGGCGTCCTTCCGAATTCCATGCTGACGCCCGCCGCGCACATGTCAGTCTTGAAAGTCTCTATTATTTCGACGTCATTTTTGTTTTTGGCGAGGTCTTCGTCGTCGAAAATGTCGTAGCGTCCTGCATGCGCTCCCTTGGTCCATTTTATCTTGTGCCAGGTCCTCTTCTGGACAGAGCCTTCGTGAAGCGCGTGCATATCGTCTGTCATAGGAAGAAGTAGCCAGGAAATGCTTAATAGACTACTGGCCGTCTGGATTATAGCTGACCAACTTAATATTCAAGTATTACACAAGTTGGTCACATATAGTAAACCAAGTTATAATATCCGGGTTATTTACTGGGTTAACTATAACTATAAACACGCTAGTGAAATCGGAAATATATGGATGATGGATTTAGCGACCAGACACATTGCTATAGGTTTCACGTAGGTAAAGATCTTGATCATTTGAGTACTACTCCGTACGAGCCTGCAGCAACGGCCCTTGGAACTTATGAGAGATTGACAGCAGAACACGGGGTAGGTAATGTAAGGATTCAAAAGAAGATATGCAGGTCGGGCTTGATTTCCCCGGATCAGTTATAGCTCTACAAGGAAACAATCTGGATATATTACTTCCTTGTGAGCTATCTGTGAACCCACAAACATGTCCGGATTCTTTTGTGGGTTCACTATAAGGCAAGAACTGTCTAGGAGATAATTTCTTTCAGATAAGGGGACTTACCACAAGTCCGTGAGCGTGACCTTCATTTCCGTCTGGTTGTCGTGGATTATCTTCAGCCTGACGGCGTTCATGAACGGCTTGTAGTCGTTTTTCCCGATAATTTTCATCGCTTTTTCTTTCAGGACATCTATGTCGATTATTTCCGCCTCTATCATGCCCGCTGTTATCCAGTCGTACCCCCCGAACATTGCATTCGCGGGACCCCATACCTGAACTAGCACGGAATGCATGGGAACAATTATGCTGCAAGTCTAAAATAGCCTTAAATTAGCCGAGAGCTTGTTGAGTTTTTCAGGCTCCTCGGGACCGACGACCAGGGCAGTCTGCATCGGGTCCATGTTGTTCTTGTCGTTGGTGGCAAGAAAGTGCTTGAGCCCGAATTTCTCTGCGTTGTACCATATGCCCCAGAGCGTCTGGATGTCTATGACCTGGACCGGCACTGTTTCGACGCTGCCCATCTTTTTCTTGCCGAACATGCCTATCTGCCCGGATGCGCCCAGGATTGCAGAAGATGTCACTTTTATAAGTTGGGAGGGGTCCTTCTCGAGCCCGTTCACGAATATCACTGCCATTTTCATGGGAATAAATTGATGAATAGAATTAAAAAGACGCGGCTGGCTGCATGCAGTTAGAACTTGAAAACCAGCCTTAGCCCCGCCAGTGCGAAGCTCCAGAAAAGCAGCAGGCCAAAAACGACTGCGTACGGCTTTATTGCCTCCTTCCAAGTCTGTTCCTTGAGCATGTTCGCCACGAAAAAAATGATTGTCAGCAGCGAAAAGCCCGCGACGCTGCCGATGAACATAGAGAGAACCTGGTCCTGGACGTCTGAGGTCGTAAAAACGAAAATTCCGGTCAGCACCACAAGTATTGGGAGTACTACCTTCTTCTTCAGGCGGTTGACTTTCCTGTGTGTCCTCTTAATGTCCTGCTTGGCTTCAGAAAGATTTTCCTTGATTTCCATTTAGTCTTTCATCTCCTGGCAGAAGCTGCACGTCCAGTGGTCAAAGGAGCCCAGCGGCGTTTTAACAGGCCTCTTCTTCATCTTTCTCCCGCATATATTGCAGAACATCTCTTCTTCCTGGTCTTCCATGATTATCATCCTATATAGTGCGCTTTTTTCTCCCTGGATTTCCGTGGCATCGAGAGGCCAAGGACATCCGCCATGATTAATATGAAATCTGCATTATTTAGCCATTTGTCAAGCAGCTTCCTGGTAAAAAGGTCAGTCTGGTCTTCCGTAAGATTAAATTCCTTCGCAAGTTCTTTCCTGCCGCCCGCCCTGCTGGCAAAGCTCGTTGATGACTATCTTTTTCAATTCTAATATGTCCGTCATTGATAAGCTATCCATTAACGATTCTTAAAGCCTTGTTTTCTATTCTTATCTGATGGCAGAACCGAAAGGCTTCAATGAGCTGGTGAAGCTGGCAGCAAAAGAAAGGCCGGCAAAGCCGAAGAGCACAGGGGAGATTTGGAACAGGTTTCTTTTCATAGTTTTCATGGGCGGCAAGCGCAGCGAGCCCGAGATAAATTTCCTGATCAAGATGCTTGGTCCGCTGCTGGACAAAGAATATGTCAGGAAGACCGACGGGGAGGATTGGAGAGAAGCTGTTGATAACGCGATAAACGAGCGCCTGGCAAGGATAAAGGACGAGGACATACTTGTCATGCTGCAGGAGTTCCAGAAGGAGATCTTCAGGATAAGCGCCTCGATCAAGGGGGGGGCGCGATTTTTCGAGAAAAACAAAATGAGCCCGGAATTTCTGGATAAGATTCTCCAGAGCCGGGAGTCGACAAAAGAGTTCATAGAAGACCTGGTGAGTGACGAGGACGTCTCCAATATAAAGTACACAAAAGTCATAATCTGGCTGCACTCTCTCGGCTATGCGGATGACTTCTGCCCGCCGAGCTACCAGACGAAGAGCTTCATCAACGAGGTTTACGGCTACTATCAATTCTACGAGGACGACAAGTATTTCATGAAGAAGGTTGAGGAATTCTCAGAGGATGTGAAAAAGAAGACCAAAGCGACCGTGCGCGACATAGCGATGGCGATTTTTTATTATGTCACTCTAAAGAGCATGCTCCCGCAGCGCTCGCCTGAGAAGAAGAAGTTCACACCGGAGACACTGATCAAGTTCCTGAAATCAAAAAAAATAACGCTGAAAGTGCTTTCAGAAAGGCTTGCAGATTTCGAAAAAAGGGAAGACCTGATGCAGAGCCTTTACGGTTTCCTGCAGAAATGATTGGCTTCAGGCATCATTGAACCTCAAATCCTGCAGGTCTTCCCGTGTTTCGCGTAGTAATCCTGGTGGTAATCCTCGGCAGCCCAGAATTTTGATGCTTTGACGATCTTGGTCGCGATCGGCTTTGAATGTTTTTTTTGTGCCTTCTCCTTTGACGCTTCAGCCATCCTCTTTTGCGCTGCTGTATGACAATATATTGCTGATCTGTACTGGCTTCCCACGTCAGGGCCCTGCCTGTTCACCTGTGTCGGGTCGTGGATCTTCCAGAATAATTCGAGCAGTTTTTCATAGGAAATTTTTTTCGGGTCGAACTCGACAAGCACTGCTTCGGCATGGCCGGTCTTGCCGCTGCAGACATCTTCGTAAGTCGGTTTCTCGAAAGAACCACCGGTATAGCCGACGATCGTCTTGACAACTCCTTTGGCATCCTTGAATGCAGCCTCAATGCCCCAGAAACAGCCGGCAGCGAAGGCTGCTTTCTCGGGCTTTGATTTAGATAAACCCAAATACATCACCTTTGTCAAATCGAACCTTCTTGTTTTTTGCAAAGTCATCCGCGCCGCGGTAACCTATCGGGCACAATACGACGGATTTCAGACCGGATTTTTCCAGTTCCAGGATCTCGTCGAATTTTCCGCGCTCGAAGCCTTCCATGGGGCAGCAGTCTATTCGCTTCTGCGCACAGGCAGCCATGAGCATGCCGAGCGCTATGCAGACCTGGCGGCTGGCCCACTCTTCCCGCTCCTCGTGGGACTTGGACTTCATGACTGCATTCATCCTGTCCTCGTATGCTTTCAGGGATTTTCTGGTAACGCCGCGCACCTTGATTATCGATTCTATGTATTTCCTGATGTATTTCCCGTCAATGTCAGTGCGCGCGCAAAGGACTATTAGGTGGGAAGCGTCGGTCACCTGTGCCTGGCCGCGCGCGCGAGGCCGCAGCTTTTCGCGAATCTTTTTGTCTGTTATGACGAGGAATTTCCACGGCTGCAGTCCGTATGATGACGGCGAGAGCCTCAGAACCTCAAGGAGTTCATCAAGGTCTTTTTTGGATACTTTTTTCTTCGGGTCGAATTTTTTCGTGGCGTACCGCCAGGTCAAGTCGTCGATTATTTTTGATTTCATATTTACCACTCTATGCATAACAAAGAAATAAATATGGACTGCCTGTGAATAAACAGAGTTCAATCTTGTGAATTTATGATGACCCTATCGCCTATATGGGGCGTTTTCCAGGGGTATTTAGGAAATTGATCTGCAGATTCATATAATTCTACCCAAAAATCAGTAAGACTTTGGCTTTGCGGAGTTACATAAAGTGCACCGATTTTAACATCCGACCCTCTTTGCCTAAATTCTTGAGCTATGAAAGCAGGTCCGATTCCTGTAGGAAGATCGTCTTCAACTATCAGGATTCTTTTGCCCGATATACTTCCTTGAACATCGTATGCTAAACGCCTACATTCTCCAATACGTTCTATATCTATTGGTCTGACATCCTTTATTCCAAAGTATTTGGCAACTATTGCGCCTGGAATTAGGCCGCCTAGCATAACAGGGCAGATTACATCTGGTCTGTAAGGCGCAGATTTTTCAGCCAGTGTCAGCATGTCCGCATGATATTGATTCCATGTCTTCATTTTCATTGGACTAGGATGAAGTAAAAATATTAAAAGAAATCAGAGCCCCGTTCGAGAGTCGAACTCGAGACCTCTTAAGGAGAAACGTGAAAACACGGTTTCTTTACCTTACCAAGGTTTAGCGACCAAATTCGAGCGAAATTGGCTAGCGCTCTTCCAACTGAGCTAACGGAGCATTTTGCAGTATGAGTTTTCTATCATCATAGCTTAAAAACTGTTTACAGAAACCGTATTTTTTCCATAGCTGTAATTTTATTAAATGTTTTGGACTCCTAAACCCAACTTCTTTAATCCACATGTTTAGATTTTCTCTGCCGTTTATATCAATCTTGATTCCATAAGTATATTTATTATTTCTTTTATCAAGATTTTTGGTATCACAGCAGGTATATTTTATTCCTATATTTTCTAGTATTTCTAAAATCTGAGTTTTTAGAATTCTATTAGTAGAAACAAATTCTCCTGTTATTTTAGGGTATTTTTCATGTCTAAAGACTAACGAGAAATCAGTGTCTACTATCCCTCCAAGGCATGATTTTTGAAACTCTAAGTCAGACTCCATTATAATTTTAGGGATTTGTATTCTGCCATTTTTACGCCCATTTGATAGACCAAGAGAATTAAGTTTGAAAGTTGTTATGGCTTTACTTTTTATGACTAGTTGAATTGTGTTCTTAGTTGATTCATAAGGCGATAAGCTCTTATTGTAGAGACTTTTGATGATAGGAATTAAAACTGTTTTATAGAAATCATACTCATTTTTAAGGTCTCCAGAATACGTGACCATATATAATGTTCCATCAATTCTTCTATAACATGAAATATGGCCATCACCAATATGCGTGCCAGTTTCATAACATAAGTCATTTGTTAAAATCTGAGGAGTTCTTATTCCAATCCTTATGTCATTTTGGCTAAATTCAACTTTAGAAATATCCAATTCAATTGAACGCATTGAGACAATAAGATAAAGAATCTATTAATTCTTTCTGTCACAACTTGAATCCATGATAAAATACCATCACGCGCCGGACATCGAGGATAGGGCAAAATCAATCGGCCAGAAAGTCGGCATAATGCATGATTTCTCGCGGATAAAATTCGTGCGAAGCACGGGCAGCCAGGCCACGCGCACGCTTGCCAGATGCCACGCTTTTCCGCGCGTGCTGCAGGCTGCGCTCGGCATGAAGGCGCATTATGTCATCGAAGTGATTTCAGAGCAGTTTGACAGGATGAGTGAGGAGCAGCAGACAAAGACTATAATACACGAGCTGATGCACATACCGAAATCGATGGGCGGCGGATTTCGCCACCACGATTATGTTTGCTCAAAAAATATAGAAAGGATGTACAGGATGCTGAGGGAGAATTGATGGGGATGAAACATGGACCTAGGCACGTAAGGAATATAAAGGAGTTGGAACGGCTGAAACCTTCTGATGGAATCGTATACATTAACAGGCACAACGGCAGCGTAATATGCAGTGTCAATGACCCGTATCATAACTGGTTCGTCAATGTGCCACAATACGCCTTTGATGCTGTATCAAAAGGCGGCGCGGCAACTGTCGAAGAAATAAGAAATTATATCAGGGATCATCCGCAACCTTAACCTTACTTTGCATTGTCCGCTTTCGCTTCCTTTTTCGCCGCGTCCTTCATCTTCGGCACGGTTATCTTGAGCTTGCATTTCTCGCAGTTTATGCTGAAGGGCCTTTTCCACGGCTGCTCCGAATAAGCAGAATGTCCGCACTCAGGGCATGTGTATTCCACCATTGCTGTTGTGCTGTTTGGTGGAACAAGGACGCGTATCTTGCCGCCCGGCTTTCCTGCTTTGCTCTTCACGTCACGCCATGTATGATAGCCGCATTCCTTTGGCTTAATATTATTCTTTACAACATAGTCCTGAATTTTTCCCATGATTATCACTTGTTACATTGATGACTGATTATTTATACTTTTGTTTGCTTCATGCAACTTCACCGGCCAAAAACGCGAAAACACCGATGACGATGCCGATCAGCACGAGTTTGGAGCTGTATTTCACCGGCACTGCCGCCGATGCGAGGAATGCTATGTCCGCCATCAGCACGAAGAACAGGTAGGTCATCCCGAGCAGACCAAGCAGGTAGGGAACGAAGCTGAATATGACGGCAACTGTCAGGAACACGTTCGCGATTATCCTCGCATTCGAGACTCCCAGCTTTATCGCCACGCTGTTCTCCTCATATCTTCTGTCAGCCAGTGAGCTGTCTATGTTTTTGTAGATTTCCCTTCCCGCGCCTGAAAGGAATGCAAAGAGAGCAAGCGGCAGCGCAGGCAGGTGATTTCCAGCAGCAAGCCCGCCGAAAAAGAAGGCTAAAGCTGCCAAGCCGCTGATGACCAGGTTTCCTATCAAGATCGTCCGCTTAAGCTGTGCAGAATAGACAATCAGCAGCCCTGAAGCGATGGCTGCCACGGCAAGTGTGTCAAAATTAATGAAATATGCGAGCGCGATGCCAGCGGCGAACAATATTCCCGACAAGGCAAGCGTTTTTCGCTTGCTTGCTTTCCCTCTTGCAAGCGGCCTGTCCGGCCTGTTAAGCTTGTCAGATTCCGCGTCGAAATAGTCATTTGCTGCAAAGCTGCCTGCCGCTATGAGAAAAGCAGACAGAATGGCCAGTATTGCGTTGAGTTCCGGAATGAGCGCAGAGCCGGCGATTAGCGTCCCAATCCAGACGGCTGCGGCCGCTATAATGCTCCTTTCCGGGCGTATTATCCGCATATACCCGATCATGCTAACAATTTGGTTCCCGTGCTTAAAAAAGTGCTAGGCAGCCAGTTCGGGATCGCGGCTGATCCGGTCGAAGAAATCAGATATATGACCGAATACATCTTCCATTTGCTTGTCTGTCGGCCGCTTGTAGAATTCATCCAAGTGCACCAGTTCAGTTTTCGCGCCGTTATTTTTCATCATCTCTGCCGCCTCTGTCGCATCCTTATAATCGACATGGCCATCGCTGGATGCGCAAAGGATTTGCGTGGGAGTCCGGTATTCTGGCGCGGATTTGATGGCATCGAACAACGACGAATCATCGTCTATCATTCTTATCAGATTAGCCTGATCCACCAGCGTGAAGACATGCAGTTCGGGTCTGCTGGCAAGGGTCACCGGCACTGCGAGAGCCCTCGCATACGGCGTCTTCGATATCGTGTAAAGGGCCTGATGCTCTCTTATGTATTTCCCGAGCCTTTCGGGCGGCTGCACAACGGCAACGGCGGCAAATCTTTTTTCCTTGTCAGTCAGCGCAGCCTTCAGGAGGCGTTCCCCGCCGAAGCTGTGACCGATGCCGAAAAAGCACCTGAACTTGTTCCGGGGCTCTGATTTTCCTATCTCATTCCTCAGCCAGTCGATCGGGTAATAAACAGCGTCTATCATGGTGCTTTCAGTGAAGTGCCTGCCATCGTCCCAGTCTGATATGACAGCAAGCCTTCCGCTTTCAGCCGCGAGCTGGCCCATCCTTTCGTATGTTTTCGGAGGCCTTCCAAAGCCGGAGTACATCGCGATGGCGTAATCACTGATAGAATCAGGAACGTAAAAGACAAGCCTCTGATGCCCGGGTTCTTTGAGTCTCATGGTTTTGAAGGCCATAAAATTAGTCATTGGTTTCTGAAGTTTAAATCCCCGAATTCCACCGCTTCTCAAACGGTGGTGCGGAATCCGGATTATGCCTTCTGGCCGCGCCTTTCCTTTGCCTTGAGCCGCAGCTCCTTTGAGCCGCATTTCCTGCACTTTATCTTGCCCTTCTTGACCTTTACAGGGTTGGACCTGGACTTCGCGTTGCACTTCATGCACACGAACATGTTGAGGAACATCCTGTTTGCAAGGGGTTCCGGAAGTTTCTTTGCCATGTTTGATTCAACTCGTTGGTCAACATCCCGAATAAGCACAGCTTATAGTTCTCCAAGGAATTGACCTGAATACTATTTCCTTGGGAACTATACATGGTGAAGCTTCGCTTCACCTGTACAGGAGAACCTTTGGTTCTCCTTGTATGTGAACCCGGAAATCATGTACGGTTTCTTTTCTGGGTTAACTATATTCGAGGATTTGTTATCACTTTTTATTCTTCTCCGCAAGGTTTTAATACGAATTCGAATGAGATGCCAGTCAGTGGTCTATCCAAAGTTTTCTGTTTCTATAAGGCGATTCAAGAGCGTTGCAGGCGCATCCTTGTGCACCGCATTAAATCCTTGAATACCGGATAAGCGGTTCCATGGCTTCAGGCCCAGGGCATATCAGGCACCCTAAACGTCCCGAGGCTTACCCCTGAAGCCCTTCTCAAATTCATACAGCGCGTCTATCCTCTTGTACGTGAGCGGATGCGTCGAGAAGACGTTCAGCAGTTTGGCAGCAGCGCGTTCGCGCTCCCATTTCATCGCATCCGAAACTTCCTTTTCGGAATCAATATGACTCCCTTCTTTCTCACGCTTCCTGATTGACTTTTCCAGGTCTTTCGAAAGTTCCTGCTCCCTCTTTTCTCTCTCATCTGTCAGTGCTATCGGGTCTGCTATGTAGAAAGACCTTGCTTTTTCATATTTCTTCGCGCTCTTCCCTGATATCGCGGGGAAACCGTATGCTATCTTCGCGAGGGCAGTTCTCATGTCCTTCGGCTTTGTAGCCGCCGCAGAAAATGCGTCCGCGTAGTATTCACGGGTCCTGCTGAGGTAAAGCACGATGAGATATGTGAAGAATTGCGCTATGTACGCGCCTATGAATATGAAAATCACGGAAATCCCGCTGTCTTCATCCTTCGATCTTGCTGCTATCGAGCCGATGGCGATTATCAGATAGTAGACGAAAACCGGCACCATCGAGGCTATTGTTATGAGCACCATGTCATTGTGCTTTACGTGCCCCATCTCATGGGCGAGGACTGATTTTATCTCATCCTTATTGAGCATCTCGATGAGGCCGGTATGCAATGCAATGTGCGCATGGTTTTTGCCGTAGCCGAATGCAAACGCGTTCGGCGTCCCGTCATGGACTATGTAGAGTTTCGGACTCTTCTTCAGGCCGGCCTTCTTTACCAGGTCATTTGCCATTTCATTGATCCACCCGTATTCGTTGGGCAGCGGCTTCATGTTGGTGAATGTCCGTATTATGTACGGAGCCAGGAGATATTGCAGAAGAGTTATTCCGACAGCAAATCCCAGGAGCACTGCCAGAAGCAGGAACGCGGACGCCCCGTATAATCCTGGCGCGACGAGCCACACTACTATGCCTGTCAGCGCAAGAACCGTCCCGAATAGCAGGACGAATGTCGCGAACATCGCAAGACGGAGTTTTCCAAGTACCATATCAACCACTATAGCCGACCAACTTAATATTTCAGTACAGGCAAGAGTAAATTCTTGCCGTACAGAAAGAACTTCGTTCTTTCTTGCATTACACAAGTTGGTCGCATACAGTAAACCAAGTTATAATATCCAGATTCTTTACTTGGTTAACTGTATATCGACTGTGATGAAAATTTAAATAATGATTTTGGAAACTATTTTTTATTTGTATGGATTTTTTTGGTTCTTGCATGGATAAAATTTTTATCTTAGATTCATTGAAAACGCACGACTTCAGTCGTGTGATATAAGGAAGATGTGATTTTCAAATCGGTTAACTATATAGCTGACCAACTTAATATTCCAAATGTTACACAAGTTGGTCACATACAAGGATAATCAAAGATTATCCTGTACAGGTGAAACAAAGTTTCACCTTGTATAGTAAACCAAGTTACAATATTCTGGATTTTTTACTTGAGCTTTGCACTTAAAGTGATTGATTATCCCCTACTTTAGATTCATGCTCTTGACTTCTGGTGCAGAAATCGGGTTCAATTCCGAGTTCATGCATTTCTTGAATTACTACACAAATGTTATGGCACAGGATTTTTAACAGAACTTCATTGACCTGTGCTATGTAATTTTTGCTTCTTACAGAGTCTCCGAATTTTGCCTTAATCATGTGGAAAACAGTTTCTATGTTGCTCCGCTTGTGATAATGTTGTAAGAATTCTTCACGATTAAGCATGAAGAAATGATACATTTTTCCCCACAGCTTTGAGCCTCTTTGTTTTCCTGTGACGTTACTTCTAAAAGGAATAAAAGCAGTTCCGCCAAATTTGGCAACTGTTTCTATGTTGTTTCTTGAAGAATAGGCTTTGTCTGCCGATACTTCTTTTATGCTGAAATTCTCTGCCGTCTTTTCTACAAGCCCACAGAATTCTTTGCTGTCATGTGAATAGGCTTTGGTTATTTTCACGCCTGTTATGACATGAGTTTTAACGCCATTCATTATATGGCATTTTATCCAAATACGGCTGTCAACTTCTTTGCCATACTTGAAACTAAACCATCTGTCAAATCTGGATGTGCCGAAGCCTGAACTGTCTACGGCGAAGTCTGTTTCTATGGACTTCAAAGGCATTGAAGAAGTCTCTATTAATTCCAGCAGAACAGATGTCATTTCTTCTTTGTTGAGAAGTTTTGAAACTGCATTGAAGTGAGGCTTGTGTGTTATGTATTTCTTGTCCAGAGCAGTTTGGTAATTTGAAGCTACCCTTCTGCTTGAAAGTGTCGAATAAACTTTCAGAGCCGAACAGAATATACTTTCGCCCAGATTAAGCGAAGGTCTGCCAAATGAATAAGGTTTGTATATTTCTTCTGTGAGGTTGTAGAGAAGCTTCATAAAAGTTTCTGCTTCTTCGGTTTGTGCCTTGTTGTATGCAGACCAATTCTGTGGATAAGTTTTCTTTATGGTCTGTGTAATTTCTACTGTGCCGTCTGGGTGTATTTTCTTATTGATAGTAATTTCAACAGCCCAAATGTGCTTACACTTAACGCCAAGTATTCCCTTCTTTTCAAAATCTGGACATTCACATTGAGGTTTATAATTTTCATAGCTTACTATGTAAGCCCCGTCTCCAGACTGCGAAGGCACTATGTAACCGCCTCTTTCTCTTTTCATTATTCGGCATGTCTGTGCTATTGCCATGCCCCTCTCTTTTCTTGTTTGATTTTCATTTTCTATTGTCTGCATGGTTATCCTCTCCTTACTAATTACCTATTTAGTTACCTATTAATTGGATAGATAAATACTTAAAGATGTTAGTCTATATATAGACTAATAAAAGCCTATTATTAGGTAAGGGAGATTATTAGTATGCGACAAGCACAAACTACTACTATGGTTCGGGGGGAAAGGACAACACTTACTAAGGCTAATGACAAGAGCTATTCGCTTCGCACAACTGTTCCTAAAGGCGTTTCTAATCAGCTTGACTTGAAAGAAGGGGATTCT
>Ga0209211_10001433_pt1 | contig 45106 bp, 40 predicted proteins | sample RifGroA2_FD_183992 | JGI IMG/M metagenome (GOLD analysis project Ga0209211, IMG submission 183992) | Groundwater microbial communities from Rifle, Colorado, USA - Groundwater A2 (SPAdes) (version 2) | ecosystem: Environmental > Aquatic > Deep subsurface > Groundwater | place: Rifle, Colorado...
TTCAAACATAAAACATTTCCAAGGGCGGATTGTATTTAGAAGGACAGAAAAAGAACAAAAATCAATCCAAAATAAAAAAGATCCTAACATAGGAATCCTTAAATAGGGTTTGTTTTTTATTCTTGATAGTTTTTTAGTTAAAAATGGGATTGGGGAACATGCCCATAAGGGAAAAACAGGCATAAAGCGGCTACTCAGCCTGTATATAAAAATATGTCCAATTATCAAATATGACAATATTTTGGCAAAATACTTGACATTAATTCTACAAAGAGTATAATAATGATATATTAAGACAAATTAATGTCATTTATTAAAAAATATGTTTATAACACGAATTAAGGCAAGTAACTTCTATGGGATAAAAAATCCCATAGAAGTATCCTTCACTGAAGGGGGCGAAAAGGAAAAAATAGGTTATGTGAATATAGGGAAAGAAAGAGCATCTCTTATTTCTGGTTTTTATGGTGCAAATGCCTCAGGTAAAAGTACCATATTAAACATTATTGATACTATAACTAGAGTTATGGTGTCAAAACAACAAGAATCCATACTTACTCCTAATGGTATGCAAATAGAAACTGCTATTTCTCTTCCTAACTACACAAAGGAAATGGAATCAAAGCCGATTGTATTGGAAATGGATTTTATAATAGAAGAAACTAAATATAACTATTCAATTTCTATCATAAATGAAGGGAAAGAAATTTCTGAGGAGGTATTATACAAAAACAACAAAAAAATCTTTAGTAGAAAGAATCACAGTATTTCCTTGGAAGCTAATATGGAAAGCAAAATGGGTTCTTTGGCGAAGAATATTGTAGCACCAAAAAAGTCTTCTTTTCTCTCTGTAATTTTAGATGACAGTTCGGATATTTCTGTATTTGCAAATCTTAAAGAAGAAATCGGTGTTTCTAATCTTAGCCAAATAAAAACTAAATTTTGTTTCATTACTGACAAGCGTTCAGTTCAAATGGGACAAAATAATTTAAATGGATTATTTGCTTTTGCGGTTAAATATATTAACAGTGACACGAAAATACAGGATGAAATGCTTGCCATAGTAAATCCTGTATTAAAATATTTTGAAACACCTTCTTTTGAGACTCTTGTTATTAAAAAAGAAGGCGATCCAAATCCTGCAAACAAATCTTTTACTTTCACTTATGAGGCAAAATATAGCAACTTCTATAAGAATCTTGGTGCCACCGAGCTTTCTGCTGGAACACGCGAACTCGTAGCATATATAGGCGATATTCTTAAGATATTAAAAACAGGAGGTGTTGTTGTTTATGACGAAACTAGCAAATTTTATCACCCAGATATGGAGATTGCTATCCTCAATCTTTTTAAAGATAAAGACATAAACAAAAATAATGCGCAGTTGTTCTTTTCTTCTCACAATCATGAAACTTTTGACCTCTTGCAAAATGATCAAGCACACATATTAGAGAAAAAAAATGACAATATCACTGTATCAAAAGTATCTGATTACAATGTTAGAGAGAGGGATAATATAAAAAGTAAATATCGTCTTGGCTCCATTGGCGGGGTTCCTGACACTATAGATTTCAACAGAATTATAAATAATCTTTTGTAAACTTTATGGAGAAGAAAAAAAGCTTCATAATATATTATTTATTGCTTTGCGAAGGAACTACAGAGTATAATCTTTTTGCATACATAACAAGAAATAAGTTTAGAGGATTGTTTGATAAGTCTAATATTAAGTTTAGCGATAGGGTGCAAATTGTAAAATCAAACGTATCTCAAGGCAAATTAAATGGTGCTGGTACTATTAGTAGTTTTAAAGCAAAATACGACTCTATCAAGAAAAAGTACTCTGGGCAGACATTGTTCTTTGTCTTAGATAAAGACCTTGACGACTCTTCGCGAATAGAAACCATGATACAAGCTGGTGGAGATATTGTTCAATTCTTAATATGCAATTCTGAACACCTATTATTAAAACTTGCTGGAAAGAGCCCAAAAGAGCCTTCAGATTTTATCACTCTGAAAGATTTTAGAGACTATTGCAAAGCAGAGTTTTTAAAACAATTTGGAAAAGACGCTCCTAGGTTTAAGGATTTCGATTTTGACTTAGTTTTCAATAATTGCACAGAAGATGAAATAAGAGCCAACTTCACCGAACTTTTTGCTACTACAGAATAAGGAGTTTTGGATTTTGGGCATTCACCCCTAACCCCTCTGCCCAAAATCCAAAACGGAAAAAGAAATTTGAAAATTTTTTAAAACAATTCCGACTGCTGTCGGAAAAAAGAAAAGGAATACATCAGCTAACACGGCATATCTGGTTACGGCTTTTTACAAAAGCCTCCACCCATATTTGCCTTCGCTACGCTACGGCAAACATCAGATATGCCGAAACGTTATGTGAAATATGCTTTTATTTTACCCGATAGGGCACACTTTTCGATAACGAACAAAATTTTATTTTTAATTAAAAAAAGGGGGGGGTATTTGTAGTTTTCTTCGCTTCGCTACGAAAACGATTATAAATTTTAATTATTACAAACATATGGGACATGCTTATAAAAATTTTTGGAGTTTAAATACAGATGGGGCTGTTACTATTGGAATTTTAAGAGGATCGACTCCTATCGTCCTAAATGCATAAAAATTTGACTAAATTCCTTAATATGGTATACTGTAAATAATTAACTAAACCATATTAAGCATTTCTATGACTTATCTATCTTCAATCGTAAAAAATCGTTTAGAAGAAAAATTATCTAAACTCAACAAACTTCGCCCCCTACCGAAATCTGCGGTGCAAAAATTACGAGAAAAATTTCAGATTGAAATGACCTACAACTCAAACGCGATTGAAGGCAACTCCTTAACTTTAAAAGAGACCTTTTTAGTTATTAACGAAGGCCTAACGGTAAAAGGGAAACCTTTAAAAGACCATTTAGAGGCAAAGGATCATCACACCGCCTTGGAGTATCTTTACGACCTAATAGATAAAGATAAAAAACACACCATCTCGGAAATGCTAATACGAAACTTGCACCAGATTATTATTCAAGAAACCGATAAGGAATGGGCTGGAAAATACAGAAACGCCAACGTGATTATTGGCGGAGCGAAACATACACCAACTGACGCTCTGCAGGTTCAAAAAAAAATGCACGACTTAATCAGTTGGCTTAATCAGCAAAAAAACAAGACGAATATCATTGAGCTTGCTGCTTTACTGCATCACAAATTAGTACATATTCACCCATTTTTTGACGGCAATGGAAGAACGGCACGGCTTACTATGAATTTATTACTAATGCAAGCTGGTTATCCGCTGGTTATTATTTTAAAAAATGACCGCAAAAAATATTACGATGTACTAGAAATGGCGGATGGCGGTAAATATGAACCGCTGGTAAAATTTATTGCTCAATCTATAGAGCGCTCGCTTGATATTTATTTGAAAACTTTAACCCCCGCAACTACAAAACAGGAAAAATTTATATCATTGACTGAAATATCTAAAACCACTCCTTTTTCTGCAAAATATTTAAACTTACTGGCAAGACAAGGAAAATTGGAAGCATACAAAGAAGGTAGGAATTGGCTAACTTCAAAAGAAGCGATTGAGCGATATCTAAAAAATAGAACTCGACAAAGAAAAAACTAAAACTAAACCGGGGTCTTAGCGTAGGGGCATTCACCCCCAGCCCCTCTGCCCCCACTACGCTACGGCAAACATCAGATATGCCGAAACATTGTGCGAAATTCCGACTAGTAAATAGTGGTGATTTGAAAGGTTTTGCAAACAAAAAAGCACGTCTTTGAAACGAACTTTTAACTGTTTACCCGTCGGAACTGTCGTACAACACCGAGTATGCGGTTACGCAAACAACAATTTTCTTTTTGATTTTTTCATTTTGAATTGTCCTTTTCAAACAGCCAATTTGGCCTCTCAATTTCTACAAAAAATCTGTGTGGAACCGCCACTTCTCTCCACACAGACGTGATGAGTTGCGGCGGTTCCTTGGTGGCCTCGTCCCCTGTGGAGTGCGCCGTCAGCTCTTGAACGAGCTGCGCAGCGACCGCTCCGTGAAGTCCCAGACGCGCCGAGGCTCGCTGGCGTAGACGATCCAGAAGATGTCGTCCTCGCCGTCGTTCGTCACCGCGCCTGAGGAGTGGGCTTCCTCGATGATGGCGTCGGCGTCGTAGGGTTGATCCCGATCTTCCTCGACGACGAGGACGTACTCGGGGCAGGTGGATGGGGACTGAGGCGGACGATGGTCTGTGTACATTGAAATCTCCTTCGGTTCGGGTTACAGACAGAACATCGTCTCACAAAAAACGGCCATTGTCAAGGGCTTTATGCAGTTTCTTTGCTAAGATAAGCTACTTTTAATACAACGACGTCCAAATTAATTGTTTAAAAAGGACTATAATATTGAAATCAAAAAGAAAATTATTGTTTGCTCCACTCAAATTCGGCTTATTGAAATTGAGGGTCAGAGGCGGTAAAATAGGTAATATTAAAAACAAAGTTTATCGTATAAACAAAGAGTCGAACTTCGCATACGCCAAAATGTTGTGGCGAAATCGCTACGCTCTTTCACCACAATTCAAAAAATATTTTTCTTTTAATAAGGAATTTTGACAGGCTTTTTAAAAAGGGGAATAAATTTGTTTTTTTACTTTTTTGATTAGGGGAAATATGGTGTTTCCTTCGCTACGCTACGGAAACGATTTTTGAATTAAAAGAAACCGCCGTGTTGGCGGAATCTATAATTTTCACTTTTCGTCCTGCTGTTTACAACCTATTAGGACTCATCAGTGCCGATCTCATCGGCAGAAGTGAGGGAAGGTGGTAAGACCTTCCTGGTGGAACGATTCCCCTGCTTACCCAGGGTTGAGACTAGGCCTCGAAGAAGTCGCCTCCCTGGCCGTAAAGGCCACGGACGATTTCGACGCACTTCTGGAGGACCTTGCGGGCCTCCTCCGGCACCGCCTCCTCCGCGATCTCCTCCCAGTCGTCGCAGTTGACGTCGTCGGCCAGGTGGTCCTGATTGGACCAGAGGGACCAGTAGGCCCCTTCGACCTGGTTGAGCCCATCGCGGCTCAACAAGACCTCGAGCGACATCCGCTTGTGCCGCAAGAAGATGCGGCAACCGCGGTTTCGGTCCTGCGACCAGTCCTCGCACACGACGAGGGCGTACATGACGGGCTCGTGCCCGTCGTCCGCGCCCCACGTGCTCGCCTCGCCGTAGATGGCGACGAAGTCGGACGGGACGTGCACGTTGCCGCCCCCATCGAACTTCGTGCACCATCCGGTATCGGTCACGAAGGGGCCGTCGTTGTGACGGTCCCCGACGGTCTCGAGGTCGGCGGCTGCGATGGCGAGCTTGTCGTAATGCGAACGAACCAACTGGATACGGAACATGGCTTCCTCCTTTTGAGGCTACCCCGAGCCTAGCGGGGCCGAAAAGAGTGTGTCCCACAACAGGACATTGCTCCTTCGGAGATCGAAGGGATCACAGCGCCACCACGGCACCGCACCTCCCTCCTTTTCAGAGCTATATTATTAAAGCGCTAAAAAGGAAAGAGGTAATCCTTTCGGTTTTCTTCGAGATCTGTCTTTTAAAGAACATTGTCAGTTTGGAGATTTCATCACTGTAGAACAGGACTCAATCAACTCAAATAACAACCAAGTGTGGCATGAAAAAGCAGTTTTGTCAATGCCAATATGTCGTCGTTCAGCAATAACGTCACAGTCTAGCGTTCAGCAAAGATGTCACATTTAGGCCTTTAGAATAATGGGTTAGAGAGTAATTGAGCGCCTGAATTTAGCTTCAAAACAGCTTCTATAATGGCCAGAATACTCGTTACCCGTGTTTCTGGCTCATAGTTGCCTTTACTGCCTATATGACATCTTTGCTGGGTGACAACATGCCAAATCCCAAAGATAGGGCTTGACTTTGCTAAAATAAGCCATTTTTTAACCAACATCCCTGCTTTTTACCTTAAAACAGGTGTCTGGGGTGGCGGGCATTCACCCCTTGATCCCCTCTGGCCAAAATCCAAAATGGAAAAAACAAAAATTAAATTCTTTTTGAGCCATTCACCTCAAGGCGACCAAAAGGAAAACATGCACATCGCACAACAGTCGGCTGTGCGACATGGCGGTCTAACAACTTCGTTGCCATACCACCACGATCGCATAGCCGACGGCTATTGTGTAACATACACTTTTTTCTTCTTTTTTGTTGAGGGGGAATGTAATTATATCGACTTTTACAAACAAAAACGAACGAACAAAAACGAACAAAAACAAACAAAAACGAACGCTGGAAAAACCAATGAAATTATGTTAAAATATTAAAAATATCAAAATGCTATGGCAAATAATATAGAAAAATTCGGCAAACCTAAATCAATGAAAGATTTAGAATTGGAAGAGGGACTCCTTGATTATAAGGAGGAAAAAATTGAAGCAGCAACAGAAGAAAGGCGCGAAAGAGCACAAAAAGCACTGGAAAAACGAGAGCTGGAACGAGCAGAAGAAAAAGAGCTGTGGCAAAAGAGAGTTGATGATCTTTTCCAATCCGGGAATTTTGATGAAATAAAAACCTTGCTGCGCGCACGGCCAGAATTAAAACCAAAACCGGAGATCGTGCGGACGCGACTCAATGATTTAATAACTTCACGGCCATCAAATTGGGAACGTATTTTTTCTGATATTCAAAATATTTCCGACATTCTACCGGATTCAACAGTGGTAGAACAAGAATTCAGCGCATTGTTTTCACAATTTGGAAATGAAAAAAATATTCTTGATCAGTTGAAGGCTCTCAAAAAGATCACGGGATTCACACCTTCGCAGGAGCAAATACAAGGGAAATACCGAGCTATTCTAAAAGGGTACAATTTTAATACAGAAGATTTATTTAAGGACATTCAATCTCTTACCGGAGTTAAGCCGGAACGAGCATTGTTTGACGAAGTATTAGCCGATGGAAGAATTGATAATATCAAAAAATACGCACCATTATTTGGAGTGGAGCTTTCTAGTGAGATGGTGCAAGCAATTTATGAATCACACTTCGCAAAATACGGTTCCTTACCCATTTCTCAATTACCTGAGAAACCAAATGCGGATTTAATGCATAGAATTTATGCAAAAATAATTGAACAAAGAGACGATAGGTGGATAACTGTCTTGCAGGAATTGGAAAAAGCAACCGGTGTAAAACCAATATTTTCTGCTAAACAAGTACAATCAATATTTGAAGACTTTTTGTCCAAAGGCTGGTACGGAAGAATAGGATATATTGGCATCGAGCAAGTTGTTGACCTAACAGGAATGCACCCATCGCCAGAAGCAATTCAAAAGAGAGCATTGCAGATTGTTGATGGAGGTCATCATTACATTGATCAAGGAAAAAGAATAAAAGATAGCATACAAGCTTTCGAAGCTGCTACGGGCAAAAAAGTTGAAATACCGGAACAGGAAATCCAGGCTCGATATCAGCAGGCAATGACAGATAGAAAAGCGCATGTAATAAGCAATTTATACGGAGCGTTTGGGGTTAAACCGACCGTTGACAAAGAAACGGCTAGAAAATTTATTGTTTCATTTGTTGATGATACTTACCACAATCCGGTCCAAGAACTGGCGAATGTTTTTGGAATCACTTTTGAGGTAATAAAGAAAGAGGTGGCGGAAAAATTTGACGAAGCATTGGAAGGCTTGAACTTTGATAAAGTGAGAAAAATCCAAGAGATAACCGGCGAGCAACCCAGCCGAAAGAAACTAGAAGTAGCTCTGCAGAAAAAGCTTGAACAGGAGGCGCTTCGCCCGCGTCATGATCGAGGAAGTTATGATCGCGGTGATTGGCCTCAACAGACAAAGGCATTATTTGAAAAGTTTGGAGCAACCATACCGGAAAAGATTATTGTTGGTCTATACGACACATTAATTGATAATGAAGTCATCTACACGGATTCTCTTGAAAAATTGCACGAAATGTCAGGCGTATCGATCCTGCCAGCATTAGCACAAAAAGCATATGAAAAAATCTTATCAACAGATTACTCTGCTAGTGTTACGACAAAAGAAGGCTCGACATACAGCTATGGACGAGCTAGCGCCATAGAAAAAATATTTCAAATGAGCGCCAATACTCCTGTTTCGGTTGCGGAAGAACAGGTGCAAAAATTTTATCGTTCAAGGCTGGAGGATTACTGGGGCGGTATTTCAGATATTTCAAAACTGGCAGAAGTTACCGGCATTTCTCCCCAATTTGACAGTGCCGATGTTAATCAAATTTACAGAAAATGGCTTTTGGAGGGTAGCTTTGACAGAGTAAAACGCACGCAAGAGGCAATAGGTATTGCATTACAGCTTGATGAAGAAACAAGGGAACAATTATCGCAAAGTATCAGCGAAGATTTGGCAAAAGCGACTTCAGAAAACTATACCAGAGAGGAGTATGGCAACAAGAAATTTGACAGCTATGGATTGAAAGAAGATCTCAAAAAAGTCGCGCAGCTTATTGAAACCTCTGGCGTACGACCGAATCCTGAAAAAGTACAACAAATGTATGATTCGGCTATCGCAAGCGACCCTTACCCTTTTACCGTGATTGATAGTATTGCCAAAACAACTGGCATAAAGCCACAATTTACTCCTAAACAGGTACAACAAGCATGTGAAAAATTTTTACAATCCGGCAGATTGGCTTATCTTGAAGCTCTACTTGAATATGGGCAACCTAATTTTGATCCGGCTCTAGTGGAGAGCGCATATCATGCGTTATTGCGCAATGCGGCTGCTGAATGGGACAAAGATGGGGATTATGGTAATTACGAATACTTTACTAAAAATTTTGCTGATAGATTGTTGGAGCTGCAAAAAATGAGCGGAGTTGAAGCTGGTGATGATGTACTGGCGCAAGCCTTTCTGCGTAATGTAAGTTCAAACAGACGAAGCTATTACGCTATCGAAGACGGCATTAAATTTTTGAAAGAAAAATTCGGCAGGGATATTGACCAGCCGCTTGCGCAGGAAATTTATGTGGCTATTTTGAAAGAGAAAAACCTGGGTGCAATCGGTGTACTGAAAAAAGAAACACAAATCAAACCAGAAATACCGAACGAAGTATTGCTTGCGACTGTAGACGAGTTGATACAGAACAATCAATTTAAAGATTTGGCATACCTAAAGCAGGAATTGGAACTTGAACATTTGCCTGTTTCTGAAGAATTGGTTTACGCAAAATACACTCAACTTACATCTGCCGAAGATTTTACAAAAGATGGCTCGGCCTCAAACAAAGAATTTTTTACATTGTATTCACTGACTGGTATTCAGCCACAAATCACAGAGGAACAATTGGAACATATTTTTAAGAACAGCCAATTTGAAAACTGGCAGCCTCTCGCGGAAGCACTGCGTGCTAATCCATCGCCGGAAGCTGTACAAGAAAAGTATTACCAATATTTGATTGCGAGACATTGGAAACTTAAAGACGATCTGGCGGCCATTGAGCATTTTTCCAATGTCGCCATTAACGAAACAACTGTACAAAGAGCCTTGAATCATTGCGCTGCTACATCCGAGATAGAGAAAATAATAGCCATTGAGGAAGCAACCGGCATGAATCCTGAAATCGACGCTGAAGCAATCCAACAAGGCTATAAACAAGCGCTTGCTGATATGGGAAAAAACGCCTTCAAAAACAGCATTGCAGAAGCAATCAATTATTTTTATGGAGAGCGTGGCGTCGCGCCCGACCAGGAAGTCCTCGGTTTGATGTATGCAAAACTTGTCGGAGAAACCGCGTACGAATTCAGCTTTCAAAAAGACGGAAAGAGAGAATATCCGCAATGGTGGGATGTGCTGAAAGAAAAATTCGGCATGGCAAGTGATGAGGCGGTTCAAAAAACATATTTTTCAGTGTTAAACAAGGAAAAACTAAGTTTTAGAGAATTGCAAAACCTTAAATTTATCCAAGAATTTACCGGTAGCAAGCCAAACATAGACGAGATGGTTGGCATATTGAGTGAACAAGGCATCACACGCGAAGCTTTGGAATATAAATTGCGCTCATTCTATCAAAAAGAGCTGTTGGCCGGCCGCATTGAAAATATTAAAACACTTGCAGAGCAATGGGGTGTTCCTTTTGAGGTTTCAGCGGCTGAAGCGCAGATGATCTACGCTAAAATTTTATTTGGAGATGATAAATTACAAGAGCAGCAATATAAATTTATGGCCGAACATTCCGACCATCTACCTGATGGGGAGATAATACAAAATAAATACAGGGAATTGCTACTAGGGGAGCTGAAAGATAGCGGAAGTATTGACATCAATAAAGTATTTGACATTTGGGATCTAACAGGAATTGAACCGCCGCAAGAATTAGTTGCCGAAGCTGATGGTAAGTGGTTGCAATCACATATAAATCTTATTCGTTATGTACAGTTGCTCGGCTCACAAGACTTTGAAAATTTATTCCCGAAAAAATATACGAAAATTGTAGAACAAATGGGAGAAAAACTGGCAGAAGATGTTGATCTAGCAGATTACTTTTTTGAAAATTTGCATACATATTATACAAAACCATGGACGGCTGATTATTTGGCTAAAGCTGTTTGGCACTACTCGGTAGCCAAAAAATTTAAAGATGCGCTGGAACAAGGTGGCGCTGTTTGGTCATCTCAGCCATGGATTGAAGCAGTGTCTCAACAAGCACATGTCGCAATTGACCAAGGGCCACCACATGACGAATGGGGTGATCAAGACGAACACCATGGTGGCGAGGAAAGCGAGAGTTTTATACAAGAAGACCCATTTGAAAACCACCCGCTCCGTAAAATTCGCTCAAGTTTAGGGCTTGGTCGCGTAATGGCGGAAAAAATAACTCCGGCAGAGGCAGGATTAGAACTATCCGCAGAGGCCATTGAAGCTCTTCGTGAAATTAACGGAATACTTGAAAACGAGCATGAGAGTTTTCTGGAAAGATTTGACAAAAATTCTGCTGTATCTGAAGAAGATAAAATAGCGTTGACAGGCCAGAGTCAAAGCAAGGTAAAGATGAACAACCTGCTTCCAAACGTGCGAAATTTCGTCGGCCGTTATCTTGCCCAGCTCGCAAACGGCGATCCTGAAAAATTAAGCGAGATTATCATTTCACAAAAAGATTCTGTTAAGCGCATGGTTCAGGAAGGCTACAGGCGGTATCTTAAAATTTATGAGGTGGATATTCCGCTTTATGACAAGCTCTATGAAGAATTTGACCATTGGCGCGAAGCCGGTCGTTATCCGATGGAAGTATATTTAGGAAGAGACGGCATTTACGCCTATATTGGTAGACGAGCACAAGACGCGACAAGACGCTCTAAGGTGGGAAGAAAAAAACGCGAACAACTTCGTTCAGAAGGTGAAGTGATTGAAATAAATCCTAAATATTTGGTTTATCCTCGTTATTTTAGAGACTACATTAATTACGATACAAAACGGGCATTTTTGGAGCAAGAGCAAATTTCACCAGACATGGATCCGCTGTTTTATGATACCGGATATACCGGAACAATTCCTGAACAAATCATGCGCGTCATGGGTTTTGACCAAACGGATATTGAAGAAAGAATCCGATTACTTTCAGCTCCAAGTGCAAAACGCAGAGTTAAAGATATCCCTGAAAATGCCAGAAGTGAAATCATTGAGTATATTGAACATAATGCCAAAACAGAAAATACAGCCGTGGGTCTGTTTCAGGATGAAAAAACAGGAAAAATTCGCCATGTTGCCAGACCAACTGAGCCGGAAGAGCAATTCTATTTCATGATGATCAAGCAAGCGATTGCTCGTCATTATGTGGTACAAGAAAGATTAGACTTTGAAGCGCCGGAAAATGCAAATTACGATTCAGAAGATTACTATATCCGTGTTCGCCAGGAATATGCCGATATCTTGCCTGCCGATTTTATAAAAAATCCAAAGCAATATTTTGAACAGCAAGGCATTCTACTCAAGGGAAGTAAAGGCGAAGGTGAATATCCTGATGAAGAAATACTGTCATTCAAATTGGAAGACGGCACAGAAGTTATTGCCAAACGAGTAGAACTGAGAAAATCCAAAGAAGCAAGAAAAGAGTTTATGATTCTTATTGCTTCCAAAAAAGCTGGTTTGTCGACTGCAGAGCCTATTGGATTCCTGTCAGGCAAAAAGGAAGAAGATGGTAGTTATCTGCTTATGGAAAAACTTGAGGGATATTCAGGCAGAAAGTTTGAGAAATATCTTCAGGAGAGCGGTAAATTTACAGACGAGCAAATTACCGGAATTATGAAAACAGTGGCAGAAAAACTGAAAGACTTGGCGCAAATGTTCCGCGATCAATTAAACATAGACAAACGCTGGCGTATTAAAGACACCATTATCCAGTTCAACGAAGAAACCGGTGAAGTTGAGGGTGTTATACCGATTGATTGGGAACGGGTAAAAACATACGATCCGAACAAGCCACAGAAAATTGATTTGGTTGAATAAAGTGTTTTCGATCGGGGCAATTCACCCCTTAATCCCCTCTGCCCTGCGCCCAAAACAAAAAAACAAAATTGAATTATTTTTAAGAGTAATCTGCCTCGGGCAGATTAAAGAAAAACATATACATCAGCTAACACTTTTTTCTTCTTTTTTGTTGATGGGGAATGTGATTATATCGACCTTTTGCTTGAAATATAAACTAAAATTTCCTATAATAACTTTGTTATTTAGCTAACTAGATATATGATAGAACCCTCAATCGATGCGCATAAAGCCGCTGGCTTATGTGGGCATGGTAATGAGCCCAGCACATGTGGTACATGTCAAACAACTGAATTAACACAAGCAGAAGCGTTAGTTCATCAAGAAATGAAAGAGGGGCTTCCAGTTATAAGCGCTGAAGATTATGTACGCTTTTATAACACAGATATTCGGGCTGCTGGCGCAGACACTGCTGTTACTTTTAACTTCCAAGGATTTGTCAAAGAGGAACGTGAAGGATATATACAAGGTACTTTTTATAAAGACACAATGGCAACAAATGGAATATTAAAGGCAGAGGGACATGAGGGTATTCACGTTAGTACCGATGGAGTTATTGATTATAGTGCTTCTGGTAATTATCAGATGAAATCACTAGAAGATGTAGGAGAATACGATATATATATTAAAGTGCCAGGCAAACTTCAAGTAGAAAAAATGTGTGTTGTGAGATACGAATCTTGTACACCGGAAAGTGAATTTGATGGAGATAGTGAGGAATTAGAAAGAACTCGCAGTGAGGATGGATATATAGTAATGAGGTTAAAGCTAGAACCTCGTGAAGATAAATTGGCTCGTCAAAAAGCAGAATTAATTCACAACCAAATTGTGCGATTTGTTGAACGAGGCGGAGCGTTACATGAGATACAGGGTCGAACTAGATCTCTGGAGCATAGATTAGAAAACATATCAGAAGAAGATTTTCCAACACAGAAAAAGTTACTGGAAAGTGAATAAACCATTCTAGACAGAATACCCTTTATTATAGAGGGTATTTTAGTACCGATAGACGGTGAAACAAATTTCCAATAAGGAGTTTTTGAATTTTGGGCATTGAATTTTGGGCATTCATCCCTGACCCCTTTGGCCTGAATTTATGACAACCAATTGTAAAAAAAAGAAAAAAACTGTACATTACATAACAACGCATATCCAATATTGTCACTCGTTTCACTCGTGACAACGTCGGATCATGCACGAATGTTATTTGCAATTCCGATACGCTCCTTCGCCACAACGGCCGGCGGTTACGCCGGCCGTTGTGCAACATTCGCCAGCAATTTAACCAATAAATACCTATGTCTAAAATTTTTGAAATAAAAGAAAGCGGCAGTTTGGGCCGAGGATTATTCGCAACAAGGCTGATTAAAAGAGATGAGTTAATTTTAGAATTTATAGGTCCAATTATCTCCTTTGAAGAAGCTCTACAAAAAACGCTAGACAAATTGTCTTGTCCTCTTCAAATTGGGCCAAGGGAGTATGTTGACATACAAGAGCCGGGTGTTTTGGCAAATCATTCCTGTTCGCCAAATGCTGGTGTTAAAAAAGACCACTACCTTGTGGCAATTGAAGAAATTTTGCCAGGTCAAGAAATTTTCTATGATTACTCCACAACTATGGATGAAGATAATTGGACTCTTGAATGTAAATGTGGAAGCCCAAACTGCCGCCACATTATAGGTGATTTCCGACATCTTCCGCTTGATATACAAAAAAAGTATTTAGATTTAAACATAGTCCAGTCTTTTATCGCCAAAAAATTGCTGACGAACATCGCACAACATTGAATATGAGGAAAAAATGAAATTCACTTTTATATATTCTGGACTTAAATTTCATTTTTTATCCAAATTTATTCCTTTTCTTCTTTTGAAATTTAATAAGGAAGCGGACAAAAACTTCTCATACACGCAAACATTAATTGAAATAATTTAAGAATTTTTTAAACCTTTTAAACATCTATGAAAAATACAGAAAAAGCTTTTAAATGGATAGTAGGTATTCTTCAAGAAAATAAAATTCCTTTTCAACTCTCTGGCGGATTTGCCGCAAGAATTTATGGATCCGATCGTCCTCTTTATGATATTGATATTGAAGTTCCAGATAGTTACTTTGATAAACTACTTCCTTTTATAAAAGATTATTTAATTTATGGTCCTCAAAGATATTTAGATGAAACTTTTGACCTTTTGCTAATGACCTTAAAATATGAAGAACAAGAAATTGATATTTCTGGGTGTGAAACTGATAAGCTATACAATCATGAAACACAACAATGGGAATCTTGCGACACTAAATTAAATGAAGCAGTTGAAAAGGAATTTTACGGTTTAACAGTACCTGTAATCAAATGGCAAGATTTAGTAGAATACAAAAAGAAAATAAGAAGATCGACTGACCTTGAAGATGTAGAAGCTATCCTGCAAAAAAATTCTTAAGGAGTGCCAATTTGCTCTATTGCGAATAATATGCGCGGATAATTCCGCTGTCATGATCCATTACGCTTCGTGGAACTGCGTATAACAGCAGATATCTAAAATTTCTCTCCGCAAACCCGAGAGCCATGTCCCGTTTGGAACCTTTATGGCAGTTTCGATAATTATTACGCTTTTCTTCGGGCAAGCAATTGCAGATTGGTATTTGAGAATGATGTAGAGAGGGAAGCTTAGAGATTAAAGTTTGAATTAGAGAGCTTAAAGTTAAAAGCTAAAAAACACCACATCCTCTTGCTCGTGGTGTTTTTTGTATGCAAAAAACTGCTATTTTTGCTGTTTGATGAATCTAACCACAGGCTTTGGTATAACAAAAATGTGCAAATTTGATACAATGTGGCAGTGACCAAAGATCAAGCTAAAAAACGGATTCAAAAGCTTAAAGAGGTGATTGCCTATCATCGCTATCTTTATCATGTTTTAGATACTCAAGAAATTTCTGACGCTGCTCTTGATTCACTCAAACATGAATTAAAGCAATTGGAAAGTGAGTATCCAGAGTTTATCACCCCTGATTCGCCAACACAGCGTGTTGGCGGAGTTGCGCTGGAGAAATTTCAAAAAGTAAAACACAAAGAGCGGATGCTTTCTATTGAAGATGTTTTTTCTCAACCGGAGTTTGAACAATGGGTTGATAGGGTGAAAAAATATAGTGGAAAAAAGTCGGTCGATTTTTATTACATGACAAAAATCGATGGTCTGGCAGTTTCTTTGATTTTTGAAAATGGATTTTTGATAAGAGCAGCCACTCGTGGTGACGGAAGAGTCGGTGAGGATATCACGCTTAATGCCAAAACAATTGAATCAATTCCACTTACACTCCGAACTCCAAACGAAAGGGAAATAAAGCAATTAAAAAAAGAGTTTGCAACTTCGCCAACATTACTTACCCAGCTTGAAACTTTGAGTGGCAGAATCGAGGTGCGTGGTGAAATTTATATTCCAAAAAAAGATTTTGACAAACTAAATGCATCTCTTAAGAAAAAAGGTGAAAAGACATTTGCCAATCCAAGAAATTTGGCAGCCGGAAGTATTCGTCAGTTAGATCCAACAATAACTGCTTCTCGTCCACTAAAGTTTAGAGCTTGGCATCTGGCTGATATGGGACAAAAAACTCAAGCAGAAGCAATGGCATTATTGCAAATGCTTGGGTTCAAATCAGCCGAGGGCTCACAGGCTGGATCTATTAATGATGTGAGATTAGCTTTTGAACGCATGGGGCGACAACGGGAAAAGATTCCTTATTGGATTGATGGTTTGGTGGTGCGTGTTGATAATCTTAAGGTTTTTTATGATTTAGGAGTTGTTGGCAAAACTCCTCGAGGAATTGTTGCCTGGAAGTTTGCGCCAGAAGAAGCAACTACGGTTGTTGAAGATGTACAGTGGTTTGTAGGTCGTACAGGAAAATTAACTCCTGTTGCCCTGGTCAAACCAACATTTATTGCTGGAACCACAGTCACTCATGCCACACTGCACAATGCTGACGAGATTCGTCGGTTGGGAGTAAAGATTGGTGACACGGTAATTTTAACAAAAGCCGGTGATATTATTCCTAAAATTACTGAAGTCCTAAAAAAGATGCGAACCGGAAATGAAAAAACAATTCGAGTGCCACAGTCTTGTCCGATGTGCGGCGCTCCGGTTATACAGAAAAAGAATGCAGTTGATTATATTTGCTCAAATAAAAATTGTTTTTCAATGGAGCGGGAGAAGATTCTGTATGCAGCCCGCGCGTTTGAGATTGATGGAATTGGCTCCCGAACAATTGAGAGATTTATTCAACTCGGACTTCTAACATCTCCGGTTGATCTGTTCAGACTTCAAATTGATCAAATCTCAGGGCTTGAAGGATTTGGAGAGGTTTCAGGAAAAAAGTTAGTTGCAGAAATACAATCAAAAAAGAAGATTCGTTTATCAAAGTTTTTAACTGCACTAAGTATTGAACATGTTGGTGAAACAACCGCTGATACGCTTGCCAGACATTTTGGTTCAATCAAGTCAATTTCAAATGCATCAATCCAAGATTTGCAAGAAGCACAAGATATTGGCGAGGTTGTGGCCCGGTCAGTCCATCGTTACTTTAAGGATGAGGATCACCAAAAATTAATTGAAGAATATTTACAAGAGGGAATTGAAATTGCCAAACAAGCAATCACCAAACGAACATTGCAAGGTTTAACATTTGTTTTAACCGGAACATTAGAAAAGATAACCCGCGGGCAAGCTAAAGAACAGATTCGCAACCTTGGTGGTAATGTTTCCTCTTCGGTCAGCAAAAAGACTAACTTTGTTGTTGTTGGTAGTGATCCAGGGTCAAAATATGATAAAGCAAAGGAACTTGGAGTTAAAGTCTTGTCAGAGAAGGAATTTTTAAGTAAATTGTCGCAATAAACAAAAATATGCCTGAAATTGAATTTAATGTAGATAATATTGCCAAATTGGCCATGCTTGATCTTACCGATGAGCAACGGGTTCTTTTTACCGAACAGCTACCGTCAATCATGGCCTATGTTAGTAAATTGCATGAGGTGGATACTTCAGAGATAAGCTCATCGGCCTATTTGACTGATCTTGTAAACATTGTGCAAGCCGATGAGGTTTTGCCTTCATCAGAAGAATTACGGGCTGATTTAATAAAAGCATTTCCATGCGAAAAAGGCGATGCGCTTGAGGTGCCAGCAATTTTTGAATAATTTTATGCAGTACAAAACAGCAATAGGGATTCGTCGTGCCATTGAGGCAAAAGAGATTACAGCTATAGAAGTGCTGGAACATTATTTGGAAGTTATTAAGAATAAAGATAATGAGATTGGAGCTTTTTTGGAAGTTTTTGAAAATGAAGCGAGAGAACAAGCAAATAAAATCGACAACATGGTAGCGACTGGTCAATCGCTTCCACGCATGGCTGGAGTTCCCATCGCGATCAAAGACAACATGCTTTATCAAGGTAAGGTTGCTAGCGCTGGATCAAAGATGTTGGAAAAGTATGTTGCGACTTATGATTCGACTGTAGTTGATCGACTTAAGAAAGCTGGTGCAGTAATTATTGGTCGCACAAACATGGATGAGTTTGCTATGGGATCATCAACTGAAACAAGCTTTTGGCAAAAAACAAAAAACCCGGTTGATGTTACAAAAACTCCGGGTGGATCATCTGGTGGTTCAGCAGCAGCGGTGGCTGCGGGCATGGTGCCTGTTTCGTTGGGATCAGACACAGGTGGATCGATTCGTCAGCCGGCTGCACTTTGTGGAGTTGTAGGAATGAAGCCAAGCTATGGTCGGGTATCACGCTATGGGTTGATTGCTCTTGGATCAAGTTTGGATCAAATCGGACCATTCGCCACCACCCCACAGGACGCTGCTTTAGTTCTTGAAGTTATTGAAGGCCTTGATGTTCATGATGCAACTTCGGTTGAACTAACAGAAACAACAGCGTCAGAACTTATTGAAGAGAATTTTAATGGCATGAAGTTTGGAGTTCCAAAAGAATACTTTGTTGATGAAATGGATTCCGAGGTTAAGAAAGTTATTGAAGAGGCCATTAATCAGATTAAAGAAAACGGTGGCACAATCAAAGAGGTTAGTCTTCCACTCACAGAATATGCTTTGTCAGCCTATTATATTATCCAGCCAGCCGAAGCCAGCTCAAACCTGGGACGCTTTGACGGTATGCGCTATGGAACTCGCGCTTTGTCAGACAATCTTAAAGAAAGTTACTTAATGGCTCGAGGTGAAGGATTTGGCAATGAGGTGAAGCGACGAATTATGATGGGCGCCTATGTTTTATCCGCTGGATATTATGATGCTTATTACAAAAAAGCCCTGCAGATTCGTCAGATGATTGCCAACGACTTTAAACGAGTATTTGAAGAAGTGGATGTAATTATCAGTCCTACTTCACCGTGTGTTGCTTGGGGACTTGGGGATAAGTTTGATGATCCAATTGCCATGTACTTGGCTGATATTTTTACAGTGTCGGCGAACATTGCAGGAATTCCTGGAATTTCAGTTCCATGTGGCACAGTTCACGGACTTCCAGTTGGATTGCAGTTTTTGGCAGGAGCTTTTAAAGATGGTAAGATTCTTCGAGTAGCCGCCGCCTTTGAGCAGCTTAAAGTTAATAATTCATAATTAATTCTATGGAAAATAATACAAAAAGTTTTTTCGATGGTAATCCAAAAATGCTCTTTGTTTTTGGGCTAGTTTGTGGAGTTGTCATTACCATGATTATTGGTGGAGGAATACCAAGTTTTGGCAGTGGAAAGACAATAACCGACGACCAGGTTGTGCAGGACGATGGCTCTGGCGATGGCGCAGAAATTGTTTTAGCAGGGATCAATGAGGGCGATCATATTCGCGGAGATTTAGATAAAGCTAAAGTAGTATTGATTGAATATTCGGACTTTGAATGTCCATACTGTGGACGACATAATCCAACCATGGTTGATTTGTACAATCAATATGGCGATGATATCGCTTGGGTCTACCGACATTTCCCATTAAGCTCAATCCACGCAGAGGCAATCCCAGCTGCACTTGCATCAGAGTGTGCTGCCGAGCAAGGCAAATATTGGGAATATGCTGATGCTTTGTATGAGAACCAAGATTCATTAGGTGATGATTATTTCACAGAGCTAGCCGGAGATTTAAAGCTTGACTTGGATCAATTCTCAAGTTGTTACGAAAGTCAAAAGTATTTGGATAAAGTAGAATCAGATCAAGCAAGTGGAGTTGCAGCCGGAGTAACAGGTACACCAGCCACATTTGTCAACGGTCAGCTTGTTTCGGGAGCATATCCAATCGAGACCTTCACCGGAATGATCGACGAGATCTTGGCACAGTAAAGACTTTCCCCATCTCGACATAACTCTCACCTCCCATCTCGACGCCCAGTCCATCTTCGCATAAAGCTTCAATGGATCCTTCATAACTTTAGTGAAGAAGGAGAGAGATCTTCTCGAGCTCGATCAAAGTGAGAAGATTTCTCCCTCCGGTCGAAATGGGGAGGGGGACTTAGAAGACTTCTCCTTCTAGTTGAAGTGGGGATAAGATAAAAAAATCAAAAAACCCGCCGAAATGGTGGGTTTTTGGTATGTTATTTTTCCCTATTCTTTGCTTCGTAATTTACCCAACCAGCAATGCGCATTAGTTCTTTTTGGACAGTTGGTGAGTCGTATTCTCCGTTGTGCATGTGGTTGCTACCGTAGCCTGGTTTTTTTTGGTCAAGATGAAGGTCAAATATTACCTTGCCTTGTTCATTTCCTAAGTAGAGGTGAAAACGAGGATAAAAGCCAGCGGTTGGTTTTAGAGTAAAGCTTTCTTTTTTTGTTCCAGGATCAGTAAAGGGGGAATATCCGGCCCGGCGCAAAACCGCTAAAGGATTTGGGACTTGCTCAAGTGTGAATGTCATTTTCATAACTTTGATGTATTTTTTAGATTTACACTTGAGAATTGATAGCTGTTTGGCTTGTAAAGATGGGAGACTGATGATTTCTCCAGGTCTGAGGCTTTTACCTGCTTAAATCGCGCGTGGATGATGTTAATACATTGCTCAGCCACCCCAGCAGGGAGCATCTCAGCATTAATCACTTGGTCAGCGTATTGTTTGGTGGGCATGATAAATTGGCGAGCAGCTGGAATCATGATTTTGTTTAAATAATCATCTTCAACCCATGGTTGGCGTATTTTCCGGCGTTTAATTTGGCTGTCCTCGGAAAGATCAAAGTAAAGTTTGAGGTCAATAAGGTCGCGAAGTTCGGGATTGACAAGAGTCATAAATCCATCAAACAACATAACCTCGGCTGGCAAAACACATTTTTCACCCACACAACAATCATCTTTGCGAGAGTAGTGGGGAACCATGGCATGCTTGCCTGCTTTTAAATCTTTAACAGCCTGGATCATTTCGTCCCATTTCAAGCTATCTGGATTATCCCAGTTTACACAACCATCAATCATAGGCACATCTTTAAGATCCTTAAAAAAATCATCAAGCTTTAAACGCGAGACATTAGAATATTGTGATTGCAATATCCGGCAAAACAGAGACTTCCCAGCCCCCGAGGGTCCAGCTACAGCAATAAAGTATGGGTTCATAGCTAATATAGTATATCAAATTTTTAAAAAATAGATGCAAAAATCGGCCACCGTTTAATAGATGGTCGATCGCGTGATCTGGTAGAGTCTAGATCAGACTCATTCCCCAGTATTGATGGAAGCCTAGAGATTCGCCGATGTCAGCGTCCAGTACCTCTTCGCGTCCTTCGAACTTTCTAAAGTCGTTGAGACGCACATGGTTGACATAGATCAAATTGCCTTCTGTGTAGACGAGCGGACCGCGCCCACCAACGAACTGGTGAGCGTTATAGGTCTGGCTGAGAGCACGCTTCAGAAAAGCGATAGCTCTTTTGTCATACCATCCGCCATAGTTCATGAGCCAGACAGGCAGATCTTGATGCCAGATGGTTGTGGTGCCAGCGGAATATGGCGAATTTGGGTTGACACAGTAGTTGTCAAGAAGGGACAATTTCCCATCACGAAACGGAATTGCTTTGTAGCCAGGCATCTCAGCGATCATGATCTTCTGATCGCAAGTAGCCCAACCTTCCACCATTGCTTGAAAAAAGAACGCCTGAATTTTTTCGAGGTCCATAGGAGCTCCTTGTTAGGGGTGATTCAGTTTGAAAAATGTAGCAAGAAAAGCGGTTTTTGTACGGGGTATCTATTTTAGTAAAAAAAACTCAATTGATTATTTGGAAATTCCGGGTGGTTGGTTTTATTGATTGGTTCAATAATATTGTGACATAGATGAATAACCAACTGTTGCATTTTTTGCAATTGTTGCTTTTTATTAAGATTAATTTTTCATGATATATTGAGATTATACCCCGGTGCTTGAATAATGACCTCAAAAACTGTACTATTCGATCGAAGTGGAGAGGTCGCATAGTGGCCTAGTGCGCCGCCTTGGCCACCGCCTCTGGCGGGGTTCCGCCAGAGGAGGAAAAAGGCTATTGAATATGTTTGTGGTATATATTTTAAAAAGTATTTCAAACAGTCGATATTATATCGGAATGACTTCTAATATTGATCAGAGATTACGAGACCATAACAGCGGAGCGAACCGATCAACTAAAAATAAAGGTCCATGGGAATTGATATATACTGAAGTTTTTGATACAAAGGATGAAGCATTTAAGAGAGAAAGAAAAATAAAATCTTATAAAGGTGGTCAGGCTTTTAAGAGATTAATAAATAACGGAGAGGTCGCATAGTGGCCTAGTGCGCCGCCTTGGAAAGGCGGTATGTCGAAAGGCATCGAGGGTTCGAATCCCTCCCTCTCCGCCAGGACAATTTTTTATCTAGAAATCCGGGTGCTTTGTGGTGTTTTAAAAAACATTCGGTGCATGAGTGGCGACTCGAGTACCTAAAATTGTCTTAACAAAAACGATCCATTTGTATGGATCGTTTTTGTTTTATTTTTCCATTCTAAACCCATTCTCTTTGTAAAACTTCTTACGTTTTTTAAACTGCCGATCTAGAAATTTGGTTTTGGCATCGTGGTAATCGTAAACTGTTTTTTGTTGACCACGAATTCGACCAATGTATTGAGCGAGCTTGCCTTCGAAAGCCAATGGGAAAGCTAAAACTATTGTCTGAATATCAGGAATATCAATTCCTTCCCCGAACAATTGGCCGGTCGCCAAAATAACTTGATAGTGTCCAGATTCAATTTGAGCAAATTTTGTCTTTCTGGCAAATGTTGAATCATCACCGGTTATGATAATTGTTTCGCAAACACCCTTGAGACACATGTTCAATACTTCGAGATGTTCTTTTCTTTCGCTCAAAACCAAAATCTTCTGGTTTTCTGTCGCCAGTTTTTTAATATCATCAAGAATGAGTTTGTTTCGCGATTGATCAAAGGAAACAATCCTCGCGAGAATTTGGTAATTGTCGGCCGTAAAGGAAAAAGGAGCTTCGATTTCAGTTTCTCTGACGACAACCCGGCGGTCGGTTTTAGTATCTTCGAATCCTTCTGTTTCGTTTTGTTTTTCTGGGTTATCTGACAATTCAATAATTACATCTCCAATAAACAGATAAATAAGTTTTTCGTCGTTATGTTTACGTTTTGGCGTGGCTGTTAAACCATACCAATATTTGGCATTGATATTGGCAACAATTTCTCGAAAAGTTTTGGCTGGAATATGGTGACACTCATCAACAATAACCGTACCAAACTTATCTTTCCAATCTTTCAAATCTTCCTGTCGTGACAGACTTTGCAACATAGCCACGGTTATTTTTTCACCGATTACTTTTTTAACACCATCAATCCGACCAATATGTGCTTTAGGAATGTTAAAGAATGTTTGGATACGTTCAATCCACTGGTTAGCAATTTGCCGACGGTGAGTGAGAATCAAGGTTGGTTGTGATCGCCTGGCAATCAGTTCCAGTCCCATAATGGTTTTCCCACTTCCCGGTGGAGCCACAATAACACCTTGTTCGGTTTCCATAGCCAGACTAACAACTTTTTCTTGTTCTGGTCGAAGTTCAATTACTGATGAGAAATTTACTTCTGGTAGTAACGTTCGTTCGTCTTGAAGATTGAAAGGGATGCCCCGAGAACGCAGGTGGTCGGTTAGTTTGATTAAGAATCCGCGTGGCAAAATTACGTTTTCACCATCCTCTTCGATTAACTTAAAAAACTTTTCCGTTTGATAGACACTTTTACCTAATCGTTTTTTTAGCCAATAATCAAGATTGGGGAAATTCAATTCTTCGCGGATAAAATTAATTGTTGCTTTGTCGAGTAATACTTTTGAAACCAAGATGCCATTTTTGAGTTTAAGAACGAGTTTGTTGTCTTTATTGGAAGGCGCCTCGATTATATTTCCATCGTTAGTAATTTTGGTGAAAACTGTGTCTAGAGTTTTAGTTGAAATCTTTTGGATTTGTTCAAGAAAACTCCATTGATCTTTGTATGGAGTTAAAGTTTCGGAATCCAAAAAGACAGTTTTTTCTTGTACTGCGGACAGGCCTTGTAACGGCAAGGCAATAAGGTTACCGAAACCTTTGCCACTTTGTGTGTCTTGGTTGGGAAATAAACGATCAAAAGAAACTTCTTTATCAAAAGCCGAAAGATTTAATGCTTGATGAATACATTCGAGTAGAATAATCCGACTGCGAACGGCCGGATAAGCTTCTTCGAAAAATAACCAAACATGAGCGCCGTTGCCGGAACGAGATTTTTCTAAATAGGCAGGCAGGTTTAATTCCTTGCAAATCTGAATCAATTTTTGTCCTTCAACAAAAGCGTTATCTCCGTCAAAATCAGCGGCGATAAAATACGAGGTGTTGTTTTCCAATAATGGATAAATTCCGACAACATCACGTCCAGCAAGGTGTTTCTTTATAACCTCCGGAGTTAATGGAATGACGGTTTTATTTTCAAAACTACTCATGGTACCGCCATGATTTTTGTGAGCTAAAAATTCTGTCCAATTAAAATCATAAGCCGGAGAATAACCGGATTTTTCACCTTTTTCCCAGCGTCTGGCATAAACATCGGTTCGGCCACAAAACAAGGAAAGATAAAGATTGATCTGTTCGTCGGTCATAGTCCTAACTTTCGACAAATCGGACAGTCGTGATTATTCCAAAAGCTTCTTTCTTGTTGATAAAATTCCGCATCGGGCAACGAACATGTTTTGTGCTTTTCTCGCATAACTTTAATAAACACTCGACACTCGATCAAATAATCTTCACGACCTTTGATAATTTCTTTCATGCGGTCATAACAAGTTTTTTGCTTCTCGCTATTGTGGCAACATTTTTTCGTACAAATATTGACATACATCCAGTTTAGGTCGTGAAGAGATTTAACTTTTTTACCCATAACTTAAACTTTTTTATACCTCGTAGTCCTTCCTTGTCCAATCCGCTCAATTTTTTTCAATCGTAACAAAACATCAAGAGCTTGCGAAACAGTTGGTCTCGCCACACCAGCGACTTTGGCGATTTCGCCAGGTGTTGCTTCGCTGACAGTTTCAAGATAATGCCAAACAGCGAGTTGCTTTGGCGACAAAATCTTTTCAATATTTTCTTTTGACAACAGCTCGATCGCTAGGCGCGCTTGTTCAAGCGAAATTTTTAAAAAAAACTCCAGCCAAGAATTGATATTATCCCGTTCGGTTTTCATTACTGCCTGACTTTTTCGAAGAGCAATGTAATAATCAGCTTTGTTGTCTTCAACTAATTTTTCATGTGAGACATACGGAACGTATTCATACCCTATTTTAAGCATTAATAAGTTTGTCAAAATACGCGAAAGACGACCATTACCGTCTTGAAACGGATGAATGGCAAGAAACTCAATCAAAAAGTTTCCGATAATTAAAAGTGGATGAATTTTTTCTTGTTTCAAAGCATCAATTGTCCATTCGACAAGTTCTTGTGTTTGTTTTGGCGTGAGATATGCAGGTGTGGTTTCAAAAACCACACCAATTGATTTTCCGTTCTCGTCAAACATCTCTACGCTATTTTCTGATTTCTTATAATCACCCCGATGGCGTTCGTCTTTGGAAACGAATTTCAATAATTCTTTGTGCAAATGTTTGACTGTGCTTTCTGTAAACGGAATATGTTTCCAAGAATGAAAAATGTTTTCTAAAAGTTCGAAGTAACCTTGAACTTCTTGTTGATCACGATCTGCAAACTTTTTAATAACCAATCCGCGCATCATTTTCTCCACATCTTCGTCAGATAATCTTGAACCTTCAATACGTGTCGAGGCACCGGAAGAAGTAATCAAAACAGATCGTTTTAGACGACCAAGTGCTTGCGGATTAAGTTTTGCCCCGCCAACCCATTGTCCTTTAAGATGATCGATTTGATTGATAATTGACCAAATTGACTGGGGAATATTAGAAAGTCTTTTTTCTCGGCGATCCATAGGTTTTTATTAATCTTATATTTTAACTATATGAGATTATATCAGAATACAGGACGAAAAGCAAGAGTGGATTTTTGAGTGGATTTTTGAGTTTAAAAAAAGTTGGCTAATCTTAGAAAAAATATATGAGGTGCGACCCACTTCGTTCAAATCGCTTTTTCGCCGCCATTTAAATTTTATGATAAAAATTCGAAAACATCTTAGAAGAGATATTCCTTGTCGCGTTAAGTGGTTGAGTAATCCGGGGGTTAATAAGTTTATTGGTGATGAGTTGGGGCAGAAGACGACTTTGATGAAAGAAGTGGCCTGGTTTGATAATTATCAAAAGTCAAAGAATAAGAAGTTTTTTACAATTTGTGATAATAGCAAGCCAATCGGCTTTATGGGATTTTCAAATATCAGTAAAGTAAATAAGAATGCAGATTTATTTATTGCCATTGGTGAAGACGATTATCGCGGGAAGGGAAACGGCAAGATTGCCATGGAGTGGTTGATTGCGTATGGATTCGATGAATTAAACCTTCATAAGATTAATCTTGGAGTTGTTAAAGATAATGTCGGAGCAGTTAAATTATATCGTTCACTTGGATTTGTTACAGAGGGAAAGATGAAGGATGAAATATTCCACAACGGCAAGTATTATGATTTCCTCTCAATGGCGTTGTTTAGTAAAAAGAAATAATTTTACATCAAAAAAATCCACCCAGCATTTGTTGGGTGGATTTTAAATTGTGTTTTGATTATCCAATCAACCCCATCTCTTTAATCTTTTCTACGATTGAAGATAGTATTCTTCTTTTTCCGGTTTGGTAGATTGTTGCCAGGATTTCTTGGGCTTCATCAAATGATGCCCATTTGTAATCATTAAATTCAGTTTTAGAAATATCGATTTCATCAATGCCTGATTCAACAGCGATGGCGAAATAGAATTTACCTTTCATGAAAATTTCTTTTCCATCGTCGGTGGTAATATTTCTTGATCCTTGTGTTTGAGATGGAAATACACTTTCGTCTTTAAGGATTAGTTTTAGATCTTGATGAAGATTTTCCACAAAACCTTCTCCCAACTCTTCTTTTAATTCTCTCCAGAATCCTTGTTCGATTGTCTCTCCATTATCAATCCCGCCTTGGGCAAACATCCAAAGATCGTATTCTTTATTGTATAGAAATAATACTTTCCCATTTCTGTGAACAACTCCGATGATTTGAGGCCTGAATCCTAAGGCGCGGATGACATCGATTTCTGCGAGCGGAAAATTTAGCATATGTGTATACTATAGCTAAAGTCAGCAACTAGTGCCAGTATGCGAGATGATCGGAATTATAAAAAGAGTAATAAAATCACAGAAGTTGGATTCTCAATTTCTGAAAAATCGTTTGATTTAGCCCAAAAAATCATAAAAAGTATAGGGGTTGATGAGCGTCAGGAGTTAAGTGTTGATTTGCTTGATGAATTATGCGATCTGGCCAAGATTGATATTGTGCAGGTGGAGATATTGGCGAAAAATCAAAAGCATCGAAAAAAAGATGGTAAGGTGGTAATGCGACAATATGGCTATTATCAGCCAGATAAGCAAATTATAACGATCACTAATCAAACAGCTGTGCGTGGAGCTCACTTGGCTGGAAAGACTTTTTTGAATACACTGTTACATGAGTGGGTACATCATTATGATACTTTTGCCCTAAAACTGATTTCGATTCATTCAAAAGGGTTTTATTTAAGGCTTAATCACATTGAAAAGCAATTACGATATGGACGAGACAATATTTAATGAAATAATTGATTTTACCCGGTCGCTGGTGCGGATTCCGTCAAGAACTGAGAAGGAGTCCGAGCAGGTGATTGCCGAGTTTATTTTTCGAAAGTTGCAGGAATTTGGTTTTAATCCAGAAATTGTTGGTCCAGAAAAACAACCGTCAGTTATTTGTTATATTGAGAAAAATCCAGACAATAAGACGATTTGGCTCGAAGCTCCGCTTGATACTTCGAAAAGCACAGAATATGGGGAGTGGAAGTATCCGCCGTTTGAAGGGGTTATGGAAGACGGAAGGATGTATGGTTGTGGAATTGCATCCTGCAAAATCGCTATTGCGATGTATTGTATTTTAGCAAGAGAACTTTCCCGCGATAAAAATTTCACAGGAAATATTTTCCTAGCATTTAATTCAGACGAACAATGCGGCAGTTTGACTGGTGTGAGAGAAATTATCCCTCGGGCTCCAAAAGCTGATGTGTGTTTGCTTGGATATCAGGGCATGGATGAAATTGCTATTGGTGCTCGTGGCTGGCTGCGCATTCATCTACAGACCATTGGAAAAACTGCACATACTGGCGCACGATCAAGCGGGAGTACAAACGCAATCCACATGATGGCCCGAGTGATTAATGCTCTTTCTTCACTGCGATTTAAAGTAAAAAAAGATACATTTTTTTGGTTCGGACCATCAATTCATTTTACAACTATTCGTGGTGGCGTTGCCATGAATATTATTCCAGAATACTGTCGAGTAAACATAGATATTCGATTGGTTCTTGATCAAAGTGACGAAGATGTTTTAAGACAAGTCAAGAGGGAGATAGAGAAAATTCAAAAAAGAGATAAAGACTTTGACTATCAGCTTGATATTATTCAATATCAGCCAGCATATTTAACCAGTCCGACTGATTCATTTATTGATCTTTTACAGGAGACCGTAAAAGATAAGCTTGGATCGCGATTACCATTAGTGGCTAGTGGACATGGAAGTGCGGGAAATTTAATTAGTGAAATTGGCGTGCCGATTATTAACGCCTTTGGTGTTATTGCCGGCAATGAACATACGCAGGATGAATGGATTGATGTTGAAAGCATTAAAACGGTTTACGAGATTTTGCAAAAAACTTTTATTAAATTTTTAGAAAAATAATGTTAGACCCTAAAGACGAAATCAAACAACGATTGGATGTTGCTGAAGTGATAGGTCGTTATCTGCAATTAAAACCCGCGGGATCGGGAAGTTTTAAAACTTGTTGTCCTTTTCATGCAGAAAAAACCCCGTCATTTTATGTCTCAATAGAAAAACAAATTTGGCATTGTTTTGGTTGCAGTAAGGGTGGCGATCTATTTAGTTTTTTAATGGAAATTGAAGGAATAGATTTTCCTCGAGCATTGGAAATTGCTGCTCAATTTGCTGGAGTGAAATTGCCAGAACGGGTGATTGAACCAGATAAACAAGAAAAGGAGATTTTGTTCGAGCTCCATGTGGTGGCGCAAAAACTTTTTACAAAAATTCTCAAGGATCATGAGCGAGCAAAAGATGCGCGTGAATATCTAAAAAAACGAGGCATCACAGATGAACTTATTGACAGCTTTGAACTTGGTTTTGCTCCAGAGGAATGGAGAATGCTAACTGATTTTTTACGCAAGCGTAATTATAAAGATAGTGATTTAATCAAATCAGGACTTGCAAAACAAACTCAGGCTGGGGATGATTTAATTGACCGATTTAGGAATCGAATATTAATACCTCTTTTTGATGCTCAAGGACGAATAGTTGGATTCACTGGGAGAAGTTTGGTTGAAACTGATAAATCAGGTCCAAAATATTTAAACTCTCCAGAAACATTAATTTATAACAAGCGTTCAATTCTTTATGGCCTTCATCTAGCTAAGGCTGAGATACGACGAACAAAGTCAGTGATAATTGTTGAGGGCAATCTTGATGTTATTGCTTCTCACAAGGCTGGGGTGAAACAAATTGTTGCCAGCTCAGGAACGGCGCTTACCGAAATCCAGCTTTCGATTTTGAAAAAATTAACCAATACATTGATATTTTGTTTTGACGAAGATAGCGCCGGATACGAAGCTGCCAAACGCGGAATGGACTTGGCTCAAAGTATGGGATTTGATTTGCGTGTTATTCGGATTACGAAAGATCTTGGGAAAGATCCAGACGATGTTGTGCAAAAAGATCCTTTGCTTTGGAAGGCGCTGGTTGAGAAACCGATTCATGTAATGCAGTATTATTTTGATAAGGAATTTGAAAAAGCAAACATGATTGATGTTTCACAAAAAAAACAAGTGACAGAATTGCTATTATCAAAGATTGGATTATATACAAACGCAATCGAACGGGAGCATTGGTTAATGCATTTGGCTGACAGAACAAGATTAAGTATTGAAATGCTAAGATCTCAGTTGAGTCAGGTGGCAAAAAAAGAATTAGATTTACCAAAAATTCAACAGAATAATGGAAAACCACCGACATATTCAAAAATTGATAGATCTATTGAATTTTTACTTGGATTAATCATTGAAGATGTTGCGTATATTAGTTTATTAGATCAAATTAATGAGCAAATTATACAGAACGAAAATCTCAAAAGAATTGCAAAAAAAGTCAAGTTGCTATATACTAGTGGCGAATTTGCTATCGACACGCCAAAACCATTATTCTCGATCTTGCGAGAAAGGTACTCTCAAGAGGGTCAGTCAGATGATATAAATTTCATCGATACTCTCTTATTACAAACTGAGCGCCTAAAGCAGGAAATAAATGAGAAACAATTGCGTGAAGAAATAGATAGCCATCTACAAATTTTGAAAGAGGTTCCACACAAGCAGTCACTTTTGGAACTTGAAAGAAATATTCGTCAGGCAGAATTGTCTGGCGATAAAGAGCTTGCACGAAGATTAACTGATCAGTACGCTCAGGCCCTGCAGTCATTAATACATGACCATTGATTTGTATGCCCGCAAAAAAGGCTAAGAAAAAAGTAGTTGGCAAGAAAGTTGTTAAACAGAAGAATCAACATAGTTCAAAAAAGAAGGTTGTAAATAGTTCAACCAAAAAGAATGTCACAAAGAAAAAGATTCAGGTAAAGAAAAAATTGTTGATAAAAAAACCAAGAGTCATTCGTCAAGACATTCCAAAAGAAAGGTATAAAAAATCTCCAGCTCCGTCAGAAGCTGTGCTTGAGCGTTTAATCGAACGAGGGTTTTCTCGAGGATTTGCAACTGACACTGAGGTATTGTTTGCTTTTGGAGAGATAGAAGATCATATTGAACTTTTTGAACAACTAGTTGATAGATTTGAACGAGTTGGAATCCATTTCATTGAGATGAAAGAGGGATTTTTAGGAACTGAGAAAGCAACAGAAGAAATTCATGAAAAGATTCGAACAAAAAGTGATCCAAAGGCAGAGCAAGCAGATGTTTCGCAGGACTCCATTCAGATGTATTTGCGGGAAATTGGAAAGATTCCATTGTTAAGTGCTGAGGAAGAAATCGCTTTGGCAAAACGAAAAGAAGTTGGTGATAAAGAAGCAGAGAGAAGACTAATTGAAGCTAACCTTCGTTTGGTTGTTTCAATTGCCAAAAAATTTGTTGGTAAGCAACTTTCACTTTTGGATTTAATCCAAGAAGGAAATGTTGGATTATTTAGAGCTGTTAAGAAATTTGAATATAGAAAAGGATATAAGTTTTCAACCTATGCGACTTGGTGGATTCGCCAAGCCATTACCCGAGCGCTGGCTGATCAATCAAGAACAATCCGTATTCCGGTCCACATGGTTGAAACTATAAATAGATTCAAACAGGTGCAACGACGCTTGATTCAGGATCTTGGTCGTGAACCGTTGCCAGAAGAACTAGCGTCCGAAATGGATCTTCCAGTTGAAAAAGTTCGACACATTAAAAAAATCTCACAGGAAACAGTATCACTGGAAACCTCAGTTGGCGATGACGAGGAAGACTCAAAGTTGCAAGACTTTATTGAGGATACGAAATCAATTTCACCTGACAAAGCTGCTGCCCGAGAACTTTTGCGTGAATATGTCAAGATTGGAATGGAAGATTTGACTCCTCGTGAACAAAAGATTCTGGAAATGCGTTTTGGATTAGTTGATGGCGTTAGCCACACACTAGAAGAAGTAGGAAAAGAATTCGATGTTACTCGTGAGCGCATCCGTCAGATCGAAGCCAAGGCGTTGGAAAAAATTCAACAAAAAGAAATCATTCATAAGTTAAGAGATTATTAATATGAAAAAATACTTAATAATATCTTTTTTCATTGGGGCTCTATTATTTAGCTCAGGCTGTGCTTTGACAGATTCGACCTTAAACTCAGATGAAGGTTACTGGAAAGTTACATTTACAGCTGATGTGTCGGTTTATAATGATGGATCTATTTCTCAGTCAGGGGGTGGGCCGAGCGCCTGTTTTGCAGATGGATATATTTCGTCTGTTATGTATTTTGCAGTTGGTGGTGGTAGTCCTGTTAAGCAAGAATCATTTGTCACACTAAATAGTGTTAATTGTCTTTCTTGCTCGTCAGAGATTGTTTCAAATTCAACAGAAATCCCGATTTATTTACAGGCAAAACTAGATGTTTCTGGTTATGAATTTACTGGGGATTTTGTGCCAGAAGTTAATAATGAGTTATCAGTCTGGATGGAAGAGCCAGTTATTTATTCGATAGATGTTGCTTACACATGTCAGGGCGCGCCAGGAGTAAGCTCAGATTATGGATCTTATATATCGCAAATCGTTTCACCGTTTTTGACAGAAGTGCATCATTTGGTTGTTGAACCTGACCAGTTATCAACAAAAACACGTGAAGGCTTTGCCTTTCCACCAGCTTACTTAGCTGATATTGAGTTTAATATTTTAGAAGAATACATAACAGAGATAAAATAGTATGATTAAAAAAATACTTTTAGCTTTGTTGCTTTCTCTTAGTTTGGCGCTTCCTGTATTTGCCGAATCTTCAAATCCTATTGATGAATCCGGTCAATACTCGGGCCATCTGTACATTTTTCACAGTGAAACATGCCCACACTGCAAAGAAGAGTTGGCATTTTTAGTAAAGATCTCAAAAGAAGAAGCATATCAAGATGTTCAATTTTTAGAATTTGAAATCACTCAGCATCCTGAAAATTCAGCTTTATTGCAGGAAGTTGGACGAGTGATGGATGCAGATACATCAGGCGTACCGTTTACTGTAATTGGTAATCAAATAATAACAGGGTATTTAAATGATGATACAACAGGACAACAGATTCGAAATGCACTAGACAAAATTATTAAAGATGGCGATTCTGATATTGTTGGATCAATAATTAAGGCAATAGAAATTGATTCTCCCACGGTCGAAGATCAACAAAGCAATGAACAGATTGATAACGCGGCGATAGCATTGATTCCAGAAACTTTGACATTGCCAGTTTTTGGAACAATTGAAACTGCCAATGTTTCATTGCCGATTTTATCAACAATGTTAGGTTTGATTGATGGATTTAATCCTTGCGCCATGTGGACATTGGTGTTTTTAATAACATTGTTGTTTGGCATGAAGGATAAAAGACGAATGTGGATTTTAGGTGGAACATTCATTATCGCGTCAGGAGTTGTTTACTATATTTTCATGGCTGCCTGGCTTAACATTCTTATTTTTCTAGGATTTTTATTTGCTGTTCGATTGATTATCGGACTTGTGGCAATTGGTGGTGGTGCATATAGCATTCATGATTTTTACACAAATAAAGATGCAGAATGTAAGGTTGGAGATTTGGATGAAAAACAAAAAACCATGACCAAGATGCGAAACATTTTGAGTCGTCCATCTTTTATCATGGCATTTTTAGGAATGGTTGTACTAGCCGTGGCTGTTAATCTTGTTGAATTAATCTGTTCAGCCGGAATTCCAGCTGTTTACACTCAGATATTAACCATGTCAGGCATATCAGCCATTGGCCGGTATTTGTACATGTTATGGTATATTTTCTTTTACATGTTTGACGATATCGTGGTGTTTATTATTGCAATGTTAACACTACAGATAACTGGAATGACTACAAAATATACTCGGGCTACCCGTTTGATTGGTGGAATTATAATGTTGATTATTGGTGTTTTGATGATCTTAAAGCCAGAGTGGTTGACCTTTGGGTAAGTAATAAAATAAGACCTATACGACCGATAAGTTACATAGGTCTTATTTATTTCTCAAAAATTTATTAGTAAGCCAAATTGTTGAGAAGAAAATAAAAGGAACGCTTAGCCATTGACCTATGGTTAGGTGAAAGTAGGTTGGGTATTCTTTGACAAATTCGATTAGGAAGCGAGTTGTGAAGTAAAGGAAGATGAAGATGAAGGTAAGAGATGGGGGAGTTAGTTGATAGGCAACCACCCCAGACCCCTCCTTGGGAAGGAGGGGGTAGCGATATCGGATTAGGAGTAGGATGCCAAAGACTGCAAAGGCGATTAGGGCTTCGTAGATTTGTGAGGGGTGGCGGAAGATTGGATTTGATTCATAAAGCGGGAATTGTACTGCCCAGGGAAGATCTGATGCGCGTCCAACAATTTCGGAGTTGAAATAATTGCCGATACGGATAAAGCCAGCAATCAGTGGGATGGGAATGACAAGCAAGTCGATAATATCTCGCCAGGCAAGGAAATATCCCCTCCTTCCCAAGGAGGGGTCTGGGGTGGTTGCCTTTATTTTTATGTAGACGAGAAATGCCAAAATCAATCCAAGTGCCATGCCGTGACTTGAAAGTCCTCCGTGGTTAATCATGATAATTTCGATTGGGTTGGAAAGGAAATGATTAAGATTGTAAAAAAGAATGTGTCCAATACGCGCGCCAATTAAACCGCCGATAATCAGCCATAGAGCGATCGACAGAAGTTCATCAGGACTTCGTCCCCCCCCCTTTTCCAAGGAGGGGCTAGCTGTGCCGCTCCGAAGCTCTGCAGAGCGAAGGGCGGGGGTGGTTGTTGTAGTTTCCATTTGTCTTCGAGCGATCGTGACGAGTGTTAATAGTCCGAGTCCCACTCCTAATCCTAGGAAAATTCCATACCAACGAATGGTTAAAAAACCAAGTTCAAAAGCAATAGGATTAATAGTGTTAATAAACATATGGGATTATTACATCATACAAAGACGCTCTTGTGCAATTTGTGATACCATATTTGTAATATGCCAGGCAGAAAAATAATCTTAGCTCTTGATGTTGGTACAACCGCAATCAAGGTTCTTGCTTTTGAGCAAGAAACAATGGCCTGTCTTGGAACAGCATCTGAACCCATTGAAAAGATGATTCAGGACGATCATGTTGAGCAAGATCCAAAAATGCTGGTTGATGTCAGTACAAGATTATTAAAGTCGCTGATAGGTGCTCATGCCATCGAACCATCAAACTGTATTGGTCTGGGAATCACTAATCAACGGGAGACAACAATTCTTTGGAATAAAAAAACCCGTGAGCCAATTTATCCGGCAATAGTTTGGGAAGATAAAAGAACACAGGGTTGGTGTGATAGGCAAGATCAGAAATTTAAAGATTTAATTTATCAAAAAACAAACCTGTCACTATCGCCATATTTTTCAGCATCAAAAATAAGATGGATTTTGGATAATGTGCCAGAAGCAAAAGTACTTTTGTTAGAGAGCAATCTTGCTTTTGGAACTGTTGATACTTGGTTGCTTTGGAACTTGTCCAAGAATAAAAATCATCAAACTGATTGGACAAATGCATCACGCACACTTTTATTTGATGTAAAAAAACTTGAATGGTCAAAAGAGCTTTGTGATGAATTTAAAATTGATGTTTCAATTTTGCCAGAAGTAAAATCTAGTTCATCAGATTTTGGAGTCATAAGACAGGATATTCTTGGATCGGAAGTCCAGGTTATGGGAATTTGTGGAGATCAACAATCAAGTTTGTTTGCGGCTTCTCAATATTGTGGTCAAGACAGGGGATGCACAAAAATTACTTTTGGAACTGGCGTATTTTTGATGCAGATTATAGACGAGGGGCAAGCATATGATCAGATGTTTTATCCGGCATTAGCATTGCAGTCAGATGCTCACGCAATTATCAAAGCGATTGAATATAAAATTGAAGGTGTGGGAAAAGAGGTTGAGCTTCGACTTAACGATCAAAAAGAACTTGATCGTTATCTTGATCGACTGACTGATGAAGTCGCACTAGTTGTTAGCAAACTGCCAATCAAGCCAGCTGAAATCATCATAGACGGTGGCATAACCCAAAACCAGCACTTACACGCGTTTTTGCAAGAAAAGGTTAAATCTCGCGTTATTCAACTTCCAATTTATAATGGTACAGCACTTGGGGTGGGGTATTTAGTCAACAAAGGGGTCAGGTCGGACAACGGGCTTTCATTAAAATAAGCAAATTAATAGGCCAAGGCTGGTATTTTTGTGAATAATGTGGTATACATTCCGCTGCTATGAGTATAGGAAATGTAGTTGTCCGTTTTGAAGATGTAACTTTTGGCTACACAACAGAAAAGCCAATTCTGCGTGAGGCAAGTTTTTCAGTTAGAGAAGACTCAAAATTGACTCTTATGGGTCAAAATGGAGCAGGCAAAAGTACAATCTTCAAATTAATATCTGGAGAATTAGAACCAGACAAAGGAAATATCCATCTAAAGCAAGGCGCAACTATTGCTACCACAAGACAAGTTATGGCTCGGGAACATCTTGTAGAATCAGTTCGTGACTATTTTGCTCATGCTTTTGGAGAAGTCCCTCACAATCTTGATAAAAAAATCGCTGGTGTGCTTGAGGTCGTAAATCTTAAAACAACATTGGATAAAATTGTTGGTGAACTGTCAGGCGGACAGCAGGCGCGACTACTACTTGCTTATGCCTTGATTCAAGAACCAGATATTCTGTTGTTAGACGAGCCAACCAATAATCTTGATCGGGATGGAATCGATCACTTAACAATGTTCTTGATAATGTATCCTAAAACGGCGCTTGTAATTTCCCATGATGCAGATTTTCTAAATAGCTTTACAGAAGGCGTTTTGAATCTTGATATTTTCACAGGATTAGTGGAAAAGTATGATGGGAACTACACAGATGTTGTTGAAGAAATCGCGGCACGAGTCGAACGCGATCGAGCAAAAAATGCACAGTTGCTCAAAACAATACAAGACAGAAAAGATAAAGTTAACTTCTTTGCACACAAAGGTGGTAAAATGCGTAAGTTGGCAAGCAAGCTTCGAGACGAAGTTGCACAGGCAGAAGAAAATATGGTTGATGTTCGGCGAGATGATCGCACCATCAGCGAATTTAAAATTCCTGCCCAACATTTTACAGACAAAATCGTAAGTCTTTCCGAGGTAAAGGTAATTAAAGATCATGAGCCTCACCAGGCAAAAATTGATCTACAATTAAAGAGAAAAGATCATTTACTTATTTCAGGGCCAAATGGAATTGGAAAAAGTACACTTTTGCGAACACTAGCTGAAGGAAAAAGTCCTCAGGCAGTGATTGCGCCAGAAGTAAAGGTCGGTTATTATCGACAAGACTTCTCGGGATTGGATCTTTCAGAAACAGCCTATGCATCATTGTCATCAATGATGGATGTGCCAGATGATCAAACAATCAGGCATACAGCTGCAAAGTTCTTACTTAACGGAGACGCTTTGGCAACCCCGGTCGGGGCACTGTCGGAGGGACAAAAAGGTCTACTATGTTTTGCAAGATTTGTTTTGCAAGGACCGGGACTGTTGATATTTGATGAGCCCACTAATCACATTAACTTCCGTCATTTACCTGTTATTGCCAAGGCATTAAATGAATTTGAAGGATGCATGATTGTTGTGAGCCACGCAGAAGACTTTGTTAAACAAATAAGTTTTAATCAAACACTTGAACTAGACAAGTTAATTAAATAATAAATTATATGGGAAATTATACAAACAACCAGAGTTCTGGGGGTTGGAAAGATAAGAGAGGCGGAGACCGAGGCGGTCGCGGTGGAAGAGATTTTGGATCAATTAATACATGGAAGCGAGATGGTGATCGCGGCGGCGATCGTGATGATCGTCCACAAATGCATAGTGCAACCTGTGCTGAGTGTGGTGAGAGATGTGAGGTTCCTTTTAAACCAACTGGAAGCAAGCCAGTATACTGTAGTAACTGTTTCCGAAAAGATGACAGTCGATCACTTGATCGTCCACGAAGCTTTGATAGACCACGATCTGACAAGCCTGCTTACCAAAGCACACCACGAGACAACAATGATGAAGTTGTTAAGCAACTAAAGACTATTGGAATCAAGATGGACAAGATGATCAGCTTGCTTATGGAATTGTCTGGAGCAGTTGATGGTGAGGTTTACGAAGAGATCGATGGACTTGATCTTATTGAAGATGTTGAAGGGATCGAGGGAATCGAAGAGGTTAAGGAAAAGAAAGACAAGAAAGCCAAGAAAACAAAGATTGAGAAAGAAGAAGTAAAAGCAAAGAAGGAAAAGAAAGCCAAGAAAACAAAAGCTAAGGCAAAGGCAAAGAAATAAGAAATAAAAAACAGAACGGAATATCCGTTCTGTTTTTTTCCTTTTTTGATATTGGTTTTTTCAAAATGTGACGCCTAAGGTGCCCTTGTTTTGATTATAAATAGAGAATGTCATGCTAAGGGTATATCCAACCTTCATCATGGTAAGCATGCCATTTCCCGAGTCGTATGTTGTATATCCAATTGTCTCAAGAGAATCTCGAACTGCATCAACATCCGCCTGTGTCACCACGCGACCAAATGTATAGTCAAGTGAATATCCTGCCATATTATCACGCAATTTCACCTCGTTGGTAAAAATATCGTTGAGAATTGGGGTGAGATCATCATGTATCTCCTGGCTCTTAGCATTTACTGGCTCGATTGCTACGACATCTTCATAAGTGATTTGTGCCCAGGTTTTTGTCTCTGCCCCGGATGTTGTTGGAACCTTTGCCAAAGATGTGTCTGTATCTGCAACAACTGATGAAGTAACTGGAATAATCAAACTTTCAGCCGTGGTTGCGTGCGTTGGCACGGCAGGTGTTGGCGTTTCATCAACCTGGAATACGAAATCATCCATAGAGACCAACATCTCCTCTGTAGTCACATACGGACTCACGTCTGCCGCGATGAATGTCACATAATCGGAAATCCAACTATCTCCACCCGACGCATTCCCGTTAACATCCAATTTAATGAGAAGTCCGTCTTGGTAGTACACATTCTCCCCAAATCGCACTGTTGCAATATCTGGCGAGATATAATATCCACCAATTACTACGCCACCATCTGATGTTGGTTGCAAATCAAGTGGCGCGATGTAATCATTTGACGCTATGGTTTTGGACCACAAGAGATCAAAATCTTCATTTACTTTTAAAACGAATGCGCCAGATGTTAGATATACGGAAAGGTATTTTATTGGATCATTTATATATTCATCTAATTTATCGCCATCAAGATAACTATTGAGCATAATCACATAATTTCCATCTGCGGTTTTCGTTCCGTAAAAAAGATTTTCTTTTTTCTCCATGTCACTTTCGATGCTTTTTACCCACATTAAATTACCCGAGCTATCAAATTTTGTTGCGGCAAGCATTACTTTTGTTGAAGGGGTGTAGACCGAATAGCTTCCTTGTGTGATGAGTGAGTAGAAAAATCCGAATGTAATATATCCCCCGTCTGATGTAGTTTCAACATCCTGAAAATCCCCGGCGCTAATGTGCATAGTTGTGTAACCGAGTTCATAGGTTCCGTCGTCATTCACTGTTACATTGGCATATGATTGAGGAATGGCTTCCAGACTTTTCGACCACTGCACATTTAAATTCTCATCTGTTTTTGTGATTGTTGAAATTGTGGAATTCATGTATCCGGAATCATCTGGCGTTTCAGCTTGCCCGATCATAATGAACCCATCAGATGTTTCACGAATTATGAATGGATCAGTGTAGAGCGAACTTTTCATGAAGCTTGTCTGCTTCACCCATTGACGCACACCGGCGGAATTATATTTAACCAATACATAATGTTTGTTTGCATCAACTGGCTCTGAACAATTGCACAATTCGTCAACCATGAGTGAAACGAGAATTCCGCTATCAATTGTTTCAAATACTTGGCTTACCGCATCCGTACCATAATCCCCAATCATTTTTGTCCACAAATGCGTTCCATCTGCATCAAGCTTAGTAATGAAAACATCATCCCAATTTTCTTTCGTTTCAACATACGCGTCATCAGTAAATCCGATGAGGTTTCCAACTGCCACCACGCCACCGTCAGATGTTTCAATAATTTCCTGTCCGTCCTCCTCCCCGTATGGCGAAGCCATAGGGTCAGTGGTGTACTCGAATGATTGAAAAAGCTTGGACCAAACAACATCACCACTTGAATTTGTTTTTATAATGAATCCTTCTGGTGGGAAAAATGGATCCAAATCATCTGTTTGGCCATTCATAAGATACCCGCCATCGCTTGTTTGTGAAATTCCACCAGCATATGTGGTAACATCAACACGATAAGCATCCATGAATGTTGTGCTTTGACCAGAAGTAGAACCGAACGAGGAACTGGAAGATGATTCACTAGCTGAGGGAGTGGCCGTATTTGAAACAGGTACGGACGAGAGATCTACATCAGTAATTCCCAAGCCAAGACTGCGCATCAAATTATATGCATCTGATGCCGTACCCATGTAATAGCGCTTCAAATCAGTAGGATTGATATACCACGCTTCTCCATGCTGTTCGACTTGCAAGAGAATTCGACCGCTCAAGCGTGACGCGATGGAAGAATATTTGCTCATCTCGGTGGACAACGGAATTGTTGCTAAATCCTTATCAGTAATTCCCAAGCCAAGACTGCGCATTAAATTATAGGCGTCCGATGCTGTGCCCATATAATAGCGTTGCTCATCTGTTGGATTGATATACCACGCCTCCCCATGCTGCTCGACTTGCAGAAGAATTCTACCGCTTAGTCGGTTTCCAAGTGCTTGCGCAAATATGGACCGTGCCACAAGTAGACACAATATCAACACAGGAATTGCCAAATAAACCTTTTTCATAAGAAAAAATTATATATCCTTATAATACTCTCAAGGTGACGAAAGAAAAATAGGAAAGGTTACAAACAGCGTTATAGGCTCGACAGTTATCGGGTTGGCTCGAGAACAATAACAAAAGCCCACAGGCAATCACACAGGCAATCGAGCTTGATGAAATTTTGGTATTATGATAGTCTTTTCATGCATTAATTGAATAAATGCAACATTCGGGGGTAGCTCAGTGGCAGAGCAACTGGCTGTGGCACGCTCTAAGAGAGCCCAACGCAGCTTCCGATGGAGACATTGGAATGAAATGAGGTGAACTGTCTGGAAGCCTAAGGCGAAAGCTATGGTAATCAGCAGCCAATCCTTCAACAGGAAGGCAGGTTCAGAGACTATCCTTAACTGGAGTACTTGCTCGTTTATACGGGCCGGGAAGCGCCTCACATCCTAACTTGAAAAAGAAGGATGAAGATATAGTCCACCCCTTTAGGAAACTAGAGGATCATGTGTAACCAGTGGGTCGTGGGTTCGAACCCCACCCCCCGAGCCATAAAAAATGGATAGAATATTCTGTCCATTTTTTATTTTTGTGGGGATCGAACACCCGGTTGGTTTGGCTCTGAAGATGGTTCTAATCCCACTCATAGTCAAATGACATGGGTGGGGCGGGGGAAACGGTGAAAGTCGAATTTTTGGATATTTTGTTATGGAATTTGTTGGTTCGAATTCCGGCCGTAAGTTTAGCGAGTTTTGTGTCCGTGCGTGTCGTGTGATTTTCTAGGATTTGTGGTTTATAGTTCGTGTTCGTGGTAAATAAATGGTTAGAACTGGTATACTAAATTAGTATGATTCATATAAAATACAAACTCGATAAATCTGATAAGCACGGTGTTGGTTTATTTACTGAAGAAAATTTGCAATCCGGCCAGTTGGTCTATACTGCTAGTCCATTGCTTGATTTAAATATCACACAAAAAGAGTTTGACTCATTAACCAAAGCCGAGCAACGGGAAATACTTTGGTGGGGTTTCTTTGATAAGTCTTTGCAAAAATGGCATGTTGATTTTGATGTCTCAAAGTTTATCAATCACTCAAAAAATGCCACACTTACACAAAAGGATACGCATACAGATGCTTATTTAGTAACTACTCGTGAAGTTCAAAAAGGCGAAGAACTTACACAGAATTATTTGGAATTTGAGAGCGTTGATGACTTGAGGCGAAGAGGGATTGAAAATTAGAGTATAAACAAAAAAACATCACCAAATTTGGTGACGATTTTAAATTCTATTCAACCACAATTTTTCCATCCCTCAAAGTCATCTTTGTCCGAAGATATGATAACAAAGGTAGCCACACAACTATCAAAATTTTAGCTACTCCGGCAATTTGTGATAAACTTAAATAAACCAATTTATGCCCACCGAACAAATCCCAAATTACCAAATCGCTATATTCAAAGGCAAAGAAATAAGAAAAACTATTTTTAATAAAGAATGGTATTTTTCAATTGTTGATGTGATTGAGGCCTTAACCGGTAGCCCAACACCAAGACAATATTGGGGAAAAATTAAACAAAGGGAATTTATTGATAACCAGTTGTCCCCAATTTGGGTACAACTGAAATTAGAGTCTTCTGATGGCAAAAAATACGAAACAGATTGTGCCAATACCGAAAATATATTCCGTATTATCCAATCTGTTCCATCACCGAAGGCCGAGCCGTTAAAGCGTTGGTTGGCTAAGGTTGGGTACGAACGCATACAAGAAATCGAAAATCCCGAACTGGCCACTAAACGAACAAAATTACTTTATAAACTTAAAGGTTATCCCGACGATTGGATTGAAAAACGCATGCGCGGTATAGCTGTCCGTGAGGAATTAACTGACGAATGGCAAAAACGCGGGGCTCAAGAACAAAAAGATTACGAAATTTTAACCGCGGAAATTTCTCAGGCCGCTTTTGGTGTTTCCCCAAGTGAATACAAAAAACTCAAAGGACTCAAACGAGAAAATTTGCGTGATCATATGGATGATTTTGAATTGATTTTAACCATGCTTAGCGAAAAAACAACAACAGAAATTCATCGAACCAAGGACAGCAAAGGGTTGCCAATGCTTAAGGATGACGCCAGAGTCGGTGGGCAAATTGCCGGTACGGCCAGAAAACAAATTGAAAGAAAAATTGGACGGCCGATAGTATCAAAAAGTAATTTTTTGAAAAGTAAGGATGTTAAGAGGTTAAAAAAAGGTTAAAATTATAAGCATATAATTTTTTATGATTACCAATCCCAAACGCCATAAACGAATTAAAGAATTTATTGATAAAGATCACAAAGTAATGAACGATTATTACGAATTAGGTGAAGATAGTGTCACCAACGACAAGGCCAAGTTGGCTTTGAAAAAAATTATTCAGCAAGATCCTGTTTTTACGATCCATATTTGGATCTAGCTAAACTCGTTGGAGGAAAAGAAGGACGAAAATTGCTACAGCAAGCGTTTGAACGGGCGATTTTGCGTATTGTTGATAAAAACGGCGACTGGCCGGTTTTGATGCTATGGGGTTGGTTGGAAAATCGACATCTTATGAGGGTAATCGAAACTTGGGCAGTGGTTTTGTGGGATGAAGGTAAAACGGAAGATGCTTTAGAAATTTTCCGTCGTTTGTTCCATGTCAATCCCGATGATAATCAAGGAGCTAGACATTCTATTTTGGCCTTACGTCTTGGTTTAGGAACCGACTGGTTCAAACTTTTTGAAGTGACGGACGGGCCGATGGCCGGTCAAGCAATCGATGTGATAGCCACTGGAAAATGGTTTGATGAAAATATGAGGAAATTTTCGGATGAATTTGATTGGTGGCCTGAAGCCTTGAAAAAGTTGGGGTATACAGACTAAGTATTTGCAAATGAGATACCCCCCCATTATACTGTCTCATTTCACCTGAGACCCACATGCTATCCAGACCCCATGAAACAACCCCCGAATCATTGCTCGAAAGCGAGTTCTGTACCCGTTCAGTATTCGGAGCCAGAAATCCTTTGCTAATTTCGACGCAGGGTTTTTGATACTTGGATATAATTCAGAACTATGGTAAAATTATCGATGTAATAATTAATAATATTTTTATGAGCGAACGATTTGTACCAGAGGAGGCAAGGAGAAGACCAACAGGTAAGGGTGAGTTGCCCCCGATAGATGAGCGCTTTCGGCCATCGGAAGAGGATTTTGCATATGAAAAAAGATTAATGGAACAACTTCTTCAAGACCGACCTGGCACATATGAACAAAAAGTAGCCATCCTTAAAGCGATTGTGGGTGGTCAAAGAAGGAGACAGGGAGATATTTACGAGTCTTATACTCAAGAGGATGCGAAGAATCTTCTAAAGTTGATCGGTGAGACTGTCGAATAATAGTTCTAACATCCTTCTCGATGCAGAGCCAAGAAAAAATCTCAGTTGTTACTGAGGTTTTTTTTATTTGACCCAAGTCGGATGCTAGAACTAAAGTAAATTTCCAAGTACACTATAGGACAACCATTACAATTTTATGAAAAAACAAGGAATAGACTTTAAAAAAGCAACTGGCATGTGTCCTCATGGGAATATCCCAAATCAATGTCCAAACTGTCGTGAAGAGCGTCTCGAGACTTTGAGAAACTGGCTTGATGCCTTGCCATATGAAGAGAACGTTTTGACACTACAAGTTTGGAATCAAATTTTGGAGTCTGTATCTCGCGGGGATGACGATGTTGCAAGACATATTCTTGACGCATCAGATTTAAAAATTCCTGTTTCAATTCAAGAAGTGCTAGATCTTGCAAAATCTACAGCGTCAACGGTAGGTGAATTTTGGACAAACTCTGAAGTAGCAAAAGGCTATTCCGAAGCTGCATCTGAAGATGACGGCAGTCTAATGCAACTGGATAAATTAGGTGTGCAACATCCAGATTTACTTGAACTAAACAATGGGGCTCAAATTTTGGATCTTGGTTCAGGAACAGGCCTTGCTCTTCGTAAAATAAAATCCCACTTTCCAAAGAACGTCCAAATTTTCGGATCAGACATATCTGAAGCAATGCACGAAAAAAATCTTGAAAAAGATACCTATAGGGCCTGTTCCTGAATAACATAAATTTAATTAAAAATTATCCCCTTTTTCTTAATCCAAAAACGATAAAAAATGGTAAAATATAAGCAGAAGGTAATAATAAATTTTGCTTATTTATGCAAAAATAT
>Ga0209211_10001434_pt1 | contig 45088 bp, 36 predicted proteins | sample RifGroA2_FD_183992 | JGI IMG/M metagenome (GOLD analysis project Ga0209211, IMG submission 183992) | Groundwater microbial communities from Rifle, Colorado, USA - Groundwater A2 (SPAdes) (version 2) | ecosystem: Environmental > Aquatic > Deep subsurface > Groundwater | place: Rifle, Colorado...
CCCGTTGGCATTGGTGCAAAGCGCGTGACACAAATCTATAACGGCGTCGACGCCGCCCGTTTCCATCCCGCCACTCAGCGGCAAGACATTCCCGGCTCGCCGTTCAACCAGGCGGGACTATGGCTCGTCGGCACAGCCGGGCGCATGCAAACCGTCAAGGATCAAACCAACCTGGCCCACGCCTTCGTTGCAGCCATCCAGACCGAGCCAAGCCTGCGCGAGCGCCTGCGCCTGGTCATGGTCGGCGAAGGCCCACTGCGCAACGAATCACTCGCCATCCTTGAAGCCGCCGGCCTTGCCGAATTCACCTGGCTGCCGGGCGAGCGCAACGACATTCCTGACATCATGCGCGGACTCGATTGTTTCGTTCTCCCCTCGCTTGGCGAAGGCATCTCGAACACCATCCTCGAAGCCATGGCCAGCGGCCTCCCAATCATCGCCACAGCAGTCGGCGGCAACCCCGAACTCGTTCTCGAACGACACACCGGCCACCTCGTGCCCGCTGCCGACCCGGCAGCCCTTGCCCGGGCTATTGTCGAACTCGCCAAAGCCCCCGAAAAAGCCCATGCCATGGGCAATGCCGGCAGGAAGCGCATTGAATCGCAATTCAGCATGACCGCCATGGTAAACAGCTACCTGCAGGTGTATGACAGACTGCTTGACAGACTCCCACGGTCAACCTGAAATTAACCCCAAAATTCAAATCTAGAGAACCCCATGTGCGGCATCACCGGCATCTTTGACACCCGAGGCAAACGCGACATCGATCGCGCCGTGCTCCATCGCATGAACGAGGCGCAGTTCCATCGCGGCCCGGATGAAGGCGGCCTACATCTCGAACCCGGCGTCGGACTTGGTCATCGGCGGCTCTCCATCATCGACCTGTCCACCGGCCAGCAGCCGCTGTACAACGAAGACAACAGCGTCTGCGTCGTCTTCAACGGCGAAATCTACAACTATCAGGAACTCATCCCCGAACTGCAGGCGCTCGGCCACGTCTTCCACACCCGCAGTGATACTGAAGTCATCGTCCACGCCTGGGAAGCCTGGGGCGATAGCTGCGTTGACCGCTTCCGGGGCATGTTTGCCTTCGCCCTCTGGGACCGCAATCGCGAAACCCTCTTCCTCGCCCGCGACCGCCTTGGCGTCAAGCCCCTCTATTACGCCCTGCTCGACGACGGCACTTTCCTCTTCGGCTCGGAACTCAAATCCATCCTCGCCCATGGCGGCCTCAAGCGCGACATCGACCCCTGTGCCGTCGAAGAATACTTTGCGCTGGGCTACGTCGCCGAACCGCGCGCCATCTTCAAGCAGGCCAAGAAACTACCGCCGGCCTGCACCCTGCTACTACGCCGTGGACAGTCCATCGGCGAGCCCCGCGAATACTGGGACGTCCGCTTCACCCTCGACAACCCGATCAGCGACACCGATGCCCAAGCCGAACTGACCCACCGCCTGGAAGAATCGATCAAGCTCCGCATGATCTCGGAAGTGCCGCTCGGTGCCTTCCTCTCCGGCGGTGTCGACTCCAGCGCCGTCGTCGCCATCATGGCCGGCCTCTCGGAAAACCCGGTCAACACCTGCTCCATCGGCTTTTCCGATCCGGCCTTCAACGAATCCGAATTCGCCAAGATGGTTGCCGACCGCTACCAGACCAATCACTACCTCGACATCGTCGAAAGCGACGACTTCGACCTGATCGACACGCTGGCCAGGCTCTACGACGAACCCTATGCCGACAGCTCGGCCATCCCCACCTACCGCGTCTGCCAGTTGGCCCGCAAGCATGTGACCGTGGCGCTTTCCGGCGATGGGGGCGACGAAAGCTTCGGCGGTTATCGCCGCTACAAGCTGCACCTGATGGAAGAAAAGATGCGCTCGGCCCTGCCGCTCGGCCTGCGCCGACCGCTCTTCGGCACCCTCGGCAAGCTTTATCCGAAAGCCGACTGGGCGCCACGCGTCTTCCGCGCCAAAACCACCTTCGAAGGCATGGCCAGAACATCGGTCGAAGGCTATTTCCACTCGATCTCCATCCTTCGAGCGCCGATGCGCCGGCAACTGTTCAGCGACAAATTCAAAGCGGAATTAGGCGGCTATGACGCCAGCGAAGTATTCCGGCAACACGCCGCCAAAGCCAATACCGACGATCCACTGGCCCTCATTCAATACCTTGACCTGAAGACCTATCTCGTCGGCGACATCAACACCAAGGTCGACCGTGCCAGCATGGCGCATTCGCTGGAAGTCCGCGAACCGCTGATGGATCACAAACTGGTCGAATGGCTCGCCACCCTGCGCTCCTCGCAAAAAATCCGCGGCCAGGAAGGCAAGTACATCCTCAAAAAATCGATGGAACCCTACCTGCCGAACGACGTACTCTATCGCCCGAAAATGGGCTTTTCGGTACCGCTCGCCCGCTGGTTCCGCGGCCCGCTCAAGACACGCGTCCAGGATGCCATCCTCGGCGCCCGACTGGCCGACACCGGGTGGTTCAACCAGGACTACCTGCAGCAACTCGTCACCGATCACAACAACGGCTCCCGGGACTACAGCGCATCGATCTGGACCCTGTTGATGTATGAAGCCTTCCTGCGCAACGTCATGGAACCGGAGGCGCAGGCATGATCCGCGCGCTCCACGTCCTCGACCACTCGATCCCGCTGCACAGCGGCTATACCTTTCGCACGGCCGCACTGCTGCGCGAACAGCGGGCGCTGGGCTGGCAAACCTTCCACCTGACCTCGCCCAAGCAGGGAAAAACCACGGCTCCGTTCGAAGATGTCGACGGCCTGCGCTTCTATCGCACGCCGCTACCCGAAGGCCCGCTGGCAAACCTGCCGATTCTCGGGGAAATCGCCTTGATGAAGCGGCTCGAGACGCGGCTTGAAGAAGTCGCCCGCGAAGTCCGCCCGGACATCATCCATGCCCACTCGCCGGTACTCAATGCCCTGCCCGCCATCAAAGTGGCCAGGAAGCTCGGCATTCCCGTCGTCTACGAAATCCGCGCCTTCTGGGAAGATGCGGCAGTCGACCACGGCAGCACCCGCGAAGGCAGCCTTCGCTACCGCGCCACGCGAGCTTTGGAAACCCGGGCCATCCGCCAGGTCGATCACGTTTTCACCATCTGCGAAGGCCTGCGCGCCGACATCGTGGCCCGTGGCATCCCGGCCAGCAAGGTCACCGTGATCCCCAACGCCGTCGATATCGACGCCTTCCAGCTAGCCAATCCACCGGATGCCGCGCTCCAGAACAAGCTCGGCCTCACCGGCAAGACAGTCATCGGCTTTATCGGCTCCTTCTACGCCTACGAAGGGCTGGACCTGCTGCTGGATGCACTACCGGCCCTGGTTGCAGCCAATCCCGACATTCGGGTACTGCTCGTTGGCGGCGGCCCGCAGGAAGCCAATCTGCGCAAGCAGGCCACTGCGCTCGGCCTGCAGGACTGCGTAATCTTTAGCGGACGCGTTCCTCACAACGAGGTCAATCGCTATTACGACCTGATCGACGTGCTCGCCTACCCCCGCCATCCGATGCGCCTGACCGAACTCGTCACCCCCCTCAAACCGCTGGAAGCAATGGCCCAGGGCCAACTCTTCGTGGCTTCCGACGTCGGCGGACACAAGGAGCTGGTCAAGCACAACCAGACCGGCATCCTGTTCAAGGCAGGAAACAAGAACGCATTGGCCGATGCCATACAGGACCTTCTCGCCAACCGGCAAAGCTGGCCGGAGTTGAAGAAAAATGGACGCAGCTTTGTCGAGGAAGTCAGAAACTGGCGCAACAGCGTGGCAAATTACCGCGCCCCCTACACCACGCTGACCAGCCTCAAAAACGCTTGAGCCCTTGGCCACCCCGCCAACAACGAAACTCATGCCTCCCCCCATCAAAACCCTGCTCTTCTCGACGCTGTTTCCAAGTTCCGTCCGCCCGGTGCACGGCATCTTCGTTGAGACGCGGTTGCGAGAATTGTTGAAAACCGGAGAAGTCGAAACCAAAGTCGTGGCCCCCGTGCCCTGGTTTCCATTCTCCGGAAAGCGCTTCGGTGAATATGGCCAGTTTGCCGCCACACCGGGATTCGAGCATCGAAATGGGATCGATGTCTCTCATCCCCGCTATTTCCTGCCACCCAAAGTCGGCATGAATGTCGCACCGCATACCCTGGCCGCCTGCGCGATGCCGACGATACGCAAACTGCTACAAGACGGCTTCGACTTCGACCTGATCGATGCCCACTACTACTACCCCGACGGGGTCGCTGCTGGCATCATCGCCAAACAACTCGGCAAGCCCTTCGTCGTTACCGCCCGCGGAACCGACCTTAACCTGATCCCGCAGCATGCCTATCCGCGCAAGTTGATCATTCAAACAGCAGCCGCGGCCTTTGCCTCAATCGGCGTCTGCAAGGCGCTCATGGACAGTCTCGCAGGACTCGGTGCCGAGCCGAACAAACTGCATGTGTTCCGCAACGGCGTCGACCTCGAACGTTTCCGACCGGAAGAAGCATCGCTTACCAGAAAGAAGCTCGGCCTGCCCGGCGACCGGACGATCCTGCTTTCCGTCGGCCATCTGGTCGAACGCAAGGGACACCACATCGCCATAGAAGCGCTGGTCAAACTGCCGGAAAACGTTTTCCTGGTCATCGCCGGCTCCGGCCCGGAACGCCAATCCCTTGAGGCGCTCGCTGGCAAGCTGGGTGTTGCCGACAAAGTCCGTTTCACCGGCCAGCTTGAAAACAGCGACCTGCGTAGCTGGTACAGCGCTGCCGATGCGCTTGTCCTGTGCTCCAGCCGCGAAGGCTGGGCCAATGTACTGCTCGAATCGATGGCGTGTGGAACCCCCGTCATCGCAACCAACATCTGGGGGACACCGGAGGTCGTCTCGACGCCGGTCGCCGGTCGCCTGATGGCCGACCGAACCCCGGCCGCCCTCGCCCTATCCTTCGCCGCGCTCTTTGCCGATTATCCAAGCCGAGCGGATGTTCGGGCGCATGCCGAAAAATTTAGCTGGGAAACAACTACCGCATCTCAGCTAACGCTATTCAGGAGCATGACCGGTGCGTGACATCGTCCTTACACTGATCATCGCCGGCATCCTGCCCTTCACTCTGAAGAAACCCTATATCGGCCTGCTCCTCTGGATCTGGCTAGGAGTCATGAACCCGCACCGCCTGACCTACGGCTTCGCGTACGACCTGCCGTTTGCCCAAATCAGCGCCATTTTCTTCTTTTTTGGCATCCTGCTGAACCTCAAGCAGACCTATCGCTTTCCATGGAATGGCATTACCGTCGCCATGCTGGCATTTATCCTGTGGCTGGGGGTTTCCCCATGGTTCTCATTCCATCCGGAATTTGAATTCGAACTCTGGATGCGCGCCTTCAAGATCCAGCTAATGGTACTGATCGGTTTCCTGGTGATCGGCAACCGCCAGCAATTGAATGCCGTCATTGCCGTTTTGGCCCTCTCCGTTGGTTTCTATGGCATCAAGGGAGGACTATTCACAATACTCACTGGTGGCGGGAGTCGCGTCTGGGGCCCCGACTTCACCTTCATCGCTGACAACAACACATTGGCCCTGGCCGTGATCATGGTCGTTCCGCTGTTTCGCTATCTTCAACTGGAGATGGAGAACAAATGGATAAAGTTGGGTTGTATCGCCGCCATGCTGCTATGCACCGCTTCGGCGCTCGGCTCACATTCGCGAGGCGCCTTCGTGGGGATCGTCGCGATGTCGGTTTTCCTCTGGCTGAAAAGTCCGAAAAAACTCGGTTTGGGTATCGCCATGCTTATTGCGGCGGCCTTGTTCCTGCCATTCCTTCCCGAGGAATGGTATGCACGCATGAGTACCATCCAGACCTACGATCAGGATGCATCCGCCAGTGGGCGGATCAACGCCTGGTGGGTCGCATGGAATGTCGCAGTCGACCGCTTTCCGATCGGCGCCGGGTTCAAGATGTACCAGGCTGACGTATTTGCCATATATGCCCCGAATCCCCTCGACATCCACGCCGCGCACAGTATCTATTTCCAGGTCCTCGGGGAACACGGCTTTTTGGGGCTGTTTCTGTTTCTGAGCATCTTCCTCCTGGCGTGGCGCTACGGGGGCTACGTCATCCGTGAAACCCGGAATCGGCCGGAACTGACCTGGGCCAGAAATCTCGCGGCCATGGTCCAGGTTTCGCTGGTTGGCTATGCGGTTGGCGGCGCCTTCCTCAGCCTCTCCTACTTCGACCTGCCTTACTATCTCGTCATGGTGCTGGTTATTCTCAAGGGCATCGTCCGGGATGATGCCCTACTCCGCGCAACGGAAAGCAGTGCCGCCAAGCCCGGTGTGCAACTGCAACCACAAACCAGCCAATACAAACTGCGCTGAACATGCGGAATCTATTCAATACTTCCTGTCGGACTATCGAAAACCTGCCGGAGCAGGCGGCATTCGCCAAAAATGAGGAAGCCAATGGACGATAAAGACGCCACATGGGACACCGGTTCGCATGAAGGTTTCTATGCCTACTACGAACAACAAAGCCTTTCGCCAGCCACCTTCGAACGCTTCAAGGCGACCCGCGATACCCTGCTGCGCCTGAAAGCCCGTCAACACGACACAGCGCCCATGGATATTCTCGACATCGGCTGCGGCGCAGGCACCCAGGGCGGCTTGTGGAGCGAAGCCGGCCACCGTTACGTCGGCATCGACATCAACGAACCGCTGATCACGCTCGCCCGGAATCGGGCGACAGAACACGGACTAGCCCTTCGCTACGAAGTAGGCTCCGCCACCGAACTGCCCTTTCCCGATGCCTCCTTCGATGTTTGCGTAATGCCGGAACTGCTGGAGCACGTGCCGCCCTGGGAGGATTGCCTGCGCGAAGCCATCCGCTGCCTGCGCCCCGGCGGGCTGATCTACATCAGCACCAACAATACCCTCTGCCCCATCCAGCAGGAATTCAACCTGCCGCTCTACAGTTGGTACCCGAAAGCACTAAAGCGCCATTTCGAGCATCGCGCGGTCAGCGACTGGCCGGAGTTGGTGAATTATGCAAAATACCCAGCGGTCAACTGGTTCTCCTTCTACTCCCTGCGGAAATACCTGCGGGAACGCGGCTTCGATGCCTTCGACCGGTTCGACCTGATCGACGACGACGAAAAGTCCGGCGTGCAGAAGCTGGTCCTCACCGCCATCAAGACCCTGCCTCCCCTGCGCCTGCTGGCCCACATGGCGACCTCGTATACCGTGCTGGTGGCGCAAAAACAGCTAAGCGCATGATTCCGGATTTTGTTATTCGCCAGGCAATGGGGCTGCTTTCGCCAGCCGGGGAACGAGCGCGCCTGTCCGTCTTCATTTTTCACCGCGTCCTGCCGAAACCCGACACCTTGTTTCCTGACGAACCGGATGCCGAACAGTTCGACCGTATCGTTTCCTGGATCAGTGCATGGTTCGAGGTCTTGCCGCTGGATGCTGCGGTCGACGCATTAAAAGCGGCAAAATTGCCGGCCCGCGCCGCCGTCATCACGTTCGACGACGGCTATGCCGACAACTGCACCGTTGCAATGCCGATTCTTCTCAAACATAAGGTGTCGGCGACATTTTTCATTGCCACCGGCTATCTCGATGGTGGGCGGATGTGGAACGACACGATCACCGAATCGCTGCGCCAGTTCCCCGATGGACAACTCGATCTGAGCACGCTGGGCCTTGGCTGCCACCCAACCGGCAGCGACGAGCAAAAACGACAGGCCATTGGCGAGATCATCGGCCAAGCCAAATACCTGCCTCCCGCCAGCCGCATCGAAGTCACCGATGAAATCGCCCGTCTGACGGGTGCCAGATTGCCGACCGACCTGATGATGACCTCCGGGCAAGTCAAAAAAATGCGGGCCGCCGGAATGCAGATCGGGGCGCATACAGTGAGCCATCCCATTCTTGCCCAAACCGAATTATCGGTTGCCCGCGAGGAAATCTCCCGCAGCAAGGCTCATCTTGAACAATTGCTGGAGGAGCCTGTCACGCTGTTTGCCTACCCGAATGGCAAACCGGTGGCGGACTATCGGCTTGAACATGCCGGGCTGATCAGGGATGCGGGTTTCAAAACAGCCGTTTCTACCGCGTGGGGAAGCGCGGATGTCGCTACCGACCCGTTCCAGATCCCCCGTTATACACCGTGGCAAAAAACGCGCCTTAAGTTCGCGCTGCAACTGATCCGCAACCTCGTGTCGCGAAAATACACCGGCTGCCCCTGATCAGGAAAGGCGCCCTCCGCCCCTCCTACTTGCCGGCCTGTACTTCCCGGACCGGAGGCTCATCCAGCTTCTCCACCGCATCCATCTTCACCGGCTCAGTCCATTTTCCAACTCTCTTCAGCTTGTCGCGCAACCCAGGCAACGGAAAACCCTTCATGTAAGCCTGGTGGGCATGGAAAAGCGACTTCTTATAATCTTTCAGATCGAAATAAACCAAGCCGATGTTGTAGTCGAAATTGGCACTATCTTCGCCCATTGTGTGCGCGTCTTCGAGATGTTTGAGCGCCTCCTCGCCCCGCCCATGCTTGGCCAGATATGCGGCATAAATCATTCTTACCGTTGGGTCATCGTCACGGAAACGCCAGGCGCGGTATAGATAGCACTCGACGGAATACCGCGCCCCCTTCGGTCGATCCGAGCGGGTTTTTTCGCCGTAGCGGATCATCGCCATCAAGGCAGCCGGGTGATTGGGAAAGGCGCGCAGCGTGTAATCCAGGTCTCCTCCCGGATACACGCCGGTCTGGCCGGACACCAGATTGAGGACCGGCGCCGTCAGATGGTGGAACTCGACCACCGGCAGTTCCTTCTTGTCTGAGCGATAGTCGTACGGCCCGTAACCGTTCGCCAGTCTCCCGCAAACAATGTCACTGACCGCCGCCCCGGCCGGAGCCACCCAACCGATCACCACGCCGAACGCCACCATCCAGCCGAGCACGCCGATCTTTCTTTTCATCGTGAAACCCTCATCCATCTTAACAATCGGCCCTTGAGACCGGTTTGTTCCAACAAGTAAGCCTCGGCCCCCTCGGCGCACCCAACGCCACGCCATAGTGCGAGGATCGCCAGGCCGTACAAGCCGGCGCCACAAATCACCAGTAAAGCCAGTTGAACAACCTGGACCAAGCCTTCCGGCCGCGGCAAGACGCTCAATCCGAAAGCCATTATGCCGGTCGCCAATAGCGGGCGCCATGTATGACGCAGAAAATCGGAGAGCCGGATCGCCTCAACGTAGCGAAGCACCAGGCCGACGATGATCAGCAGGCCCGAAGCAGAAGTCAGCAACCGGGCATAGGCAATGCCCTGCGCATCCGATTGCGGAAAGAAGACGAGCACGAGCAAGGCCAGCAGTGCCAGTTGCATCCAGGCCAGCCAGGCCTGCAGGCGCACCTTGCCGAGCGAGAGCAGCAGGTAGGCGCTGCTGTGGCTCAAGGCGCCGAAGATGCTCATCAGCGCCAGAACCTGGAGAAAAGGAACGGCGATCAGCCATTTTTCGCCGAGCAGGACGAGCACGGCATCCCGGGCGACCAGCGCCAGGCCGACCCCGGCCGGCAGGGCGAGCAGACTTTGCACGCCGATCGCCTTGCAGAATACGGCGCGCAATTTCTCGGCGTCATCGGCCGCCTGGACGAACACCGGGAACAGCACGCGCCCCAGCGGCGCCAGCAATTCCGTCGTCGGCATTGCCGCCACTTCATCGGCCAGCGTGTAGGCGCCCATCGTCGTCGCGTCGGTCCGCCGGCCAACCAGAAACTTGTCCAGCTGGTTCTGTCCATAGACGCCAAGATTGCGGATCAGAACCCATTGCGAGAAAGACCACAGCTTCCTGAAACGCGACAAGGAAATCCGCGGCCGGAAATCGTGCATCCAGAAACTCAGGCCGACCCCCGCCGAGCGCCCGGCCAGCGCGCCGATCACCATCGCCCAGTAGGAATGCAGCCAGAAAGCCAGGGTGATCGTGACGATGAACCCGGCGAGCCGGCGAAAGAAGAAGAAGCGGAAATCGCTGCCGAACTCCATGTTTTTCTGGAAGGCGACGATGCCGATATTCTCGAAGCCGCCGATCAGCATGGCCAGCGCCATGAGGCGAATGACATCGAGCACCCGCCCATCGCGGAAATACTCGGCGGCCCAAGGTGCAGCAAACCACAGGATAATCGCCGCGCCCAGCGCCTGGATGATGCGCAGCGTCCACGCCGTGTCGAAATCCTCGCGGCCGGCATCGCGGTTCTGGATCAGCGCCGAACCCACGCCGAGATCGAGCAAGGTGTCGATCAGCCCGACCACCACCGAAGCCATGGCGACGATGCCGAAATCGTCCGGCACCAGCAGGCGCGCCAGGATCAGCGTGCTGATCAGGCCGATCAGGCGATCGACCCAGCGCATGGCAACGACCAGCACCGCGCCGCGGGCAGCGGAAACAGCCTTGGTCGGTCGTTTCGAGAGGCTCATGCGGGCAATCCTACGGTCGACCGGAAAAAACGGGCAATTTTCGTAAGCCTGTAACGAAGAAGGCCCGCCACGCGCCGAGCTGGCGCTCGGTACCGTAGCTGATCAGCAGGCAGGCCAGCAGGATCGCCAGCATGCCGGCCAGCGAATAGGCGATGGACTGCGCGGTATTGGGGAAGGCGTAGCCGGCCAGTTGGGTCATCGGCCGATGGAAGAGATAGAGCGTGAAGGAAAACCCGGCCAGATACTTGGCAAGCGGGGCAAGCAGCCCGAAAAACCGCCGGAAGCCGGGATTCAGGCCGGAGAACGACAGGATGTGGAGGACCACGGCGAGTCCGATCAGATAATCGGTCACCAGACGTTGCGAGGCGCCGAGCCGCCAGAAGCCGGGGATATGGTCGTGCAGGTAGATCCGGATCGCATGATCGACGCCGGAGACATTGACCCCGACGATCACCGCCAGACTGCCGAAATAGGCCAGCCAGGCCCACACCGCCTGCAGGCGCCCCTCGCCGTCGGCATGGGCGGCGAGCAGCGCCCCGATCATCCAGATCGGGAAGAGCGCCAGCACCGCCGGCCCAGCGACGAGGAGCCCGAGAACAAGGCAAAGCCCGCGCTGCCAGCCGCGCAGGAAGAGAAAAAGACCGAACAGGACGTAGTACCAGACTTCGTAGCAAAGCGACCAATAGGGGTGATTCAGGGAGAGTGCCGCCTTGTTGGCAAATGCCTCGTTGAGGAACATCAGGCTGCTGGCAACATCCCACGCCGAAAAATCCCGGTAGTTGCTCAGGCGCTGCGTATCGATCTCGCCGCTCAGGCCGACCAGGAGGCTCAGCCCGACACTGAATACGACTGCCGGCAAGGCCACCGAATAGACCCGCGACAGCCGTGCCGCCGCATAGTCGGCCCAGGTCCGCGCGCTCCTGACCGTGCTCGAATAAATGATGAAGCCGGACATCACGAAGAAGATCATCACCGCCTCGTGGCTGAACCACGATAGCGGCAACCAGCGCATGTACAGCCCGTCCTGCTCCATGTGGCCGAGCAGCACGGCCGATGCGGCGGTGAAGCGGAGCAGGTCGAGATAGGCGGACAGCGACTGGTCGAGCTTCATCGCAGGCTGGCTTCCCCGGGGCGCGCTGAGTACGGCATTACGCGACGATGCCGTTCAGGATCGTGGCCAGCTCGCCGGTCCGCGAACGGCGTGAATGCTGGCTGGCGACGGCGTAATCGACGCCGCTCGCCCGCCCGGCCCTGAGCTTGTCGACGAAGGCACGCAGCGCCCGGGCGATCTCCGAGGCATCGGCGATGTTCGCCTGATCGGTGGCGCCAACATCCCTGAGCATTTTTGCCGAAATCCCCGGCGCATCGACCAGCGCGAAGATCGGCCGGCCGGAGCGGTAGTATTCGTAGATTTTGGCCGGTATCTGGTGGTTGCAGACGCTGCCCTGGAAGAGCAGCAGGCCGTCGGCCCGCAGCATTTCGCGCAGCGCATCGCGATAGGCAACGATCGGTTCCAGACGAACGATGTCCTCGATACCGTGGCTGGCCAGTTGCGGCCGGTAAAGCTCGTCGCTGCCGGTGGCGCGCAGGACGATCTGCAGCGTATCGGCGCTGATCACCCCTTCCCTCTTGAGGCCGGCGATGGCCGCGAAGAAGGCGCGCGGGTCGCGTTCCTTGGGGTAGAGGATGCCGCTATGCACCAGCGTGATCTGGTTCGGCTTGCCGAGCGGCGCTTCTTCCAGGCCGCGCTGCGCGTCGAGGAAATTGTCTTCGTCGTAGCCGTTCTCGACGACGCCCCACTTCGATTCGGGGACGTGCGGGTAGCGTTCGGCGTACATCTCCCGCGTCAATTGCGTGGTGAATAGCGCCCGCGTGCATTGCTCCACCGAGGCCGCTTCAAGCCGGCGCTGGACCCGCCAGGTCAGCGGATCGCGCGGATAACCGGGCTCGGTCATCGCATCGCGAAAATCGGCCACCCAGGGCAGGCCGGAACGCTTGCTCAGGCCGAGGCCGATCATGTGCGCCGTGGCAATCGGGAAGGTCGAGAACAGCACGTCGGGGCGGTGCTTGCGGATCATCTGCATGCCGGTCCACATGCCGCCCAGCCACCAGCTTGCCCAGCGATCGGGTTGTGCCATCCAGTGCAGATACTTTCCACGGAACGACAGTTGCCGCGCCGTGTCGAGGCCCCAGGCCCGCTCGACGATGACGTCGTCGGGGATTTCCTTCAACTGGTCGGGATTGACCACATCGTAGGCCTTTGGGGAGACTGAAAGGATCATCGGATCCCAGCCGTATTCGCGAAGATAGGTACAGAATTTCAGCGTGCGCTGAATACCGCTGCTCATTTTGAACGGTGGAAAGTGAAACGCCACCATCAGTATTTTTTTGTTTTTCTGCATCCCGAAATATCCCGTCGTCTTTCCAATATCCGTTCAAGATAGTACCTGCCTGCTCGCCGAAGCGGCAGGACTATTTGTGTTCCGGCGCAAGCAGCGCCCGGCCGGTCAACTCGGCCACGATCCCGATGGCTTCGGCGTTCCAGTGCCTGTCGTAGGGGCCGACATCGAGCGAACGGCCAGTGCGCACGATATGTTCCTTGAAGGCGTTGCCGGGATCGATCACGGTGACCCGCCCATTGCTCGCTTGCCGTATCCGTTCCACCACCTCGTTGCGTTCCCCTGCCCCCGCTTCCAGCAGGTGCGCGCGGTCTGGATCGACCACGAAAACAAAGCGACCGTTTTGAATGCTTGAAATTTGCCTGAAAAAGGCGTTGACCGTAGCATTTTGCCGCGCCTCCGAAATTCCGGCCTCCGGCGACGACTTGGCGACCGCAGGAGCATTCCAGGCCGCCGGCTTGAGTTTCGATACATCGATCTTTAGCTGGGAAACCAGATACTGGGCCAGCGCCGAGTGGCGCAGGAGACGTTTCAGCGTTCCCGGTTGCGCCTGTGTCTCGGTTCGGATCTGCCCCGTCGCGGCCTCAACGCAGACGCCGTGAATATGGCCGGACCCGCACAGCGCCTGTTTGATGTCGCCACGCTCCAGGATGAAGACGAAGGTCCGGATGCCAAATTTTTCGGCGGCAAATTTCGCCCTTTCGGCGTAGTCGAGCAGGTTCGAACCCGGACCGCCGAAAGCATAGACCGGGCGCCCGTCCAGTCGCTGTTCGAGCATGGCGGCAGGACGTTGTCCGAGCGGTAGCATGCTGGCTTCGACGTAGCTGTCGCCGATCAGCCCGATGGCGTTGCTGTCCGGCATGAAATCCCGCCCGGCCAGGAAGCCGATATTGTTGGCGCAGTTGCGCTGCGCATTCTTCATGTCCCACCCGGTCGACGAGATGAAGCAGTGCTTCGCTGGATAGGAAAGAATCAACGGGTGCTCGTAGTAGCCGCTCTGCGTCGCTGTCGCGACCGGCAGTATCCGGAAAGCCATTTCCAGCCCGAGCAGCACGGCCAATACGCCAGCAAGGAAGGGAAATAGCCGCGTCTTCATCAGAAGTTGAAGTAGATGAAGGCGCTGACGCTATCGCGCGTCGCATTGATGGCCACGAGAAAGGCACCAAGGGTCAGCGCCCCGCCCAGCAAGGCAAATGGCCAAGTGACATGGCGGCGGACCAGGATGGCGACGCGCTCGCCGATGGCATTGCTGTTGGGCATGGCGACGGAAACCGCCAGCAGCGCCACGATGAACCAGACGCCACGACCGACATCCAGGCCCTGGTTCCAGAGTGCGCTCTGTGCACCGGGCGCCGACTGGAGCGGGTTGAGCATCGCGGCGATGATAGTCAGCGCGGAACTGAAGTCATTGGCGCGGAAGAATACCCAGGCGAAAACCGTCGCCAGGAAGGTCAGGCCCCAGGCAAGAATTTTGCAGGCAGCGCTGCTGCGCAAGGCGTCGAAACGTTGTCCGCACAAGGCCTGAAAACCGTGATTGACGACGAGATAGAGGCCATGCAGCGCCCCCCAGAAAACAAATGTCCAGTTCGCCCCGTGCCACAGCCCGCCCAGGATCATGGTCACCAGCAGGTTGATGTAACGCCGTAGCGGCCCGTTCCGGTTGCCGCCCAGGGGAATGTAAAGGTAGTCGCGCAGGAAGGCGGACAACGTCATGTGCCAGCGTCGCCAGAATTCGGTGATATTCAGGGCCTTGTAGGGCGAATTGAAGTTGTAGGGCAGGCGGACATTGAACATCCATGACAGCCCGACGGCCATGTCGGAATAGCCGGAAAAGTCGAAATACAACTGGAAGGTGTAGGCCAATGCCCCGATCCAGGCTTCGAGCAAGTCAGGCTGGTAGCCGGTGTGGGCAGCGTTGAATACGGCATCGGCATAGGGGCTGATGCCGTCGGCCAGGACAATTTTCTTGAACAGGCCGATGGCGAAGATGCAAAAACCGGTGGCGAGGTTGTCGACATTGAGCCGGTAGGTAGCGGCCTCCCTGAACTGCGGCATCATCTGCGCGTGATGCAGGACCGGGCCGGCGATCAGGTGGGGAAAATAGGTGACGAACAGGCCGTAATGAACGAAGCGATACTCTTTCGTGCCCTTCTGATAGGCGTCGGCGAGAAAGGCAATTTGCGTGAAGGTGAAAAAGGAAATGCCGATGGGCAGAATGATTTCACCGAGACTCCAACTGGTGCCAAGGGCAGCGTTCAGATTGGCGACGAAGAAGCCGGCATACTTGAAATAGGCCAGTAGCGACAGGTCGACCGTAACGCCGGCAATCAGCCAGGCCCTGGCCTTGTTGCGCCGCGCCTGATCGCCTCCGGTCGGGTCCTGCGAGGAGATCTTCAGGCCGACCCAATAATTCCAGAGGATCGAAGCAAGCAGGAGCGCCGTAAATTCCGGCATCCAGTAGGCATAGAAGGCCAGGGAGGCCACGAACAGCCAGCCAGCCCCCCAGATTGGCGAATGCCGGGCAGCCAGATAGTAGCCGAGCAGGACGACCGGCAGGTAAACCAGGAAAAATGCGGTGCTGGTAAAGAGCATGAATCGCTGAAGGGTCGGCTTAGCCCGCGCTCAGGCGCATGTCGGGCGCATGCCCTTGCAGCCATTGCTCCAGCATCATGGAGATCCAGATCATTTCGCCGAAATAGCCGGGGTGTTCGTAGAGGTGCCTGCCCAGCAGTTCATCGACGAATTCCTGACGCAGGATGCCGCGCTCGACCAGCCCGGTGACCGACGTCGTGGCAAGTTTCCGCAATGCCTCATGGCGGGTCGCCCAGACACCAAAGGGCAGCCCGAAGCCCTGCTTTTTCTTGGTGATGACTTCGTCGGGCAGGAAGCCGCGCAGCGCTTCCTTGAAGAACCAGCGAAGCTTGGTCCCCTTGAGCTTGTAATCGACCGGCAAGCGCATGGAAAAAGCGAGAAGCTCGCTGTCCAGCATCGGGAAACCGACATCGATACCGGCCAGCCGGGTCGTTCCAAGCACCTTGGGCAGGTCGGATTCAGCCAGGGTGTAGCGCCAGTCAAAGGCGAGATGCCGGTTGGTGGCGCTTTCGGTATCCGGGCTTGCCCAGACCTCGCGCTGCTGGTTGAGGGGGGCCTGAAGATCGACCTGTTCAAGGAACTGCTTGGAAAACACCCGCTCGATGCCCAGCCGTTTGATCAGGTTGTACATTTCGAGACGATCCGGCATCGGCGTGTTGGCCTGCTCGGTGTAGCTGGCTGCCTTGCGCAGCAGCGAGATTCCCGCGGCGCCGGGCATGCCGATGATGGGCTCGATCAGGCCCTTGCGGATTAAGCCCGGGGCGCATTGATAGAGGTCGAAGATGCGATGCTTGGCATAGCGGGTATTGCCACCGAAGAGTTCGTCGCCCCCGTCGCCGGCAAGGATACGGGTGATGCCGTCTTCCTTGGCCATCTTGGCGCAGTAATAGGCCGGCAGGGCGGAAGAATTGCCAAATGGTTGATCGTAGGATATGGCCACTTCGGGAATGCTGCGCACGAGATCATCGGGCGTCACATAGTATTCGTGGTGTTCGGTCTTGAAATGACGGGCCACGATCCGCGCAAACTCCATTTCATCGTAGCCTTCGGCTTCGAAGCCGATTGAATAGGTCGCTGCCGGCTTGCCCGTGACCTCGCCGATCATGCCCGCAACGGTCGAGCTATCGGTGCCGCCACTGAGAAAGCAGCCTGCCTTGCCGCCATCGAGCTGCCTTGCCGTTGCGTTGTGCAGCAGCCCGCGAAACTCGTCGCGCAAGGTGTCGAAGGAGGCGCCCTGCCCCTCGGCAAAGACGGGCTTCCAGTACGGCTGTATGCTCAGGCTGCCATTGTGGAAGACACCGAAATGGCCGGGCGGAAGACGCAGAACGTTCTGATAGATCGTCCTGGGTGAAGGAATGGCATGGAAATAGAGGTAATCGAAAATGGCCTGCGGGTCGATGGCCTGAGCGCTATCCGCCAGTTGATCCGCCCGCGGCGCCAACTCGATCTTGCCATCGGAGACCCGATAGCACAGGGTACGCACGGCGAAGCGGTCAATCGCGAAGACGATTCGTCCGTCGGGCATGGCAAGAGCAACCGAGAAGTCACCCGCAACGTCGGCCAGCCCCTGACCACCCGCGCGTTCAAAAACCTGCAGCCAGGCATCGATGACATCCTGACCGGCCTCGGCCAACAGCTTGCCGTTCGGCAGGCGAGGGGAACCGGAGAGGTGTAGCAACTGGGGTGCGGCCATGGTGTTTTCCAAAATCTGGTTGTTATTCACGCGGCAGATAGCGCGGCAAGGAAGCTCAAGGTTTCGTCGAAGTCTGGAAGGCCCCGGGACTGAGCGGACCGCCGCCTGTACTACGAGTCGATCGGGGATGCAGGTATTCCCTGGCCGGACGCAGATTGACACCGGGTACTACCGGTGGCTCCACCCCCTTGTTCCGGAGACTGGCGTTTTCCTGCAGACGATAGTCTTCGCGCACCGCCTGAACAAATTGATCCCAATCGACGTTGAAATTGTTGCGAAAATCCCCGGGACCGGCACTCTCGAGCTTTCCCTTGCCAACCAGAAGATTGTTGACCGCAACAACCGTCTGCTGCCCCGGCTTCATGCGTAGAAATATCCCGCCCAGCGGACGGTTGTCGACCAAGGTATTGTTGATCAGGTAGAGCGCATTGTTCGGCCAGCGGTAGCCTTCGGCACCATAGGAAATCAGATGGGGGTTCTCGGTGGTCGAATTCTGCTGAATCAGGTTGCCGACGATGTAACCGATTCCGCCGCTCGGCAATTCGAGTTCATAACTGGCCGTCCCACCAACTTCGTCGGTCAGTCGATTGTAGAAAATGTGGTTCTCGGCCGCCCTGCTCTTCAGCAGGTGCCCCACCCTGGCATGATGAAAATAGCTGCCAATGACCGTCAGGCGGGCGATCGTGCCAACATAGAGGTTGTGGCTCTGGCCGTCGCCATGGCCGTTGTTGCCGAACTCACTGCTGATGATTTCGAGCGTAGCGTCAGGATTCCCCCCGGTCAGGATACCGTTCTCGTTGTCGAGGAAACGACAGTCACGAACGAACAGATTGCCTTTTTCCAGACGGATGCCGGCGCCATTCCGGTCATTGACCTTGGCGCCGATGAAGTCGAAGCCCTCGACGCTGATGGCGCCGCCCCTAAGAACCCAGATGGCTTTGCCTTCTGCCGACATCCCGTCGGCAATCAGGCGGACCCTGCCGCCAACCGCCTTGATTTTCAGCTTGGCCTGCATCCAGACAGTGACATCATGCAGGTAATCGCCGGAATCGACTTCCACGGTATCTCCGGCTTGGGCAATTCGCGATGCTTCACGCAACGTCTTTATCTCGCGTTGGGGGCCGACCTTGACGACACGCTCGGTCTCTTTGGGTTCGGGTTCCCTGGCCTGTGTCGGCGCCGCCACCAGCAGGCCGACAACGGCGATCAGCAACAGGACAAGGATGAAGATGTTGCCAGCCGGGGCATACCTTGCCGCACAACAATCCGGCTGGCCGAGGTTTGGTCCGTGCACGCCACTCGGAGAATCGGCACCGGTCTTCATGATGCTATGCGTTGTCGGGGGCCAGCAGGCGTTGAACACAATCGGTCAACGTGCCGGCGGTTTCAAAGATGGCACCGTCCAATTGATCCTCGGGAAATTCGAAGCCTAGTTCTTCCTCAAGCGCCGACACAAGGGAAACGATGGCCATCGAGTCTAGCTGAGGCAAGGCTCCGCGCAACTTGGTATCGGCGGTATATTCGAGCGCACGACCCTTCAGATTGAGTTCCCGGTCAAGAATTTTCAGGATGGTCTGCAGTGTATTCATCGATGGAATTCCTTATGATCTACAGGTCAAGGGCGACCGACTCAGAGTAGAGGTAGTCGATATCGTCACTAGTCAATGTGTCCGATTTGAATTGTTTGGTATTGAACCCGGTACGAATTTTGGCAATCCGTGGAACGGCCGGCAGCATGCGGCGCTCGACATGCGTCGACGCCATGCCGCGTAGCAGGAAATGCAATTGCAGAGCAGCCAGTCCCTGCTGAAAGATTTCACCGTCGCTGAGATAAAGAATCGAGGCAGAGGGCAGCCCCTTGAAGCTACGGCGCTTATAGATGAGGTGACACCAGCGCCCCGGTCGGCCAAGCAGAACCTGTTTCAACCAAGGAAAGCCGGCATGATCCTGCCATTTGTTGGCCAGATCCCCCGAGAAATCCTGTCCGATAAGCCGAGGGTCGGTCTCGACCCGCCAGCCGAAACCAGGAATGGGCAGATTCGGAATGACGACCACTGCCTCGTCGAGCGGCTGGAACTTGAGGAACTGAAGCACCCCCGCCACTACCTTGGTCGGAGAAAAATCAGTCAGATGTATGCCTTCCTGAGCCACCAGGCGCATGGCCAGTTGCATGCTGAATTTGCGGTAGTCGTCGAGCACACACCAACTCGTGATGTTGCAGAACCGCTCCGTTTGACCACAAATCATGCGGTCCGCATAGATTGCGCCAATCCCACCGACAACCCGCCCTTCATCACGCAACATGTAGCCAAAATTGGGTCGCTCAGCAGCCCAATTGGCGGAAAGCCCTTCAATCCACGCCTCACTGCTCCGCTGATAGCTCATGTGCAGGACTAGAAAATCGGCAAATTCCTGGAGATTTTCTTTCGTAATTGCTTCAATGGTTGGTTTTGCCATCGCCAATTCACATCTGCTGAAGAGGTGAGTGTCGATGCTCTGCATCGAGCCCTTTTAGCCATTCGATTCCCCAAGCCGCCACCTGCTCTCGCCACTCTCCGGAAGAGAAAGTATGGTCAGCATAGGGCAATTCATGACGTTCAGTCTGGCGTTCCGCAAGCTGCTCTTTCCAGGCAGGCACTCTTGCTACCAGATCATCGAATTCCTTGGGCACCAAATCCCGGCCACTCATGACCATCATGATTCTGCCACGAAAATGCGTCAGGCCTTCCAGCATTCGCTCGGGTAGCGGCCGCCGATCCATGACAGTTAGCGATGATCCATTCCTCAAGTTTCCACGCGCCTTCGCGATCATTTTTATGGCAGAACGCATTGAGCCGATGAAATCGAACTTGAGGGTGAACACCTTGTTCCAGAATGATCGTTCGGTCAGCCGGTTAAGGTAGTAATGCTTGACGACTGCTCTAGCCTGCCCCTCCTCGGTGCGCACCCATGGATTGAGCATCACGATACCCAGCACTCGCTGGTCCTTGTAGGCATAAAACAGCGATGCGGAACAGGCGTTGCACTCCCCCCACAGAACCACCCCTTTCAAAGAGGGGCACTCCTGATAGAACCTGTCAATCGCCGCCCGGATATCGCCCTCGGCATTTTCATAGCCGACGTACTGACCGTAACTGTCGCCCATCCCGCGAAAATCGAATCTGAATACCGGAAATCCCTGCGCCGCAAACTTTCGCGCCCAGAGCACTAGCTGCCGATGACCGCCGATGCGATATTGAGGTCCGCCGGCAACCATGACGAGCACCCCCAGTTCCGGATTGCCCTGTGCCTGATGCAGCATGCCAACCAATGGGGTGGCGTTACTTTCGAAAACGATCGGTATCTCGTTCATTGTTGCCGCCGCAAAGATTGGACCCATTCAGTCGTATGCTCAACGAGCTCTGGCGAAATATAGCGGTCATAAAGCGCCCAAAAGGCTGGTGCATCAAAAGCCGCTGCGTCGACACGCCTGCCTGCCTGTCGCCACCCTTCGACCAGATTTTGGCTGATGGTTGAAATCACTGGTTCTTCGCCTGTCCCTTTTTCAAACCAGGCCATCGATACCGATTCCGGAGGCATCAAATCGATCAGCCTAAGGCCATCGATGCTGTGCGCCAATTCGGGAGCAATTTCATAGCCGGCCACTTCGATACTCTGGCCGCCTGCCAGTTGTGCCCGCATTCCCCCGGTCGTTTCCTTCGGGATGTCGGTTCTGTCCATATTGGCCGCGATGCGCATGCGCATGAACTGGGTGAGATAGTGCTTCCCGTCGCCAACGGCTTGCCAGGCGACCACGGCCTTCACGTGCGGAAGATTCCGAATGGCTTCAAGCGCCAGAGGTACCCCCAGCCGAATACCAAGAAACGCCGAGCAACCGCCGGCCTGGGTTGCCTCAAGCCACTCGACACATCGTCGGATGTTGTCAATCCAGATATCCCAGCGTGCCTCGCCATACTCACCGTCGCTCTCGCCAGTACCGAACAAGTCGACGACCAGTGTTCCAACCCCCGCTTTTGCGAATGCCTGCGCCTGAATGGTCACCATGCTGCGGCAACGATTCATCTCTTCATTGAAGGCTGGAACAACGAGGACATTACCCCAGCACTCAGTCTCGCCTGTCGGCTCGTGGTAGACACAAAACAGACGCCCATTGCCAAAGGGGAGGAAGAACGGCCTCGGTATCGAAGACACGTTTCCTGCCACAATCACACTCCTCGGCATTGGCCAATCAAAGCATGCCCTTCTTGCGAAGGACGAACTCTGCCATCCGGGTTAACGACCCCAGGTTATCAACATTGATTTCCTCCTGGGCGAGAGGAATCTCGTAAGTCTTTTCATACCAGGCGATCAGTTCCAGCAAGCCTGTGGAGTCGATAAGGCCGGTCGCCGGAATAATATCGTCCATCGCTAGTTCCGAGGCATCATCCCCAGTCTGCGCAGCAATCTCGACGATCTTTGCCTTGATTTCCGCCTCTATGGTTTCTTTGTTCAATGACATCTTGTCCGATTTCCGTACGTTAATCTTTCTTTGGCTGCGCCAGCTTTTTTAACGCTGCAACGACTTGCCCACCATTCAGCACACGGTGGTCATAGCTGGCACCAAGCACCCCTCGCCCGCCTTGACCCGCTGCATGAGCAACCATCAGCGCAGTATGCGGTGGAAGTATCGGGATGTGTCGCGTCACCTTCCAGCGTTCCATGCTGGAAAACCCGATGGTCGCCCCGGAGGCTTCGGACTCGCGAAGATTGTGCCCGGCAGCCCGACGCAATACGTCACCCAGCGAATTCACAAAACCCAATTGATCCAGTTGATGTGCATTACGCACCACGGCGAGATATAGAGACTCTCCTGCCTGTATTGTAAACCCGAGATTGACAGGATCATATTCATATCGCTTATTGCCAATAAAGGTAGCGTTCAGCCGCGGAACCTCTCCGGCAATATCGACCAGCCGTGATGCCATCAGGGGCAACAAGGGAGGCATGAGCAATCCCTTTTCTTCCTGAAAACGCTTGGCATATTCCGCCCAAAGCGTGAGGTCATAGTCGATCTCGATATAACCCGGGACCGCAAAATCGCGGTGCCAGGCGACCGTTGCCGCCATACCCTTCTCTTCCCGGGTGAGATCGACAGGCGATCCGGCAACCTCCGGTTGGGTTTCGGTGGGGATACTTGCCGTCGCGAATCCGGCACTATTTTTCGTACCAGCCAATCCCTGCCGGGAAAGATATCGTTCCACCGCCTCCACGGTAATCCGGCCATCGATTGCTGGAATCTGTTCTACCTGCAACCCGTTCTGAGCCAGCATGATTTTCGCCTTGGCCGTTATTTGCGAGGTCTGCGATCCCGTAACTCCGACCACGGCGGGCCTGGTTTCCGGAATAGTTTCTTCCGCAGTCTCTCCCAACCAGAGCATGACACTGCCGACCTTGACGACCTCCTCGGGTTGCCCGACGAATCCAAGGACATAACCAGCCACTGGCGCCGTCACGTCAAGTACAGCTTTGTCAGTTTCTACCTGGCCGACAATCTGTTCCGCCATAACCTTGGCGCCAATGGCCACATCGAAGGCAAGAATCTTTACTTCGTCGTCGTTATTATTGATGCGTGGTACGTGTATTGGGGTCGCCATCTATCGTTTTCCGTTCACTACAAAATGTCCATTACGGCCGCAACGATTGCGTCCTCATTTGGCAGTTGCGCACTTTCCATGCTGCGCGCCGAGGCGATTGGCACCTGAGCCGTACCCAGCCGTGCAATTTTTCCCTGGTATCCGTTTTCGGCAAGCATGGCGAGCACCTCCGCACTAAAACCAAAGTGGTGATGTGCCTCTTCAACCACCAGAATGCGCGGACGATGCAGCAAAGCATTCATCAATGAGAAACGCGGCAGAGGAGCAAGCAGCGCCGGCGCAACAATTTCCACGGATAGCTCCTCGCGTTGCTCTAGGATACGCGCTGCCTTTTCGGCGATCGGCAACATACCACCATATGATAAAAGGGTGATGTCGGGATCGTCGCTGCCACTTCTTAACGTCGGGAACAAGTCAGCTCCAATGTCGTCCGATTCGGCGAAAATCACCTGATAGCCAGCAGGCTCAGGCTTTTCTCCATAGAGCAACTTGTGTTCGAGAAACAGTGTCGGATTCGGCCAGCGAGTGGTCGCATCGATGAGCAGTTGGCCAAGGTTGTGCCGATGACTTCCAAATACTACGGTCAACCCCGGAACTGACACAAAAATGTTCTCCAGGCTTTGACTGTGGGTAGGGCCATACCCGCGCCGCCCTCCACAGGGCGCTCTAATGACGATAGGAACGGTCGACTCGGCAAACATGCCAGGAAACTTGACCGCATGGTTATAAATCTGGTCCATGCACAATGTCAGGAAATCGGCAAACATGATCTCGACAATCGGCTTTTTCCCGGCCATCGCCAACCCAATCCCGGCGCCGGTAATACCTGCTTCGCTGATCGGCGTCGAAATCACCCTACCCTTGAATTTCTCCGACAAACCGGCGGTGACCTTGAATGCGCCACCATATGGGTCGTGCAAATCCTCACCGAGAAGCATCACATCGGGATCGTGTTCAAGAAGCTTGTGCAGAGCATCATTCAGGGCCGCTCTGATGTTCGGCACAGCAGTCACTGCCGCGGGGAACTCGATATCAAGAGCTGGCTTGAATGCATGCTCAGGCACCGGATCAAAACCAGCGGGGGCTGATTGCAGCGCAACACGCTCGACTTCCCCGAGAAAAGCTTTGCAAGCAGCCTTGATTTCCTCGACCTGCGCTGCGGGGAGGTTTGCTTCCAATGCAAGAAGGGGGTCCTTGGCCGTAAGATTTTCGAGCTCAACCGGGTCTCGTAAATCATCTCCCTTACTGTGCGGCCCGAGACGACCTGTGTCGATGACCAACATACCGGGACGACGCGCTTGCCGCAATTCCGAAACTACGTTTTCAACCTGGATCGAGAAATCGTCATCCCGATCGCTCAACTGCCATGTCGAAAGACCGAATGCTTTCCCTCGTAACTCGATATCTCCCCCTATCGTATCTCGCGTGTAGGTAGTTTGAGCAATGCCGTTGTGCTCGACCACAAACAGCACCGGTGCATTCCAGATCGAGGCCAGGTTCATGCTCTCGTAAAGCAGCCCTTCACCAAGGGTTCCATCGCCGATGACAACAGCAACAATGCCTTGGCTTTCTCTTGTCTTCAAGGCTAGGGCCAAACCTACGCTTATTCCGGTCATACCCGCCTGCACACCATTGCTGTGGAAGTTACGGAAGGCAAGGTGCTGACTACCTCCATACCCTCCGCAAACCCCATCTTCGCGCCCCATGATTTCGGAAACCAAGCCGACGAAATCACCAGAGTAGGTTAGAAAATGTCCGTGGTTTCTGTGATTTGACAGCACATAGTCATCGGGATGACCAAGCGCACGCACAACAGACATCTGGCAGAGTTCCTGGCCCAGGCAGGTATGGGTCGTTCCAGATACCAACCCCCGCCCGAACAGGTCAAGTATCAGTTTCTCGGTTTGGCGGATCAAATGGCCATAGGCGAACAACTCACTGGGTGTTGTTCCGATGCTTGGCTTACCAAATGCATCGACAGCAAAAATCGGGGATATATCCATCTACCAATCCAATATCTGCCGCACTAGGCAGCGTTACTACAACCGGAAAAAACAGAAGCACAGACGAATGACACTCCAACTCAGACCACTAATATTCCCGTTTTCAATCCCACGAACTGGGTCAACGAACCTACCGTAGCAAACACTGCGCTATCGATTTCGTCATCATCTATGACACATCGAAAACGTTCTTCTATACCAGTAATTAGCGCAATTACTGCCATCGAATCGAGCTCCGGAACGGATCCGAGAAGCATTGTTTTTTCATCAAAAGCCAGCGCGCGCCCCCCCAAATGAAGGACATCATCGAGCAATATCTTTACATCCCGCTTAATATCCACCGTCATCGCCTCGTCTTTTCAACCATCCGACTTTATCAAAGCCTCAATATTTAACGGTGTGAGATACTTCACAGGACGTTGGCCTATGTACACGTCATCGTATAAGAAGCCCAAAGTTTACCACTTGATTCGAACTACCTCATGACTGATTCGACCCTACTCCACGAACTGATCCATCTCTCGGCGAATCGTAGCCCGGACTCTCCTGCACTAACCTATGGCAAGCTCACATTGAGCTATGCCGAATTGCAGAATGCAACCACCATGTTTGCTTCCGGCCTCATGTCACTTGGCCTTCAGCGCGGCGAGCGGGTCGCCATTTATTTGGAAAAACGATTTGAAACAGTCGTCGCCAGCTTCGGAACCCCCGCAGCAGGTGGGGTGTTTGTACCCATCAATCCTTTGCTAAAAGCGGAGCAAGTCGGGTACATCTTGCGCGATTGCAATGTCCGGGTGCTGGTGACCTCGCCCGAACGCCTGGAGCTGCTACGCGAAACCCTTCTGGAATCCCATGATCTGCGGCACGTCGTGCTCACCGATTCAACCGAAACCGTAGCCACCGGCAGCATGCTAAACATATGGAACTGGACGGATATCCTCAGCCAGCCCCCAACAGCCGGGCACCGTGTCATCGACACCGACATGCTTGGCATTTTGTATACCTCGGGTAGCACCGGCAAACCGAAGGGGGTGGTGCTATCTCACCGGAACATGGTGTCCGGTGCCAAGAGCGTAGCCAGCTACCTTGAAAACCGCTCTAACGACACGCTTCTCGCAGCCCTCCCTCTTTCCTTCGATGCTGGCTTCAGCCAACTAACAACTACTTTTCTTGTTGGTGCGCGAGTTGTCTTACTTAACTACCTACTTCCGCGCGATGTCATAAGAGTCCTGGAACGGGAGAAAGTCACCGGATTGACAGCAGTACCTCCGCTATACCTGCAACTGACCCAGTTGGAATGGCCCGCGACAATCACGGAACATCTGCGCTATTTTGCAAATACCGGCGGCAGGATGCCGCGTGAAACGCTGATCGCACTCCGCCAGCGTTTGCCAAAGTCAAAACCATTTCTTATGTATGGCCTGACCGAGGCCTTCCGTTCAACATATCTACCACCTTCCGAGGTCGACAAGCGACCCGATTCAATTGGCAAGGCCATTCCCAATGCAGAAATTCTGGTCTTGCGTGAAGATGGTTCGCCATGCGCGCCGAACGAGCCGGGGGAACTGGTGCATCGAGGCGCCCTGGTTGGCATGGGCTACTGGAATGATCCGGAAAAGACCGCCGAGCGCTACAAACCGCTACCGGTTCACGCGCCCGGCCGCGAAGCCGGTCTGGTCTTGCCTGAAATCGCCGTATTTTCTGGTGACACGGTGCGCATGGACGAAGAAGGCTTTCTGTATTTCATCGGCCGCCGTGATGAAATGATGAAGACGTCCGGCTATCGGGTCAGTCCGACCGAGGTGGAAGAAGTCCTCTATGCGACCAGGATGGTTGGCGAATGCGTTGCCTTTGGCGTGGACGATGAACGGCTTGGACAAACCATACAGGTGATTGCCACGCCGCCAACCGGCGGAACCTTGAACGTTGACGCGTTGCTGGCTGAATGTCGCGTCCGCATGCCCGCATACATGGTTCCCGGCGGCATCGATGTCCGCGAAGGCCCGCTGCCACGTAACCCGAATGGAAAAATTGACCGAAAAACGCTGTCGACCGTATGGATCGAGCAGCAAAATCCCTAAACCGCCGTTTTGGCCACTCAAAGAATGAGCACACCAAGCCTCCCTGTCCATGCGACCATGAATCAATTCTCGACCGCCGGCAATGAGTTGCTGGTCGGTGGATTGCCGCTATCGCGACTGGCCGAACGCGTCGGACAAACTCCTTTCTACGCCTATGACCGCGAACTGCTGCGTTCACGCGTTGCCGAGTTGCGCGCAGCGTTTCCGGAAAGTGTCAAACTGCATTTTGCGATGAAAGCCAACCCGATGCCGGCAGTCGTTGGCTTCATGGGCCGCCTGGTCGATGGTATCGACGTGGCCTCTGCCGGGGAATTAAAAATTGCCTTGGATGCTGGCGCAGATCCACACGAAATCAGCTTCGCAGGTCCAGGAAAAAGTGCCTCCGAACTCCGTCAGGCCGTTGCTTCGGGGGTTTTGATCAACGTCGAGTCATTTCGCGAAGTCGACCTTTTAGCGGGCATTTCGCGGGAGCTTGGACTTGCAGCTCGGGTTGCAGTACGCGTCAACCCCGACTTCGAGCTCAAAGGCTCCGGCATGAAGATGGGCGGCGGCCCCAAGCAATTTGGAGTCGATGCCGAACAGGTGCCTGAGTTGCTGGCCAAAGTTGGCGAATACAATCTGGCATTCGAAGGGTTCCACCTCTTTGCCGGCTCGCAGAACCTCAAGGCCGAATCGATCTGCGAAGCACAGCAGAAATCCTACGATCTGGCGTTAGCACTCTCTCGCCATGCACCTTCACCGGTCAGTTTCCTGAACCTTGGCGGGGGATTCGGCATTCCCTACTTCCCGGGTGAAAAACATCTGGATCTGACCAGCATTAGTCAGAATCTTGAGCAACTTTCCCGGCGAGCCAGCAGGGATTTCCCGGGCGCTTCGCTGGTCATCGAACTCGGGCGCTATCTTGTTGGCGAGGCTGGAATTTATGTTTCCCGGGTTGTCGACCGTAAGATTTCGCGCGGACAAACCTTTTTGATCGTCGATGGCGGCCTCAATCACCATCTCTCGGCTTCCGGGAACTTCGGCCAAGTCGTCCGAAAAAACTATCCGGTCGCTATCGGCAACCGGATGAATGCGGAGCGCACTGAAATCGCATCCGTGGTCGGTCCATTATGTACACCGCTGGATATTCTGGCAGATCGCATGACACTGGCCATCGCAGAACCCGGCGACCTGGTGGTGGTATTCCAGTCCGGAGCCTACGGTGCCAGTGCTAGTCCACAGCGTTTTTTGGGCCATCCTGAGGCCATAGAAATATTGGTATAGCAGCACTAGCTGCCACAGCCTCTGTGTGAACTGCAGATCGGCATTTGTATTGACAGCCTCGTATCCTCCCCTTGCCTCGCCCAGATCCGCCAAAATCGATACAATCCACTTGGTCTAATTCTTACTGAATAATTCGGACCGAGTCACCGTATAGTGCCAGCCGGTGGCCCAATGCAGCCACAACCACTCCGCGCCTCTGACATTGTTAACAAATTCAGCAAAATTAAGGCGTATTTTTGTTTTTTTGCATTAATGATGCGGCCATCCACCATGAAACTTGTTGCACTGATTCGTAGTCAACGTGAAATAGTGCACGAGCAAAATATACTGAGCTCCATACTATTGGCATCGAGTAATGAGCGAACGCCGGGGGTTTCAAGTGTGCTGCAAAAATACCAACGAGGTGCAGGGGAATCATGATCAGGCTGTTTAATCACTGGTTTACTTGGCGCAGTATCGCCGGGGTTGCGTTCGATTTTTCGTTCCTGATTGTCAGTCTCGTCATTACCCTGATGTGGATCAACAGCGGCCTGCCGGTTAACCCAATTCAAATTGTGGTCTATGCCATCCTGTTTGGATTTGTGATGCTCGCCATCAACGCCCTATTGGGACTCTATCAGCGTGCCTCGATTCGCCCCATTACCGAAACCCGGGCTCGTGCGGTACTTTCCATTTATCTCTCCATCCCGATTGCCTACGCTCTTTACGCGCTGCTTCCCATTGCTGCGGTCAACCGTGATTTGATCCACCTTTCTGCAATGTCCGCCGTTTTCGGCATGCTGGTAACCCGTGTCAGCGCAGCCCACGCCCCCGCAGCCAAGATGCTGCGCAGACGGATTCTGGTATTCGGTACGGGGCAGCAGGCTCTCGCCGTCAAGCGAGCACTTGATCGCTCTGACCCGTCTGCCGAAGTCATTGGCTTTTATCCTGGCAGCAATGAAGACCAGCCACTGGTACCTTCAAATTTGATTCTCAGTAGAGAACAATCATTGACGGATGCCGCACGCAATCTAAAAGTCGATGAAATCGTCGTTGCACTTAGCGAGCGTCGGGGCGGTTCAATGCCCATGCGAGAGTTGCTTGACTGCAAGTTACAAGGGGTCAAAGTCCTCGATCTCGCCAGCCATTTTGAACAGACGTTAGGACAAATTCGCCTTGATTCGCTCTATGCGGGCTGGCTCATCTTTGGTGACGGGTTCCGCCAAGGCATTTTCCGCACTATCGTGAAGCGTTTGTTCGATATTGTCTGTGCCAGCATACTGATCGTTTTGGCGTTGCCCATGATGGCAATGGCAGCCATTCTGATCGTCGTCGAGGACGGCTTTCCACTGCTTTACCGGCAGGAACGTGTCGGAGTGAACGGACGCCTGTTCAACGTCATCAAATTCCGAAGCATGCGGCGTGATGCGGAGAAAGATGGAAAGCCGATCTGGGCTCAAGCGCAGGACAACCGTGCAACGCGGGTCGGTCAAGTCATCCGCAAACTTCGTATTGATGAACTCCCGCAGCTATTCAGCGTCCTGAAGGGTGATATGAGTTTGGTTGGTCCGCGACCGGAGCGCCCGTTTTTTGTCGATCAATTAACTAAAGAAATTCCCTTCTATGCGGTTCGACACAGCGTCAAACCTGGCGTAACAGGCTGGGCACAGGTCCGCTATCACTACGGCGCGACAGTCGAAGACTCCGCAGAAAAACTCCAGTACGATCTTTATTACGTCAAGAACCACTCACTGTTCCTGGATATGGTGGTGCTTTTCGAAACCGTGGGTGTCGTGCTGACCGGCAAGGGCGCTCACTAATCTTTCGTCGCGTTCATCCGTGACCTGAAAAGTCCGTGGCATGGAAACAACCAGTGCATCCCTGATTACCTGGAGCTTTGGACTTGCCGCCTTCGGCTATCTGGCGCTTTGGATCTACCTGATCTCGTTCGGCACCGATTGGCGATCCGGGGTGCGTACCCGGCGCATGGTTTCGGTCGCCATCATTTCCGCTGTTTGGACATTTTCCAGTCTGCTTTATGCCTTCAGCGGAAACGCACTTGCGCTTATCACCACTTCACTTGTCGACGTCGCCAAATACGGGGCCTGGTATGTTTTTCTGGTAACACTCCTTGCTCCTTCCAGTAACGGAAATACCAAGCCCTTGCTTCCATCCTGGTTGCCTGCAATCTGTTGGGGATTGGTCATCACGGGTATCAGCCTTCAATTTTCAGTGGCATTTCGCCTGATCTCGCCAGAAGACTGGTTACGTTTATTGGTCCTTCATGGACTGGCGGAAGCCGTCATTGGACTTGTCCTTGCCGAACAACTGTTTCGCACCGTATCCGAGGACTCCCGCTGGAACATCAAGCCGCTTTGCCTCGCATTGCTCTTTCAGTTCGCCTTTGACGTCTATCTTTTTTCCGACGCCATGATGTTCAGCCGGATCGACGGAGATACCTTGGCCGTAAGAGGTTTTGTGCACGCGATGACCATTCCACTGCTCATGCTGGCAACCGAACGCGCCAGGGACTGGACCTCCAAAATCCGGCTTTCCCAAAAGGCTGCATTCCATTCTGCCACCCTGCTTCTGGCCGGCCTCTACCTGCTTTTTACAGCCGGCGTCGGCTACTACGTCCGCTATTTTGGCGGCGAATGGGGCCGCGCCTTCCAGCTGGCCCTGATATTTGCCGGTCTGCTGGTATTGGGTGTTCTGCTGGTTTCGGGATCAATGCGGGCCAGGATGAAAGTTCTGGTTGGCAAACATTTTTTCCGCTATCGCTACGACTATCGGGAGGAATGGCTCCGCTTCACCCAGACCCTAACCGAGCATGACTCACCCCAGACCATGGGACAACAGGTGATTCGTGGCTTGGCGAACATGGTCGAAAGTCCTGCCGGCGCCTTGTGGCTCCAGGAAACAGGCCATGGCGCTTTTAGGCAAAGCGCTCGCTGGAATCTTCCGGAGTGCATTGCTAAAGAAGCACATGACTCACCGCTATGCCGATTCCTGCTTGCCAGTGGCTGGGTCATCAACCTTGAAGAATATCGCTGCTATCCGGCACGCTATAACGACCTGGAAATTCCGGTATGGCTTTCTGACCTGCCCAACGCTTGGCTGATCATTCCTTTGGTGGCCGACAACGAAATGCAGGGCTTCGTCATTCTGGCCAGCTCGCGCACACCGATCAATGTCAATTGGGAAGTGAATGATCTTTTGCGTGCAGCCGGCTGCCAGGCAGCCAGTTTTCTTGCCCGAATGCAGGCCACCGAGGCGCTACTTGAAGTCCGCAAGTTTGACGCTTTCAACAAGATGTCTGCGTTTGTCGTCCACGACCTCAAAAACATCATCACGCAGCTTTCGCTGATGCTCAAAAATGCCGAGCGTCACCGTGACAATCCGGAGTTTCAGCAAGACATGCTGATGACCGTTGACCACGCCGTCGAACGCATGCGCCAATTGATGATGCAGTTGCGAGAAGGCGCTACTCCCCCGGGGGGCATCTGCGGTGTTAATCTTCCAGATGTCATCCAACGCATTCAAAAGGACAAAATGAATCAGGGAAGATCGATCGAAGTGCACGTTCAGGATCGATTGATTGCACGCGGTCACGAAGAGCGATTGGAGAGGGTCATCGGCCATCTTGTCCAAAACGCGATTGATGCGTCGCCAACCGGGGGCCGCGTGTGGATATCGCTTGAACGCCGCAACGACAAGGCAGGCATTGAGGTTGGCGACAGCGGACATGGAATGACGCAAGAATTTATCCAGGACCGCCTGTTCAAGCCTTTCCAGAGCACCAAGGATGCGGGCATGGGCATTGGTGCGTACGAAAGTGCTCAGTACGTTCGTGAATTAGGGGGTGACATGCAGGTTGAAAGCGAACCAGGCAAGGGAACATGTATTACCCTCACCCTGCCACTGTTTGTCATTCGTACCGAATCCGATCTGCACGAACAGGAAGCCGCATGAGTACAGAAAAGCCACGTGCCCTGCTCATTGTTGAAGATGATCTTGCGCTGCAAAAACAGCTTCGTTGGTCTTTTGACCAATTCGAGACGTTGACCGCAGCAGACCGTGAAAGCGCGCTGGCGCAAATACACCGTCACTGCCCTGCAGTGGTCACCATGGATCTCGGCCTACCCCCCGATGCTGACTCCGTTTCCGAAGGGTTTCGATTGCTGGAGCAGACTCTGGCCGCCGCACCGGATACGAAGGTCATCGTTCTGACCGGACAGAATGACCGTACCAACGCGCTGCGGGCAATTGCCCTTGGCGCCTATGATTTTTTTGCCAAACCGTTCGAGCCGGAAATGCTTGCGCTGACCATTGATCGCGCATTTCGACTCCATGACCTGCAGCAGGAAAATCGTCGACTTCTGGCTGCCCAGCATCCACCAGCACTTGCCGGACTGCTGACGCGCGATGCCGGCATGCAAAAAATCTGTCGAACGATAGAAAAAGTTGCCAACAGCAGTGCGACAGTGCTTCTCCTCGGCGAAAGCGGAACCGGCAAGGAATTGCTGGCGCGAGGCCTGCACGAGTCCTCGCCACGGAGCAAAGAACGCTTCGTGGCCATCAATTGCGCGGCCATTCCGGACAATCTGCTGGAAAGTGAACTCTTCGGCTACGAAAAGGGTGCATTTACCGGTGCTGCAAAAACAACCCCCGGAAAAATAGAAAGTGCCAACGGCGGCACGCTGATGCTAGACGAGATCGGTGACCTGCCCCTGTCGCTACAGGCAAAGCTGTTGCGTTTCCTGCAAGAACGGGTCATTGAGCGCCTTGGCGGGCGTTCGGAAATACCGGTTGATGTCCGTATCGTCTGTGCTACACACCAGGATTTGAAAACCCACATTGTCAATGGCAGTTTCCGTGAAGACTTGTATTACAGGCTTGCTGAAATTGTTGTCCAGATCCCTCCTTTGCGCGAACGTCGGGGTGATCCTGCGTTGATGGCCCACGCCTTTGTACACCGGTTCGCAAACGAGCAGAAGCGTGGCAGCATGACACTAAGCGAAGATGCTGTTCGAGCCATAGAGTCCCACCGATGGCCAGGCAATGTTCGCGAACTGGAAAATTGCATCAAGCGTGCAGTGATTATGGCCGATGGTTCCCGCATAACTTGTGAAGACATTGGCCTAGACACCGAAGAGTCCACCGAGGTCGAATTCATTGACCTGCGCAAGGTACGCGACGAGGCCGAACGTCAAGCCATTGTCACGGCACTTGGACGAGCCAATGGCAACCTCTTGCGCACCTCCGAAATACTTGGCATCAGCCGGCCAACTTTGTATGACCTGATGCATCGCCTTGGCCTGAAATAATCCATTTCCAGAGAAGAAGACAACCATGAAAAAGTCGCGCTCGCTTTTCCCGACCGTTATTTCAACGGTGCTTCTGACAATGCTGCTGAGTGCCTGCGGTGGCGACTCGCCGGAAAGCCTCGTCCTGTCAAGCAAGGACTATCTGGCAAAAAAGGACTCCAAGGCTGCTGTCATTCAGTTGAAAAATGCCCTGCAGCAGAACCCAAACCTTGCCGAGGCACGCTTTCTGCTCGGTTCAACCCTGCTTGAAAACGGTGATCTTGCCGGCGCAGAAGTGGAGCTACGCAAGGCGCTGGAGCTAAAGCATCCCGCTGACGCCACCGTGCCGCTGCTGGCTCGTGCCATGCTGGCTTCGGGTCAGGCAAAAAAACTGACTGATGAATTTGGCAAGACAAAACTGACGAGCGGCGAACCTCTGGCGGCGCTGAACACAACACTCAGTGCAGCCTATGAGTCTTTGGGCAACCGCGATGCGGCCAGAAAACTGCTTACCGAAGCCTTGGCTGCAAACCCGAACTATGTCCCTGCCCGCCTTGCGGATATCCGGCAAACCGCGGCAAACAAAGACCTCGCCGGCGCTCGTTCAAAGCTCGATACACTTTTGAGCGAAAACCCGAGCAATCCTGAAGCACTTCTGATCAAGGGTAACCTCCTTGAGTTCGACGGCGATGCATCCGGAGCATTAGCGCTTTACCAAAAAGCTATAGAGGCTAAGCCCAGCTATATGAACGCCCACTCGGCAGCCATAGCATCGCTTCTCAGGGCAGAAAAAACTGATGAGGCGGCGAAGCAACTGGATGCTCTGAAAAAGATTGCTGCCAAGCATCCGCAAGTCTACTTGCTTGATGCCCAGGTCAACTATCAGCGCAAGGATTACAAGACCGCTCGTGAATCGGCACAACAACTACTGAGGATTTCCCCCAACAATCCGCTCAGCCTGCAAATGGCTGGAGCCATCGAATACCAATTGCGCTCCTACCTTCAGGCAGAGACTTATCTCGCCAAGGCCCTCCAATCAGCGCCGGGACTACGTCTAGCCAGACGCCTTCTGGTATCCAGCCACTTGCGAACAGGCCAACCTGGCAAGGCTCTGGAAACCCTTCAGCCCTTGCTGGCCAACATTGATCAGGACTCAGCGCTTCTTGCTTTGGCTGGCGAAGCCTATTTGCAGCAAGGTGATGCCAAGAAGGCTGCCGACTATTTTGCCAAAGCGAGCAAGTTGGAGCCTGAAAACGCTGCCAAAAAGACATCTCTCGCCTTGGCGCATATGGCGCAAGGTAACGCCGAATATGCCTTTCAGGAACTCGAACAAATATCTGTTTCGGACAAAGGGACAACGGCCGATCTCGCTCTGATTTCCGCACACCTCCGCAACAATCAACTCGACAAGGCCCTCAAGGCGATAGATGCTCTCGAGATAAAGCAGCCGAACAATCCCGCAACGCACAACCTCAAAGCCCGCGCTCTTCTAGCCAAGAAGGACATGGCTGGAGCTCGGCAAAGCTTCGAAAAAGCAGTATCCATCAACCCAGCCTTTTTCCCGGCGGTGGCGAGCCTGGCCACTTTGGATGTTCTCGACAAGAAACCGGATGAGGCTCGCAAGCGCTTTGAAGCAGTCATTGGCGCCGACCCGAAAAACATACAGGCACTGCTCGCCTTGGCCGAACTCAAGGCAGCAAATGGTGGGAACGTAGACGAAGTCTCCGCACTCATAGGCAAGGCGATCACTGCAGCCCCCGACCAGCCAGTTCCGCGACTCGCACTGGTCCAGTACTTCCTCAAGCTCAAGGAATACAAAAAGGCGCTGACTGCTGCCAACGAGGCAGCAAGTGCCATCCAGGACAAGCCCGAGATTCTTGATGCGCTGGGCCGTACCCAGCAGCTTGCAGGGGACCTGAATCAGGCTCAGGTGACCTACGGCAAGCTTGCCACCCTCCAACCGGCATCGCCACTGCCGTTGCTGCGCCTGTCGGAAATTCAGTTCGCGAACAAAAACAAGGAAGATGGCATCAAGAACCTCAAGAAAGCCCTTGAGATAAAGCCTGATATCGTTGAAGCACAGCGCGCACTGATCATGCTTGCCATGGAAAGCAAGAATACGACAGGTGCGCTCGACATCGCTCGCACTGTCCAGAAACAGCGACCCAAGGAAGCAATTGGCTATCTCCTTGAGGGTGACATCCACGCCCTTGGCAAAGCGTGGCCGGCCGCGATCAATATTTTCCGGAGTGGCCTCAAGCAGGTTGCCGCGCCCGATCTCGCCATCAAGCTGCACGGATCGTTGATCGCATCTGGAAATCCCGCGGAAGCCGAGAAGAATGCAAAGGCTTGGCTCAAGGAGCATCCCAAGGATGTCGCCTTCCGGATGTATCTGGGTGACCGCGCATCCGGGCAAAAGAACTATACCCAAGCCGCCAGTTACTATCAGACTGCATTGAGTCTTCAACCAAACAATGCGCTGATTCTCAACAATCTTGCTTGGGTATTGGGCCAGACCAAATCCCCGAAAGCTCTTGAATATGCCGAAAAGGCAAATCAGCTCGCCCCTAACCAGCCGGCATTCATGGACACGCAGGCCATGTTGCTGGCCGACAAGGGCGACACGACCAAGGCGCTTGAATTGCTCAATAAAGCCATCGCCACAGCCCCCCAAGCCAGCGGAATACAGCTCAACCTGGCCAAGGTTCTGATTTCGGCCGGCAAGAAAGACGAGGCGCGTAAGGAACTGGAGGCTTTGGCAAAATTGGGCGACAAATTTCCCGGCCAGGCCGAAGTCAACGAACTACTGAAATCCCTTTGAAAAGCATTTTTTGAGCAATTTTTAGAATAAATACAGGAATCTACATGACGACAATTGCTGTAGTAGGTTTGGGGTATGTCGGTTTGCCGCTCGCGGTCGAATTCGGCAAGAAATTTCGGACAATCGGATTTGATCTATCCCAAGCAAAAGTTGACAGTTACCAGCGCCATATCGACCCCACCGGCGAAGTCAGCACCGAAGACCTGAAGGCCGCAACGCGACTCACGGTATCGACGGATGCCAGCACCTTGCGCGAGGCAGATTTCGTTATTGTTGCCGTACCTACGCCGGTCGACGATGCTCACCAACCGGATTTCAGCCCGCTTGTCGGCTCATCAACCACGGTTGGCCGCAATCTGAAACAGGGCGCCATCGTTGTCTACGAATCAACCGTTTACCCGGGCGCTACAGAGGAGGTCTGCATCCCCATTCTTGAAAAAGAATCAGGAAAGACCTGGAAGAAAGACTTTTTTGTCGGCTACTCGCCTGAACGCATCAATCCAGGTGACAAGGAGCGGACAGTCACCAAGATCGTCAAAGTGGTTTCCGGTGACACCCCCGAAACCCTGGACAAGGTCATCGAAATCTACGGCAGCGTAATCACCGCAGGCGTCTATCCGGCTTCCAATATCAAGGTCGCCGAAGCCGCCAAGGTTATCGAAAACACCCAGCGCGATCTGAACATCGCCCTGATGAACGAGCTCGCCATCATTTTTGACAAGATCGGCATTGACACGCTGGAGGTGCTCCAGGCGGCCGGTACCAAGTGGAATTTTCTGCCTTTCCGCCCAGGCCTGGTCGGCGGCCATTGCATTGGCGTAGATCCTTACTACCTGACGCACAAGGCCCAGAAACTGGGTTACCACCCGGAAGTGATTCTAGCTGGCCGGCGGATCAACGACGGCATGGGTAAATTCGTTGCCGAGCAAACCATCAAGATGCTGGTCCGCGCCGGTCATCCGGTCAGGGACCAGCCGATCATCGTGCTCGGCCTGACCTTCAAGGAAGACTGCCCTGACCTGCGCAACTCCCGAGTCATCGATGTCATCCGGGAACTCCAATCCTACGGTGCCAATGTCGTCGTGCACGATCCGGTTGCCGAGGCCTCCGAGGCACATCATGAATATGGCGTCGACCTCGTGGACTGGGAAAGCCTCCCCAAGGCAGCTGCCATGGTTGTTGCAGTCAATCACAAACAGTACAAGTCCCTAACAACCAGCGAATTCACAGCTAAACTGAAGTCTGATGGCGTGATTACCGACGTCAAGAGCATGCTGGACTACAAGGCCTTTGCCGAAGCCGGTGTGACTGTCTGGCGTTTGTGAGGAGTAAATGATGGCGCGCTCAGGGATTTCAGGATCAGCACCTTTTCCTTGGGCGCTTTGCGCAGTGCTCGTTGCCGGGCTGCTCCACGAACCTGCTATCGCCGAGACCAAAGCCGATAAGGAACGCGCCACAGTTCTTCGCACAGAGGCACTATCGTTCGAGCATGGAGACGGCGCCACCCGCAACCCGACGAAGGCCATCGAGCTTTATTGCGAAGCTGCCCGACTTGGCGATTTGGAAGCGCAGTACAACCTCGGCTGGATGTATGCAATGGGTCGCGGCACCGGACGTGACGACGCTACAGCTGCCTACTTCTTCACCATGGCTGCAAAGCAAGGCGACGCTCTGGCCGAACGCATGCTGCGCCAAGTCGGTGCGCCGCTCGCCAATGCCCCTGCCTGCCTCGCGGATCCAGCGCAGAATGACCCCGATGGCCAGGACATCCTCGCCAAGGCGGCACCGGAACACAGGAAGGTCATGGATCTTGTCCAAAAACTCGCCCCCGAATATGGCATTTATCCGCGACTGGCCATGGCCATTATTCGTGCCGAATCAAACTTCAACCCGACAGCTATTTCACCCAAGAATGCGCAGGGTCTGATGCAACTGATCCCCGAAACCGCCGAGCGCTTCAACGTCAAAAAGCCATTCGACCCGGAACAAAATATTCGTGGAGGCCTTGCCTATCTGAGATGGCTACTGGCCTATTTTGAGGGGAATATCCCTCTGGTTGCAGCCGCCTACAACGCGGGAGAAGGTGCCGTAAACCGTTATGCCGGAATTCCACCTTACGCGGAAACTCGGGGCTACGTGAAACGTATTCGCGAGATATTTAAACAAGATCAACACCCATTCGACGCCAACGTAACCACGCCATCGCGAGACCTACCACGGATCATCGCCACAAAGCGAACCATGTAATGCGATCTAAAATAGTCCGGCGGCTCTTTAATTTTGGCCTATTTTTGTTGTCGACCGTAGCAGTCGCCGATCTGCCAAGCGTTATCGAAAAAATCAAGCCATCGATCATCGCCGTCGGTACCTACAATAAAACGCAAAGTCCAGCTTTTGTCTTTCGAGGAACCGGGTTTGTCGTTGGCAACGGCAACGAGGCCATCACCAACGCCCACGTAGTTCCCGATACTGCGCAGCAGTCTGACGCCAACGGACTGTCGGTGCTGACACGCAATGGTCAGGGCGACCTCGCCATTCGTCGGGCGCAGATCCTCAGAAAGGATTCTGCGCATGATCTTGCGGTTATTCGGATTGATGGACAGCCAATTCCTGCCATGGCCATCGGGGATTCGGCTACCGTCCGTGAGGGTCAGGCGGTAGCCTTAATTGGATTTCCGATAGGCGGCGCACTAGGATTCTCGCCGGTTACCCATCGCGGCATCGTCGCTGCGATAACGCCAATCGCGCTTCCTGGCGGCAACTCCCAACAGCTTAACGAGAAGCTGATACAACAACTCAGGCGCGGTTCGTTTGACATATTTCAGCTTGACGCCACAGCGTACCCAGGAAACAGTGGAAGCCCGCTGTTTGACACCGATACCGGAGCTGTCATCGGCGTCATCAACATGGTCTTTGTCAAAGGCAGAAAGGAAGCTGCCATCAGCAATCCATCGGGAATCACCTATGCCATTCCTGCCCGACACCTGAAGACACTGCTGATAAATAACTAGTTGGTAGCCACTTCAGTTGTTCTAGTCGCGCTCATCAATTTGTGGGCAAGATGCCTGATCAGAATTCTCGAGGGGAAACGATTAAATACCTCTCGAACCATCAATGCGAAATCCGCAATATCCTGCAATGCTGGTCGAGTATCTGGATGTCGAACGCCACATGACATCCTGAATAACGAAAAGAAAAATGGAGCAGGCGTCTCCAACCATTTTTCAGGGACAGGGGTTTTGAAAAAGCTGTGACACAGCATTGCAGCCAGGTACAAAAAATCACCCAAACCAACAGCCTGTGCCCTTGCCTCAAGCCGGCGGGAAAACTGCGGGTCTTTATCGCTGAGATTGCGGAATAGCAAATCTATGTCCGATAGATCACGCAAGCCATGAGTAAATTCGGAATTCAGCAGCAAATGCGCTATCGAATGGAGTATCAGGTCGAGATCATTAAGCCGCCACCACCCTCCTCCCAAGTATATTGCATCGTCAATCATTGATTGCGAATCGACCGGGCGCCTACAAGTCGGCATAACAAGGGAATGATGAAGATCGATAGTAGTACCTCGTCGCAGATGGGTTAACGGCGGAGTTTCATGCGACCAAATCCGATAATACCGTTGGTCGTAATCCGATAGCCTCCCGGCCAGCCAGCCGTGGCACATCAGTTGAGATTCAGCATTCGCCAATACCGCTTTGGGCACCAAAAAATCAATATCGCTGAATATCCGCCCCATTGCGGCCGGCAGACTGCAGTAAACGTAAGCAGCCCCCTTGAGTAGAATTCGAGGTGCATCCAAAGAAGATAACGCCCGTTCGATAGCGCCAATTTCGCGTACGACATCGCGCTGGAACGCTTCCATTTCGACCTCACTCGCCAATAGATGGCGTTTTAGCGTATCCGGCAATCGCTCGACTAGCCCTTTTTGCTGCAGGAGTCCGGCAATTCGATGGCTCAATCCAACCGAGCGGGCCTCGGCAAAAAGGAAACTCCAGCCGGCAGCGTCGAGATTTTCCGATCCATCATCTCCGGCCAGAAAAGCCAGTAGCGCTGAATTAGCCATTATCAATAACCAACGACTCAAGCGCATCGACGGCATCATCCAATGCCGAATATTCGATAGACCACGCCGGCGCCTGTTGAACCAGAGCCGTCAGGCGATTAAATCCATCGCGCCCTAGGATCGAATAATTGAATGACTGGTCGATCAAATGCATTGCTAACTCGCCGGGGCCAACAGGCTCAACAGTTAAAGGGGCGTTGTCCACCCATTTGGGGATCACGATCAGGGAAGGAATTGCAGGTTCTGCCGCGGCAAGCACCGAAGGTGCCGGTACGACCAAATGGGCAATAGTACCTTTGTGAGTATCACGCGCCAGCGGTCCAAACAAGGCATTGGGGTGGCGGCGACAGATCACATCTATGGCTGAGTTCTTCAAACTTACGGGGCGCGGTAACCCGCTTAGTTGCAGCGACGAATCGAGCAAAGCCATCTCATCCGATAGCAAGCGCCAGCCGCGCAAGCACAATTCAGCAGCTAACGTGCTTTTCCCACTACCAGACACTGCAGACAGCATGACCCCCTTGCCGCGTCGCTCAAGGACCGCAGAATGCAGGATCAAATAGTTGTGTGCATTTGCACCGACGGTCCAGTTAAGCCCCCACTCAAACAACGCGTGTGCATGATCCGGTGGCATCGGCATGAATGGATGGTTACCGGAAACACCAAATGACACACTCCTCCGAAAATACTGGCGCAGGATGGAGGTGTGACAAACGGATAAATCGAAGTCGAAAATTCCATCGTCACAACTCGCGGGGTATCGACCATACAAAATCCGCAGCGAATCGGCAAACTCAGGGACGTCGCTTTTCAGCTTGAGAGTAAGAAAACCGATCTTCAGACGCAATCCGACCGAAGCTAATGCAGTTTTAATCTGCTTTGAATCGAAGCTATCCAGTCTCAACAAACCGCAACTACGCCCGCATCGATCAACTGTTGTCGAATTTCTTCCGCCATAGCACCGTCAATGCACGTCTCGTTCAAAACGACTTTCTCCCCCGGAAAACACTGCCCCTTAGGCAGCCTATCAATATGTTCCAGGATAGATCGATACGCACCCGGCAAAAGAGTGGTCGCGCCGGATTCCATCGCAAAAACAAGAATGCCGTCTGAAAAGACGGCATTCTGATATGAGGCTGGTCGCAACAATTGCAATGACATGAGTCTACTTAGACTTTCCCTCAACCAAAGGTCGACTGAATAAAACGTACAATATCAGATCCATACCAGAGAGGTGCCCCGGGCGTAGGCTCATATCCGCTAATGGCATATTCCGACATAGCCTTTAACTTGATTTCGTCAAGCACCGTAGCGGGGACCCTACCCGATTTCCAATTACACCAAGCAGCGACCAAATGCGCCCCTAACTCATCAGAATCTCGCAGGGAACCATTGACGCTATTCTCGCCGTTACCATTTTGCAAGACTTGAAGAAATGACAGTTCACTTAAATTACTCGGGTTCCAAAAAGTATCACCGAATCTCTTCTGACCCGCACCGGTAGCATTAAAAACATTGCGATGCTTCTGAGCCCCCCAGAAACCAGGGGATTTACCTGAACAAGTTTCCTGCATTCTATCCGCGCGACTATGCAACAAATTAATTGACGCAGAAGCAGAAGGGGAGAGGCACGAACCAGCCAATGAGGAACGTGGAGCCAAGGTGACGATTGCAGTTACACCGACACCCGCACCTCGCACAAAGCGACGCCGCCCATTTTCAGTCAAGGTTCCTGCGACTTCATGATCTAACCGGTTGTCAGGAGAAACTTGGTCCGTCATTTTATTCTCTCAAGCAATGCATAGCCACAAGTAAGCAAATATCGCGCCAAAATTATATAATCTAAATTATTCAAAGAGTTGCACAAAGCAAACTTCCGTGGCAATTAATTGTCGAGAATGCATGTAAATTTTCTCGACACTTGGAATTGAATCTAGCCACGTCTCACCCCTTCCTAAACCCACACTTTCATCCCAAACCGTAGCTACCAGCTGCTTCGCGGACTCTGCGGAAAATCGTAAGGTGATGTTGTCCATAGGGGAAATACTACCCCACATTCCTCGAGAATGTAGCGCGCCTCATCCTCCCCGCAAATGTCTTCAATTTTCTTGAAAAACAAAACACACCGAAACCATTGTCGATAGTGGTGTGCCCGGAGGGACTCGAACCCCCGACCTGCTGCTTAGAAGGCAGCTGCTCTATCCAGTTGAGCTACGGGCACCTGAGGGTGAATCTGGGAAAATTGGTCGGGGCGGTGGGATTCGAACTCACGACCCTCTGCTCCCAAAGCAGATGCGCTACCAGGCTGCGCTACGCCCCGACACGAGAGACGGCATTCTAGCACCAGCCGGAAAACCGCACCAGATCAAGAGCCTATCTTTTCGAAATAAAGAATCCTTGCCCACAGGCGGTCTTCATGATATTTAATCGCTTTTTTCGTCACTAGGACGCACCAGAATATGGCAGAAGAACTGCTCCACAAACACTTCGCTCCTTACCAGCCGAAAGCCGGCGAGGATTACATGAGTGCGAAGCAATTGACGCATTTCCGCAAGATTCTTGAGACGCTCAAAAAGGAGTTGGGCGAGGATATCGACCGCACGGTTCATACCATGCAGGACGAAGCAACGGTGTTTGCCGACCCGAATGATCGGGCCAGCCAGGAAACCGACATGGCGATCGAATTGCGCAACCGTGACCGCGAGCGAAAACTGATCAAGAAGATTGATGAGACGCTTGCCAGCATCGAAAGCGGCGATTATGGCTTCTGCAACAAGTGCGGCGTCGAGATCGGCATCAAGCGCCTGGAAGCCCGCCCCACAGCGACGCTGTGCATCGATTGCAAGACGCTGGACGAACTCAAGGAAAAACAGATGGCGAAGTGATTCGCTTTTTGGGCATTCCTACGGTCAACCGGAAAAAATGCCAAAAAACAAAGGGCGCCGCAAGGCGCCTTTTGTACGTTCAGCCCGGGCTGAAAGTTATTGCTGCGGCTCTTGAGCGGCTTCGGTAGGAACCGGCTGAGCAGCAGCGGCACCTTCTTCAGTCGCAGCAGCCTTCATCGACAGCTTGACGCGACCGCGGTCATCGGTTTCGAGAACCTTGACGCGAACGATCTGGCCTTCCTTGACGTAATCTTCGACCTTGTTGACGCGTTCCTGAGCGATCTGCGAGATGTGCAGCAGACCATCCTTGCCCGGCAGCACGGAAACGATTGCGCCGAAATCAAGAATTTTCAGGACAGTGCCTTCGTAGATCTTGCCAATCTCAACTTCAGCCGTGATCGCATCGATACGGGCACGTGCTGCGGCAGCGGCTTCGCCACTGCTCGAAGCGATGGTGATCGTGCCGTCGTCCTGAATGTCGATCGTGGTGCCGGTTTCTTCGGTCAGGGCGCGGATAACTGCACCACCCTTGCCGATGACGTCACGAATCTTTTCCGGGTTGATCTTGAAGGTGTAGAGACGCGGTGCGTAGGCCGACATTTCTTCACGCGGGCCGGCCGCGGATTCCTGCATCAAATTCAGGATATGGATACGGGCATCCTTAGCTTGGGCCAGGGCAACCTGCATGATTTCCTTGGTGATGCCCTGGATCTTGATGTCCATCTGCAGCGCGGTGATACCGCTGGTCGAGCCGGCGACCTTGAAGTCCATGTCGCCGAGGTGATCTTCGTCGCCCAGGATGTCGGTGAGGACGGCGAAACGGTTGCCTTCCTTGATCAACCCCATGGCAATACCGGCAACGTGCGCCTTGAGCGGCACGCCGGCGTCGAGCAGAGCCAGACAGCCGCCGCAAACGGAAGCCATTGACGAGGAACCGTTGGATTCGGTGATTTCGGAAACCAGACGCATCGAGTAGGAGAAATCTTCCGGCTTAGGCAGCACGGCGAGCAGGGCCCGCTTGGCCAGACGGCCGTGACCGATTTCGCGACGCTTCGGCGTACCGACACGACCACATTCGCCGGTGGCGTACGGGGGCATGTTGTAGTGCAGCATGAAGCGGTCACGGTACTCGCCTGCCAGTGCATCAATGATCTGCTCATCGCGGTTGGTACCGAGCGTGGCCACAGCCAGCGCTTGCGTTTCGCCACGGGTGAACAGAGCCGAGCCATGGGTGCGCGGCAGGACGCCGGAACGCATGGTGATCGGACGCACGGTGCGCGTGTCGCGACCGTCGATACGCGGTGCGCCACTCAGGATGCGGCCGCGAACGATGGAGGCTTCGATCTCGTGGAAGAGATTGCCGACGGTGTTTTCATCCGGAGCACCTTCGGCGCCGGTACACAGCGCGGCGACGGCTTCGGCGCGGATGGTCTTGACGGCTTGGCTGCGCGTTTGCTTGACGGTGATGTTGTAGGCTTCTTCGAGCTTGGCGCTGACCAGAGCGGAGAGGCTGGCAACCAGCGCTTCGTCCTTCGGTGCAGCTTGCCATTCCCATTCCGGCTTGCCGGCCTCTTCAACCAGTTCGTTGATGGCGTTGATCGCCTTCTGCATTTCGGTGTGACCAAAAACGACGGCGCCGAGCATGACTTCTTCGGACAACTGGTCGGCTTCGGATTCAACCATCAGCACGGCAGCTTCGGTACCGGCGACAACGAGGTCGAGTTGGCTGGTCTTGAGCTGGCTCAGGGTCGGGCACAGGACGTACTGACCATCAATGTAACCGACGCGGGCAGCACCGATCGGGCCGTTGAACGGCACGCCGGAGATGGCCAGAGCGGCGGATGCGCCGATCAGGGCCGGGATGTCGGAATCAACTTCCGGGTTCAGCGACATCACCGTA
>Ga0209211_10001435_pt1 | contig 45073 bp, 44 predicted proteins | sample RifGroA2_FD_183992 | JGI IMG/M metagenome (GOLD analysis project Ga0209211, IMG submission 183992) | Groundwater microbial communities from Rifle, Colorado, USA - Groundwater A2 (SPAdes) (version 2) | ecosystem: Environmental > Aquatic > Deep subsurface > Groundwater | place: Rifle, Colorado...
CGATGTGCCGCTCCCCGATCCGTTCCAGGGTGTTCCGGGCGATCAGGCTCGCGACCAAGAGCGACAGCTCCTTGCGCAGCTGGCGACGGCGACGGCGTTCCCCCTCCCCGGTGGCCTTCAGGGAGGCGCGGTGCTCGTCGATGATCGCCGCCGCTTCGGCGACGCCCTGGCCCGTCGCGGCGGCCGCCGGGACCACGCGCACCTGCCAGCCCGCGCGGACCTCCGGCCCCAGGCTGAGGGCGTCGCGGATCGCGCCCAGCGCGCGGTCGACTTCCTGCAGGTCCGCCTTGTTCACGACGAAGAGGTCGGCGATCTCGGTCGTCCCCGCCTTCATGGCCTGGAACTCGTCGCCCTGGTAGGGAGCGGTGACGCAGACCACCGTGTCCACCACCTCGACGATGTCCACCTCGTCCTGGCCGGTGCCCACGGTCTCGACCAATATCCGGTCGAACCCCGCCGCCTCCAGCACGTGGAGGGCCGGGAAGATGGCGGCGTTGAGCCCCCCCACCATCCCCCGGCTGGCGAGGCTGCGCATGAAGACCCCTTCGTCGAGCGAGTGCTCCTGGATGCGCAGGCGGTCGCCCAGGAACGCCCCGCCCGTGAACGGGCTCGTGGGGTCCACGGCGAGGATGCCCACCGTGTCCCCGGCCTTCCGGAAACAGGTGACCAGACGGTTGATGAGACTGGACTTCCCGCTGCCCGGGGCCCCGCAGAATCCGATCTTATGCGAGCGGCCGCTGCGGCGGAAGAGGGGACCGAGCAGGGCCTCGTAGCCTTCCGATTCGTCGGTGACCAGGCTCAGGGCCCGGGCGATGGCGCCGGGCTCGCCGCGCTCGATGCGCGAGACCAGGTCGGCGGCGGCGGCGGCGGGTTTACGCCTTCTTGCCATGCGCGGCCGGCGACGCCGCGCCGGCCCCCTCCCGCTCTGCGAACCACTTCTGCAGGAAGGAGACGATGTCGCCGGTCGGGGTCCCGGGCCCGAAGACCTCGGTGACGCCCTGCTTCTTCAAGCCCGGGACGTCCGCGTCGGGGATGATGCCGCCCCCGAGGAGCAGGACGCCGTCCAGGCCGGCCTCCTTGAGGAGCTTGGCCACGCGCGGGAAGAGAGTCATGTGCGCCCCCGACAGCAAAGACAGGCCGACCACGTCCACGTCCTCCTGGAGGGCGGTGCGCACGATCATCTCGGGCGTCTGGCGTATGCCGGTGTAGATGACCTCGAAGCCCGCGTCCCGGAGCGAGCGCACCAGGACCTTGGCGCCGCGGTCGTGTCCGTCCAGGCCCGGCTTCGCTATCAGGATGCGGCGTGTCTTCTTCACCATAGACCTTCCTGGGTCTCCAAGAGTTCGCACATCACATCGATCACTTCGGGGTCGTAGCGGGTGCCCTTCCCGGCCTGCAGCTCATGCAGGGCCCGGGAAACGAGCTGGTCGGGGGGCACGCCCCCGTACATGCGCATCTCCTCGATGGCCTCCACTGGCCCCAGGATGCGCGCTCCCAGCGGGATGGCGTCCCCCTTCAGCTTGTTGGGGAAGCCCGTCCCGTCGAAATATTCGTGGTGGTGCCGGATGATGGGGAGCGCCCCCTCCAGCATGCGGATCCCCTCCAGCATCTTGACCGAGAGCAAAGTGTGGAGGTTCTCGTTGGGGGTCATGATGCCCACGTCCGCGAGCAGCTTGGCGTTCTGGAAGCCCACGTAGCCGATGTCGTGCAGGAGCCCGGCGTAGTAGACGTTGCGGTAGACGTAGTCGTCGGCCCCCATGGCGCGGGCCACCACGCAGGCCAGGCGCGCCGTCCGGTTGGGGTGCCCGAGCATGCGGGGCTTGGAGATCTCGATCATGCTCCCCAAAAGCTCCAGCACATGGGAGAAGAAGTTCTTCTGGTCCTGTATGATGCGGGTGTTGGTGATCGCCACCGAGGCCAGGTTGGCGAGGCTCGACAGGAGCCCCACGTCCGCCGGCGAGTAGGTGCCGTGCTTCTTGTTGAGGACCTCGACCACCCCGACCAGTTCCCCGCGGAAGAACATGGGCACGCAGATGAGCGAGCGGGTGATGAAGCCGGAGGCCTTGTCGAACTGCCCGGCGAAGCGCGGGTCCTTGGAGGCGTCCGCCACGATGTCGGGCTTGCCCTCCTTGGCCACCCAGCCCGCGATGCCCTTGCCGATGGGGAGGGTCATCTTCTTGATCCGGGAGGCCGCCTCGCCGCCCGCGACCTTGAAAAACAGGCTCTGCCGGTCGTCGGTGACCAGCATTATGGCGCTGGCCTCGGAGTCGAGCAGGCGCTCGGCCGCGGCGCCGATCTTCTCCAGCAGGAAGTCCAGGTCCGGCGTGGCGTTGAGGGAGCCGGCGATCGAGAACAGCTCGAGCGCCATCTTGGTGTCGTGGGTGTCCATCGGGGCCGGAGGAGCGGTCGGTTCGGGGGCCATGGCTATTTCTTCTCCTCCTTCTTCTCCTCTTCCTTCTCCTGGCCGCCCAGCACCTCGCGCACCGTGGTCCAGCCCAGCTTCACCTTCTCCAGGCCGTCCATCATGATGGTGCGCATGCCCTCCTTCTTGGCCACGTCCGAGATGGTCGACGCGGCCATGTCCTTGAGCATGACCTTGCGCAGGTTCTCGGAGATGAGGAGGAGCTCATGGAAGCCCACCCGGCCCTTGAAGCCGACGCCCTTGCAGACGTCGCAGCCCTCGCCCTTCTTGAACTTGAGGCCCGCGGGCAGATCGACCCCGTGCTCCTTGAAGATGGCGACCTCCTCCGCGGTGGGATCGACCTCCTTGGCGCATTCCCCGCAGACCCTCCGTCCGAGCCGCTGAGCCAGCACGGCTTTCATGGTAGCCGCGACCATGTAGACCGGCACCCCCATCTCCGCGACGCGGGTCAAGGATGACGGCGCGTCGTTGGTGTGGATGGTCGAGAACACCAAGTGGCCGGTCATGGCGGCCTCCATGGCGATGTGCGCGGTCTCCGCGTCGCGGATCTCGCCGACCATGATGACGTCGGGGTCGAGACGCAGGAAGGAGCGCAGGGCCGCGGAGAAGTCGAATTTCTTGTCCCCGCCGAGCTTGAGGTCCGGGTTCACCGGCACTTGGATGATCCCGTCGAGGTTGTACTCGACGGGGTTCTCGGCCGTGAGGATCTTGATGTCCGGCCGGTTGACGTAGTTAAGGGCCGAGTAGAGCGTGGTGGATTTGCCGCTGCCGGTGGGCCCGCAGACCAGGATGAGTCCGAAGTTTTTCTTGCCGCCGATGCCCTGAAGGATGCCGAGGAGGCTGGCGAGGGTGTCGGCCATGAAGCCCATCTTGTTGATGTCCACCTGGATGGAACGGCGGTCCAGGATACGGAGCACCGAGGACTCGCCGTAGACCGTGGGCACGATCTCGACGCGGAACTCGATGGGGTTGCCGCCGGCCAGGATCTGGATACGGCCCGACTGCGGGATGCGCCGCTCGGTCAGGTTCATCGAGTTCGTGAGGATCTTGAGCTTGGCGATGATGGCCTGGCGGTAGGCCCAGGGGATGACGAAGGGGCCGGGCCGGAGCATGCCGTCCACCCGGAAGCGGAGCAGCACCTTGGACTTCTTGCCCGCCGGGTCTTCGATCGGTTCGATGTGGATGTCCGAGGCCTTGCTCTTGATGGCGGACAGGAAGATGGCGTTGACCCACTTCTCGACCTCGGGGGCCGAGGCGTCCACGTCCGAGATGTCCGATTTGGGGGCGTCCTTCTTGATGTCGTCGCCCAGCTCCGGGGGCTTCTCCGTGCTCTGGTCCAGGGAATCCGTGAGGTTGGTGAGCGCCGCCTCCGTGTCCTTGGCCGCCTCCGCCCGATAGATGCCGTCGAGCAGGGCGTCGATGTCCCAGGGCATGGCCAGGTAGGCCTGGATGTCGAGTCCCGTGCGCAGGTGCAGGTCCTCGGAGACGAAGAAATCCTTGGGGTCGGCCATGGCGACGAAGAGGGTGGACTCCTCCTTGGCGAAGGGGACGGCGACGTGGCGCCGGGCCACCGCCTCGGGGATGATGGCGACGATCTCCCGGTCCGGCTCCATCTGGCTGAGGTCCACGGCCTTGACCTGCCACTCGTCCGAGAGAACCTTGAGCAGGCGCGGCTTCTTGATAACGCCGCTGTTGACCAGGACCTCCTGGATGGAGCGTTTCTCGCGCTTGGCGGTCTCCTCGGCCTCGGCCAGCGACTTCTCCGGGAGGAGCTGCCGGTCCCGCAGGATCTCGGACACGTTCTTGCGGCGGACGAGCCCTTTGACGGTCATGATTGCTCCCCGAAGACTCCCCGCAGGGTGGTGCAGATCTCCCCGAGCGTGGCCCGGGACTTGACGCAGGACAGGATGCGGGGGAACAGGTTCTCGCGGGGCGAGCCCGCCGCGAGCTTGAGCTCCCGGAGGGTCTTCTCGGCGGCGGCGCCGTCGCGCTTCTTGCGGAACGCGTCGAGGCGCTTGACCTGCGCGCGCTCGATCTTCGGGGCGGTCTCGGGGGCCGGCCGCGCCTTGCGCCCGGCCTGCTCCGGGACCTCGTAGCAGTTGACCCCGACGACCTTACGCCGTCCCGTTTCGACTTCGCGCTGGGCGCGGTAGGCCGACTCGTGGATCTCCTCCTGCACCGTCCCCCGGCGGATCGCGGCCAGCATCCCGCCCGCGTCCCGCACCCGGCGCACCGTCTTCCAGACGCGCTCTTCGATCTGATCGGTCAGGGCTTCCACCGCGTAGGAGCCCGCCACCGGGTCCACGGTGCCGGCGACCCCGGTCTCGCAGGCCAGTATCTGCTGGGTGCGCAGGGCCAGGCGGGCCGATTCCTCGCTGGGCAGGCTCAAGGCCTCGTCGTAGGCGTTGGTGTGCAGGGACTGGCAGCCCCCGAGCACCGCCGCCATGGCCTGCAGGGCGACGCGCATCGCGTTGTTCATGGGCTGGCGGCTCACCAAGGTGGAGCCGCAGGTCTGCACGTGGAAGCGCAGGGCGCGGGTCTTGGGGTCCTGGGCCCCGAACTCCGAGGCGGTCAGGCGCTCCCAGATCCGCCGCGCGGCCCGGAACTTGGCGATCTCCTCCAGGAAATGGCTGTGACAGCCGAAGAAGAAAGTGAGCCGGGGCCCGAAGTCGTCGATGGCCAGCCCGCGCTCGAGCAGGGCGCGGATCGTGGTCTCGGCGTTCAGGAAGGTGAACGCCAGCTCCTGCACCGCGTCGGCCCCGGCCTCGCGCATGTGGTAGCCGGATAGAGAGATGGGGTTCCACTTCGGATAGTGCCGAATCGAGTGCTCGATCGTGTCCACGGCCAGGCGCAGGCCGTGCTCCACGGGGTAGATGTGGGTGCCGCGCGCGATGTGCTCCTTCAGGATGTCGTTCTGCACCGTGCCCCGGATGTCGCCGGGCTGGACCCCCTGCCCCTCGGCCACCGCCGCGTAAAGGGCCAGCAGGACCGGGGCCGTGGCGTTGATGGTCATGGAGGTCGAGACCTCCCCCATGGGGATTCTGGAGAAGAGGAGCTCCATGTCGTCCAGGGTGCCGACGTGGACCCCCACGCGGCCCACCTCGCCCGCGGAACGCTCGTTGTCCGCGTCGTAGCCCATCTGGGTGGGGAGGTCGAAAGCGGTGGAGAGCCCCGTCTGTCCCTGGGCCAGCAGGTAGCGGAAGCGCTCGTTGGTCTCCTTGGCCGAGCCGAAGCCCGCGTACTGGCGCATGGTCCAGAGCCGCTCCCGGTACATGGTCTTCTGGATGCCGCGGGTGAAGGGGGGCTCGCCCGCCCGGCCCAGGCGTTCCCGGCTGAAGGCGGCGCCGCGCGTGTCGCGTCCCGCCGCGCCCTCGGCGCCCGGCCCGTAGAGGCGCTGGACCTCGATGCCGGAATGGGTCGTGAACTGCGGGACCGCGGGTGCGCCCTCTTGGGTCTCAGCCATCGAATTCGATCCGATCTCCCGCCTGCACGGAACCCCGCAGGGTCCCGCCGGCCAACTCCAGCACGCTGTGCGCCGCCCATACCCACGGGGACAGACGCCAGGGCTTCAGATCCGAAATCACGCGCCGGACCCGGCCCTCCCGGTCCAGGAACAAGACGTCGATGGGGAAGCGCATCCCCACGGTGTGGATCATGGCGCAGGGGACGATCCAGAGGCCTTCCTCCGGCCCCAGCCCATCCCGCCCCAAGAGTCCCACGGCGCGCGACGCGGGCGTATCCGCCACCCGCGTCTTCGCGGCGACGGTCCGCTCGCGCGTGCGGTTAAACGCTATCAAAATCCGCTCCCCCATTCAACGAATCACGGCGACGCGGCCCTTGGCGCTGCCCTTCGCGGATTTGACCAGGATGAGGTAGACCCCCGTGGCGACCTCCCGGCCGCCTGCGTTCTTGGCGTCCCAGACCACCGCGTCGCCGTCCGAAGCCACGCTCAGGCTGCGGATCAGGACCCCGTCCATGGTGAAGATCTTGACGCTGGGCGCCCCGACCTTCAGCCCCTCGGGTATATGGATGGTCAAGGTCGAGCGCTGGGACAGGCGCAGGGGGTTGGGGAAGGGCTTGATCGCGTCCGCCTCCGCGTAGCCCGGCAGGCCCGATTCGGCGCCGCAGGTGTCCGGCTGGCCCAAAGCGGACTTGAGGGCCTTGCAGGCGTTGACCCGTCCGGCCCCGTAGAAATTGTCGTTGCCGGCCCCCCCCAGGTCCTTGACCCCGGCCCGGAGGGCCGTCCGCACCGCCGCAGGGGTGAGGGTGTTATCAGCGGCGAGCAGCAAGGCCGCGACCCCCGCCACGTAAGGGGTCGAGAAGGAGGTCCCGGTGGCCGCGCCGGTCACCTTGCCCCCGACGTCGGTGGTGACGATGTCCACCCCGGGGGCGGAAACGCCGTTGTTGGCCAACTCCGCCCCGAAATTCGAGAAGGAGGCGCGGCTGTCGTTGCGGTCCGTGGCCCCGACGGGTAGCAGTCGGGCCGCGCCGCTGCAGTCCGCGGGGCTCGAAACATTTTGATTGGCGTTGCCAGCCGCGAGCACGGGCAGGACCCCCGCGTTCCAGGCGTTGGTTATTGCGTTGTCGATGATGCTTCCTCCAACGCAATTCGTAGTGTCGTCCCCGACACTCATATTGACGACTACACGGCCGTAGGTCCCAGGGTCGGCCGCCAAGGTCAGGCGCGCGTAGTCGAGCGCCTGAGCCAAATTCAGTTCATCCGTGATGCACCCTGGAGCAGCCTTGTCGCCGCACTCCGTGGTACAGCCCGCAGGGTCGAATACCCTCAGGGAGAGGAGTCGAGCGCCCCAGGACGCTCCGGCCACCGCGACCGAGTTGTTCCCGGCCGCCGCCGCCACGCCAGCGACTCGCGTTGCGTGGTTGCAGGCCGGGGTGGGCGGGTCGTCTACGGTCGCGCAATTGGCCGCGGTGCAGTAGCGGCTCCCGGCCAAGAGCTTGCCGGAGAGGTCTGGATGGCTCGCGTCGATGCCCGTGTCCACCACGACAACCGTCACCTTGTTGCTGCTCCCGGTCTCCGTGTCCCAGGCGCCGGGGGTGTTGGTGATGTCGAGATGGTATTGCGTCCAAAAATAGGGATCGTTGGCGATCGCGCCCGGGCGGTAGACATGATTGGGCTGGACGACCAGGACTCCGGGAAGCTCGCCGACCCGCTCCAATCCTTCTCCGACCGACATACCGGAGGAGAGTCCGATATACGTCCACCCCCATGACTCAAGTTCATCTATGATCCGAGCCCCTACGGAGGCCAGCGCCGCCGTGCGCTCCCCCTCGGACGCCGCGCTGCTGAAGCGCACCAAAAGCTCCCCGCTCATTACTTCTGCCCCAGCGCCAGCCGCCGCGCTTCGCACTCCCACAACATTGAGGCGCTCTGTCGTGCGGGCCTCGGCGGGCCTGGCCAGACCCAGCACGGATGCCGCGACCAGGACCGCGAGCGCCGGATAGGTTCTCATGGGAGTCTGTTCTCCTTGCGCACGATGTCCAGGAGCTCGATGACGTCTTCGAGCACATAGTCCGCGCCGAAATCCCCGGTCTGGTGGGTGTCGCCGTACTTGGCCCAGGCGGTCTTGATCCCCAGGCCCTTGGCCCCGGCCACGTCCCGCTCGGCCCAGTCCCCCACCATGAGGGTCTCGCCGGGAGCGGTGCCCAGGGCCTCCAGGGCCTTGCGGAAGGGGAGCGGGTCCGGCTTGTGCACGCCGAAGTCCGCGGAAGTCACCACGTGGTCGAAGTAGTGGTGCAGGCCCAGCCCGACGATGCGCAGCCACACCTCGAGCTTGGGCGCGTCGGACAGGGCCGCGCTCCGGATGCCCAGCTTGAGCAGCTCGAAGAGAGTGAGGCTCACGTGCGGATACAAGGACAGCGCCCCGGCCTTGGCGCGCCGGTAGCCCAAGATGCCCGCCGCGAGTATGCGGTAGTCGACCTTCCCCTGCTCCTGCACGAGCACCTTGTCGAAGATCTTCTGGTCCTCCACCCCTTCCTTCCAGTAGAGCTCGAAGATGGTGTCCACCATCTTCGCCTTCTCGACCTGGAGCCCCGCGTCGATCATGGCCTCGACCGCCGCGTCCACCGCCGCGCGCTTGGTGCGCATGAAGTCGGTGAGCGTGTTGTCTACGTCGAAGATGATGCCGCGGATCATTAAGGGGATCCCTGCTACACGCGCTCGAGGTACTCCCCGGTCCGCGTATCCACCCGGATGCTGTCGCCCTCTTTGATGAAGAGCGGGACCTTCAGGGTGATGCCGTTGTTGGTGGTGGCCTGCTTCTGGAGGTTTGAAACCGAATCCCCCTTCACCCCTGGCTCCGCCGAGGAGACGGTCACGACCACGTTCGCCGGGAGCTCGACCGTGCGGAACACCCCGTCGAAGAACACCCCGATCACGTCCATGTTCTCGATCATGAACTTGACGCTCTCGCCCAGGCGCTCCCGGGGCAGGGTCACCTGCTCGAAGGTCTCCGCGTCCATGAAGTGCAGCATGCGGTCGTCGGTGTAGAGGTACTGGAAGTCGCGCTTATGGACCTCGACCTCCTTGAACTTGGTCTCGGAGGAGTAGTTGATCTCGACGATGGCTCCGCTGTTGACGTCCCGGAGCTTGGTCTGGACCTTGGCTCGGGACTGGCTCTTGCGGTGGTGCTGATAGGAGATGACCTGCAGGACGCGGCCGTCGTCCTCGAAGATCAGGCCTTCCCGGAAGTTATTGGGGGTGATCATCCTGCCTCCCTCTCTCTTACGATGCGCCGAATCGATACCGGCTGATAATTGTAGAATATTTCGGTGGAATCTCTCCCGCTCAACGACGTCCGCCGGATCGTCCTGCTCTGGATAGGCCGACTGGGGGACATCCTGCTCTCCACCCCCGCGCTCGCGGCGGTGCGCGCGCGCTTCCCGGGAGCCCGGATCACCTTGATCGCGGGGGAGGCCGGGGGCGCGGCCGGGCCGCTGCTCGTGGGACCGGACCGGATCCTGCTCCTGCGCCGCTGCCACCGCCCGCTCGAGAACCTGCGCCTGGTCCGGGAACTCCGCGCGGAGGAGGCCGACCTGTTCATCGACCTCAACACCTCGTTCTCCCGGGCGTCCTCCACCTTGACCTGGCTGGCCCGGGCCCGAGTCAAGCTCGGCTTCGACAAGGGCCGCGGCACGGCCCTGTTCGACCGTCTCCTGGAGGCCCCCGGCCCGGAGGAGCACATGCTCGCCCGCTACGGCCGCCTGGCTCAGGCCTTAGGGGCTCCCTTCGAGCCGCGCCTCCGGATACAGATCCCCGAGGCGGACCTGGAGCGCGGCCGCGCCCTCGCGGACTCCCTCCTGCAGCCGGGCGGAGAGGGGATCGTCCGCATCGGCATCCACCCGGGGAACTTCAAGAAATTCGACAACCGCTGGCCCGAGGAGGGCTTCGCCGCCCTCGCGCGGAACCTGCTCACCCGGCCCGAGTGCCGCCTGTTCTTCTTCTCCGGCCCGGGGGAAGAGGCGCCGGTCCGCGCCATCGTCGACCGGCTCCCCCGCCCGGTCCCGATCCTGGGCCCGCAGACGGCCGCGACCGCCGCCGGGGTGCTCCAGGCCCTGGACCTCTTCATCGGCAACGCCACGGGGACGGCCCACCTGGCCGTGGCGGCCGGAGTCCCGACCTTCCTCCTGCTCGGGGACTACACCCGGACGGTGTGGACGCCGCAGGGCTTCTGCCCCGCCTCCTTGCTCCCGGACTGGTCGCCCCAGGACGTGCCCGCGGGACTCGTCGCGGAGATGGGCGGCGTCCCGCATTTCTGCGTCGTGTCTGACTGCTGGGAGTCCTGCAGGTCCATCCCGGCCGCGGCGGCCTGGAAGGCGCTGGAATCAGCGCTGGGGATCCTTGGCCGGCGCCGACTTGCGCGCTAGGGTCTTCTGGTAGAAGTCGAGGGTCGCTTCGACGAGGCGCTCGTTGCTGTAGCGCTCCCGGACGAGCTTGCAGCCTTCGAGGGCCTGGAAGCGCGCGGCCACCGTGTCGTCGAGGGTCTCGCCCAGGACGCGGGTCAGGTCCGTCGCCGAGCCGGCCGCGAAGGTCCGGCCGGTGCGCCCCTCCTGGATCAATTCCACGTTGCCCGGGGTGTCCGAGACCACCACGGGGATGCGCATGGCCAAAGATTCCCGGACCGCCCCGGCGATGCAGTCCCCGCGGGTCGCGGCGCTCACGCTGACGTCGCAGACCGACAGGACGCGCGGGACGTCGTTGCGGAAGCCCAGCAGGCGCACGCTCTCCTCGGGCAGTCCGGCCTTGCGCACCCGGGACTTCATCTCCTCGGAGTCCGTGCCCCGCCCCGCGAAGAGGAATACGGCCCGGCGGCCCTCGGCCGCCATGCGGGCGGCCGCCTCGATCACGATGGGCTGCCCCTTCCAGTCGTTGAAATGGGTGATCTTCCCGATGACCGGGACCCCGTCGGGGATGGCCAGCTCGCGCAGGAGCTCCTCATCCTTGGCCACGGGCTGGAAAGTCGCGATGTCCACGCCGTTGGGGATGGTGACGACCTTCTCCGGGGCTACCCCCGCTTCCAGCAACTCGCGCCGGATGGCCTCGGAGACCGCGATGAAGCCGTTCACCCGGGGGTTGCGGAATTTCAGGCTGTTGTGCCCCTGCTTGGCCGTGCCCAGGGGCAGGCGGCGCGTGACAATGAAGGCCGGACCCGCGCCGGAGAGGATGGCGAGGGCCGCCAGGGACACGGCATGGGCCCGGGGCTGATGCGCGTGCAGGACGTCGATCCCGCCCTCCTGGATGGACTGCGCGAGCCGGCAGGCGACCGAGAGGTCGTGGTCCTGCTGGGGGTTTATGGGGAGGTGGATGAAGCCCGCGGCGGCCGCGCGCTTGGCCAACTCGCCGTGCTCCGGGGAAGCGACCCGGACCTCCCACTGCGCCGCGGCCAAGCCCTTGGCGAGGGCCAGCTGCTGGGCCGCCGCCCCGCACCAGGATTGCGTTTCGCTGAATAGGAGGACTCGTTTCACAGGCGCAGGAATTCTAGCAAATCCCCCTCCCTACCCTCCCCCACTTCGTGGGGGAGGACCGGCGAAGCCGGGGTGGGGGTCACCGCAAACGCCTCGCGATGCCCACGAAGGCCTCGAAACCGATGTCCTCGGCCCGCGCCGTCGGAGCGATCCCCTCCCCGCGCAGGGCCTCCTCCGCCCGGCTCTTGGGGATGCCCAGCCCGGCCGCCAACGCCTTGGGGGCGACCTTCCGCCGCTGGCTGAAGGCGGCCTTGACCACGCGGAAGAAGTCCCCCTCCGGCAGGTCCCCGGGCAGGCGGCTCGCGCTCAGGCGGCGCAAGACCAGCACCGCCGAGTCCACCCGCGGCGGCGGATCGAAGCTGTCCCGGCCCACGACGCAGAGCAGCTCGGCCGAGGCATGGATGTGCACCGAGAGCCCCAGGAGCCCGTAGCCGCGCGAGCCGGGCCCCGAGAGGATGCGCTCCGCGACCTCCTTCTGGAACATGAGCACCGCCGAGCTCCAGCCGGGCCAGGCGAGGAGGCTCTGCAGGATGGGGTTCCCCATCGAATAGGGGAGGTTGGACACGATGGCCTTGGGGGCGGGAAGGCCGCCCAGGTCCAGCTTCAGCCAATCGGAGTGCACCAGCTTGAGCCGGCCCTCCCCGGCGAAGCGTTCCCGGAGCCGTTCCACCAGCCGGCCGTCCACTTCGACAGCGGTGAGCTCCGCTCCGGCCTGGAGCAGGCGGCCGGTCAGTATCCCCCGGCCCGGCCCGATCTCGACCACGGCGTCCCCCGGCCGGATCCCCGCGGCCGCGACGATGCGGTCCGCGACGCTTTCGTCGTTCAGGAAATGCTGGTCGTATTTCGCGCCCATGTCCCGCCTGCGATTCTACCAGTTACCCGCGGGAAAACAACTTAAACAACTTAATCCCGGGGATTAAGTTTCTTGGGTGACGTAGAACAACTTAAATAACTTAATCCCCGGGACCGATGGGGGGACTGAGGGTCAGACGGCGGCGTAGGTGTGGGCCTGCAGGCGGCGCAGGACATCCATGCCCGACTTCCACACGTCGCCCGCGCCCAAGGTCAGCAGGACGTCCCCCTCGCGCAGGTCGCGCATGAGGTCCACGGTGCGGGTGAAGGCCTGCGCCCGCCGGCCCTGCCGCGCCATGGCGTCGAGGATGAGCCGCGAGCTGACCCCGCGGATGGGCTTCTCGCCGGCGGGGTAGATGTCCATGATATAGACCTGGTCCGCGGCCGCGAAGGCCGCCCCGAAAGCGCGGAAGAGCGACTTGGTCCGCGTGTAGCGGTGCGGCTGGAACAGGACCACGACGCGCCGCCCCCGAGGCCCCCTTGCCCCCCGCTTGCCGCCGCGCGGGAACACGGTGCGCAGGGCCGCGAGCGTGGCGCGGACCTCGGTGGGGTGGTGGCCGTAGTCGTCGATGACCCGGATGCCGCCGGCCTCGCCCAGAAGCTCCAGCCTCCGGCCGACCCCCCGGAACTCGGAGAGCCCGGCGAAGAGCCGCGCCCGGTCGAGGCCCAGCACCCGGCCCACGGCCACGGCGGCCAGGGCGTTGAGCGCGTTGTGGCGGCCGGGGACCCTGAGCGCGAGGAGCCCCAGCTTCTTGCCCCGGTAACGGACCTCCATCCGGCATTCCCCGCGCCCCGGGGCCGTCGGGAGCAGGCGGCCGATCCAATCGGCCCGCACTCGTGAGTCCGCCAGCGCGTAGGTGACGACCGGGCGGTCTACCTTGGGCAGGAGGCTCCGGACCACGGGGTCGTCGGCGCAGAGCACCGCGGTGCCGTAGAACGGCAGATGGCGCAGGTGCTCAAGGAACGCCTCCTGGAGGGCCGCGAAGGTGCCGTAGTGGTCCAGATGGTCGTCGTCCACGTTGGTCACCACCGCGACGAGAGGGAAGAGCTTGAGGAAGGACCCGTCGGACTCGTCGGCTTCGGCGACGAGGTACTCCCCCAGCCCCAGCTTGGCGGTGCTCCCCTGACCCCCGCGGGAAAGGGCCACCTGCCCCCCTACGATGACGGTCGGGTCGACCCCGGCCTTCTCCAGGGCCAGGGCGATCATGGCCGTGGTCGTGGTCTTGCCGTGCGTCCCGGAGACGGTGATGGTCTTCTTGAGCCGGGCGATCTCGGCCAGCAGTTCGACGCGGCGGGCGACGGGGATCCCCGCGGCCCGGGCCGCGCGCAGCTCGGGGTTGGCGAGGTCCACCGCGGTGCTGAACACGACCACGTCCGCGCCGCGGATGTTCCCGGCCCGGTGGCCGATGCGGACCCGGGCCCCGGCGTCGGCCAGGCTGCGGGTCAGCTCGGTCTCCTTCAGGTCCGAGCCGGAGACCGTGTAGCCGAGGTTGAGGAGGATCTGCGCGATGCCGCTCATCCCCACTCCCCCGATGCCGACGAAATGGACCCGCCGGACGAAATCCATCATGGGGAGGCGCTTCTCGGGGTTCATGGGGTGCTCTCCTTGGCCGGCTCCTGCAGGAGCCATTTGAGCCCCTCCGCGGCGCTCTGGTTCTTGGGGTTTATGGCGAGCGCCTTGCGATAGGCCTCCACGGCGCCGGCTTCGTCGCCCCGGATGACCATGGCCACGCCCCGTCCCAGGTAGGCCAGCTCGCTGCGGGGATCCAGCGCCAAAGCCCGCTCGAAGGCGGCGGAGGCGCGCTCGGAATCGCCCAAGGTGGAGCGCCCGATGCCCTCCACGACCCACCACAAGGCGCCGTTCTTGGGGAGCGTCTCCTCGTCCTCCTCCAGCGCCTCCTCGACGAGGGTGGTCCAGCCCGTGCCGACCACCCAGAGCCCCATGTCGTTGCCCACGTCCCGCGGCTGGTAGGAGACCTTGGGGTCCCCGCCCTTGCCCGCGCCCGCGGGGGCGCCGGAAGGGCGGTCGGAGAACTTCAGGTTCATGGCCAGCCGCGTCTCCGCGTCGGGCGGGGCCGCGTCCAGGACCCTCTGCAGGTCGTCGAGGACCCGCTGGATATCCTGCCGCCGGGCCTCGCCGCTCCCCGCGGGGAGGCTGAACTCCCGCCGGGTGGATTTCAGGGGATTCTGCGGCTTGCCCGCGTCCTCCAGGGCGCGCTTGAGGGAAGAGGGGGTCTCGTCGACCTTGCGCTGGACGATCTTGGGCTTGGACAGGAACGCCATGTCCACCTCGAGGGCGGCGTCCTGGTCGAAGGGGATGCGCGCCAGGTTCTTGGCCAGCACCTCGAGCGGGGCCGGAGCGGCAGGCGCGGGCGCCGGCACCGGCGCCTGACCGCCGGGGGCGGAGGGCCCCCCCCGTCCCCCCCCATCGGGTTTGCCGCCGTAGGAGACGGAGAGCGCCAGTCCCCGGGAGCGGTCCGCGGGCGTCAGGCGGAACACCCCGGCCAGGGCCTGCCGGGCCTTGTCGCTCTTGCCGAGCTTCAAGGCGGCGCGGGCCAGCCGGTAGCGGGCCACGGCGTCGCGCTCCTTGATCTTCACCGCCCGTTCGAACATGTCGAAAGCCTGGGTGGAGCGGCCGTTGCGCTCATAGACGGAGCCCAGCTCGAGCATGGCGTCCTGGTAGCGGGCGTAGTGCTTGAGAGACCGCTCCAAGGACGCCATGGCGTCCTCGTCGCGGCCCAGCAGGCGGTAGAGCATCCCGAGCTGATAGTGGTACAGGGGATGCTCCGGGTCCAGGTCCACGGCCCTGCGGAAGTGGGCCAGGGCCTCCGGGAAGCGCCCCTGCGTCTCCTCGACCGAGCCCAGATTCATCTGGATGTCGGCGCGGTTCCCGTCCAGGGCCGCGGCGGTCTGGAACGCCTCGTAGGCGGGCAGGGTCTTCCCGTTCCAGGCGTAGACGATGCCCAGGAGGACGTGCGTCTGGGCGTCCTGGGCGTCGAGCCGGAGGCTCTCCCGGAACTCGACCTCGGCCTGGTCCACCCGGCCGGACCAATAATAGGCGGCGCCGAGGAGCTGATGGACCTTGGGATCGTCGGGCGTCTGGACCGCCGCGTTGGCCAGCTCCTTGACCGCGTCGTCGTAGCGCTTCTCCGCGAGCAGGATGGAGCCCGCCATCACGTTGCGCGCGGCCTGGACCTCCATCAGCCGGTCCCAATAGGTGCGCTGCGGAGCCGTCTCGGTCCGGCCGGCCGCCGTGAACCGCGCGCCGGCCAGGAGCAGGAACAATGCGCCGACGGCGGCAGGGCCTCGGCGGGAAGGGGCGGGCATCAGCGGCGCCAGACGTGGGCCAGGGTCCGGGCGAAGGAGACGGTCACGGCGGACATCGCGGAGTCCAGGTCGAACCCCTCGTAGCTCTGATGGGCGGACCAGACCACCGACCCGGATTCCACGTCGACGAGCCGGGCGGTGAGCCCCACCTGGGCCGAGGAGGTCAGGATGCTGGTGCCTGGAGCGCCGAAGGCCGGGGTGTTGGTGAAGCGGGTGCCGCTCCCGACCGGGGCGGCGCCCGCGACGATGTAGTTGGCCGAGGAGTCGGTCACGATGAGGTAGCTCTGCTGGGGGGCGTACTCGGTCACCGAGCCCAGGAACACGGCGTCCACGCCGAGGATCTTGCCCACCCTGCGGACGGTCTCGGGGTCGAGGACCCCGCGCGCCCTGAGGTTCTGTTCGTTGAGCACCGCCTCCAAGCGGCTGCGCTCCACGACGTCCGCGCCGCTGGCGAGCAGGGCGTGAGACAGGTAGTCGGCCGCCGCGGCCCCCCCGCTGCCCTCGAACGAGGCCACCGCGACCCGGCGGAGCTTGGAGAACTCGTAGCGGGAGTTGAAGGCCACCTCCGGCCCCGAACAACCGCCGCAGAGAACCGCGGCCGCGAGCGCGGACAGGAGGAGAGGACGGAGGCGCGCGGCGGGATTCACTGCGCTTCCAGGAACTGGATGTGCTTCTTGGCCACGGCCTTGCCCTCGGGGCGGACGGCGAACTGCAGGAACTGCCGCCAGGCCTCCAGCGCGCCGGCGCGGTCGCCGAGCTTCTCGTGGACCAGGGCCAGCATGAACCAGCCGCCCGCGTCCCCGGGACGCAGAGCGACGACCTTCGCGAAGGCTTCGCGGGCCTTCGGCGCCAGCCCCAGGCCCTGGCAGGCGAAGCCGAGCTTGCGCCAGAGCTCGACGTTCTTCGGGTCGGCCTGCAGCGCGGTCTCCAGCTCGGCGCGGGTGCGCTCCAGCTCGGCGCGCTGTTCCGGCGTCAGCTGCGCCGGGGCGGGGGCGGCGGCCGGGGCCGGGGCCGCGGCCGGGGCTTCCGGGGCGGGGTCGGCGCTCAGGCGGACCGCGGTCCCCGCGCAGACCAGCATGCCGAAGAGTACGGCCCCTGCCGCTATGGACCGGCAGGGACCGTGCAAGAGGATGTTCTCCGGACGCACGGCCCAGCGCGGGATCTTCATGCGGGGATTCCTTTCAGGACCGGCAGGATGGCCTGGAGGGCGCGGGCCCGGTGGCTCAGGCGGTTCTTCTCCGAGACGCTCAGCTCCGCCAGGGTCTTCTTGGCCGAGGGGATGTAGAACACGGGATCGTAGCCGAAGCCGTTGTCGCCGGACCCCGCCTCGCAGATCTCCCCCTCCAGCCGGCCTTCGGCCACGCGCACGACGCCCTGCGGCGAGGACAGGGCGACCACGCAGCGGAACACGGCCTTCCGCTCGGAGGAGCCGCGCCCCCGCAGCGTCTCGAGCAGCTTCCGGCAGTTCGCCGCGAAATCGCACTCCGGGCCGGCGTACCGGGCGGAATGCACCCCCGGCCCCCCGGCCAGGCCGGCGACCTCGAGCCCGGTGTCGTCGGCCAGGGCCCAGACGCCGTGCTCCAGGGCCGGGGTCACCGCCTTCTTCACCGCGTTCTCGGTGAGCGTCCGGCCGTCCTCGACGACCGGCTTCGAGCCGGGAAAATCGTCCAGCGAAAGCAGCTCCAACCCTTCATCCGACAGGATCGCGGCGATCTCCGACACTTTGTGGCGATTGTTCGTCGCCAGGAGGATTTTCATGCGGGCAGCAAAATTGTACAATCAATACCTCCCTCGTTCAAGGCCGCAAGGAGCGACAGCCATGGCGATCATCGAGACGATATTCCCCCCGCGCGCGCGAGGCTGGATCACCCTGGCCCTGGCTGTCGCCTTCACGGCCTGCGGGCCTTCGCTGCGCGACATGGACCTGAGCGACGCCGGCATCACGGCGCGGGTCCGGGCGGAACTCAAGGCGCACGAGGAGATCAACGTCCAGTACCTGGACGTCAACACCCACATGCGCGCCGTGACGCTCTCCGGCATCGTAGGCTCCTATGAGGAGAAGCGCCAGATCGAGTCGGTCGTCCGGCGCGTCAAGGGCGTGCAGGCCGTGATGGCGAACCTGGTCATCCAGGAATAGCCCACCCCATGCGGCTCCTGGGCTCCCTGCTCCTGCTGTCGCTGCTCCCGCCCCCCGCCGGAGCCGCCGCGCAGCCGGAACCTGAAGGGGCGCTTTGGTCCACGGGGACCTACGTCCGCGCCGTCCTGGAAGCCTCCCCGGAAGTGCAGCAGGCCCGGGAGGACTCGAGCGCGGCCGCGGCGGTGCGGCGTTCCCAGTTCGCCCGCGCCTATTTCCCTTCCCTCGCCTTCGCCGCGGTCCTGCGGCCCGCCCAGCTGGCCGGCGGGCCGCGCTTCACCTTCGGGTCCTGGCGCGCCGGAGCCGACGACCTCACCCTCACCCCCGGCCTGAACTGGAACTTCTTCAACAGCTTCAAAGACGAGCTCTCACTGCGCTCCAAGAGCCTGAAGCAGCGCGCCGCGGACCTGGAGTTCGAGACCCGCCTGCAGAACACCGCCCTGGGAGCGGTCCGGACCTACTACGGGCTCTTCCTGCGCGACAAGCTGCTCGCGGTCTCCGCGCAGAACCTGTCGGTCCAGAAGGCCCAATACGAACTCACCCTGGACCGCTATCAGCACGGGATGAAGAGCCTCTCCGACCTGCTCAAGACCGAGACCGACTGGCAGTCCACCCGGCTCTCCGCCGAGACCGCGCAAGCCCAGCGCCGCCTCGCCCTCTTCCGGTTCAACGTCGCGGTCACCCGCGCGGAGGACTCCCCCGCGGCCTTCCCGGACCCGGCCGGCGCCGTGCCCCCCGCGGTCCCGGACCTGGAAGCCGGGCTCCGGAGCGCGCTCCTCGACCGTCCCGAGATGCGCAAGGACCGTCTGAGCCTGGAGCTCGCGGACGCCGACTACCGCCTCGCCAAGATCAGCGCCGGACCCGGCCTGAGCCTCGACTTCGACCTCAGCCAGCGCTACGACGCCGCCTACGGCCGGCCGCCCACGAGCTACGGGCTCCGGAACACGGACTACAACTTCACCCTCAAGCTGGCGCTCCCGTCCGCCTTCAATCTCTACTCCCAGACCCAGGACGTCGCGGCGGCGGGCGCGCAGTGGCGCAAGAGCCGCCAGGGGAGCGAGGCCCTCCGGCGCGCCCTGCGCGAAGAGGTGTATCAGGCGCACATCGAGCTCATGCGCGCCATCCGCTCCCACGAGATCGCCCTCCGCAAGGAGGACATCTCGCGGCAGAATCTCGAGATCGTGCAGGAGCAGTACAGCCAAGGCAGCGCGGACGTCATCCGGCTCTCGCAGGCGCAGGCGGACTATTTCAACGCCCAGCAGGAGCGGGTCCAGTCCTTCCACGACGCGAACGTGAACTGGGCGCGCTGGCAGGTGGCCATCGGGGTGCCCATATGGCGATGAAAAGACTCATCAGGAAAAGCTGGAAGCTCGTGACCATCCTGACCCTGGTCGCCGCCGCGGGCGGCCTCGGGTTCCGGCAGTACCAGAAGAAGCCCAAGAAGCCGAAGCTCGATCTGACCATCGTCGCCCTGACCCAGGGCGAGATGAGCCTGCGCTTCACCGAACTGGGGGACATCGCCGCCAAGGACTCCGTGAACATCGCCTCCAAGGTCAGCGGCCGCATCATCGAGCTCCCGGTGCACGAGGGCCAGGCGGTCCGCGCCGGGCAGACTCTGGCCGTCATCCAGCCGGGCAGGACGGAGTCCGAGCGCTTCCTGCCCTCCACCGTCACCGCCCCGATCGACGGCGTGCTCATCCGCTACATCAAGAACCCCGAGGCCAGCAGCGCGGACGCGCGCTTCGCGGAGATCGGCGACTACGTCACCGGCATCTTCGAGTCCCAGAGCCCGACCTACCTGATGACCATCGCGGACATGCGCCGGGTCGTCGTGAAGCTCAAGATCAACGAGATGGACATCCTCAAGCTCCGCGAGGGCATGTCCGTGCTGGTGAAGGTCGACGCCCTGCCCGGCGCCGAGTTCCCCTCCACGGTCAGCATGATCTCGCCGCAGGCGGAGAAAGACAACCGCGGCGGGAAGGTGTTCCGCGTCGAGGTCTCCCTGGGCCGCAACGACCCGCGCCTGCGCACCGGGATGACCGCGCGGGTCGACGCGACGCTGGAACACCGCGCCCACGCGCTCAAGATGCCGCTCGCCGCCCTCTTCGACGAGGGCGGCGCCTCGGTGGCGTACCTCCAGGCCCCCCCCGGGGGCAAGCCCAAGCAGACCCTCGTGAAGACCGGGATGCGCACCGAGACCGACGTCGAGGTGCTCCAAGGCCTCAAGGACGGGGAGAAGGTCCTGACCGAGAAGCCCGAGGCCTTCGACCCGGCGCCTCCGGAGGCCCTCAAGGCGGCCGCCGGGAAGAAGGGAAAGGAAGGCGGCCGCGCCCTGCGCCGCAAGGCGCAGCAGGTGCGCCGGGCCATGACCGCGATCTGACCCGCCCATGATAGAGACCACCGACCTCGTCAAGATCTACGGCGACGGCGGCTCCCAGCATTTCCAGGCCCTTTACGGGGTCTCCCTGCGGGTCGAGGCAGGGGAGTTCGCGGCCATCATGGGCCCCTCCGGCTGCGGCAAGTCCACCCTGCTCAACATCCTCGGCCTCATGGACCAGCCGACCTCGGGGACTTATTCCCTCGGCGGCGAGCGCGTGGACGGGCTCAGCGACCGGGAGCGCACGCTCCTGCGGCGCCATCGCCTCGGCTTCGTGTTCCAGTCCTTCAACCTCCTGCCCCGGATGACGGCGCTCCAGAACGTCTGCCTGCCCATGAGCTACGCCGGCCTCGGCGGAACCGAACGCCGCGCGCGGGGCGCGGACCTCCTGCGCCGGGTCGGGTTGGGAGACAAGGTCACCCGCACGCCCCTGGAACTCTCCGGGGGCGAGCGCCAGCGCGTGGGCATCGCCCGCGCCCTCGCCAACCGCCCCTCGGTGCTGCTGGCCGACGAGCCCACCGGCAACCTCGATTCCCGGACCGCCGTCGAGATCCTGGAACTCCTGGGCGAGCTGCACGGCTCGGGGATGACGCTCATCCTGGTCACCCACGACCGCGGCGTGGCGGAGCGCGCGGACCGGATCCTCCACGTGAAGGACGGACGGATCGTCGAAGACGAACGGCTCCGAGGAAACGGCAAACGATGAACGGAATCGGCCCCCTCGACTACTCACCTCCCCGCGGGGGAGGTTCGTGGCTATGATGTTCTCCGAGCCCCTGCGCACGGGTTTCGTCGAGATCTGGTCCCACAAGCTGCGCTCCTTCCTCAGCTTCTCGGCCATCATGTTCGGGGTGGCCGCCATCCTCTACACCTTCGCCGAGGTCAACCGGATGTACGAGCGGCGGGAGAAGGCCATGGACCTGGCCGGCCCCGGACGCATCGAGATCCGCGAGGACCGCGACAAGGAAGTGAAGGACAGCGGCCTGTCCAAGGGCCTCACCATCCAGGACGCGGCCGCGATCCGGGAGACGCTCCCCTGGCTCTACATGGTGTCCCCTTCCGCCCGGGCCTGGCTGGAATTCCAGCACGGGGACTTCAAGAGCGACATCCAGGTCGAAGGGGTGTCATTGGACTGGCGCAAGCGCGGCTGGGTCTACACCCTGCGCGGCCGCTTCTTCGACGAGGCGGACGTGCGCAGCGCCGCCCGGGTCGTCATCCTGGACGAACCCGGCGGCTGGGCCGAGGAGAAGCCGTTCTGGGCGCAATGGTGGAAGGACACGGACTTCCAGTCCTTCGTGAAACACAACGACCTGCTGGGCAAGACCGTCTTCCTCAAGCACCAGGTCTTCACGGTCATCGGCGTCCTGCGCCAGCCGCCCAAGGACAAGGACCCCCGCTGGTTCCGCCAGGGCGGCGGCGGCTCCGCCTTCGTCCCCATCAGCACGGCCCAGCGCTACCTCACGAGCTCCCGCCGCGGGGACGCCCCGAACCCGGACGCGGTCGACGAGATCATCGTGGACACCGGCGACGTGATGACGGTCCCCGGCGCGCGCCGCGCCATCGAGGCCCTGCTCGACTCCCGGCACCGGGGCGTCAAGGACTTCAAGATCGACGACTTCCGCGAGATGGTGCAGGGGATGCTCAACCGGATGAAGGAGTACGCCGTCGCGGTCCTCTCCGTGGGCATCGTCGCGATCCTGGCCGGCGGCATCGGCATCATGAACGTCACCCTGGCCACCATCTTCTCCCGCATCCGCGAGATAGGCATCCGCCGGGCCGTCGGCGCGACGCGGCTCGACATCATCGTCCAGTTCATCACCGAGGCCATGCTCCTGGGCCTGCTGGGCGGGGTCGCGGGCATCGGCCTGGGACTGGTCGGACTGAACTACCTGAGCCGCGAGGGCTCCGAGCAGATCCAGAGCCTGGTCTGGTGGCATTTCCTCGCCCTGCTGGGGATCTCCGTCGGAGCGGGCTTCCTGTTCTCGCTCTACCCGGCCTACCAGGCCTCCAAGCTCGACCCGGTCGACGCATTGCGGTACGAGTGAGATGCGGCGGTCCCTGCTCCGCTGGTACCGCCGCAACCGCCGCCGCCTCCCCTGGCGGGAGCGCCCCTCCCCCTATCGGACCTGGATCTCCGAAGTCATGCTCCAGCAGACCCAAGTCGCGACGGTGCTCCCCTATTTCGAGCGCTTCCTCCGCCGCTTCCCGGACCTCCCCGCCCTGGCGCGGGCCCGGGAGGCGGAGGTCCTGCGCCTCTGGGCCGGACTGGGCTACTACTCGCGCGCCCGGAACCTGCTCGCCGCCGCGCGGCGCATCGCCTCCGAGCACGCCGGGCGCATCCCCGAGGACCTCGCGGCCCTGCGCTCCCTGCCCGGCTTCGGCCGCTATACGGCGGCCGCGATTGCGTCGATCGCTTTCAGGAAGCCTCATGAGCTCGTGGACGGCAACGTGGCGCGCGTCCTCTGCCGGGCCTTCGCCGTCTTCGGCGACCCGAGCCGGAAGCCCGCTTCGGAGCGGGTCTGGGAATTGGCCCGGGAACTCCTGGCTCGCCGCGCCCCGGGTGACTGGAACCAGGCGCTCATGGAGCTCGGGGCCCTGGTCTGCCGGCCGGACGCGCCGCTCTGCGGCGACTGCCCTTGGCGCGCCCACTGCCGCGCCTTCGCCCGCGGACTGCAGGACGAACTCCCCGAGTCCGGCCGCCGGTCCGCGACCCTTCCCGTGGCGGTCGAAGCGCTGCTCCTGCGCCGGGGGGACAAGGTCCTGCTCTGGCGCCGCTCAGACCAGGAACGCCTGCTCCCCCGGCATTGGTCCCTGCCCGAGACGCGGCACGTCCCGGCCGGGACAGCCGGCCCCGAGCTGTGCCGCCTGCGCCACAGCATCACCCGCCACCGCATCACCTTGACCCTGCGCGCGGGGTCGCTCCCCCCGGGACCCATTCCTGCCGCGGCCCGCTGGGTCCCGGCCGAGCGCCTGCCGGACTACCTGGTCTCCTCTCTCTGGCGCAAGGCCGTCGACAGAGCCGCCGTGCTACCCATCGGGTGATTCTTCCGCTCGATGGGCGAATCCGCTGAGCACCTCGCCGAGACGCACCCAGGTGATGGGCTTGAGCAAGACGGTCTCGAAACCCGCTGATTCGGCCCGCAGAGCGGATTCCACATCCCCGGTCATGATGGCGAAGGCGGTCCGCGTCCCCCGCGCCTTCAGGGCCAGGCACAGGGCGATCCCGTCCTCGGTCCCGAAATTCACGTCGCAGAGCACGACGGCGGGCGCGGCCCGCTGAAAAGTATCGGCCAGGACCTTGCCGTCACCGGCCGTCAGCGCCCGATGGCCCAAGCGATCCACCATGCGCCCCAACACGCGCCGAACGGAGGGTTCGTCGTCCGCGATCAGGATATCCACCATAGGAGAATAGCAGGAGAACCCCGACCAGTCAATGCCTGGGGGTTTTACCTGTCAAACCTTGTGGTGGCTGTGCATCTCGCGGGCTTTGGTATAGAATTGGCGCCGTGCCCGATATCTACCGAGAGCTTGGTTCGCGCCTGAGAATAGAGAGGGTTCGCCTGGGCTGGACGCAGGACGAAATGGGGGAAAGGGCGGGGCTCCATCCCGCCTATATCGGCCAGATCGAGCGCGGGAGCAAGAAGATCAGCATCGAGACGCTGCGCAAGCTCGCCCAGGCCCTCTCCCTGCGCATGGGCGACCTCCTCAACGAGTCCCCCCCGCCGCCTTCGGAAGGCTGGGAATCCAAGATCGGCGGCCTGCTCCGGGATAACTCCCAGGACGACCGGGAGCTGATCTACAACACCCTCCGTCATCTCGCCAAGGGTATCCGTCGCCGCCGCCGCTGAAGCAGCGGATCGACGCCGCTTCCAGCGGCTGCGGGACAGGCGCCGTATGGGCTCGCTCAACGGAGCAGGGGCACCGAGGCCTTGTCGTCGATGCGGGTCTCGGCGTCGGCCCGGATGCGCAGGGAGTCCTGGGGCAGGCAGCGCGGGAAATCCGGCCCCCGGTCCGCGGAATACCCCGAACCCGCCGGACAGGGCTGGCACTCCGGCTCGCCAGACCCGGACTGGACCTGTCCCTCCGGGCACGGCGGTTCCGAACTCCTGCCGCAGACCGGGTAGCCGCCGCGGCGGACCGCCTTCCGGCCATCCCCGCAGGAACCGCAGCGGAATCCATCCCCTCTCCTAGCCAGACCTTCCCCCGGAGCGCATTTCGGGGACGCTGCCGGAGTCTTCCGCCGCGGGTCAAGGACCTTGGTCATGTCGAGCGCAGCCGGCTTCTCCGCCGGAGCCGCACAGGAATAGCGCTCCACCACGCCCCGCTCCGGGACGGGCAGGAGCCCTTCCGTGCAGGGGTTGAAGAGGCACCGGGACCGGCCATCGAAGACGATGCTCTCCTCCCCCGCGGCGCAGGGGACGCAGGCCTCGGGCCTCCCCGGGTCCCCGGTGGAGAGGAGTCCCGCCCCCGCCGGGCACGACTCTTCCTCTCCCGGTCCGATGCAGGCGTACCCGCCCTCGGCCTTCGGGACGCTCGCGCGCCCCTTGCCGCAGGAGGCCTGCCGGGGCAGGAACTTCTTCACCGCATTCTTGTCCTTGGCCAGCGCCGCGCGTACGCGCATGGTCTTGATGTTGAAGCCCGCCGGCCCTTTCGGCCGCGCCGCCGCGGCCTTCGCGGCTTCCCGCCTCTTCTTCTTATCCTTCTCCGTCCCCCCCGCCTTCTCGAACTCCCAGGCCCAGGGCCGGGGCTGGTCCCCGTAATGCCCCCGCTTGTTGAAGATGCAGAGCGGACAGCCGCCCGCCCGGGGATTCTTCCCGCCCGTCCTCTCGTTCTCGGGTTTATAGTCGTTGACGCAGACGATGGGACGGGTCCAGTCCCCGCCCGAGGACAGATGCTCGTGGGCCCCCTTGCCGCACAGGTTCTTGAGCTCGCTGGCGTTCTGGTCCGTGGTGCATTTGGCCGGGTAGCAGTCGTCGCTGCGGTTGTACTGCCACCAATAGCCGTCCGGACAGGGGTCATGCGGGTTCTTCTCGTCGGAGAACACGTCCCGCTTCTTCTCCAGCCTCGGCTTGCAGCGCCATTGCCGCGTGTGAGACTCGTACACCGGCGACTGCCCCTCGGGGCAGGCATAGGCGTCGTCAGCCGGCATCTCGCCGCCGGAAACGGCGGCGGCCGAGAACAGGGACCCCAGCAAGAACCCGAGGCGGGTCATCGCCCCTAGGATAAAACATACGGACGGGCTTGCGAAAGGCCCAGCGGGGGATGGGCCCATTTCCGACGGCAGGCCGCCCCGCAGGGCCCATACCCCTTCCCTCGCGCGGGGCTATAATCGAGCCCTCTGATCCGGAGGGCCGATGATGCTCTTGACCATAATCCTTCTCATGTTCCCGGGGCCGCGCGCCGAGGCTCAGCTGCGCACGCAGGCGACCCTCCCCTCGCTGGCGAGCTCACCGCTCCCGATGCTCGCCCCGCTCGCCTTCACCGCGCCCGGCGTCGGGACTCCCCTCACCGGTCTCAGCGCGGCGCTCCCCTCCGCGTCCGGCCTCATACTCCCTTCGGTATCGCCCGTCGCTTACCTGCCGGCCGCAGCCCTCTCTCCGGCGGCCCGAGCCGCCCCCGCGCTGACCGCCGCATTCGCCCCCGTGCTCAAGGCTCGGCTCGGAGACGGCGGCGGCATCGCGGTCCAGTCCGGCCTGCGGCAGGCGTACGACGGCGGGAAGGTCTCAGCCGATGCTCCGGCAGCGGTCGCCGCGGAGGTCCCCGCCGCGTCCCTGCGCCCCGGATTATCCCGCCCGGACCTCTCCGCGTCCTCGGAGCGGCAAGCACTCCCCGCCCCCGCGGCCGACGCTCCGGGGGTCCCCGCCTGGAAGAAGGCGCTGCGCGTCCTGGGAGAGGTCGCGTCCGTGCTCGGCTCCGCCTACGGCGGCTGGAAGCTCGCCGACATCGGCTACTCCCTGCTCATCCACCACAATGCCCTCGCGGCCGCGCTCCCGCTCCTGGCGGTCCTGGGCGGCGCCGCCTTCTACCTGCGGCGGCGCGCCGCCCAGGGGAAGGGCGGGGCCGCCTATCCGACGCTCTTGGGGACCTTCGCCGCCAACACGCTGGGCCAGCTGTTGTGGACCCTGAGCGGCTCGCTCGCCGGATTCGGCGCGGGCCTCGTCCTGGGCCTTCTGGCCGCCCTCTACGCCGCAGGCGTCCTCCCGCGGCTCAAGCGGAAGGTCTAGCGGACGACGACGGGCTCGAGCTCGAGGGAGACGCCGAAGCGGGCCAGGACGGCGGCCTGGATGTCCGAAGCCAAAGACCTGAGTTCGGCGGTGCTCCCCCCGTAGTTCACGAGGGCGAGGGCGTGCTTGGAGGAGACTCCGACCCCCCCCTTGCGCAGACCCTTCGGGAACCCCGCCTTCTCGATCAGCCAGGCGGCGGGGATCTTCGTCCCGCCGACGGCCGTGAACGCGGGCGGCGCCATGCCGTCCCCCTCGTTGCGCACGCGCTTGCGAAACGCCGCCAGCGCCTCCGCGCCGAGGATGGGGTTGGTGAAGAAGGAGCCGACCGAGACCGAGTCCGGGTCTCCCGGGTCGAGCACCATGGACTTGGAGCGGCGCAGGCGCAGGACCGCCTCCCGCACCGCCGCGATCCCCGCTTCGCCCTCGGGGACTCCGCCGCCGGGGAACTGGGCCGCGAGCTCCGGATAGCCCAGGGCCGGCCGGCCGCCCGGGCGCAGCCGCAGGGTGATCGCAAGGATGATCCAGCGGTCCCGGTCGACGCCCTTGAACCGGCTCGTACGATAGCCCAATCCGCACTCGCCGCGGTCGAGGACCGCGGTCTCCAGGGTCTCGCGGTCGAGGGCCGAGACCGAGACCAGGGTGTCCGCGAGCTCCTGGCCGTACGCCCCCACGTTCTGGACCGGGGTCGCTCCCACCGAGCCGGGGATCCCCGAGAGGCATTCCACCCCCTGCAGTCCCCGCGCCGCGGCGGCGGCCGCGAGCCCGTCCCAGCTCTCGCCGGCTCCCGCGCGCACCAGCCAGCTCTCCGATTCCTCGGAGAACTCCAGGCCCGGTATGCCGACCTTGAGGACCACCCCCGCGAACCCGGAGTCAGGGAACAGGATGTTGCTCCCGCCCCCGAGAACCTGCACGGGGGCTCCCTCGCCGCGCGCCCAGTCGAGGCACTCGCGCACCTGGGCCTCGTCGGCGCAGACGGCCAGGCGCCGGGCGGGGCCGCCCAGGCGGATGCTGGTATGTTCGGCCAGCGGGACGCGCTCGAGCAGGGTGAAACTCGTGGGAACGCTCATGCCGGAGGATATCATAGCGTTTCCGAAGGACCTATGCCTCCTCCGCCCGATGGCCCAGGCGGGACGGAGGGCCGGAGGCTATCCTTGGAGCGGAACCCATGAGACGCTTCTACCGCGGTCCGATCCTCCTGGCGGCGGCCCTGTTCCTGACGGCCGCCGGTCCCGGGCGGGCCCAGAACCTCAAGACCGTCCTGCCGGCGCCCGCCGCGCCCACGCTCTCCCCCGTCCTGGCGCCCCTCGGGGGTCCCGCGGGACTGGGTCTTTCCCTTGCCGGGCCGTCGGCCTCCTTCCTGTCCCCCGGAGCAGCCGCCCTGCCCGGCACCGCGTTGACGGCGCTCCCATCGGTCCGGACCGTCCGCGCCGCTCTGACGCCCCAGGCCGCCGTTCCCCCGGCTGTCGCCCGCCCTCTCGCTGCCCCGCTGAGCGCGACCCTGGCCGCGCAGCGGAGCCCCGAGGCCCAGGGTCCGGCCTCCCTCTCCGCCCTTTGGAGCGGCGTATTCGACCAGGCGGGTGGCCGCCGCAGGAGCATCGTACCGGTCATCGTCACCGGAGGCCGCAGCGCGGCGCCTCGCGCGAAACTCGGCCGAGCCGCGGGAGAAGCGGTCGAGATCCGCAGCGATTCCGGCGGCGTGGCCTTCGGCACCCCCGGCAGCATCTTCGACTGGAAGCCCATCGAGGATTCCCCCGGCCACGGCCTCGCCCCCGTAGACTGGCTCATCCGCAAGGTCCTGGGGAAGAAGGACCTCAGATTCTCGGACGGCTTCGCGGCGTCCAACGTGGCCGCTCCGGAACAAGCCGGGGTCTTCTTGTACGGTGAGAAACACACGGACACCGCCCTCATCGCTGAGAACATGCGCCGCATCGCGCGCGACATGAAACCGGGCAAAGGAGCCATCATCCTGGTCGAAGCCTATTTCGGCCCCGACCTGTTCGGGGTCTCGGCGGCGCGCTACCTCACCCGGCGCGGCATGGACCCCGAGGCCCTGGTGGGGGAAGGCGGCCTGCGCGACCTCCAGATCCGCACCTGGGACAGCCTGGACGCCTATGACGCCTCCCACCACGTCTCCCTCCAGTATCACATGGATCTGTACGGCCTGAACCAGCTCGCCTTCGGCGAAAAGCGGGGGCTTCCCTATTACGTCGAATTCGCCAAGGCGGCCTGGGCGGCGTTCCAGGATTGGCGGGAGATGCGCCGGCTCGCCATCGGCCCCCGGAACCGGAGCCTCGACGCGGTACTGGCCCGGACCATGGGCGAGGCCCGCGAGGCCGGCAAGACGGTCCACGTCATCGCCGGGACCGAACATCTCATGGAACGCCCCCTGTGGGTGCGCCTGCCCCTCATCGGCGGACAGCGCGTGCGCCGCACCCTCCTGCGGACCCTGGGCGACTCCCCTTACTGGATCGGCCGCCCCCCCGAATCTCCCGCCTGAAGGTCGTTCCAGCAAGTTTAGTTGAGTGACAGGCACCGTCTAAAATGCTAATTACTTAGAAATCGGCTCGATTTCGGGCCTCCGAAGTGCACCACATATTTCATTGCGAGCCCTTACATGAAGAAGAAGGCCGCGGGCCGGGAAGCCGAGACCTACCGCCATGCCCCCAACGTCGCCTGGCGCCGGGTCGAGGAAGAAGCCGTCCTGCTGAACGTCGACACCAGCGCATACTACTCCCTGGACCCCATCGCCGCGGACATCTGGGAGCGCCTGGGCAAGGGAGAGACCGTCTCCCGGATCGTCCGCCGCATCGCCCAGGAGTTCGAGACCCCCGAGGACCGCGTCGCCAAGGACGCCGAGGGATTGATCCAGGACCTGCTCAAGGAAGAACTCCTCACCGCGACGCCGGATGACTGAGCCTCACAACGCCGTCCCAGGGAGCCTGAAAATGAGAATCCCCGTGATCGTGGCCTTCGCCGTCCTGCTCGCCGCCCTCGGCACACCGGGCGGGAGTCACGCCGCTGACAAGGCTCCCGAACCGGCCGGCCCCGCCTCGGCCGCCCCGGCGCCCAAGACGCCCTCCCCGGAGCAGGCCGAGCTGGACAAGCTCTCCACCGAGAACCAGCTCGCCGCGATGAAGCTCCGCAAGAAGCTGGCCAAGCTGTCGGAGGAGAAGGACGAGCTCCACGCCCAGTACGAACTCATATCCGAGAAGCAGCGCCTGCAGAGCGCCGAGACCGAGCTGAAGCTCAACGCGCTGGTCCTCGAGAACAAGCTGGCCGGCGAGCGGCACAAGCTGGAGCTCGACGCCCTGTCTACCGAGTTCGACCGGGTCTCGACGGACAACCGCCTGGCGGGAGAGAAACTCAAGGTCGAGGTCGCCAAATTCGAGACCGAGACGCAGAAGCTGGCGGCGCAGAACCGCCTGAACGATGAGCGCTACAAGAACGAACTCTCCAGGCTCAACACGGACCTCCTGAAAGCGGTCGCGGAGAACAAGCTTGCCGCGGAGCAGCAGCAGAAGGCCATGCAGGCGCTCAGCCGCCAGGCGGCGGAGCTCAAGCTGCTCAACGACTTGAGGAACGAGGAGCTCCGCCAACTGCAGATCGAGAGCGAGAAGGAGAAGCGGAACATGGACCTGGAGGTCAAGCGCATGGAGCTCCAGCAGAAGAAGATGGCCTTCGAGAAGGACCAGCTCGACAACCGCATGGCCCAGATCAAGAGCGACCTGGATCTGCGCGCCCGCAAGGAAGACTGGAAGAAGGAAGCCAACCAGGACCCGGTGTACCTGGCCCAGCCCTTTTATAAGGAAAAGGGGCGGCTGGTCATCAGCGACCGGCGCATCTCCCTCAACGGCCCGATCTTCGGCGGGGTCGCGGATTACGTGACGGAACGGATCCACTACTTCAACAACATCTCCAGCACCCAGCCCATCTTCATCGTCATCGACAAGTGTCCGGGCGGGTCGGTGATGGAGGGCTACCGCATCATCAAGGCCATGCAGGCCAGCAAGGCCAAGGTCCACGTCGTGGTCAAGTCCTTCGCCGCCAGCATGGCCGCGGTCATCACCACCATGGCGGACTATTCCTACACCTACCCCAACGCCATCATCCTGCACCACCAGATGTCCACCGTCAACTGGGGCAACATGACCCAGCTCAAGGAGCAGCTCGAGCTGGCCCGGGAGTGGGAACGGCGCCTGCACGTCCCGGTCGCCAAGAAGATGGGCGTCTCCATGGACGCGTTCCGCAAGATGATGTACGAGAAGAACTCGGACGGCGACTGGGAGGAGTTCGGGGACCAGGCCGTCGCCTACAAGTGGGCGGACAGCGTGGTCCACGAGATCGAGGAGACGGGGTTCGTCAAGAACCCGGACCTCGCGGAAAAGCCCAAGGCCGCCCAGTTCCAGTGGCTGGCCGAGAAGACGGACGAGAAGGGCCAGCGCTACGCGACCCTGCCGCGGCTCGACCCGTTCGACTTCTATTTCATCTACAACCCGGACCGCTACTACCGCTGAGGCGCGGATTGACTGCCCAGGCGGCCGACGCCCACGTGCTGCAATATCGGGACAACACCGGGGGGTTCGCGGGTCGGCGGGGAGAGTCTGGTGGGATCCAATAGAGCGGCACGGCAAGGGGTGAAGCGCGTCGAGCCGGTCGTCGCCCCGGGCAAGCAGGGTCTGCCCGACCGACCGGGGGTCGCCGAGGGCCTCCTGCTCCTGGCGGCCGTCGCGTTCTATTGGCAGGCGGCGGACATCGTCTCGGTGGAGCCGGAGGATTTCTCCCGGATGTTCTCGGGGTCGCAGGGCTCTTGGAGCGCCCTGCTGTCTCCGGACTACTTCCTCGCCTTCCACAACCAGGTCTATCGTCCCCTGACCTCGGTGTTCCATCGCCTCTGCTGGGCCTCGTTCGGCACCCGGCTGCCGCTCTATCCCTGGGCCAAGATCGCGCTCCTGTGGGTGGTCGGCGTCTGCGTCTACAAGCTGGCGCGCGGGATATTCGCGCAGCGCCGCTGGGCGGCGGCGGCGGCGCTCCTCTACCTGGCGCACCCCCTGCACCTGGCCGGCCTCACCCGGCTCTCCTCGGTCGACGACCAGCTCATGACCTTATTCTGCCTGGCGGCGCTGCTGGCGCATCGCCGCCATCGCGAACGCGGATGCGGTTTCGCCCTCGGTTGGGAGGCGGCCGCCTACGGCGCCGCCCTGCTCTCTAAGGAAACCGCCCTGGTCTACCCGGCGCTCGCCTTCCTCGACGACCTGGCGCGGCCGCGGTCTCCGGGCCCGGCGCGGCGGCTCTTGCGGGACTACGGGATGCTGATCGCGGTGACGGGCGCCTTCCTCGCGCTGCTCGCGCACGTGAGCGCCGGACAATACGGCGCCCTGCAGTTCTTCCCGGAGAGCCCCTGGTGGCAGCCGCTGCAGCGGCTGGCCAGGTACCTGTCCATACTGGCCCTCCCTGGGACTTTCGCGCCGCGGCCCGAAGCGGTCTGGGCGGGCTGCGCCTTCCTGGCGGCACTGCTCGCCCAGGTCGTCTGGAGGGTCTCTCCCTGGCAAGGGCTGCTGTGCGCGGGCTGGCTCATCCTTCCGCTCCTGCCGGTGGTCGATCTGGTCGCCGTTAGTTCCCTGCCGGGCTACCTGGCCTCCCAGACCTGGCCGGCGCGCTACCTCACTCTGCCCTTGGCCGGAGCCTCCCTCTTGACCATCTCCGCCCTGGCGGCGCTGCCGCCCAAGGGACGGCTGCGGCACGCGGGAGCCGCCGCCGCGGCGCTCCTCCTGAGCCTCTGCGCGACGATGTCGGTCCGGGGGTTCCGCCACCGGGCCGCAGCCGCGGCCGGCGACCTGCAGCAGGCCTTCTCGTCCGGCTCGCGCGCGCCGGACCGGCCGGTCCGCAACTCCAGGCTCGAGAGCGCGCTCCTCACCCTCCCCGAGATCCGGCGGCGGCAGCCCGACCTCTACGCCCGGGCCCGGTCTGCGCTGGGACCGGCGGCGGAACTCTTCGCGGACCGGGTCATCTACAGCCGCACCGAGAGCATCTTCCGGGCTCTCGACGCGCTCTCCTTCAAGGGCTTAGACAAGTTCGAGCGGGACCTTGCCGCGGCCGGATCGCCGGCGGCCTTCCTGGACCGGCTGGATGGGGCGGCTCGGCGCCGGGACGAGGGGATAGCGCTCTTCCAAGCGGGGGACGGCGCGACGGCGCAGGCGCGGCTCCGGGAGGCGCTGGCGTTGGAGCCCGACGATCCCTGGACATTGATGAGTCTGGGCGCCGTCCTCTCGAAATCCGGGAGGACGCGGGAAGCCCGCGCCGCCTATGAGCGCGCCTTGGGCCTCAGACTCGAAGACGATTCCCTGCGGACTCTGCTGCGCGGCGCCCGGGATTCCCTGCCGCGGCCGGGTTGAACTTCCCCCTCTGCCCGCCGCCGCGGAGCGGCTGGCCGAGAAGGGCCGGCGGTTCAGCTTTCCAGGTCGCGGATCTTGAGGTAGAGCGCCACCACCATGAAGGTGATGATGAGGGTGGCGAGGCCCAGCCAGATGCGGCGCCAGCGGAACTCCTGGACCGCCTTGAGTCCCAGAGCCGCGGCCTTCTGCGCCGCCGCCACGCCGGGATCCGCCTTCCCCTTCACCGCTGCGGTGCTGAAGGTGTGCACCTCGGTCCGGGCCTGGAAGAAGGCCTGCTTGGCCTCCTGGAGCACGTCCCAGCCCCCGGCCACGTCCATGCCCTTCTCCTCCGCGAGCTTCAGGCCGGCCTCGGCAGCCTGAAAATCCGACTGCATCCCGTCGAGCATCCCGCGGAGCTCACCGGCGGTCCGGGCACCGGCGTCCTGCGGGCGGTGGCACTTCCGGCAGACCCCCTGCTCCGGGTCGAACAGCCCCGAGTCCGGATGGGCCACATCGTGATGGTTGTGGCAGGTGGCGCAGGCGTGATAATGCTTCTGCTGCCACTTGGGGGCCATGGGGCTCTTGGAGAACAGCTCCATGTTGGCGGGGTGGCACTGGCCGCAGGTCAGGCTGATGTCCGCCACGCCCGGCGGGGTCGCCCCGTGGTTGCCGTGGCAGTCGTTGCAGGCGGGCGCGGCCGTGTCGCCCCGCTCCAGCAGGGCCCGGCCGTGCACGCTCCCCTTGTATTTGGCGTCCTGGTCCGTGGGCAGCCCGTAGGGCTTCATGCGCTTGGGATCCGAATGGCATTTTCCGCAGGTCGCATGGACGTTCTTCGCGTAGACCGTGGACCTGGGGTCGTTGGGCGGCAGGATGGCGTGCGCGGTATGGCAGGAGGCGCAGGTGGCGACCTGCTCGTCGCCGGCCTTGAGCCGGGTCCCGTGGCGGCTGGTCCAATATTTCCGCTCCTGGTCCACGGGCAGGCCGGGGTTGTAGCGCTTCATGGACTCGACCTGCGAGTGGCATTTGCCGCAGAAGGCCGGGATCTCGGAGGGCTTGGGAGCGCCCACGAAGCCGGCCTCCGGGTCCATGGCCTCGCCCATATCCGCCTGGGCTGGGTTGCCGCCATGGCAGGAATGGCAGCCCAAGCCCTTCTGCAGGTGGATGTCCTGCTGGAACGCGCGCACGATGGCCTGCTGTCTGGCGTCCAGCGCGGCGTGGCAGACGACGCACTGGTTCTTGCTTTCGGCCCGGACCGATCCCGGGAGCAGACAGCCCGCGAGCACGAGCGCCAGAGCGAGAGACCGGTTCATGAAAGGTGCCCCCACAGGGTCAAGGCCGCGGCGGCGGCGAGGCCGCCCGCGCCGAGGATGGTCAGCAGCCGCTCCCGGCCGCTCTTGGGAAGCCGGGGCTCCCAAAAAGGCAGCAGCAAGGCCAGGGCTCCGACGGCGCTGAACATGCCGATCCCCCATAGCTCGCCCGGGATGAACAGGATCTTGGCCGGCAGGACCTTGAGGAGCTGATATTGCGAGAGGAAATACCATTCCGGCTTGATGCCGGCCGGAGCCGACTTCAAGGCGTCCGCCTTGAGGCCCAGTTCCCAGGGGAAGAACACCGCCAGGACGCAGATGACGTTCAGGACGACCAGCCAGAGCGTCAGGTCGCGCAGGACGAAATTCGGGAAGAAGGGCATGTGCTTCTTCGCGTCCTCGCCATGGGACATGCCCTGGACCTGGACGAACAGGAGATGCAGACCGATCAGGCCGGAGGCCGCGGCCGGCAGGATGGCGACGTGCAGGCCGAAGAAACGCGAGAGCGTGGCCCCCGTCACCTCTTCGCCGCCCCGCACCAGCTTGAGCAGCCAGCCCCCGACGATGGGAAGCTGGCCCACGATGTCGGTGCCGACCTTGGTGGCGAAGTAGGCCAGCTCGTTCCAAGGCAGGAGGTACCCGCTGAAGCCGAATGCCATCATGATCCCCAGCAGGAAGCACCCGCTGACCCAGCTCAGCTCCCGGGGACTGCGGTAGGCGCGCATGAAGTAGATGCTCAACATGTGGACCAGGACGAAGAGGATGAGCAGGTTGGCCGACCAGCTGTGCACGGAGCGCATGAGCCAGCCGTACTCCACCTGGGAGGTGATGAAGCGCACGCTCTCGTAGGAACTCTCCGCGCCGACGCGGTAATACATCAGCAGCAGGATGCCGGTCGCGATCTGGACCAGGAACAAGAACAGGCAGACCCCGCCGGTATAGTAGAAGACGGTCCAGCGGTGGACGGGCACGGTCTTGTGCCGGGCCCACTCCAGGAAACTGTTAAGCTGGTAGCGCTCGTCGAGCCAGGATCGGAGAAGGTCTATCATGCCTGGGCGCTCGCGATGACCAGGTTGCCGGCCACGACCTGGACCGCGTATTGGGCGAGCGGCTTGGGCGGCGGTCCCGAGATGTTGCGGCCGGAAAGGTCGTACTTGCCGCCGTGGCAGGCGCACCAGATCATGTCCAGGTCATCGCGGTACTGGACCAGGCAGTCGAGATGGGTGCAGGTCGCGGCGAGGGCATGGAAGTTCCCCTCCTTGGTGCGGATCACCAGCACGGGATGCTTGCCGAACTTGAAGATCTTCCCGGCGCCCTTGGGAAACTGCTCCGCGGGCCCCAGGCTGAGCGTCTCGGGCTCGGCTTCGGCGCTCTCCGGGGGCAGCAGGTAGCGCAGTATCGGGAAGAGGCCCGCGCCCACCCCGCCCGCGGTCCCCAGGCCCAGCAGGAGGTTGATGAAGCTTCGCCGCTTCATGAGGTCGCGCTCTCTTTTCCGGCGCGCTCGCCCCAGGGGGGCAGGAGATACAGCAGTCCCGCCAAGACGAAGAGCGGCAGGATGGCCAGGACGATCGCGCTCAACAGTCCCTCCCGGCCCGCGAACTCCATCTTATAGGTGGTGAACCCGCGCAGGCTCTTGGAGAAGAACTGCCCGCCCACCACCACGTTCCAGCGCATGGCGAAGATCCCGACGAGGGAGAGCACCGCCGAGGCGCCGTAGAAGACCTTGCGCACCTTCTCGGGCAGGTCGAAGAGCTGGGCCAGACCCAGGAGGAACATGGGCGTCAGCGATCCCATGAGGATCTGCACGAAGATCATGCTGAAGTAGAGCTTGCCTTCCACCAGGAGGGCGATGATGTCGAAATGCTCCTCCGCCTCGTAGGCGGTCTGCAGGGTCTCCAGCATCTCCAGGGAGAACGCCACGATGAGCGCGGTCAGGAAGAACTTGGCGACCGTGTCGATGCAGGGCATGTCGATGGGCTCGTCGCGCAGCCAGCAGAGGAACATGTAGAACAGCAGGACCCCGGCGATGCCCGAGGCCATGGCCGAGAACAGGAAGATGATCGGCATCAGCGGCGTCGACCACCAGGGGTTGGCCTTGATCGAGCCGAAGATGAAGCCCACGTAGCCGTGGAGCAGGACGGCGGAGGGCAGGCCGATGACCGTGAGGGCCCGGCCGATCTTCTCGTCGATCTCCAGGGAGCGCGGCGAGATGTTGTCCACGCCGAAGGTGAGCAGTTTGTAGAAGAGCCTCTTGGGCCAGAAGGTCTCCGACTTCGACCAGAGGACGATCTCGCGACGATAATCCAGCCAGATCTCCACCAAAAGCACCACCATCAGGTACCAGATGTAGACGAAGCCGAACATGGCCATGGCCGAGGAGGTGTTCGGAGTCATGAAGATCTCGAAAGCCCGCTCGGGATGGCCCAGGTGCACCTGCAGAGGCAGGGGCGCGATGAGCAGGAAGGCCAGCGCCACCAGCAGCGAGAGCCGGTAGGTGGGCTTCACCGACTTCACGTTGAAGACCCGCTCCAGGGAGGCCAGGATGAAGGCCCCGGCCACCAGACCGGTGATGTAGGGGTAGAGCACGATGAGGATGCTCCATTGGAGCTCCAGCTCGTTGGGATAGATGAAGCCGGATACCTGGGCCAGCGCCGCGCGCAGGGTCTCGAGGTAGGAGTCGTTCATGGTTTCATCCCAACGACCCTGAAATCGACCATTCCCTCGCTAGTGTAGTGCGTCCAACCCTTCTTTATATTTGAAAAGCCGTCATACCGGCGCAAGCCGGTATCCAGCGTGTGGAACGGATTCAAAAATTCTGTTCTGGTGCCTGGACCCCGGCTTTCGCCGGGGTGACGAATGTAATCGGACTTATGACTCACTACACCAGGCTCGGTCATCAGCGCACCTCCTTATCCAGGCCTTTATAGACCAGTTTGGGCTCGGTGCCCATGTGCGGCTTGAGCACCTGGGTGCGCTCGCTCTCCCGGAACTTGGTCAGGGCGCCCTCCGGATCGCTCAGGTCCCCGAACATCCGGGCCCCGGTCGGGCAGTTCTCCACGCAGGCGGGCCGCTTGCCGTTCTTGATGCGGTGATAGCACAGGGTGCACTTGTCCGCGACCTGCAGGGTCGGGTGGAAGTAGCGGCAGCCGTAGGGGCAGGCCTGGATGCAGTAGCGGCAGCCGATGCAGTACTTCCGGTCGACCAGGACCACGCCGTCCTCGGTCTTGAAGGTGGCGCCCACGGGGCAGACCTGTTCGCAAGGCGAATGTTCGCAATGGTTGCAGAGCTTGGGCACGAAGAAGCTCTGGGCGATGCTCTCCGGGTCGCGCGGCGGGGGATACCCGTCGATCCCGCCGTTGGGCGAGTCCACGGCGACCTCGCCGGAGCGCCGCAGGATGTAGCGTTCCACCCAGGTGCGGAAGTAGAAGGGCTCCCGCGGGATCTCGTTCTCGGTCTTGCAGGCGTCGGCGCAGCGGCCGCAGCCGATGCACTTGGTGATGTCGACGGCATAGCCCCAATACGGCTTCTTCCGCCGCCAGGGCGGCTCGTGGAAGAACTTCTCGGCGGCGGCCAAAGGCGCGGCCAACGCGCGTCCGGCGAAGGCCAGGAAGGTCAGGGCGGCGGTCTTGAGGAATTGTCGGCGGTTGATCGGGTTCATGTCACTGGGGTTTGTGCGCAGGATGGCACTGATCGCAGGCGATGCCGGGATTGTGCTCCTTCAGGTTCTGCTGCGGGAACTTCGGAGGCTTGGAGAGGCTCTTTTCGTGGCAGCGGCCGCAGAAGCTGCGCATCTCGCTTTCCTTGGGCTTGCCCGGCTTGACGCTCTTGGGCTGTTCCACGTGCTCCTGCAGCGCGCCGTGGCAGCTTTCGCAGCGGACGCCGCGGTGGCCGCCTTGAGCCTTCTCCTGCGATTGTCCCTTGTGACAGGCCGGGCAGGCGGCGTCGCCGGAATAGTGCTGCTTCAGGGCGCGGATCTCGTCGACGGCGTCGGCGCGGTAATGGCCGACCTCGCCGAAGCTCTTCGGGACCATGAAATGCCGCACCACCAAGAACCCGGCCACCACAAGGACGAAGATGCCCGCCACCCGCAAGAGATGCGATATGTCTTTCACTTCAATCCACCCTTATCAATGGGATTACTAGGTGAGATAGTACCAAATTGCTCGCGGGTTCCATCAGGCCCGCGCGGCCCCCAGCAGTCGGCGCGAAGCTGGGCCGCCTCGGAAGCGGCGAAGACCCGTTCCGCGAGGTTCATGAGCGCCGCAATTTCAGTGATTCGCGTGCGGCTGGTCGATGGGCCGGGAATCCAGCGCGGCGCGAAGCTTGCCCAGGACGGATTCGGAGCTCAACGGCTTTTCCAGGAACGTGAGTCCCTCGTCCAGGATGCCGTGGTGGGAGACCATGTCGCCGGCGTAGCCGGACATGAAGACGACCTTGATCCCGGGGCACAGCGCGTCGGCCTCTTCGGCCAATTTCCGGCCGTTCATCCCGGGCAGGATCACGTCCGTGACCAGCAGGCTTATCCCGTCCCCGTGCTTCCGGCATAGGGCCAAAGCCTCCTGGGGATCGGCCGCGGCCAGCACGGTGTAGCCGTTCTCGGTCAAGATGCGCCGCAGGACCTTACGCACGGTCTCGTCGTCGTCCACCACCAAAAGGGTCTCCGACCCGCGGCAGGAGGACTGGAGCGTCCGGCTGCGCGTGTCCGGGCCCGCAGGGTCGTCCACCCTGGGCAGATAGAGCTTGAAGGAAGTCCCCTTCCCGGGCTCGCTGTACACGAATACGCTCCCGCCGCTCTGATGGATGATCCCGTACACCGTGGAGAGCCCCAGGCCCGTCCCCTTGCCCCGCTCCTTGGTGGTGAAGAAAGGCTCGAAGATGCGCGCCTGCACCTCGGCGGTCATCCCGAGGCCGGTGTCGCTCACGGCCAGCGTGACGTAGCGGCCGGGGGCGACGCCGGGGTGGGAGCGGGCATAGGCCTCGTCCAGCTCGGCCGGGGCGGTCGCCAAGGTCAGCAGGCCTCCGTCGGGCATGGCGTCCCGGGCATTGACGACCAGATTCATGATCACCTGCTCGATCTGCCCGGGATCGGCCTTCACGTTGGCGCCCGCCGACCCCAACGCGAGCCGGCACTCGATGTCCTCCCCGACGATCCGGCACACCAGCCTGGACATCTCGGGGATGAGGGCGTCCAGGCTCAGGACCTTGGGCTGGAGCACCTGCCGGCGGCTGAAGGCCAGGAGCTGACGCGTGAGCGCCGCGGCCTTCCTGCCGGCGGACAGGATCTCCAGCGCGTCCTCGCGCCGGGCATCCGGCGGCGGCAATGCTTCCGAAAGGAACTGCGCGTAGCCGTTGATGGCGGTGAGCAGGTTGTTGAAATCGTGGGCGATGCCCCCGGCCAGCCGGCCGATCGCCTCCATCTTCTGGGCCTGGCGCATCTGTTCCTCGAGCTTCTCATGCTCTTCCTCGGCGCGCTTGCGGCGCAGGGCAATGCCGATACTGACGGCCATATCCTCCAGGAAGACGACGTCCTCGGGGGCGAAGCGTCCGCGGCGGCGGGCGGCCAGGTGGAGGAGTCCCAGGACCTCCCCGCCCGAGCTCAGGGGCACGAGGGTCACGGACTCGAAACCGGCTTCAGCGCAATGGCCGCGGGTGCCGCCGACGACGCCCGCCCGAGCCTGCGGCGTCGACGCCACCGTCTCCCCCATGCTGTTGGTCGAGAAGCTCCCCCGGAGGGTAAGACTGGGGCACGCCGCGTCCGGCCGGCCGCGGAGCACGGCCCCGCAGAAGCAATCCAGGCCGGATCCGCCGGCCGCGCCCTGGGTGCTCAGGCTCCTGGCGCTTTCCAGGAAGTCCGGCGGGAACCCCTCCCCGAAGATGTAGGGGTAGTCTTCCCCCTGGCGCAGGCGGACGCCCACCGCGTCGAAACCGCCGTCCACCTTGAGCAGATGCGCCAGATCGCTGATGAGCTTCGCCGACCGGTCGGAGCGGTTGAGGATCTCCAGGATCTCGATGGCCAGCTTCTGGTGGCCCTCCGCCTTGCGCCGGCCGCGCCGCACCTGCGCGTCCTTGAGCTCGCGTTCCACGGCGGGGCAGAGCCGCACCAGGCTGTTCTTCATCAGACAATCGCCGGCCCCGGCCTTCATGACGGCGACGGCGAGGTCCTCCCCGACGAGACCGGTGACGACGATGAAGGGTATGTCCAGGCCCAGCTCCTGCAGCAGTTCCAGCGCCTGGGGTCCGCTGAAATCGGGCAGACAATAATCCGAGATGACCACGTCCCACTCCTGCCGGCCCAGCGCGGCGCGCATGGCCGCGGCGGTCTCCACCCGCGCGCAGGCCGGCTCATAGCCGCCTCTGCGCAGCTGCATGGCCATCACGTCGGCATCGTCCTGGGAATCCTCGACCAAGAGAACGCGGAGGGGACGGCCCATCCTAGTGCCTCCGCGCGGCCGGCATGGATTCGTTGAGGAGCAGCCAGTAGAGGCCGAGCTCTTCCACGGCCTGGAAGAACTTCTCGAACTCGACCGGCTTGCGCACGTAGCTGTTAGCGCCCAAGTCGTAGCTCCGCACCACGTCCGTCTCCTCTCGCGAAGAGGTGAGCACGACGACCGGCAGGGTCTTGGTCCGCGCGTCGGCGCGGATGCGCCGGAGCACCTCCAGCCCGTCCACCTTGGGCAGCTTCAGGTCCAGCAGGACCACCGCGGGCAGGTCCGCGGGCGCTTTCCCGGACTGCGGACCGCCGCCGAATAGCCGGTCCAGGGCCTCGGCGCCGTCCCGAACCACGGCCACGTCGTTGGCCAGATTGCGCCTCTTCAGCGCGCGCAAGGTCAACGCCTCGTCATCCGCATTGTCCTCCACGAGCAGGATGGTCTTCGTTCCCATGGATCCCCCTTATCATCGCGGCAGCGTGAAACGGAACGTCGCGCCCCGGCCTACCGCGCCCTCGGCCCAGACTTCGCCGCCGTGGCGGCGGATGATGCGCTGGACCGTGGCCAGGCCTATGCCCGTGCCGGGGAACTCGGAACTCCCGTGCAGGCGCTGGAAGGCGCCGAAGAGCTTGCCCGTGTAAGCCGGGTCGAAGCCGGCCCCGTCGTCGCGGACGAAATACGACGTCTGCCCGTCGGACTCGGCCGCGCCGAACTCGACGCGGGCCCGCGGCTTCAGAGCCGTGAACTTCCAGGCGTTGCCCAGGAGATTGTCGAGGACGACGCGCAACAGGGCGGGGTCGCCCTGCGCGCGCAATCCGGGCGCGACCGAGAAATCGACCCGGCGCCCCGGCTCGCACCGGGAAAGCTCCTCCCCCGCGCTCCAGGCCAAGGCGCTGAGGTCCACCGCCTCGCGGCGCAATTCGGTCCGCGTCACCCGCGACAGCGCGAGCAGGTCGTCGATGAGCCGGGCCATGCGCTGCGCCGCGGCGCGCACCCGGCCAAGGTAGTCCCGCCCCTGCGACGGCAGCCGGTCCGAGAACTCCTCGATCAGGGCCTGGCTGAACCCGTCCATGGCGCGCAAGGGAGCGCGCAGGTCGTGGGACACGGAATAGCTGAAAGCCTCCAGCTCCTTATTGGCGGCCTCCAGCTCCAGCTTCCGCCGCGCCAGCAGCTCATTGAGCTGGAGCACCCGCTCCTCGTTGAGCCGGCGCAGGGCGCTTTCCCGGCGCAGGGTCCAAAACACCGCGCCGAGCAGGGCCAGACCGGCCAGCGAGCCGCCGGCCAGGAAGGTGAGCGTGAGGGCGGCCTCGGCCCGGACCGCGGCGGTGCGGACCTCGAGCAGCCTCCGTTCGCCGGCCGCGAAGCCCGCGGCGGCGGCCAGGAGGGCGTCCATGCGCCTTTTGCCCTCTCCCTTGGCGATGAGCCGCTCGGCCGCGGCCCGGCCTTGCCGCCGGCGCAGGGCCAGCGTCTCATCCATGAAGGCGAACTTTTTCGCGACCAGGGTTCCCATGACCGCGAGCTCGCCCCGGCTGCCGGGATCACGCGCAATGGCGGCCGACTCCCGCAGGCATTCCCGGGCCAGGCGGCCGTCGGAGGCATAGGACGAGAGGAACTCGGGCTCGCCCGTTAAGACGAAGCCGCGGGAGCCGGCCTCGGCCGACTCGACCGCGGCCAACAGCCTGGCGTTCCACTCCAGCAGCGCATGGGTGACCGCCACCCAGCGGTTGGCCGCCAGGAGCCCGCGCACGCCGCAGAAGGCGCCGACGCTGGCGAAAGCCAAGAGGAAGAACGCGGCCCAGAAACCCAGCCCCACGGCATGGCGGCGGACCCAGGCCGCCTGCTCGTCCGCGAGGCGGACCGAGAGCGCTCCCGCAGATAGGAGGATGAAAGCCGCCGCGGTATGGAGCGCGACGGGGGTGGCGCCGCCGGCCACGAACAACCGCTCCCAGCCGAAAGCGTAGCCCGCGAAGGGAACCCCGGCGACGGCCGCGGCGGCCAGGGCCAGCCCCTGCGCCGCGCGGCGCGCGCCGCCGCGGTCGGTCAGCAGCATGGCGGCGCCCAGCAGGAGGAATTCTACGGCGGTCGGAACGGCCATGCGGCCGAGATGCGTGGTGAGCGCGGCGCCGGCGGGCTCCCGAAAAAGCAGCTGGTCGATCCCGAGCCGGCAGTCGAAGCCGTATTCGGCCAGCGTCAGAAGTCCCAGCAGCGCGGGCAGAGCGGCGCAGACGCCGCCCAGCACCCGCGACCAGGCCGGACGGGGCGGCCGGCCGGCGAGCAGTCCGAGCGCCGCCCCGGAAAAGACCAATCCCAGGGCCGTGTTCGCCTTCATCGTCACCAGCCCCGGCAGTATGCTTTTGAGGGCGGGACTGCCGCAGATCCAGCCGATCAGCGCCAGGCTCCCCAATAGAGCCGCGCCCGCGGCGGCGACCCGGGAGAAGCGCCGGAAATCGTCGCCCCCCGGCGGCGCCGCGTCCGGGTCAAGCGCCGTCTGGAGGACGCCGCCTTCCATGCGCTCGGTCAGCGCGCCGGGAGCTCGGCGACGAGCGTCCCATCCAGCTCCAGGAGCTCCACCGCCAGCGCCCGCAGCGCCGCGGTGGACAAGGGCTTCGGGAAGAAGCCGTCGGCGTGCTCCCGGAGGAACGCCTCGGTCTGCGCCGGCAGGGGCTCCCCGGTGACGGCCACGATCTTGATCGGCTTGGTCTGCTCGCTCGACTTGAGCACCCGGCAGACCTCCAGCCCGTTGACCTGGGGGATGCGGATGTCGAGGATCATCAGGTCGGGGGCCTCCTTCCCGATCGCCATGAGCGCCTCCAGACCTCCCACGCAGGCCCGCACCGAGACCCCGGGCAGGGAGGTCAACGTCCGCAGCAGCATGCGCTGCACGGGGGGATCGTCTTCCACGACCAGGATCCTCTTGGCGCGCTGCATCAGGTCCGCCGGGATGGGCATTTCGAACTGCTCCATGAAGGCGCGCAGGTCCGACAGGTGGATGCGCCGATGCCCTCCGGGGGTGCAGCGGGCCTTGAGCTTTCCTTTGTTGACCCAGTTGATGACCGTGGTATGGAAGGCGCCGCAGAGCTTGGCCGCCTCGAAAGTGGTGAAGACCCGTTCTGTAACATTCATAATTATTGTAACTTTAGTAATCTTGCGCCATATTGTCAATACAGCTTCAGGCATCACCTCCGGACTCGTTGGGGACAATAGGGCAGTCCGGCCGGATCGCGGGTTCGCGGGTCAGCAACGGGCACCGGACTGTGCCCGGGCACAGTCCAGCAAAGCACCGGCGACGACGAAGGCTGCGGCGCTACGCCTGCCGCCGGAGCGAGGTGCGCATCTGCACAGCGAAGAAGTCCCAGTGCCCCGGCCATGGCTCGGTGCTCATGGCCTCGAGGACGCCCTGCTTCAGCCATCCGGCCGATTCCGGATGCGCCGCCGCGAAGCGCCGGGCCAGGGGCTCCAGGGGGAAGGCCGGCCAGGCTTCGCCGGTCTCGAAGAAGAGGCGCAGGCTCATGCCCCGGCTACAATAGGTAGACTCAGCGATGGCGGTCGGAGGCCCGCCGCGCAGTTCGGAGGGAAGCCCCCAGCCGGAGAGGACATGCTGGGCGAGGAGCGCGCATGGTGTGAGCTATGTAAGTGGCGCGCTATTTCCCATCCGGGAACCGCACCTCGTCGACCATTTTCGGAGCCAGCGTCTTGGCGGCCCTGCGCGCCAGAAGGTGGGCGCGCTGATTCTTCCGGCGAGGCACATAGCTGAAGCGGACCTCGTCGAAGACCGCGGCCAGCCGCAACACGGCACCCCCCAAATCGCCGCGATCCTTGCCCCGGCCGGCGCGGTGATCCTTTCTGATGCGGCGGCGCATGCCGTTGCAGTCCGACCGCACCACCACCCTTCGCCAGCCGTTTGCGGCCGCGATCTGCAGGGACCGAAAGACCGCGAACTCCTCGGCGAAGCCGGAGGGCACGCCGGCGTAGGCCTCGGAGCACTCCGCAATGACCGGCCCTTTGCGGCCGGGACGGTCCGCGGCCTGCACGACCATGCCGATTCCGGCTACGCTCCTTTCCTGATCGAAGGAAGCATCCACCGTGAACGTATGCTTGAGCGCCAGCGCTCGGGCGACTTCCGGCGAGACCGCCTCGGGCTGTCTCATGATTTCTCAAGAACGGTCGCGTCGTAATCCCAGGCGCTCACCCATTCGCGCATTTCCTCTCCTTCCGCTCGAAAATAGCCTTCGAGCCTGCGGCGGAAGAAGTCGTGATCTTCGCAGACCTTCACGACACCGGAAGCCTGGTCGAGGTCCAGCAGGCCCTGGTGGTAGAGATAGACGTAAAAAGAAGCGATTCCCGTGAGCGCTTGATATACGCTTTCGAGATTGCAGTCCATGAACTTCCGCGGATAGAAGTTGCCCAGGCACTGACGGACGGCGTGGGCTTTCTTGCCGATATCGGTCGCGAGCTTCCCATCATAGACTACCAGGCAGCTCAGGATGAAGTCTTCAAGAAGCGGACGCCAAGCGGACACGTCCTCGGCGGGGCGCCCCGGCGCGCCGGCCGGATGCCGCTGCCCGCCTTCCAGAAGCGGCAGGGATGTCTTGTCGATCGACTCCTGCGGCCTGGCGCCGTCTTGCCAGGAGGGCTCTTCCTTGATTCGG
>Ga0209211_10001439_pt1 | contig 45006 bp, 42 predicted proteins | sample RifGroA2_FD_183992 | JGI IMG/M metagenome (GOLD analysis project Ga0209211, IMG submission 183992) | Groundwater microbial communities from Rifle, Colorado, USA - Groundwater A2 (SPAdes) (version 2) | ecosystem: Environmental > Aquatic > Deep subsurface > Groundwater | place: Rifle, Colorado...
CAAGATCCAGACCATCAAGAAAATGGCCTACGGCTTCCGCAACCGGGAGCACTTCAAGACGGCCATCTACTTTCACTGTGGAGGCCTCGATCTCTACCCGGCGACCCACGGAATACCCGGATGAACCATATAATGTTGCCCGCGGCAGCCCCCGCGGGCGCCGCGGATCCGAAGCGCGCGCGTCGAGGAGCCCGGATGAGCGACGGCAACGGCATCGGCCTCAGGCGGCTTCAGCACCTGGTCTTGTGGGTCGCGGACGTCGAGCGCAGCGTGCGCTTCTACTGCGAGGTGCTCGGCTTCGAGGTGCAGCGGCGGCGTCCCGGCGCGGTCTTCCTGAGGATCCCCGGCACCGACGACGACCACCACCTGGGCCTCTTCGAGCAGGCGGGCGTGGCGGAGCCCGACGAGCGCGTGGCGCGCCTGTACCACGCGGCGTGGGAGGTGGGCGACCTCCGCGACCTCGCGCGGGCGCGCGAGCGGCTCGCCGCGGCGGGCGCGCTGGTCGGCTCGTCGGATCACGGTGCGAGCCTGTCGCTCTACGCCAAGGACCCGGACGGGCTGGAGCTCGAGGTCTTCTGGACGGTGCCCGACGGCACCCCGATCGGCACGCGCCCGCTCGACCTCGAGGGCGAGCTGGCGCGGCGCGGCCTCACACCCTATTGAGGAGGAGCTTCCGGCGATGAAGGCGATCCGTGTCTCGGAGTACGGCGGTCCCGCGGTCCTCAAGCTCGAGGAAGTGCCGGCGCCCCAGCCCGGCGCCGGCCAGGTGCTCGTGCGCACCCACGCGGTCGGCGTGAACCCGGTGGACACCTACCTGCGCGCCAACGTGGACAACCGGGGCCCGAAACTCCCGTACACACCCGGCTCGGACGCCGCCGGCGTCGTGGAGGCCGTCGGCGCCGGCGTCACCGGCGTCGGCAAGGGCGACCGCGTCTACGTGGGCGGCACGCTCTCGGGCGCCTACGCCGAGCTGGCGCTCTGCGACCCGGCGCAGCTCCATCCGCTCCCCGCCAGCGTGAGCTTCGCGCAGGGCGCGGCGCTGAACATCCCCTACGGCACCGCCTACCACGCGCTCGTCGACCGCGCGCGCGGCGAGGCGGGCGAGAGCGTGCTCGTGCACGGCGCGAGCGGTGGCGTGGGACTCGGCGCCGTGCAGATCGCGCGGGCGCGCGGCCTCACCGTGTTCGGCACCGCGGGGACGGAGCGGGGGCGCCGGCTCGTCGCCGAGCAGGGCGCTCACCACGTCCTCGACCACGGGGCGCCGGGCTACCTGGACGAGCTGCTCCGGCTCACCGGCGGGCGGGGCGTGGACGTCGTCCTCGAGATGCTGGCGAACGTGAACCTCCAGAAGGACCTCGGCGTCGTCGCGACCGGGGGGCGCATCGTCGTGATCGGCAACCGGGGCACGATCGAGATCAACCCGCGGGGCGCCATGAACAAGAACTGCGCGATCCTCGGGATGGCGCTCTACCACGCGACGCCGCGCCAGCTCGCCGGCATCCACGTCGCGCTCGTCGAGGGCCTGCGCAACGGCACGCTCCGTCCGGTCATCGCCGAGGAGCTGCCGCTCGCCCAGGCGCGGCGCGCGCACGAGGCCGTGATGGAGCCGGGCCACCACGGCAAGATCGTGCTGGTTCCGTAGGCGCCGGCCGTGAGCGACCCCCGGCGCATCGGCGGCGTGCTCGCGCCCGTCGTGACCCCCTTCACGGCCGATCTCTCGCCCGACGCCGAGCGCTTCGTGCGCCAGTGCCGGTGGCTCCTCTCGCAGAACGTCGGCCTCGCGGTGTTCGGGACCAACTCGGAGGCGAACTCGCTCTCGGTGGAGGAGCGGCTCGAGCTGCTGGACCGCCTGGTCGGCGCGGGCGTGGACCCGGCGCGCCTGATGCCGGGCACCGGCTGCTGCGCGCTGCCCGACTCGGTGCGGCTCACCCGGCACGCGGTCAAGCTCGGCTGCGCAGGGGTGCTGATGCTGCCGCCCTTCTATTACAAGGGCGTCTCCGACGAGGGCCTCTTCCGGAGCTTCGCGGAGGTGATCGAGCGGGTCGGCGAGGCGCGCCTGCGCGTGTACCTCTACCACATCCCGCCGGTCGCCCAGGTACCGATCACGCTCGGCCTCGTCGAGCGCCTGCTCCGGGCCTACCCGACGCAGACGGCGGGCATGAAGGACAGCTCGGGCGACTGGGAGAACACCCGCGCCTTCCTCGACGCCTTCGCCCCATCCGGCTTCGACGTCTTCGCGGGCTCGGAGCCCTTCCTGCTGCGCACGATGCGCCACGGCGGACGCGGCTGCATCAGCGCCACGGCCAACGTCCACCCGGGTCCGATCGCGCGGCTCCACGAGACCTGGCAGGGCGCTGACGCCGACGCGCAGCAGGCGCGCCTCGACGAGATCCGAGCCGTCTTCGCGAGGTTCCCGATGATCCCCGCGCTCAAGGCCGCGATCGCCCACTGGACGGGCGACCCGGCGTGGGCGACCGTGCGCCCGCCGCTGGTCGCACTCGCGCCCGAGCAGGCGCGGGCGCTGGTGGAGGAGCTCGGGCGGCGGGAGTTCACGATGCCGGGGCTCGCGGGAGCGCGGCCGGCTCCGCTCCAGACGCGCTCAGCCTGACAGCGCCGGCGCGCGCGGCGCGCCAAGCCGGCTCTCCTCGGTGACGAGCCAGACCGGGCCCGGGCTCAATGCGACGTTCGACTCTATTCATCCTCCGTCTGCCCTGGCTCCGATTTGGCCAGATTGTTACCGCCGGTCAGGAGCTGACCAGGTGGGGCGCAACAGCCATAAGCCGCCATCCGAAAGGCGTTTTTCCAGGCCCAGGGTCACGAACTGGTCTTGTCCGGTCCGCTCACCCGCACGCTGATCAACAGGAGAAATCTCTTTCTCCTCAAATAGTTGGATGACACGACCGGCGTGGTACGGCAGTTGCTGTCCCTGTCCGTGGCGTGTCGTGCGCCTGGCGCTCGGCGCCGGGTCCTGACGAAGGGCCAGACAGACTGCAAGGGTGGAGGGGGTATGGTGGCGACTCGACCGTTCCGGGGCCGACGGACACGGATACTGATCAGCACGCTTCAGTATCGACTGCTCCTCGTCAACCTCGGCTACTTCTGCGTCATCGTGCTGGTCCTCGCGGGGGTCCTGCTGCTGCCCCCCGTGCTGCGGCTCAGGAGCGCGAGCCTCGACGCCTCGGCGCAGAACCTCCTCGCCGCGAACGAGCTGCTGTTTCTCCACGGACGGCTCTGGCTGGCGCTGCTCCTCGTCCTCGGCCTGCTCGCCCTCCACTCGGTAATCGTCTCGCATCGCATCGCGGGTCCGCTCTACCGGTTCCGGCGCGTCTTCGAGGCGGTGACCGCGGGCGATCTGTCGGTGCGCGCACGGCTGCGCAAGCACGACTACCTGGGGCGAGAGGCCGACGCGCTCAACGAGATGCTGGAGGCGCTGGCGGCGAGGGTCGCGGGCCTCGAGGAGGAGGCTCGGGCGGTGCGGGAGGCGCTCGCCGACCTGGAGCGGGCCCGCAACGGCGGGTCGGCCGACGGGCTCGACGGGCGTATCCGGGATCTCGGCAGGCTGGTGAACCGCCTGCAGACGCGTCCCGATCCGCGCCGAGCGCCATGAGATGTGGCCGCCGCCACCAGGCCGAGGGGACGTGCGGGAGGCATCAGGGCTGTTGCTGGTGGCGCGCAGCGCGCTGCGGCGGCCTGACCCTCGTCGAGCTGGCCATCGTGCTGGCGATTGTCGCCACGCTCGCGGCGATCGCGCTGCCCATCTACGCCGACGTCACGGAGCGGGCCCGGGTCATCCGGGCGATCGCGGACATCCAAGCGCTGGAGAGCGAGATCGCGCTGTTCGAGGCGCAGCAGGGACGGTTGCCGGCGGACCTCGCCGAGATCGGGCGCAGCGCGCTCGAGGACTCGTGGGGCAACCCGTATCAGTACCTGAACTTCGCCGCGGCGGGGGTGAACGGCAAGGGCAAGGTCCGGAAGGATCGCAACCTCGTCCCGCTGAACTCCACCTACGACCTCTACAGCAACGGCAAGGACGGCAAGAGCCAGCCCCCGCTGACCGCCAAGGCGAGCCAGGATGACGTCGTCCGCGCCAACGACGGCAGCTACGTCGGGCTCGCCTCGGCCTACTGAGGTCAGGGGGGGCTCCGGGCGCCCCCCGAGCCCCCCGGCGCTCGGGGCGCCTCGGCTCAGCCGTGGCGCCCCTCGACAACGCGATTGGTTCACGGGCTCTCGGCCTGCCGGCGCCACATGAGGCTCGACCTGCGCGCATTCACCAGCAAGGTCGCCCGCCGGGCCTTCCTGCTGTTCGTCACCTGCGCCCTGATCCCCGTGTCGGCCCTGGCGATCTTCGCGTTCCAGCAGGTGACGACGCAGCTCCAGGACCAGAGCCAGGCGCGGCTCCAGCAGGCGAGCAAGGCCGTGGCGATGAGCCTGTACAAGCGGCTCTCGGCGCTCGAGGCCGCGCTCAGGGCGCGGGCGGCCGCGCGGGGCGCCGCTGGCGACGAGGTCCTCGACGAGGAGCTCCCGCGTCCGTTCACCGGGCTCGTGCTGGTCACGCCGGACGGCCGGAGCGTGCCGCTCCTCGGCCGGGTGCCCGACCCGCCGGCGCTCACCGCGGAGGCGCGGGAACACCTCGCCGCCGGCAAGACCGTGCTCTCCACGCAGCACGCGGCGACCGGCCCGGCGCGCTTCCTCCTGAGCCGCGCGCTCGACCGGGAGCGTCCGGACCAGGGGATCCTGCGCGGGGAGGTCAACGCGGCGTACCTCTGGGCGTTCGACGACGAGCCCACGCTGCCGCCGGCGACGACGCTGATCGTCCTGGACCCGTCGGGCCGGCCGCTCTTCTCCTCGCTCCGCGCCTCGACGCCCGCGCTCGCGCCGGTCTCGGAGGGGGCGCGCCGGGGCACCGCCGGCCGGTTCGGGTGGAGCGACGGGGCGAACGACTACCTGGCGGGCTACTGGACGCTGTTCCTCCAGCCCAGGTTCCTGACGTCGAAGTGGACGGTCGTGCTGAGCCAGTCGAAGGCCGACGTCTTCGCGCCGATCGCCGACTTCAAGCGCACCTTCATCCTCGTGATCCTCATGTCGGTGTGGCTGGTCCTGCTCCTGAGCGTGCGGCAGATCCGCAAGAGCCTGACCCCGCTCGAGAAGCTCCAGGAGGGCACGCGCCGGATCGCGATGGGGGACTTCGACAGCCGGGTGGAGGTCGCGAGCCGGGACGAGTTCGAGGAGCTGGCGGCGTCGTTCAACCGGATGGCGAGCCAGCTCGGCCGGCAGTTCAACGCCCTCGCGATGCGGGGCGAGATCAGCGTCGCGCTGAACCGGAACCGGACGCTCGACGAGATCCTCCAGGAGTGCGCCGAGGTCCTGGTGCGGCACCTGCGGCTGGGGATGGCGTGCGTCTTCACCCTGGGCGGCGACGACACCGTCCTCGAGCTGCGGGCGAGCGCGGGCCCGTCACGGCTCCCGGACGACGCCCCGCGGAAGATCGCCGTGGGCGAGTCCGAGATCGGCCTGATCGCCGAGGAGCGCCGGCCGCACGCGACGAACGCGCTCGGCGACGATCCCCGCCTGCGCGACCCGGAGTGGGCGCGGCAGGAAGGGCTGGTGGCCTTCGTCGGCCATCCGCTCGTGGTCGAGGATCGGCTCGTGGGCGTCCTCGCCGCCTACGCGACGCAGCCGCTCGACGTCGTGGACCTCAGCGGCGTCGCGTCGGCGGCCGGCGAGATCGCGCAGTGCATCGAGCGCAAGCGCGTGGGGGAGGCGCTGCACGGCAGCGAGGCGCAGGTGCGGCAGCTCCAGAAGATCGAGGCCGTCGGACGCCTGGCGGGCGGCATCGCGCACGATTTCAACAACCTGCTGACCGTCATCACGGGCTACAGCCATCTGGCGCTCCAGGGCATGGCCGCCGACGATCCGCGGCGCGAGGGGATCGAGATCATCGCGACGACCGCCGAGCACGCCGGCCTGCTGACGCGGCAGCTCCTGGCCTTCAGCCGCAAGCAGGTGCTCGCGCCCGCGGTGCTCGACCTGAACGACCTCGTGCCCGCCATGACCGACATGCTGCAGCGGCTGATCGGCGAGGACGTCGAGCTCGTCTTCAGCCCGTGGCCGGACCTCGACCGGGTGAAGGTGGACCTGGGCCAGCTCGAGCAGGTCATCGTCAACCTCGTCGTGAACGCCCGCGACGCGATGCCGGACGGCGGCCGGATCACCATCGAGACGGCGAACGTCGAGCTGGGAGAGTACTTCGCGCGCCAGCACAGCGGCGTGAGCCCCGGCCCGCACGTGATGCTGGCCGTCAGCGACACGGGCACGGGCATGGACGCCGAGACGCAGTCGCACATGTTCGAGCCCTTCTTCACGACGAAGGAGCCGGGCAAGGGCACCGGGCTCGGCCTGGCGACGGTCTACGGCATCGTCAGGCAGAGCGGCGGGAGCATCTGGGTCTACAGCGAGCCGGGGGCCGGGAGCACGTTCAAGATCTACTTCCCGCGCGTCGAGGGCGAGCCGGAGAAGGTGAAGGTCCCGACCGAGCCGCCGGCGCGCGGGAGCGAGACCGTGCTGGTCGTCGAGGACGAGAACGAGGTGCGCACGCTCGTGCAGGGGATCCTCGCGGACTACGGCTACACCGTGCTCGGCGCCGGCCGGAGCGCCGAGGCGCTCCGGCTCGTCGAGGGCCACGCGGGGCCGATCCACCTGCTGGTGACGGACATGGTGATGCCCGAGATGAGCGGGTCGAGCCTGGCCGAGCGGCTCCTCCCGCTCCGCCCGGAGATGGCCGTGCTCTACATGTCGGGCTACACGGACCACGCGGTCGTCAGCCACGGGCGCCTGGACCGCGGCACGCCCTACATCCAGAAGCCGTTCACGCCCGACGCCCTGGCCCGCAAGGTCCGCGCCGTGCTGGATGCCGCGGCCGCGCCGGAGCTGGTCGGGTAGCCCCGGCGCCCGGCCCGGCCGGACGCCGCCGCCTCACACGCCCGCGCGGGAGAGCGTGAGCCCGATGTTCTCGGGCGCCGGCTTCCGCGCGCCGCGCTCCACGTCGCTCACGACCTCGACCACGGCCGCCGAGACCGGCGTCGGCACGCCGCCCTCGCGCCCGCGCGCGACCACGTAGCCGTTCATGTGGTCGATCTCGGTCGGGCGCCCCTTGGCCACGTCCTGGGCCATGGACGCGCGCCAGTTGGGCCCGCCCGCGGCGGTCGGCGTGAGCAGCCGGTCGAGCGCCTCCCACGTCTCGCGCCGGCCGGCGTCGGCCCACTGCTCGGCGGCCGCGCCGCTGAACGGCGGCACGCGGTAGCCGCACGCGAGGCCCACGCGGGCCGACTCCGCGGCGAGGTGGATCGTGATCGCGCGCCCCACCTCGCTCGAAGCGATCTCGAGCGAGCCGAGGCCGGAGATCGCCTGGACCGGGTTGCCCATGGCGTTCGCGCAGAGCTTCGACCACCGCTCGCCCCAGAGGTTGTCCGTCACCTGGGCGCCGTCCACCACCGAGAGCAGCTCGGCCAGCTCCCGCGCGCGCGGCGTACGCCGACCGTCGTGCTCCCCCACGCGGAAGACGTCGTGGCCCGTGCCCCGGCTGCGCCCCAGGCCGCGCTCCACCTGGCCGGGCGTCCAGAGCGCCACGCCGATCTTCGACATGACGAGCCCCACGGCGCGCGAGGCGCCGGCGACGGCCGCGACCGTCGGGTCGGGCCAGCAGTTCTGCGCGGCGACGACGTAGCCGTCGGGACCCAGGTGGCGGAGCGCGAGCTGCGTCGCCCACGCGGTGTCGTAGGCCTTCAGCGCGACGAAGGCGATCGCGAAGTCGCGCGGCAGGCGCGCGGCCTCGCCGAGGTGGACGGCCGCCGGGCGCGCCTCGAACGGCTCGTGCGGGCCGCTGACGGCCAGGCCGCGCTGCCGGATCACCTCGACCTGCTCGGCCCACGGATCGACGAGCGTCACGTCGTGGCCGGCGCGCGCGAGGAACGCGCCGAGGTAGCTGCCGATCGCCCCGGCGCCGACGAAGAGGAGCTTGCGGGTGGTCATGGCCACGACTCTATATCACACCGCGCCAGCGAGGATCACACGGCGCCCGGGAGGCGGGGCCGGGGAGGGGTCGCTCGACCACGCGGCACGCGATCGCATCCCCGTTGGGCGGCTGGGCTCCATCCGGACGCGCGAGGCCCGCATTGGCGTGGAGGGAACGGGTTCTCGTCGACCCCTCCCCGGCCCCGCCTCCCGGGCGAGCCGCGGATCCCGCCGCCGCCCGAGCGTCTCCCGATTTCGTCGTCGTGAATGATCGGGGCTAGAGGCGGTCGCGGAATGGGTCGGGCGCCGGCGCGCGGCTGCCGGGAGGCTCGCCGGGCCCGCCGACCGGCCCGGGCTCCGGCGCGGCCGCGGCGACCCACCCGGCGCGCGTGAGGCCCACGGCCGCGAGCGCCCGCCCGAGCGCGCGGCGCGGGCGCGCGGGGACCGCCCGGCCGGCGGGGCGGCGGGCGCCGAGCCAGGCGCCGAGGTCGTCGAGCAGCGAGTAGGCGACCGGCGTCGCCACCAGCGTCAGCAGCAGCGACAGCGTCTGGCCCCCGATGATGACCACCGCGATCACCCGGCGCTCCTCGGCGCCGGGGCCCGTGCCGACCGCGAGCGGGATCATGCCCGCGACGAACGTGAGCGTGGTCATCAAGATCGGCCGCAGGCGGTCGCGGTTGCCCTGGAGGATGGCGGCGAGCCGGTCCATCCCCTCGGCGCGGAGCGTGTTCATGTGGTCGATCTGGAGGATCGCGTTCTTCTTGACCACGCCGAAGAGCACGAGGATCCCGAGCGCGGAGTAGAGGTTCAGCGTGTTGCCGGTGAGCCAGAGCGAGACGAGGGCGAACGGCACCGACAGGGGCAGCGACAACAAGATCGTGAACGGGTGCACGAGGCTCTCGAACTGGGCGGCCAGGATCATGTACATGAACACGACGGACAGGGCGAAGGCCATGACCAGCTCGCCGAAGGTCCGCTCGAGCTCCCGCGCGCGCCCGGCGATGCTCGTGTCGTAGCCCCGCGGGAGGTCCATCCGCACGACCTCGTCGCGCAGCGCCTGCACCCGGTCGGCCAGCGCGAACCCCGGCGCCACGTTGGCGCGCAGGCGCGCCTCGCGGTTGCGGTCCAGGCGGTCGATGCGCGACGCCGTCCACGCGGGCACGAGCGTCACCAGGTTGTCCAGCCGGACGATGTCGCCGCCCGCGCGGGGCACCCACAGGCGGCCGATCAGGCCGGGGTCGTCCCGGTCCTCCGCGCGCAGCCGGAGCTGCACGTCGTACTCGTAGTTCGCGCGCGCGTCGTAGAAGCGGGTGACCTCGTCGTCGCCGCCCACCATGAGCCGGAGCGCCGTGGCGATGTGGGCGGTGTCCACCCCGAGGTCGGCCGCGCGGTCGCGGTCGATGCGCACGCGCAGCTCGGGCTTGTCGAGCTTGAGCGTGGTGTCGGCGTCCATGAGGCCGAGGTCGTCGGCGCGCACCCGCAGGCGCTCGGTGTAGGCGGCCAGGGCCTCGAGGTCCGGACCGCGGAGCACGAAGTCGATGTCGATGAACCCCCCCACGAAGCGGAAGCCCGTCGGGTTCCGCACCTGGGCGCGGATGTCCCCGCTCGCCGCGCTCCGCAGGCGGCGCCGTACCTCCTGCATCACCGCCTGCTGGGAGCGGTTGCCGCGGAAGGCCGCGCCGGGATCGGCGCGCAGGAGCCCGCGGGCCAGGCGGTCGAGCGAGAAGACGCGCTCGGCGTGGGGTGCCAGGCCCACGTAGAGCCGCGCCTCGTTCACCGCGCCGAGGAACGAGCCGCCGGTCGTAGCGAGCACCAGCCGCACGCCGGGCACGCGTCGGATCTCGGCGTCCACGCGGCGCACGAGGTCGTCCATGGCGGGCAGGCTGGTGCCCTGGGGCGCCGCGAGCCGCACCTCGAACTCGCCCTCGTCCACGCCGCTCGGCAGGTAGTCCTTGCCAAGGAGGCCGTAGAGCGGGACCGCGGAGCCCGCGACGGCCAGGGCGAGGAGGCTCACGGCGAGCCGGTGGCGCATGCAGCGGGCCAGCGTGGCGGCGTAGCCCTGGTCGAGCCAGCGGTAGAAGCCGCGCCGCGAGCGCGCCAGGCCCGCGCCGTCCGCCGGCGCGCGCTCCGGGTGCAGGAGCCGGGCGCTCATCATGGGCGTGAGCGTGAAGGACACGAGCAGGCTCACCAGCACGGCCACGCCCGCGGTGAGGCCGAACTGGTAGAGGAAGCGTCCCGAGACGCTCGACATGAACGACACGGGCACGAAGATCACCACGAGCGAGAACGTCGTGGCCATGACGGCCAGGCCGATGTCCGCGGTGGCCGCGCGGGCGGCCTCGAACGGCCGCATCCGCTTCTCCTCCATGAAGCGGAAGATGTTCTCGAGGATGACGATGGCGTCGTCGATGACCACGCCCACCATGAGCACCAGCGCGAGCATCGTGACGCTGTTGAGCGTGAACCCGAGCGCGCGCATCATCGCGAAGGTGGTGACGAGCGAGGCCGGGATGGCCACGGCCGCGATCACCGTGGAGGCCCAGTTCCGCATGAACGCGAGGACGACCAGGGACGCCAGGATCGAGCCCAGGACCAGGTGCACGTTGATCTCGTGCAGGGCCGCGTAGATGTAGCGGGACTGGTCCTGGAGGACCTCGACCCGCACGCCGCGGGGAAGCTGGGCCGCCGCCTGGGCGAGGCTCGCGCGCGCCGCCTCGATCGTCTTCACCGTGTTGGCGCCGGACTGGCGGCGCACCTCGAGGAACACCGCGGGCGAGCCGTTCAGGCGGGCGATGGAGCGCTGCTCCTTGACGCCGTCCTTCGCCCGCCCGAGGTCGCGGATCCTCACGGGGACGCCGCCGACCGTGGCCACGACCAGCTCGTCGAAGGCCTGCGCGTCGGGCAGGCGCCCCAGGGTCCGGAGCGAGTGCTCGCGCGTCGGGCCGGTCACGTTGCCGCCGGGCAGGTCGGTGTTCTGGCGCACGAGCGCCTCGCGCACGGCGGTGATCGGCAGCCGGAAGGCGGCCAGCCGGTCGGCGTCGATCCAGACGTTGATGGCACGCTCCCGTCCGCCGACGATCTGCACCTGGCCGACGCCGCTCGCGCGCTCGAGCCGGAGCTTGACGACCTTGTCGGCCAGCTCCGTCAGCTCGCGGATGGGCCGGTCGCCGGACAGCGCCACCGTCAGCACCGGGGCCGACTCGTTGTCGAACTTCGACACGATGGGCGGCTCGGCGTCCCGCGGCAGGTCGCGCAGCACCGTCGCCACGCGGTCGCGGACGTCCTGGGCGGCGGTCTCGATGTCCTGGTCGAGGCCGAACGTGATGATGACGATGGAGCTGCCGGCGGAGGCGATCGAGCGCAGCTCGTCGATGCCCGCGACCGTGTTGACGGCCTCCTCGATCCGCTGGGAGACCTGGACCTCGACCTCCTCGGCGGCGGCGCCGGGAAGCTGGGTGCGGATGATCACGGTCGGCAGGTCGACCACCGGGAAGCGGTCGACGCCCAGGCGGAACCAGGACACGGCGCCCACCACGACGAGGGACAGGACCAGCATGGCCGCGAACACCGGCCGGCGGATGCAGACCTCGGCGAGCCGCTGCACGACGCGCTACCGGCGCCCGGCCGGGGCCGCGGTGACGGGCGCCCCGTCCTGGAGCTGGGCGAGGCCCGAGGTGGCGACCTGCTCGCCCGGGCGCGCGCCGGTCACGACCTCGATCATCCCCTCCTGGCGGGCGCCGAGCGTCACCGTGCGCTCGCGCGCGGCGCCGTCCGCGACGACGAAGACGCGGGTGAGCCCGGCGAAGTAGGACACCGCGCCCTCCGGCACGAAGGCCACGTCACGGTCCTCGCGCAGCACGACGGCGCCGCGCGCGAACAGCCCGGGCTTCAGGAGCCCCTCGCGGTTGGGCACCTCCGCCTCGAGCAGCACCGTGCGGCTCGTCACGTCCACGGCGGGGCTCACGCGCGTGACGCGCCCCGCGAAGGCGCGGCCCCCCGCCGACTCCACGCGGAGCCGGACGGTCTGGCCCGGCCGGACCTCGAGGGCGGCGCGCTCTGCCACAGTCCCCACAAATTTGAGCGGGTCGCTCCGGACGATCGTGAACACGGGAGTGTTCTCCGGGGCGTACTGGCCCGGGTTCAGGTGACGCCGCGCGACGGCGCCCTCGATCGGGGCGCGCAGGGTGGCGTCGGTCAGCTTCTTGCGGGCCAGGCCGAGGTCGGCCTCGCGGCGCTTGAGGTCGGCCTCGGCCACGCGCACCCCCGACCGGTCGCTCTCGAGCTGGGCCTCGGCGACGCGCACGCGGTCGGGGTACTGGCGCAGCTCCACCTGGGAGGTCTCGTGCTGCGCGAGCGCCGACTCGTACTGGGTGCGGGCCACGTCCAGCTCGCGCTGGGCGACGAGCGCGCCCTTGACCAGCGTGCGCATGCGCTCGAGGTTGACCCGCGTCTCCTCGAGCGCGGCCCGGCTTCGGTTCAGCCCGGCCTCGAGCGAGCGACGGCTCTCGCGGACCTGCTGGAGCTGGGCGTGGGCGGCCTCGGCCTGGGCGCGCGCCCGGGCGAGCCCGTCGCGCGCCGCGCCGAGCCCCGCGTCGGCCTGCGCCAGGCCGAGGGTGAGCTCGCGCGGATCCAGCTCGGCCACCACCTGGCCGGCCCGCACCCGGTCGCCGAGGTCGACGAGGAGCCGGGCGACGGTGCCCGGGATGGACGTGTTGAGGATCACTTCCTCCCACGCGAGGAGGCTGCCCGTCACGTCCACCGTGCGCTCCACCGCGCGGGCCTCGACGCGGGCGACGTTGACGGCGACGGCGCGGGTCGCCGCGGCCCTGGTCCTGGCCGCCTCCACCGCGCTCGAGGAATCGCCCCAGCAGCCGGCCAGGGCCAGCGCGACGCCCGCGAGCGCCACCGCGCGCGCGGCGGGCCCAGGGGCCCGGCGCGGGCGGGGGCCGCCCGTCTCGCCGAGTCTCGCTCTCACGGGTCCAGTGTATTCCTGGCGGGCGCTCAGGGGCACACGATCAGCCGGCCGCACCTCTCAATTCCCGGACGTGCTCGGCCCAGTGGCGGGCCAGCAGCTCGAGCCGCTGCCGTCCCGTCAGCACCTCGCCCGACGCCCGCCGGAGGCACGGCCGGTCGAGATCGGGCGCGCGGCGCACGGCGTGCGCCAGCCGGGCGTGCGCCTGGCGCACCGCCTGGAGCAGCTCGTCGAAGGTCTCGTGCTCGTGCAGACGGCGGCAGACCTCGTTCACGGTGTCGGAGTCGCCCGCCACCGGCCACACCGGCCCGCCGAGGACCGCGGACTCGATGCCCCACGCGGTGGCGTCGTGGAAGTAGAGGAAGTGCATCAACACGTCGCGGGCCTGCCAGCGATCGACCCGCGCGCCGGTCGCGCGGCCCGGGCCCTCGAACCAGGCGAGGGCGTCCTGCACCACGCGGTCGAGATCGGCGAGCAGCGCGTCCTTCGAGGGCGGCGCGCTCATGGGCGGCTGCGGGACGGTCCCGTCATGCGCGCAGCCGCGGCAGGATCTCGCGGGTCGTGCGCTCGAGCTGCTCGGCCTGGTCGCCGCCGCCGAACCGGAGCACGACGTGGCGGGCGCCGGCGCGCGCGAACCCCTGCAGGCGCTCGAGGCAGCTCGCCGCGTCGCCCGCGTGGAAGCCCTGGACGCGCGCGATCGCCTCGTAGGGGGCCGCGTAGTAGCCCTCGACGAAGCGGCGCAGCTCGGCCTCGGCGGTCCGCGCGTCGCGGCCGACGTTGAGCGTCGTGTAGAGGGCGGGCGTCGGCCGCGCGGTGGTACCGCGCTCGGCCCGGGCCGTCGCCAGCACGCGCGCCCAGCCCTCGGCCCACGCCTCGGGCGTGACGCTGTTGGGCATCCAGCCCTCGGCCAGGCGGCCGGCGCGCTCGGTGGCCGCCGCGACCTCGCCGCCCATCCAGATCGGCGGCCCGCCGGCCCGGTGCGGCGTCGGCAGCAGGCGCGCCTCGTCGAGGCTCCAGTACCGGCCCTGGAAGGTGAGGCCGCGCTCGCCGGCGTCGGTCCAGAGCTGCCGGCAGATCGCGAGGGACTCGACGAGGCGGCCGACACGCTGGGCGAACGGCACGCCGGCGTTCTCGAACTCCCGGCGCACGGCGCGCGAGTCGGGGGCGATGCCGACGCCCAGGACGAGCCGCCCCTCGGCCACGCGGTCCACGGTCGCGACGGCGTGGGCGAGGACGAGCGGGTGGCGAAGCGCGGGGAGCAGGACCGCGGTGCCGAGCAGGCAGCGCCGGGTCCGCGCCGCGACGGCGGCGAGCAGCGTCAGCGGCTCGAAGCGCGGCCGCGCGAGGAGCGAGTCGCCCACCCAGATCGAGTCGTAGCCGGCGGCCTCGACGCGCTCGGCCAGCGCGAGGAGCGGGGCGGCGTCGAGGCGCCCCGACATGACGGCTTCGCGCGTCGGGAGGAGAACGCCGACCCTGATCGACTCGCCGCCCATGGCGCGGTATCGTAGCACGCCATGGACGCGATCGACTTCGTGCGGCTCCGCTACGAGAACCTCCACGGCGGCCTGATCGACGACCTGCTCGGCAAGCTCTCCGAGGCCCAGGTGCGCGGGCGGCCGCACCCCGGCGTCAACACCGTCGCGTGGCTCCTCTGGCACTCGGCGCGGGTCGAGGACGTCGGCGTGAACCGCTTCGTGCTGGACCAGCCCCAGGTCCTGGAGGACGGCTGGCTCGAGCGCCTCGACGTCGGGCGCCGGGACGTCGGCACGGGCATGCGCGACGCCGAGGTGGACGAGCTGAGCGCGCGCATCGCGCTGCCGGCGCTCCGCGGCTACTGGCAGGCGGTGACCGCGCGGACGCTCGCGGCCCTCGAGACGCTCCGCGGGAGCGACCTCGAGGCCCTCGTGCCCGCGGAGCGCGTCCGGCGCGTCGCGACCGCGGAGGGCGCGGTCGCCCCCGGCGCCGAGTGGCTCACGGAGTTCTGGGCGGGCGGCCGGAGCCGGGGCTGGATGCTCGCGCAGACGCCGTTCCTGCACGTCTACGGTCACTCCTTCGAGGCGCGGGTGGCGGCGGGCCTCTGGGGCGCGCGCAGCCCCTAGTCACGGCGAGGGCGTCCGGCGACCGCGGGAGGCATCCGATGAAGGTCGAGACGCAGCTGCCGCTCGGCAAGCTGGATCCCGGACTCCGCAGCGCCCCGAGGCTCGACCTCGCGTCGGTCCAGCGCGGCGCGCACGAGATCGAGGCGCTCGGCTTCGACGGGTTCGTGACGGGCGAGCTCAAGACGGACCCGTTCCTGCCGCTCGGGCTGGCCGCGGCCGCGACGGAACGGATCAGCCTGACCACCGCGGTCGCGATCGCGTTCCCGCGGAGCCCGACGGTCACCGCGATGCTCGCGTGGGACCTCCAGACGCTCTCCCGCGGGCGGTTCATCCTCGGCCTCGGCACCCAGGTGAAGGGACACATCGAGCGGCGCTACGGCGTGCCGTGGGCCCCGCCGGTGCCGCGCCTGCGCGAGTACATCAAGGCGCTCCGGGCGGTGTGGGACTGCTGGCAGCGCGGCACGCCCCTCGACGTGCGCGGCGCGCACTACAACCTCTCCCTGATGGTCCCGCTCTTCGACCCGGGGCCGATCGAGCACCCGCGGATCCCGATCCACGTGGCCGCGATCAACGAGCACATCTGCCGGCTGGCCGGCGAGGCCTGCGACGGGATCCGGCCGCACCCGATCACCACCCCGAAGTTCATCCGGGAGGTCATGCTGCCGAACGTCGCGCGCGGCGCGCGGAGCGCCGGGCGGGGGCTCGCGGGCTTCGAGGTGGCGGTGAGCCCCCTCGTCGCGGTCGGCGACGACGCGCGCGAGCGCGCCGAGCGGCTGCGCGACGTCCGCGCCCGCATCGCCTTCTACGCGTCCACGCGGACGTACCGCGCGGTGTTCGAGGCGCACGGCTGGGGAGAACTGGTCGAGGGACTCCACGCGCTGTCGGTCCAGCAGCGGTGGGAGGAGATGCCGGCGCGCATCCCGGACGAGGTGGTGGACACGATCGCCGTCGTGGGCGCCTGGGACGACGTCGTCCCGAAGATCCTAGCGCGCTACGGCGACGTCGCCACGCGGATCGAGTGGAGCCTGCCCGTCCGCACGCCGGCGGACGCCGAGCGGCAGCGCCACGTCCTCGGCGCGCTCCAGGGGGCCCCGCCCCCCGCGGGGCTCAGCGGCTGACGACGCGGTTCTTCTGCGCGCCGAGGCCGGTGATGCCCATCTCGACGACGTCGCCCGGCTCGAGGTAGCGCGGGGGCTTCATGCCGTGGGCGACGCCCGCCGGCGTGCCGGTCGAGACGACGTCGCCCGCGCGCAGCGACATGAAGCGGCTCACGTAGGCGACGAGCGCGGCCACGCCGAAGATCATGTTGGCGGTGCTGCCGTGCTGGCGCGGCTCGCCGTTGACCGTCGTCCACAACTCGAGCGCCTGGGGCGCGCGTACCTCGTCGGCGGTGACCAGCCACGGGCCGATCGGCGCGAAGGTGTCCGCGCTCTTGCCCTTGGTGGTCGCCCCACCGTGCTCGATCTGGAACGCGCGCTCGGAGACGTCGTCGACGAGGCAGTACGCGGCGACGTGCCGGAGGGCCTCGGCCTCGCTCACGCCGCGCGCGTCGCGCCCGATGACCGCGCCCAGCTCGACCTCGTAGTCGAGCTTCGTGCCGCCGCGCGGCCGGACGATCGGGTCGTGGGGCCCGGTGATCGCGCTCGTGGCCTTGAGGAAGACGACCGGCTCCTTCGGCAGCGGCTGGCCCACCTCGCTCGCGTGGTCCGTGTAGTTGAGGCCGATGCAGACGAGCTTGCCGATGCCGGCCAGCGGACAGCCGAGCCGCGGCCGGCCGCGGACCACGGGCAGCCGCGCCGTCCTGAGCGCGCGCAGGCGCCGCAGGCCCGCCGGCGAGAGCACGGCCGGCGTGAGGTCGCGCACCACGCGCGAGAGATCGCGCAGCGTGCCGTCCGCGTCGATGAGACCGGGCTTCTCGGCGCCGGCGCGCCCGTAGCGGACGAGCTTCATCGCGTCACCTCGTCCGGTAGACCACGAGCCGGTCCGCGCCCGACTCCGGCGCCCAGACCTCGCCCGGGCGGCCGAGGATCTGGCGCACGTGGGCGCCGCGGCGGTCGCTCGGGAACGCCCGGAACGTCTCCGTCTCGGGGTCGAAGCGCACCATCGCGTTGGCTCCCCAGTCGCTCAGCCACACGCGGTCCCGGTCGTCCACGTAGACGGCGTAGGGGCTCGGCCGGTCGCCGGGCAGCTTCCAGGTCCGCCAGCTCCGGCTCTTCGGGTCGTAGCGGCTCACGTTGCCGGAGTTCCACTCGCTGACCCAGACGCGGCCCCGGGAGTCGGACCACACGCGCCGCGCGCCCTGGTCCTTCGTGGGCGGCTCGATGACCGTGGCCGCCCCGGTCTCGACGTCCACGCGCGCGATGTGGCTGCCCGCGAGCGAGGCGTAGTAGACGTCGCCGTCCGGCGTCGTCGCGATGCCGTAGGGGCCGCGGCCGCGCGGCGCGTCCCAGACCTGCATCGCGCCGGTCCGGGGATCGAGCCGCCCGTACACGCCGCGCTGGCCGGTGAACCAGACCCGCCCGCGCCGGTCGAAGGTGAGGGTGTTGAGGTTGGCGTAGCCGCGCGACTCCGGCAGCGGCCAGCTCCGCACGGCGCGGGTCCGCGGGTCCACGCGCACGATCGCGTTGGTGCCGCCCTCCGTGACCCACGGCGCGCCGTCGGGCCCGACGACCACGCCGTGCGGCGAGGCGCCCGCGCCGAGCGCGATCAGCTCCACCGTGCCCGTCGCGGGGTCGAGCCGGCCGAGGTGGCCGGTGCGCTGGGCCGTGTACCAGACGATGCCGTCGGCGCCGACGGCGACGTCGTGCGGGAAGCCGCCGGGGGGCACGGCGTAGGCCCGGATGCTGACGTCGGTCTGCGCGCCGGCGGGCACGCCGACGAGGGCGACAACGAGCGCGAGGACGAGGGCGAGGCCGCCGAGCGTCAGGGGGCGCATGCTGACCTCCATGCCGCGGCTCACGCGATCCGGATGATGCCCGGCTCGAGGGGCGTGAACCGCACGGCGACCTCGGGGTCGTGGCCCGCGACGACGAGCCGCTCGGCGCCGGCGAGTGCCTCGATCGTCTCGAACCCCTCGAGCATCTCCGGCAGGCTCGTGAGGAGCTGCACGGGCTGCCGCGTCTCGACGTTGCGGTAGAAGTGCGAGGCGTCCGAGGCGAGGACGACGGTCCCGCGCGCCGTCCGGACGCTCACGATCTGGAGCCCCGCGGTGTGGCCGCCGACGCGGTGCACGCGGATCCCGGGCAGCACGTCGCGGTCACCGTGGACGATCCGGACGCGCCCCGCGTAGTTCAGCGGCACGAGCCCCGCCAGCGCCGTCGGGTTGGCCGAGGACCGGACCGCCGGCGCGGCGGCCCAGGGCCCCGTCCAGAACGCCACCTCGTCCCGCTGGATCCAGAACTCCGCGGCGGGGAAGAGCCCGTGCCCGGCCCAGTGGTCGTAGTGCAGGTGCGTGACGAGCGCGAGCGGCACGTCGCCCGGCCGGACCCCCGCGCGCTCGACCATCGCCGCGGGGCTCACGTAGCCCCGGATCCCGCGCGCCCGCGCGTCGTCCTCGAGGAAGCCGGTGTCCACGAGGACGGGGTGGGGCCCGCCGAGGATCAGCCAGACGTAGTAGTGGAGCGTGAGCGGCGCGTGCGACGCCTCGCGGTAGAAGAACTGGCAGGCCGTCGTGTCCCGCTCCGCGTACTTGAGCGCGTAGACCTCGTACATGGCGCACCTCGCTGGCGCCCGAGTATACTCCGTCCACGCCATGACGCCGGAGCCCGCGGACCTCCTCGTCCTCGAGGGGCGCATCGAGCGCACCGAGCTGGCGCGGCTCGTCCGCCTCTTCGGCGACATGGTGAAGTACGTGGTGGACGTCGAGCGCGGCGTGATCGCGATCGGCGGCGAGCTGCACGCCGACGCCGAGCACGTGCTCCTCGAGCGCGGCAGCCGCGCGGCCGACCTCTGGGGCGCCAACTACTATCCGGGGCGCGGCCGCGAGGGCTCGATCGAGTACACCTCGCTGATCAACATCCGCCCGGCCCGGGGCAACGTGGGGATGGAGGTCGGGGACCCGGCGATCCGCGAGCGCATCCGGGCCCTGACGGAGGCGCTCGTCGGCGAGGGCGAAGCGCTGTGAGAGCCCGTGGACACGTCGCGTCGTCGAGGGGCGCCACGGCTGTGCCGGGGCGCCCCGAGGGTTGGGGGGCTTGGGGGGCGCCCGGAGCCCCCCATGCGGTGAGATGACTCACCACGCCGGTCTCTCGCGCACGCGCTGGGCGGCCTTCGCGCCCGACCAGCAGGTGCTGATGATCGCCAACGAGATGAACCGCGCCGCCAAGCTCACGGCGCCGGGGGACCGGGAGCGCCTGCGGAGCGCCTACGCGCGCGCCCTGCAGCTCACCGATCTCACCGTCGAGGGCAGCGTGCGCCGCGCGCTCCGGCGGGAGCTGCTCCGCTGGCGCGACCTCGTCGCCGCGCTCTACCTGGCGCCCGCCGCCGAGCCCGCGGCCCACGCCGCCGCCTTCCGCGCCCTGCTCCGCCTCACGCCCGAGGCGTCGAAGCAGCTCGCGGCGGGGGGCTGAGCGTCCCGCGGGATCAGGACCGCGCGGCGAGCGCCTGCCTGAAGCGCCGGGCGTAGCCCACGACGTCGCGGTCGAGCCGGCCCTCCGTGCGACCCCGGGCGATCTTGACGCTCACCACGAACGGCCCGTCCTCCCGGAGGATCCGGTCGTACGCGCGCCCGAGCTCCTCCTCGGTGCGCACCTCGAGCGCCTTCTCGACGCCGGCGCCGCGCGCGATCGCGGCCAGGCTCGAGCGCGCCGCCGTCGCCGTCGGCTGGCCGCCGGTGGTCTGGTGGACCTCGTTGTCCCAGATCACGAGCGCGAGGTTCCTCGGCGCCTCGGTGGCGATCGTGCAGAGCGAGCCGAGGTTCATCAGGAGCGAGCCGTCCCCGTCGAGGCACACGACGCGCACGTCGGGGCGTGCCAGCGCGAGGCCGAGCCCGATGGACGAGCACTGGCCCATGGAGCCGAAGGTGTAGCAGTTGAGGGGACGGTCGGCGCTCTGCTGGAGCTCGAGCGACGCCTGGCCGAGGTTACTGACCACCACCTCGGAGGTGAGGCGCTCGGCGAGGAGCCGGGTGGCGGCGGTGCGCGTCAGCGTGGCGCTCATCCCTGTTTGCCTCCCGTCAGCTCGGGGGGGAGGACGAAGGCGACGGGGAGCCCGCGCGTGTAGGCGAGCTTGACGAGGCCGTCGCCCTGCGCCTCCAGCTCGGCGACCGAGGACGGCTTGATCCACCGGATGCCGAGGGCGTCGAGGATGGGGGCGGCGGCCTGCCCCATCGGCACCTGCGCGGGGTTGAACTCGCCGAGGTCGCCGCGGTGGCTGACCACGAGGACGATCGGGATCTGGCTCGCGACGTTGAGCGACGCCAGGGCGTTCACGCAGTTGCCGAGGCCGCTGTTCTGCATGAGCAGCGCGCCGCGCCGGCCGCCGAGCCAGGCGCCGGACAGGAGGCCGATGCCCTCCTCCTCGCGCGTCACCGTGACCACGCGGCACTCGGGGTCGGCCCACAGGTGCTCGAGCACGTGGCTCACGATGTAGTCCGGGACCGTCGCGAACATCCGGACGTCGTTCCTGCGCAGCACGTCCGCCAGGTGCTTGGACCAGCTCGGGTCGATCATGGCCTCGCGTCCCCCTCGTCGCCGCGTGGCGGCCGCTCGCCAGTGTAGCAGGGCGGCCGCCGGCGCGGCGAGTGCCCTCTGCTATGATCGGTGGCGTCCGGGGTCCGCGCGGCCTCGCGACGAGGAGGCCTGATCTGCAGAAGGGCGCGCCCCTCTTCCTGGTCCTGCTCGCGCTCGGTCCCCTCGGGTGCACGACGGTCGCGGCCCCGGGTCCGCCGCCTGCCGCGAGCGTGCCGCTGCCCGCCGCCGCGCCGGCCCGGCCGGCCCTTCCCGAGCTCCCGCGCCTGCGCGCGGCGGTCGACCGCGATCCCACGAGCGCCGTCGCCCGCCACCGTCTCGGCCGGGCGCTGATCGGCCGCGGCGAGATGGCGGAGGCCGTCGTGTGGCTGCGCGACGCGCTCCGGCTCGCGCCCGACCTGGCGGAGGCGCGGGCGAGCCTCGGGCTCGCGCTCTACGGCATGGGCGACGTCGGCGCCGCGGTCGAGGAGCTGCGCGCCGTCCTCCGGGCGCGGCCGGACCTCGTCGAGCCGCGGCTCACGCTCGCCGCCGCGCTCGTCGCCCGGCAGGACTGGCCGGCGGCGCGCGCGGTGCTGGAGGAATTGGTGGCAGCGCACCCGGACCTCGCGCAGGCCCACTACACGCTCGGCGCCGTGCGCTACACCCAGGGCGACCTCGACGGCGCGATCGCGGCCTACCGCCGGGTGCTCACCCTCGAGCCCCGCCAGGCAGACGCGCGCTACAACCTGGGGCTCGTGTTGAGGCTCGCGCGCCGGGACGTCGAGGCGACGCCGGAGTTCCTCGCCGCGGCCCGCGCGGGACTGCCGAGCGCCCAGTTCTTCGCGGGCACCGCGTACGCGGGCGGGCTCGGGGTCGAGCGCGACCTCGCCCAGGCCGTCCGCTGGTGGTCGGGCGCGGCCGAGCAGGGGATGCGCGAGGCCGACGAGGCGCTCGCCCAGCTCCGGCTGGTCGCGCTCGGCAGGGCCCGGCGCCCGCCGGCCGAGCGCGAGGCCGCCGAGCGGGCGTTCGGGGACTTCCGCGAGAGCCTCTGGGGCGAGCACGCCGACCTGGCCCGGGACGGCGCGGACAGCGTGGGCGCGGCGCTCCTGCGCGCGGGGCGCGTGGCGGAGGCCGTGCGGCTGCTGCTCCGCGAGGCCGCGGCGCTCGGCGAGCCGGCCGAGCGCCAGCTCGAGACGCTCTACGAGCAGGGGGTCGAGGACCGGCTGCCCGCGCACGACGCGCGCATCCTCGCCTACTTCAAGATTGCGGCGGCCGAGGGCCAGGTCCGCCCGCGGATCGCGCTCGCGCGCTTCTACGCCCGCGGGCTCGGCGTGCCGAAGGACGTCGCGCGTGCGCTCGGCCTGCTCCGGGCCACGCCCCACGAGGACGCCCAGCGCCTGCTCCGGGAGCTGTCGGCCGCGAGCCCGTAGGCCCGGGAGCCGCGACCACGCGCCCCGCACTCCACTTCCTCCTCACCGCGGCCGGGGCCGCGGTGACGGGCGTCGCCGCGACCCTGGCGGCGCTCGCCGTCCTCCTGCTGGGCGGCGGCGGCGTGAGGGCGCTCGACTGGGAGCTCTACGATCGCTGGATCCGCCCGCGCGCCCCCGTGTCCGTCTCTCCCGCGCTGGTCGTCGTCGTGCGTGATGCCGCGAGCGAGGCGCGCCTCGGCCGCGGGGCGTGGGACCGCGCGGTCCTCGCGCGGCTCGTCACCGGGCTCTCGCGCGCCGGCGCCGCGGCGATCGGTCTCGACGTCGCGCTCGGCCAGCCGAGCGCTCCCGGCCGCGGCGGCGCCGCGAGCGACGCGCTCCTGGGCCAGGCGACGGCGCTGGCCGGCGCGGTCGTGTACCCCCTGGCGCTCGAGGTCGACGGCGCCGGCGCCCCGCCCGGGGCGCAGCGCCCGGCGGGGCATCGCTCCTGGCCCGCGCTGCCGCCGGCCGGCTACGCGTGGCCCGCCGCGCGGCCGCTCGCCGGTGCGCTGCCGGGGCTCGCCGAGCACGCGCGCGCGATCGGGCACACGCTCGCGCCGGCCGACCCGGACGGCGTGGTCAGGAGGGTCCCGCTCTTCGTGAGGCTCGAGGAGCGGGTGGTGCCCGCGTTCGGCCTGGCGCTCGGCGCGGTGTTCCTGGGCGCGAGCCTGGAGCATCTCACGGTGGACGCCGACGGCGTGACGATCCGGCGGCCGGGGTTCGCCCCGGTGCTCGTCCCGACGGACCGGCAGGGCCGCGCGAGCCTCGCCTGGGCGGCGGTCGAGCCGAGGATCGTGCCGTTCGCCGACGTCTGGGCCGCGCTCGCCGGCGGCCCGTCCGAGCGGCTCGGGGCGCTGGTGGACGGCAAGGTCGTGCTGGTCCTCGCCGAGCCGGCGCGCGCCGAGCGCCCGACGCCGCTCGGGCCCGCGTCGGACGTCGCGATCCAGCTCCAGCTCCTCAACGCGCTCCTGACCGGCTCCTGGCTCGTGGACGCGCCGCCGCGCGCCACGCTCCTCGGCACGCTCGCCGCCGCCGCGCTGGCGGCGTGGCTCGCGCTCGTCCTCCCCTGGTGGGCGGCCCTCGTCGGCCTCGCGGTCCTGGTGCTGGGCGTGGCGGCGGCCTTCGCGCTGGTACCGGTGCTGGCCGGGGTCCTGCTGCCGGCGGGGCTGCCGGTCACCGCGGTGGCGCTCGCGTCGGCCGGCGCGCTCCTCTGGAACCAGCTCGCGGCGGCGTACCGCGTCCGGCGCCTCGAGGGCGAGGTCGTGGGGATGCGCGAGGCGCTCGTGCGGCGCGAGTCGGCCGTGGAGGCGCTCGAGGAGGATCTCGACGCCGCCCGCGCGGCGGCCGCGCGCTCGGGCAGCGCCGAGGACGCGCTCAGGGCTCAGCTCGCCGAGGCCCGGACCCAGGAGGAGGAGGCGCGGCGGCGGCTCGAGGCGCTCGAGCGCGAGTCCCGCGTCCAGCGCGCGGTGGAGGCCCCGAGCGGGGACGGCGAGCTCGAGCGGCTCGGGCTCGCGTGCGCGCGGCTCGGCATCGTGACCCGCGATCCCGGCCTGCTCGCCGTGTTCAGGGACCTCGAGAAAGCCGCGCGCTCGTCCCTGCCGATCCTGCTCCTCGGCGAGCCCGGGACCGGCAAGGAGCTGTTCGCCCGGGCGGCCCACCGGCTGAGCCCGCGGGCGGCCGGGCCCTTCGTCGCGGTCAGCATGGCGGCGATCTCCCCGGAGCTCGCCGAGAGCGAGCTCTTCGGCCACGTGCGCGGCAGCTTCACGGGCGCCGTCGGCGACCGCAAGGGCTACTTCGAGCAGGCCGACGGCGGGACGCTCTTCCTCGACGAGGTGGGCGAGCTGCGGCCCGAGCACCAGGCCAAGCTCCTGCGCGCGCTCCAGGAGCGGAGCTTCCACCGGGTCGGGGCCGCGCGCCCGACGACGGTGGACGTGCGCGTGGTCGCGGCCAGCAACCGCGACCTCGAGCGGGGCGTCCGGGAGGGCTGGTTCCGCGAGGACCTCTACTTCAGGCTGAAGGGGCTCGTGCTCGGGCTGCCGCCGCTTCGCGAGCGGCGCGGGGACCTGCCGCGGCTCGCGCAACGCCTTGTCGCCGAAGCTGCCCGGGAGGAAGGGCGGCCGGGGCTCGCGCTGTCCGAGGCCGCCATGGGCGCGCTCGAGCGGCACCCGTGGCCCGGCAACGTGCGCGAGCTCCAGCACTGCCTGCGCCGGGCGGTCGCGCTCGGCGAGGGTCCGGTGCTCACCACGGAGGACCTTGGGCTGCCCGCGGCCGAGCGCGCCGGCGCCGACGCCGACACGGGCGGCGACGCCGCCGTGCTCGCGAGCCTCAGGCAGCACGGGTTCGACATGCAGCGGACGGCGCGGGCGCTCGGCTGGGACCGGAGCACGGTGACGCAGCGCCTGAAGGGCCTGGGCTTCAGGGCCCTCGTCGAGGCCGGCGGCGACCGCGCGCGCGCCGCGCTGGCCCTGGCGGGCGACCCGGCGCTCGCCCGCCCGGTGGAGCTGAAGCTCCGCGAGTACCTGGAGCACCTGCTGCGGGTCGTCGAGGGATTCGACACCGCCGAGGGCGCCCTCGCCGCCTGCCGCCGGCGCTTCAAGAACCTCCCCGAGCGCCACTTCCGCTCGCTCGAGACCCTGGTCCGCCAGCACTTCGAGCGCCGCCCCTGACGGGCGCCACGGACCCGTTCCACCGCGCCCCGGGCGGCTCCACGAAGCCGAGGCGCGCCGACAGGCGGTCGGCCTCCTCGGCCAGCGCCGCCCGCAGCGCCGCGAACCGGCGTTGCGGGATGCGGCTCTTCGGGCCCACGATGCAGAGTGCCGCCCCGACCTCCCCGGAGTAGTCGCGCACCGGCAGGGCGATGCACCGGATGCCGTCGATGTGCTCCTCGTTGTCGATCGCGTATCCCCGCCGCCGGATGCGCGCCAGCTCGTCGCGCAGTCCCGCCGGTGTCGGGATGGTCCGGGCCGTCTTCCGCTCGAACGCCGCCCCGGCCAGGACGCGATCCAGCTCCGGCGGTGGCAACCAGGCGACGAGCGCCTTCCCGACCGCGGTGCAGTGGATGGGGCGGATGCCGCCGACTTCCTGGACGACCCGCACCGGACCCTCGGGATCGCGTTTGGCGATGACGGTGACGGTGGTGTCCCGGAGGATGGCCAGGCTCGCCCCCTCGCCGGTGCGGCGGCTCAGCGCATCGAGCGCGGGCGCGGCCAGCTCCGCCAGGTCCTCGCGGCCCCAGGGGCGTCCGGTCAGGCGGAGCAGCCGCGGCGCCAGGCGGTAAGGCCGGGCGTCGCCGTCCTGATCGAGGTAGCCGAAGTCGACCAGCGCCCGGACGAGATGGTGGGCGGTGCTGCGGGGCAGCGCGGTGCGCCGCACGACCTCGGCCAGCGCCGCGACACCGCCGGTGGCGGCGATCGCCTCGAGCACGGACAGGCCGCGCTGCAGCGACTGGTGGGTGCGGCTCCCGTTGCGTCCGGGGCGGGGCCGCGCGCGGGGGGAGCGGGATCGTTTCATGGGTTTGGTTTCATACAATGAGAAAACATCAGCAAAATATCCCATGGAACTGAACGGGTCAAGGGCCGTAGAATCTCTTCTCTGGACCACGGGAACGAGCGGTTTCACAGGTGGGGGAGGAGGGTGCGATGAAGAGCGTCACCAAAGCGGTGGTTCTGCTGGCAGTCGTGGCTCTGGTACTCGCGGCGGCCGGGACGGCCGCCCAGGCCCAGCCCAAGTTCGTCCTGAAGTTCAACCACGTGCTCGGCCCCAAGGAGCCATACCATCTGGGGTTCCTGAAGTGGGCCAAGGCAGTGGAGGCGCGGACCAAGGGCGGCCTCAAGATCGAGGTCTTCCCCAGTGCCCAGCTCGGTGTCGAGGAGGACATCATCGAGCAGATCCGAGCCGGGGCAAACATCGGACAGAACACGGACTCCGCCCGTATGGGGAACTATGTTCCCGGAATTGCCATCATGAACGGTCCCTACTTTGCCGAGAATCTCGACGAGGTCGCCAGGCTACAGAAGTCGCCGACGATCAAGGGGTTCCTCGACGAGCTGGCGAACAAGCACGGGATGAAGGTTCTGTCGTACAGCTGGGTGCAAGGTTACCGGCACTTCTTCACGAACAAGCCGGTGCGGAACCCGGAGGACCTGAAAGGGCTTCGCATCAGAACTCCACCCGCGCCGATCTGGCAGGAGTCGGTGCGCGCCCTCGGCGCGACCCCAGTCGCTCTGGCGTTCGGCGACATGTACCCGGCCCTCCAGCAGAAGGTGATGGATGGAGTAGAACTGGTCTACAACAACATCCCGGCGGGACGCTTTTACGAAGTGCTCAAGTACGTGAGCGAGACCCGGCACATCATGCTGATCAATTTCGAGGTGGTCAGCTCGAAGTGGTTCAATGCCTTGCCCGCCGACTACCAGGAGATCCTGGTCGAAGAAGCCGAAAAGGCCGGGATGGAAACCTCCAGGCTCATCATGGACAAGCTCGAAAAAGAGGTCAAGCAAGAGCTGACGACCAAGCGGGGGATGGTCGTTGTCGACAAGGTTGACCTGGCGGCCTTCAAGAAGGCCGGCGAGAAGGCGTACGAGGTTCTGAAGATCGCCGATGTAAAGAAGAAGGTCTTTCAGGAAATCGGAAAGAAGTGAGTAGCGGGTAGCAGTTCCCGGTCTCCGGCTTAGCCGATCGCGGTCCAGGGCTTCTGGGTTCCGGATGAACGAACTCAGGTGCCCTGGACCGGGCATCCCCCTGGAGTGTGGGCCAATGAAGGAAATCTACGAGTGGATTTGCCGGCAGGAGATGCGAATCGCCAAATGGTCATTGGCGATTCTTTCACTGTTGGTCTTCGCGGCGGCGGTGGCGCGATTCTTATACCATCCGATGAACTGGGCGATCGATGCGGCGACGTTTCTCTTCGCCTGGACCGTCTTTCTGGGCGCCGATGCCGCGATGCGATTGGACAGACTCTTCTGCATAGAAGTCGTCACCGGCAAACTACCCATGAAGGCGCAACTCTATCTCAAGTGCATCAACTACATGATCATCGTCGTCTTTCTGCTGGGCATGATCGGCTATGGGCTCTGGCTTTCCTATACGACGCGGTTGAGGACGTTTCAGGGCATCCCGGGTTTTAGCTATACATGGGTCACTCTGAGCGTGCCGGTTGGCGCGGCCCTGATGTTGATCACCGCGATCCTGAAGATCAAGACATTCCTGCGGGCGATAGCGACGGGCGAGCCGATCCGGAAGTCTCAGGAAGTCGTTAGCGGCGAAATCATCTGAGGAGGAGTCTCGCTGTCGTCGACAGGAGAGAGGTCATGAAGTGACGCTGGTGACGATTCTGTTCTTTCTCTTCATGATCATGGGAATGCCGGTGCCCTTTGCTTTCGGTATTTCCGGCGTTGCCTTCTTCCTCCAGAATCTCAACCTGCCACTGACCATGCCAGTTCAACTGGTGCTTTCCCAAACCCAGAACTTTCTGTTGCTCGCGATTCCCTTGTTCATTCTCGCGGGGAACCTGCTCAACGAGAGCGGTATTACCGAGCGAGTCATGAGACTGGCCTCCGTTCTCACGGGACATATGCGTGCCGGGACGGCACAGAGCAACATGGTGATCGCTGCATCACTGGGCGGAATCACGAGCTCCGCCATCGGTGACGCCGCCATGCTCTCGCGCGTGTTGGGACCGAGCATGACCCAGAGGGGATATTCCGGAGGGTTCTCGGCGGCCGTCATTGGTTGTAGCGCACTGATTACGACGATGATCCCCCCGGGGATCGGGCTTGTCCTCTATGGCAGCATCGCCGAGGTCTCGATCGGGCGGTTGTTCACCGCGGGGATGATTCCCGGCATTCTCATGACGATATTCCTGATGGTTGCCGTGAGTGTGCGGGCCAGGCGGAAGGGCTATCTTCCCGAGAGAGACAGGCGGGCGCCTCTCAAGGAAGTTGCGAGGACGTTCATCGATTCGATCTGGGCGTTTCTCTTCCCCGTCGTTCTGATAGCCGGATTGCGATTCGGCGTGTTTACTCCGTCTGAAGCGGGCGCTTTCGCGTGTGTCTATGCGATCGCCGTTGGAACGATCGTCTACAGGCAGTCTTCCTGGAAGGGGCTGCAGCGCACACTGGAGAGCACTGTCGTCGATATCGGCATGGTCATGTTGCTCATCGCCCTGTCAGCGACTTTTAGTTACGGTATTGTCTGGGAGCAAATCCCGCAAAGGATGGCCGACTTCATCTTGGGGATCTCGATTACCCCCTGGGTGGTCATGCTGGTCATCATCACATTCCTGCTCGTTGCCGGAACGGCCGTGGACTCCACGGTGTTGATCCTGATGCTGACCTCGATTCTGGTGCCGGTCGCCGAGAAGGTGAACGTCGACCTGGTGCATTTCGGGATCATCATGGTGCTGACTCTCACCCTTGGGTTGCTGACACCCCCGGAGGGAGCGGTCCTTTACATCGTCTGTACCATCTTCAGGTGCTCGCTGTGGGACTTCGTCAGGGAAGGCTGGGTGCTCATGTTGTCCATTGTCGTGGTGGTCGTCATGGTCATCTTCTGGCCTGATCTGGCGCTATGGCTTCCGAACCTGACATTCGGGGCTGATTGAACCCTTGAGGTTCGGCTTGATCTTCGTCCCCGACCTCTCGCTGTTCCTCCCCAACCTGCTCTTCGAGAAGTAGCGGCGTGGAGCTCGGGGGGCGGGTGGCCATCGTCACCGGCGCCGCCCGCGGCATTGGCCGCGCCGTGGCGGCGGCGCTCGGGGCCGCGGGCGCGGGCGTGGGCCTGGTCGACATCGACGCCGCGGAGGCGGAGCGCGCGCGCGCCGCGCTCGCCGCCGCGGGGGTGGCGGCCCTCACCTGCCCGTGCGACGTCAGGCACACGGACCAGGTCGAGGGCGCCGTTGCCCGGACTCTCGAGCGCTTCGGCCGCGTCGATGTGCTCGTGAACAACGCCGGCATCATCCGGCGCGGCTCGATCGAGACGGTCACCGAGCGGGACTGGACCGAGGTCTTCGACGTCAACGTGACGGGTGCCTTCCGCTTCTGCCTCGCCGTCGTGCCGGTCATGAAGCGCCAGGGCGGGGGCGCGATCGTGAACGTCTCGTCGATCGCCGGCAAGGTCGGCGACCTCACCTCGGCGCCCGGGTACGGCCCCTCGAAGGCCGCGCTCGACGCGCTGACCAAGACGCTCGCCAGCCAACTGGCGGGGGCCCGCATCCGGGTGAACGGCGTCGCCCCCCACGCCATCGAGACCGACATGAGCGCGCAGTGGTCGCCTGAACGCCGCCGCGAGATCCTCGCCGGCATCCCGCTCGGCCGTCTCGGCACCCCGGAGGACGTCGCGCACGCGGTCGTCTTCCTCGTCTCCGACCGAGCCGGCTTCATCACCGGGGAGATCGTCGATGTCAACGGCGGCGCGCTGATGGACTGACCCATGGGGGGCTCCGGGCGCCCCCCAAACCCCACGGCGCTCGCACACGCCCCGGGGGACCCGGGGCGCGGCTCGATTGTGCGACTCGTTCACAGCCTCTGGGCCCGACCCCCGTGGGGACGCCCCGTGTCCCGTGCGGGGATGCGGGGATTCCCCGCAGCGTCCCGTCGCCGTTGTCACTCGAAGTCCCCGGAATCGCTCGCCTCGCCCTCGTCCCCCCGCGCGCTCCGGGGTGGCCCGCCCGTTGCTCTTCCCAGGGGCCGGGCGCGGGTCAGCAGGGGCTGACAGCCGACGCCCCGCGGACCAAACCGGGAAGGAGCGAGGGCCATGGCCGATACGGAGCGGGAGGCGCAGGGGAGCACGGGAACGAAGGAGGTGGCGATCGTCGTCGGGATCCTCCTGACGGTCGTCGCCGTGACGATGGTGACGTACTGGGTCCGCTCCCGGGGAGCGGAAGCGGGGACGGACACGGTCACGGCGCAGGCGACGGAGTCGCCGAGACCCCGGGTCACGGCGCCGGCGCCCGGGCCGGCGCCGAGCGAGGCCGTCCACGCCGACGTCTACTTCGACTTCAAGAGCGTCCGCCTCCGGGCCGACGCCGTCCGCGTGCTCCAGGAGAAGGCCGCGCTCATGGACCGGGCTCACGGCTGGGCGGTGCTGGTCCAGGGCTACGCCGACCGCCAGGGGTCGGCCGAGTACAACCGCGTGCTCGCGCTGCGCCGCGCCGACACCGTCAAGCAGTTCCTGATCGAGCTCGGCGTGCCCGAGACGTCGGTCAGGGTGGTCACGCTCGGCTCGGAGGCCGCCCTCTGCGACGAGCCGACCCTCGAGTGCCAGCAGCTGAACCGCCGGGTCCACGTCGAGATCAGAAAGCTGGGGCGCGCCGCGGCCAGGCCCGTGCGCGCGGTGATCGCCCGCGGCGACGTCCTCGACACGACGGCCGGCCGGTAGCCGCCCATGCGCGCCACGCCCCGGCGGCTCGCGCTCGTGCTCTGCGTGCTCCTGCTCTTCGCGCTCCTCGCGCCGGGAGCCGAGGGTGCGCTCTTCTGGCGGACCGCGGGCCAGGAGGCGCTCGTCCCCGCGCCGGCGCTCCGGACCGACGTCGAGATCCGCGTGACCGGGATCGTCGCGCGGGCGCGGGTCCGCCAGGAGTTCACCAACCCGAGCGGCGAGTGGGCCGAGGGCGTCTACGTGTTCGCGCTCCCGGACGAGGCCGCGGTGGACCGCCTGCGGATGCGGGTCGGCGAGCGGCAGATCGAGGGCGTGATCCGCGAGCGCGCCGAGGCGAAGGCGACCTACGAGCAGGCCCGGCGCGAGGGCCGGCGCGCGAGTCTCGTCGAGCAGGAGCGCCCGAACGTCTTCACGACCTCGGTGGCCAACATCGCGCCGGGCGCCGTGATCACCGTCGAGATCGAGTACCAGCACGCCGTCCGCTACGACGCGGGCCGGTTCCGGCTGCGCTTCCCGATGGTCGTCGGGCCGCGCTACATCCCCGGCGCGCCCGCGGCCCGGCCCGCGACGGGGACCGGCTGGGCGCCCGACACCGACGCGGTCCCCGACGCCTCGCGCCTCACGCCGCCCGTCGCGCACCCCGCGCGCGGGCCGAGGAACCCGCTCGCGCTCAGGGTCGAGCTCGATCCCGGCGTGCCGCTCGGCAGCCTCGGCGCGACGTACCACGCGATCCGGACGACGCCGCTCGCCGCCGGACGCGTCCGGATCGAGCTCGACGCCGGGAGCGTCCCCGCGGACCGGGACTTCGAGCTGGTGTGGGAGCCCGCGGCCGACCAGGCGCCGCTCGCGGCGCTCTTCGCGGAGCGGAAGGGCGACGAGGTCTTCGCCCTCCTGATGGTCGTGCCGCCGGCGCCCGACGGGCCCGCGGGGCCGGACGTCCCGCGCGAGGTGGTCTTCGTGATCGACGTCTCGGGCTCGATGCACGGGCAGTCGATCGAGCAGGCCCGGGCGGCGCTCAGGCTCGCGCTCGGGCGCTTGAAGCCCGCGGACACCTTCAACGTGATCAGCTTCAACGACCGCACCGCGAGCCTGTTCGCCGGCGCCGCGCCCGCGACCCGGGACAACGCCCGGTACGCCGACCGCTGGGTGGCGGCGCTCAGAGCCCAGGGCGGGACCGAGATGCTGCCGGCGCTCCGCCTGGCCCTCGACGGGCAGGAGCGCGCCGGGCGTCTCCGGCAGGTGATCTTCCTGACGGACGGCGCCGTCGGCAACGAGGCCCAGCTCTTCGCGGCGATCCGCGAGCGCCTGGGCGCGAGCCGCCTGTTCACCGTCGGCATCGGCTCGGCGCCCAACGCCCACTTCATGCGCGAGGCCGCGCGGCTCGGCCGCGGCACCTTCACCTTCATCGGCAGCACGGCCGAGGTGCAGGAGCGGATGGGCGCGCTCTTCCGGAAGCTCGAGGCGCCCGCGCTGACCGACGTGACGCTCGAGCTGCCCGCGGAGGCCGGCGCCGAGGTCCTGCCCTCGCCCATTCCCGACCTCTACGCGGGCGAGCCCGTCCTGGTCGCGCTCAGGGCCCGGACGCTCCCGGGGCGCGCGGTGCTCCGCGGCCGCCTCGGCGCGCTCGAGTGGGAGCGCACGCTCGCGCTCGCGCCGGAGTCCGAGGGCGCCGGGCTCGCGGCCCACTGGGCGCGGGCGAAGATCGCGGCGCTGCTCGACGGGCGGCGCGCCGGCGTCGCGGAGGACGAGGTGCGGCGCGCCGTGGTCGAGGTCGCCCTCGCCCACGGCCTGGTGAGCCGCTACACGAGCCTCGTCGCCGTGGACGTGACGCCGGTCCGCCCCGACGACGCGCGGCTCTGGACGCACGCCCTCGAGACGAACCTGCCCGAGGGCTGGGACTACACCGCGGTCTTCGGCCTGGGCCAGGGCGCGACGCCCGCGCCGCTCCACCTGGCGCTCGGGCTCGGCGCGCTCCTGCTCGCGGCGGCGCTCCTCGCGTGGCGCGGGCGCGCCGTCGCGCTCGGCGCGCGGTGGCGGCGTGCGCCGTAGCCGGGGTCTCGCCCTCGGCGCGGCGCTCCTCGCCGCCGTCGGCGCCTGGCAGGTCGGCGAGGGCGCGTGGATCCACGTGAAGGCGCGCCTGGCCCAGCGCCTGCTCGCGCGCGCGTGGGCGCGCACGCTCGCGGGCGAGCGCGCGGCGCGGCCCTGGCCCTGGGCCGACACGTGGCCGGTGGCGCGCCTGCGCGTGCCGGCCCACGGCGTCGACCTCGTCGTCCTCGCGGGTGTGAGCGGTCGCACGCTCGCGTTCGGCCCGGGCCTGGCGCCCGGCCCGCCGCCGGGCGCGCCGGGCACCGCGATCCTGACGGGCCACCGGGACACGCACTTCCGGTTCCTCCGCCGGGTGCGGCCGGGCGACGAGATCGTCCTCGAGGTGCCGGGCGCGCCGCCCGCACGGTTCCGCGTGCGGGAGCTCCTCGTGGTGGACGCGCGCACCGCGGTCGTCGCGAGCGCGGCGGACGCGCCCGGCCTGGTGCTCCTGACCTGCTATCCCTTCGACGCCGTGGTCCCGGGCGGGCCGCTGCGCTGGGCCGTCGTCGCCGAGGTCGTTCCGTGAGACCATCGCGCCACCCCGAACAAGGAGGGCGCGCGATGGCCGAGAGCGAGAGCATGCGGAAGGGCCGCGAGCTGCGGCGGCAGCTCATGGGCGACGCCTACGTGGAGCGCATGAACCGGACCGTCTACGCGGACCCGATCATGACGAAGTTCGTGGACCTCGCCGCCGAGACGGTCTTCGGCGCGCTGTGGACCCGGCCGGGCCTCGACCTCAAGACGCGGACGCTGGTCTCCGTCGTCTCCGACGCCGCGACCGGCCGCGCGCCCGAGCTGGCCATCCACCTGCGCATGGCGCTCCGCCAGGGCTGGACCGAGGATGAGCTGGTCGAGGTGCTCCTGCACCTCTCCGGCTACGTCGGCGTGCCCCTGATCCGCGAGGCGCTGCTCACGGCGAAGGAGGTCTTCGCCGAGACGCGCGCGGAGCGCGGACGCGCTACGTCCTGATCCCGAGCCGCGTCTCGAGCAGCAGGCGCACCTCGGCGGCGGCCGCGCGCCAGAGCGGCGCGCCGGGGACGTCGTACTCGGCCTGGACGAGCTTCCGGTACTCGGCCATCGCCGCGTCCTGCTTGTCCTTGGGCGCGACGTCGAGCGTCCGGGCGCGGATCCCGGCGACCTTGCCCGTCGCCGCGTGGGCGCGCTCGATCCAGCGGCCGAGCTCGTTCCAGTCCCGGTCGAAGAAGACCACGACGGGGATGGACTGGTAGCCGTTGTTCAGGAACGTGTCGCGCAGGTCCGGGTTCTGGTCGCGGAGGAACACGCGCAGCTCCGCGCCCGGCATCGCCTCGCACACGCGGGCGATCAGCGGCGAGTTCCGGTGGACGTCGCCGCACCAGTTCTCGGCGAGCATCAGCACGTAGCGCACCTGCGTGATCCCGCCGAAGAACTTCCGTTCGTCCTCGCTGAGCGCCGCCTTCGCGTAGTTGTCCTCGGTGCGGGCCCGCGTGTCGCCCATCTGGGCCACGTACTCCTTCCAGGTCAGGCCGGTGGCGAACCGGGAGGTGTCGAGAGGGATCCTGAGCTGAGCCATGGCGTCCTTGCCCTCCGTGAGTGTTCGGGTGCAGCCCGTTATACACCCAAACCGTCCACACGCAAGCCGGCGGCCGCGCCGCCGGTGTGGTAGGAATCTCGGGATGCGCCCCGCCGCCCGCCGCTGGCTGATCGTCGCCGCGCTGTTCGTCGTCACCTACGGCACCGCGACCCCCCTCGCGGCGTACGGCGTGTTCCTGCCCGTGCTGGCCGACGCCTTCGGCTGGAGCCGCGGCGCGATCGCGAGCGCGCTCTCGCTCAACCTGCTGCTCGGCGGTGCGGCCGGCTTCGGCATCGGCGCGCTCGCCGACCGCCACGGCCCGCGCCTGCTGCTCGCCGCGACCGTCGGGCTGGCCGGGCTCGCCTTCGCGCTCGTGGGCGTCGTCGACTCGCTCTGGCAGCTCTACCTCTTCGTCGGCGTGCTGGGCGGGCTCGGGATGTCGGGCTTCTACCTGCTCGCCGCCGCCACGATCACGCGCTGGTTCGACAGGCACCGCGGCCTCGCCCTGGCGCTGGTCCTGGTCGGGTTCAACCTCGGCTACATGACGGCCGGGCCGCTCGCGGCCTGGCTCGTCACGGCGCTCGGCTGGCGCCGGGCCTACGGGCTTCTCGGCGCCGGCGCGGGCACGGTGTCGGCCCTCGCCGCGCTCAGCGTGCGCCTGCCGCGCCCCGGCGAGGCGCCGCCGCCGCGCGCGACGCCCGCGCGGGGCGGCGAGGCGGGCGCGCGCGGGGGCGACCCGACGCTCGCCCGCGCGCTCGCGGACCCGCGCCTCTGGTGCCTCTGCGCCTGCTGGCTGCTCCTCGGCGGGCTCGGGCTGATGGTCAGCGTGCACGTCGTGCCGCTCGCGCGCGACCGGGGGATCGACCTCGCGGGGGCGTCGCTCGCGCTCACCGCGTACGGCGTCGGCGCCGTGAGCGGCAGGCTCACCGCGGGCGCCGTCTCCGACCGCCTCGGCACGCGCGCAACGGTCCGCGCGGCGTTCGTGCTCGAGGCGCTCGCGCTGCTCGTGCTCCTCTGGGTGCCGTCGCGCCCGGCGCTGCTCGCCTCGCTCGCGCTGTTCGGGATCGGCTTCGCGGCGTCGGACACGATGGTCGTGAAGGTGATCCCCGACGTCTTCGGGCTGCGCGCGCTCGGCGCGATCATGGGCGTGCTCACGCTCGGCTGGCGCGCGGGCGCGGCGCTCTTCCCGGCCGCCGCGGGCTTCCTCTACGACCTGACCGGCTCGTACGCGCTGCCGTTCGGCGCGGCGCCCCTCGCGGTCCTCGCGGGCTGGGGGCTCTACGCGCTCGGGACACGGCCCGCCCGCCGCGCCGTCGACGAGTGGCGACGTTGACGGTCCGCGACCCTACGGCGTAGGCTCGGCGGCACGGCGACCTCCCCGGTCCGCGCGCGCGTCCGGGTCGGCGACCTCCTGCCGTAGCGCCGGCGGCGCTACACCGCGGCCGCGGCGTCCGCCTCGATCCCGAGCGCGCGGAGCGTCGCCGTCGTGGGGACGCCCGAGCCTCCGTCCCAGCCCTGCTCCACGTAATAGTCGGTGACGATCTGCTCCTGCTGCTCGCGACTCAGGCCCGCGTGCTTGGGCAGAGGCTCGCCGAAGCGCGCGGGGAGCCGGTCGTCGGCGCGCGTCAGGCCCTCGCGCAGGTTGAACAGGCGCGCGAGCGTGAGGCCCCGGTGGGCCGTCTGGACCAGCTCCTCGGCCGTCAGGTCCCAGCCCGTGACGGCCCGGAGGATCGCGAGCGTCTGGTCGTCGTCGTAGGCGAGGAAGTGGCAGAGCCCGACCTGGTTCCGGAGGCCGTTCCGGTTGCCGGTCTGGCGCATGTGGTCCCCGCCGGTCGGCGCGAGCAGGTACGAGGCGCGCATGATCGGCATGTGCCGCGGGTCGTGCATCGCCATCTCGAGCCCCTTGACCGTCGTCAGGAACGCCTCGGACCCTCGCCCGATCTTGCGCGCGGCCCGTTGCGAGCCCTCAGCGAGGAGGTCGCCGACGCCCTCGCGGCGGGCGACCAGCTCGACGAGCCTCACGACCGCGTCGGCGTCGTGGAAGCGGAGCGGGACGCCGCCCGTGTCGTCGAGCGTGAGGAGCCCCTTCTCGAAGCACTCCATCGCCCAGGCGAGCGTGGCGCCGAGCGAGATCGTGTCCATCCCGAGGGCGTTGCACAGCTCGTTGGCCTTGCAGATGGCGACGAGGTCGTCGAGCCCGAGGTTGACGCCGAGGGCAGCGAGCGACTCGTACTCGGGCCCGCCGTGGCGCGGGTCCACGCGGTAGCGCCCGCGCGGGTCCACCGCCACGCGCGTCCGCCCCTTGTACACCGCCTCCTCGGCCGCGCGCGCCGCCGCCGCCTCGCGCTCGACGTGGACGACCTTCTTGCAGCGTACCGAGCAGGCGTAGCAGGACGTCATCTTCACGCGCACCTCGGCGCGCACCGCGACCGCGTCCACCCGCGCGACGGTGTCGGCGGCGCCCAGGCGGTGGTTGAGGACGGGCATGCCGCCCTCGAGGTTCTTGCCCTGCATGGCGGAGCCCGTGCCCAGCTCGTGGTAGGCGCGATGCTTCTCGTCGAGCGTGGACGCGACCCACTTGGCGAGCGCGAGCAGCGCGGGCGGGTCGGCGATCCTGACCGCGCCGTGGCCGCGGACGGCGACCGCCTTGAGCTTCTTCGACCCCATGACCGCGCCCATCCCGGTGCGGCCCGCGACCTCGTTGAGGTCGTTCACGATGCAGGCGAAACGCACGAGGCGCTCGCCCGCGGGGCCGATCTGCGCCACGCGGACGCGCGGGTCGCCCAGCTCGGCGAGGATCGCCTCCTCGGCCTCGCCCGTGGGCTTGCCCCAGAGGGGCGTGGCGTCGCGCAGCTCGACGGCGCCGTCGTTGATCCAGAGGTAGACGGGCGCGGACGCCGCGCCGTGGACGACGAGCGCGTCCCAGCCCGCGCGCTTGAGCTCGGCCCCCCAGTAGCCGCCGGACTCCGACTCGCCGAACGCGCCGGTGAGCGGCGACCGGGCGCCGACCGAGTGGCGGCCCGCACCCGGGACGGGCGCGCCCGTGAGCACGCCCGGGGCGAACACGAGGACGTTGTCGGGGCCGAGCGGGTCGGCGCCCTTCGGCACGTGTCGGAGGAGGTAGTGGGCGATCACGCCGCGCCCGCCGCCCAGGCGCCGGAAGAAGGCCTCGCCCGGCTCCTCGATCCAGGTGCGGCGGTCGCCGAGGCTCACGTGCAGGACCTTGTTCCAGTAGCCGTTCATCCGCCCTCCATGGGACTGAGCAGCATGACCTCCGCGCCGTCGCGCAGCCTCGCGTCGCGCGCCGCCAGCTCGCCGTCCACCGCGGCCGTCAGCTCGGCGTCGGGCGCCACCCCGAGCGCGGCGAGCAGGTCCGCGAGCGTGGCGCCGTCGGGGAGCGCGAGGCGCTGCGGCCCCTCGGCGCCGCGCGGCAGGTAGCGCCTGAGATCGGCGAAGAGCGTGACGGTGACGTGCATGGTTCTCGACCGCGACCCGAGCGGAGTATACATCCGGAGCCATATCGCCATCCGGCACCATGCGCTAGAATTGCGGACTGATGTACTTCCGCGCGATGACGCCGCATGTCGATGGACTGCCGATGCGCGGACGGTCGGCTCGCACGCTGGGCGTTCGCGTGCCCCAGGATGTCAATCCTGATGCTGCCGGCTACGTGAACCCTGGCACCGGGGGACTGTCGGTCGCGCCGGACTCGATGTGGCACGTACCCAATCACCGGCGGCCTCGGGGAATGGGGCACGGCTCGACGGGACCGGTCCAGGACCACGTGTTTTCGATCGCGCCGGTAGCCTTGCGGGACAACAGGCTGGTCGCTCGCCGCGATCCGGTCGCGCCCATCGTGCATGCGCTGATCGAGCCCCAGCAAAGGGTCCGCCTCGAGGAGTTCGAGCGCTCGCTGGATGCCACGAGGCCGTGGTGGCAACAGGCGTGGCCATGACCCCCCGGCTCCGCCGGTACCTGGAGCTGGAACGGCTGATGCTGATCCTGGACGAGGAAGGGGACCGTGGCGCCGACGCCCTGCGCGATCTCATGGATCCGATCTGGTACTCCTTGAGCGAGGAGGAGCGGCGCATCCTGGACGAGCGCACGATCGGTCGGATCAAGTCCGTCGAGGAAATCCGGGTGCCCGCGGGCCCCGGGCTCTTCGGACCGGCACCCGGGCCTGTACCGCACCGGGCGCTCCCGGAGAAGCCGATCCGCGGCTGGGCGTCGGCCGCATGAGCACGGTGCTCCTCGGCCGGAACCGGTTCGTCGAGTGCGGGAGTATTCTCGCGTACAAGGGCGTGCCCCTGCTCAGCGTCGCCTTCGATCCGTTGCGTCTGGAGCTCGCCACGCCGGAAGGGCTGCCGTCGGGTCGGGCGGTTCATGTCGATCCCAAGGGAAAGAGCCCCGAGGACCGCGTGCGCGTCGTGGCTACCCCCCACTCCTTCGCCATCTTCTGGGGGGAGGATGCCCTCGCGGTGGCGACGCTGCTCGAGGCCGGGACCGTGCACGTCAAGCTGGACCTCCGCCCTCTGGGGATCAACATCTACGACGACGCGGATGGTCTGCACATCGGCCAGAATACTTTTTCCGGCAACGTCGTGAGTCGGAGCGCGGTCGCCATCAGCCTGGCAGACTGAGGACCACGCCCCTTTTCTGACCGAAGCGGGCACGACACGCCCGATCGCCGGCCGTCTGGTATGATCTCGCCCGGGCAAGCGATGAACATCACGGTGCTCGACGACTACCAGGACACGGTTCGGACGCTCGCGTGCTTCGCGAAGGTCGCCGGCCACGGCGTCACGATCTGGACCGACCACACCAAGGACGTGGACGAGCTGGCGCGGCGCCTCGAGGACACCGAGGCGCTGACGCTGCTCCGCGAGCGCACGCCGATCCGCGCGCCGCTCGTCGAGCGCCTGCCGAAGCTCCGGGTCATCAGCCAGATGAGCGTGTACCCCCACATCGACGTGGACGCCTGCACCCGGCGCGGCATCGTCGTATCGTCGCTGACGGGCCCCGCACGACCGTCCTGGGCGACGGCCGAGCTGACGTGGGGGCTCGTCCTCGCCGCGATGCGGCGGATCCCCCAGGAGGCGGCGGCGCTCAGGGCGGGGCGGTGGCAGGCCTGGCCGATCGGCGTTGGGCTCCGCGGCAAGACGCTCGGGATCTGGGGCTACGGCAGGATCGGCGCCGTCGTCGCCGGCTACGGCCGCGCCTTCGGCATGGACGTCCTCGCCTGGGGGCGCGAGGCCTCGCTCGCGCGGGCACGTGCGGACGGCTGCGCCGTCGCGGCGAGCCGGGAGGCGCTGCTGGAGCAATCCGACGTGCTCTCGCTCCACGTGCGGCTCGTGGACGCGACGCGCGGCATGCTGACGGCGGCCGACCTCGCCCGGATGAAGCCGACGGCGCTGCTCGTCAACACGAGCCGCGCCGGGCTGATCGCCCCGGGCGCGCTCGAGGCCGCGCTGCGCGCGGGCCGGCCCGGCCTGGCGGCGGTGGACGTCTTCGAGGAGGAGCCGGTGCTCGGCGCCCGGCACCCGCTGCTGGCGCTCGACAGCGTGGTCGCGACGCCGCACCTCGGCTACGTCGAGCGCGGGCAGCTCGAGAGCATGTTCGACACGATCTTCGACCAGATCCTGGCCTACGCGGCCGGGGCGCCGATCAACGTCGTGAACCCCGAGGTCCTGCAGCCCAGGGAGGGCGCTCGATGATCTACGAGATCCGGACGTACCGGCTCAAGACCGGCAGCCTCGCCGAGGTCGAGAAGCGGTTCGGCGAGGGCTACGAGCACCGGAAGAAGTACTCGCCGCTCGCCGCGTTCTGGCACACCGAGATCGGCCCGCTCAACGAGATCGTCCACGTGTGGCCCTACGCCGACCTCGCCGAGCGCGCGCGTATCCGGGCCGCCGCCGCGAAGGACCCGAACTGGCCGCCGAAGATCGCCGACTTCATCCGGGAGATGCAGTCGGAGATCGTGGTGCCGTTCCCGTTCGTGCCCGACCTGACGCCGGGCAAGCTCGGCCCGGTCTACGAGCTGCGCTACTACACGATCAAGGCCGGCACGCTGCCGGACGTCGTCACGCGCTGGGAGACGAAGATCGCCGAGCGCACGAAGCTCTCGCCCCTCGTGCTGGCGGGCGGCGTGGACCTGGGCGAGGCCAACCGCTTCATCCACGTCTGGGCCTACGGGAGCCTCGACCAGCGCGCGGCCGTCCGGGCCCGGGCGCGCGAGCTGGGGGTGTGGCCACCGGCAGGCGGCGGCGAGACGGTCCTGACGCAGGCGAACAAGATCCTGCTGCCGGCGGCGTTCTCGCCGCTCCAGTAGCGCGCCGTCGAGGCGAACGTCGAGAGGAGGCCGTGATGGCACACGGGATCGCGTTGTTCGCGGGCGTGGCGCCCGAGGTCGTCCGCGCCGCGGCGCGGGAGGCGGAGGCGCTCGGCTACGGCTCCTTCTGGGTCAACCACCCGGGCGCGACCGACGGGCTCGTGGCGCTCGCCGTCGCGGCGCGGGAGACGACGCGCGTCGCGCTCGGCGTCGGCGTGATCCCGCTCCACACGCGCGGGCCCGCGAGCATCGTCGAGGGCGTGCGGGCCCACGCGCTGCCCCAGGACCGCCTCCTGCTCGGTGTCGGGAGCCCGAACCCCCGGTCCCTCGCGCGCGTGCGAGAGGGCGTCGCCGCGCTGCGGGCCGAGCTGGGGACGCGCCTGGTCGTGGCGGCGCTCGGCCCCCGGATGTGCCGCCTGGCCGGCGAGGTCGCCGACGGCGTGCTCTTCAACTGGCTCACGCCCGAGCACGCGCGCCGCTCCGCCGAGTGGGTGCGCGAGGGCGCCGCGGCCGCGGGGCGCCCGGTGCCGCGGCTCTACGCGTACGTCCGGCTCGCGGTGGGGGCGGCGGCGCTCGCGCGGCTCCGGCAGGAGGGGGACCGCTACGCGGGGATCCCCGCATACGCGGACCACTTCGCGCGCATGGGGGTGAAGCCCCTCGAGACGGCCATCGCCGCGCCGGGCCCCGAGGCGATCGCGCCCGCCCTCGCCCGCTGGCAGGGCGCCGTGGACGAGGTCGTCCTGCGCGCCGTCCCCGCCCAGGACACCGTCGAGGAGACCGTGGCGCTCGCCCGCGCGGCGCGGCCCGCGACCTAGAGCCCGGCCAGTCCAGCTCTGACGGGCTACGGCAGCGCGATCAGCTACGGCACCACGATCAGGTGGTACACCGCGAGGGGCGCCGGCACGGCGGGCGCCGGCGCGAGCGGCAGGGGGAGCGCCGTCGGGGCGAGCGTGTCGAGCGTGTGGAAGCGGGTGTCCTCGACGTTGTAGAGGAACTCCGGCGCCAGGAGCACGTAGGAGCGCGTGACGTCCTCGGCGTAGGCTTGGCTTTCTTGCGTCTGGAAGTCCACGACGAGCGAGGAGGCGTTGCCTTCGTAGAAGTCGGCCTTGCGGAGCACGGCGGCGCGCGGGGTAGCGCCCTGCAGGCTCCAGACCGCAGCCTCCTCGATCCAGGGGAAGGCCTGGCGCGTTTGCGTGGGGTCCTGCGGGGACCACTGGACGAGCCGCGCCTTCTCGCCCGCGCTGATGCCGTCGGACATCCCGAAGCGGAGGAGGATCTGGGGGGTCGGGGTGTCGGCGGGGCGCATGCGCAGGCCTTCGCGGGGGTAGGCGAGGTTGCCGGCGAGCCAGCCGGTTTCGTTGAGCCGGAGGGCCTTGTTGACGCCGTTCTCCTCGTTGACGGCGTAGATGACCGTGAAGCTTCCCGGGAAGGCCGCGGTGTAGACGGGCTCGCCGGCCACGCGCTGGACGTCGTCGCGGTACCAGCCGGTGACGTCGAAGGCGGTCGTGCCCCGGGGCGGCAGGGTGAGGGTCGCGGTCTCCTCGAGCGGGAAGCGGGGATCCTCGTCGATGAAGCCCGAGTCCCAGCAGGTCGTTTCCGTGCCGGCGAAGGGGCCGCCCTGGCGGATGAGGACCGAGCGGACCTGGACCAGGGGGAACACGGACTCCGCCTCGACGGAGGAGGGGGTGAAGAGGGGAGTGCCGGTGGTCCCGAGGACCTCCCCCCGCTCGACGTCGATGAGGGCCCAGAGGAGGGGCTGGACCGGGAAGGCAGCCCGGATGGTCCAGATCAGCGGGCGGTCCTCGAACTCGGCGCAGGTGCGATCACGGGCGCGGAGCGTCACGGGGCGGAGCGCGTCGTTGGGCTCGTAGAGCTGCACCTCGACGAGCGCCAGGAGGCGCTCCTGGGCGTCGAAGCCGACCTCGGCGACGCGCCAGAAATAGGGGCGCGGGGTGAGCGCGGTGCTGCCGAACAGGTGGGCCTGGTCCAGGACGATCGGGAACTCCGCGCTGAAGACGAAGGTCTGGTCGACGGCTGGGTCGATCTCGCCGCCGCCGAAGACGTCGGACACCGGCGTGTAGACCGCACCGCCGTTGGGGTCCATGTGGGAGAAGACCCACGTGAACGTGCGCGTGTAGGTGATGAGCGGCTGCTGGAAGCGCGTGGTCTGGCGCCAGCGCACGCTGGTGCCGAGGGCGAGGCCGAAGGGGAAGTTCACGGCCTTGAGGGTGTCGAGGGAGACGATCTCGGCGTCGCTCGGGCCGGCCTCGCGCGGCACGGTCGCGGAGCCGAGCGGGCGCCGGATGCGGAAGGCGCTGACCTGGGCGGGGGCGCCGGAGCCCGGGGCGGTGGCGGTGAAGCCGACGAAGGTGTTGTCGAGGTCGCCGAACTGGAGGCCCTCGAGCCCGTCGATGCTCGGAGGCAAGGGGAAGACGCCCTCGACGCTCCGGAGCAGGCGCTGCTCGCCCTGGGGGACAAGGGCCTCGGCCTGCTGACCGCCGAGGACCTTCGCGACGATGCCGCCGAGGAAGCCGGCGGGGCGCTCCCTCTTCTCCTGGCCGAGGTCGCCCTGGTAGACGACCGTGTAGCGCGTCGAGGCGAGCGGCGGCTTGAAGCGGATCGGAGTACCGTCGGCGGCCCGGAGGGGGGCGTCCTTCGGGGTGAGGCCGATGGGCACGTCGCGCAGGATGACCTGGGTCGCCGGGGGCGTCGAGTCGGGGGTCAGGACGGGCTGGCGGGCCCCGGTGTCGTCGTCGACGTAGACGGTGAGGGTGCCGGGTCCGAGGGGGTCGGGTGAGGTATTGGTGGCGACCAGCTCGAGCACGTCGGGGATGACGAGTCCGGTCTCGGGGTCGGTGACCGGTTGGATGCTCGCCTCGAGCGGCCCGCGGAAGAAGTAGTCGAGAAGCGTGGCGGAGTAGCCGACCGCGCGCGGGAGCAAGCGCGCAGCGTACTCTTGATGGACGCGCTCGTCGAGGAACCAGCCCCCGGCCGGTGGCGGCGCCCCCAGCGCGGCGGTCAGGCTCCGGTGCAACGCCCCTTCGGTCACGAAGAGCCGAATCGGCTCCCCCTCGGTTGTCTTGCTGAAGTACCGACGGAACTCGGCCCCCTCCGGCTCGATCACGGGGAGCGCGCCGAGGGCCTGCTGGCGGGGGAAGGGGAAGCGCCTGAACAGCGTGTCGCGGCTCAGGTAGTTCCCGTTCGTGGACTCGGCGATGCCGATTGCCGGCTCGGCGGTCACGTCGATGTTCGCCAGCGCCGACCGGAATTTGTCGGTGTCGATCAGGCGCGCCACAGGCACGGGCGCCTGCAGATCGTCCGTCGGCGTGAAGACCGAAACAGGCGGAGCTACGGGGGGATGATTGAGTAGTTCGCCGAACAGGACCGGGTCGCTTTCCCTGATGTCGTCGACCCAGTCCTCATACCAGTCCGGGTTGATGGGAATGCGACGTCCGAAAATGGTGAACGAGGGATGAGGGTCGTCCCGCACGTGCGCCGGGACCGCGGCGTCCTGGATGAGATGGGTCAGATGCCCCAACGCCTCGAAGGTCTCGACGAGCGTGCGCTCTCGCTGGGCTCGTGTCTCACCCCTCAGGGCACCGAGGAAATAGCGCCGGGCATCCTGCCAGGACCAGTTGCCGCCGCCCGCGGCATTGTCCTGGGCGGGGTTCTGTTGCCACAGGACGGACGACTGGCCGATGCCGAGCAACCCCGCCGTCCACCACGGCTCCGCGAGGGGATTGTGGAAGTGATTGAGAACCCGCTGAGCCGGTTCGTCCTCGAAGAAGGCGCCGTCACCGATCAATTGCCGGATAGTCCGCGGGCCCGGGATGCTGATTCCCGGGAGGCTCTCCGTCAGGCCGCGTTGCAGGCCCAATTCGCTCTTGAGAATGCGATCGAGAGACGAAATCTCGGGATCTGCTGCTCGCTGCGCGAGCTCTCTGTGGGTTCCCTGGTCGTAGGAAGCCGCGACCGAAGGAGATGCGACAAGTAGTGCGCAGAGAAGAGCAGCCGTTGGGATTCTCATCGCGATCCCTCGTACATCTTCGGAAGACCGAAATCGACCCGCTCCTCGTCGATCAATTGCTGAAGGCGCCTAGTTGCCGTGAGTGGGACAACGGGCGCCCAACCGACGGAGCCCAGGAACTTCAGGCGTTCCTCTCGCGTCTTCAGGGGGGGGAGCTCGATCCCTATGCCTACCGACGTGAATTTCTCCCACGCCTCTCGCACGAACGGCTTCCTCTGTACGGCGTCGGTCGGCCAGTCCTTCTCCCCGCGGAACCGCCACTGGCCATAGCCAGGCTTGAAGATACGAATTCTGGCCCTGCGATCCGGCGGAAGGGATTCAGCGTCCAGGTCGCCCGCTCCGCGATCTCGAAGCGGCCGTCCGGGCCGGTCACGACCTCCTGGGCATCGTGGAACTTGCCCCCGGCCCAGCCCCCGACGCTCGAT
>Ga0209211_10001440_pt1 | contig 45001 bp, 48 predicted proteins | sample RifGroA2_FD_183992 | JGI IMG/M metagenome (GOLD analysis project Ga0209211, IMG submission 183992) | Groundwater microbial communities from Rifle, Colorado, USA - Groundwater A2 (SPAdes) (version 2) | ecosystem: Environmental > Aquatic > Deep subsurface > Groundwater | place: Rifle, Colorado...
TTAATTTTATTATTTAATAACAATAAATATATAAATATATTTTGTTATTATAATTAGTATTGTGGATAATTTATTTTTTAATCTTAATTGATTTGGGGGTTGTTTGATTAATAAAAAGATAATAAAAAGGGGATAAGTTTTTTATTTTTTTTCTCCTGTTTTTATTAGATATTTATTAACATATTTTTTAACACTTTATTTTTTTAACCTTCTTAAATAGTCAATACTCTTTCTTTTATTAATTCTATTTCCTCTTCTAATTTTTTATCTTTTATTAATTCTTGAACAATTTTTTTATAAGAATGTATGGCTGTGGTGTGGTCTTTGCCGCTGAATTTCCGACCAATAAAAGGAAAAGAACTTTTTAATTCTTCTCTTAATAAATACATAGCAATCTGCCTTGGATGGACAATTTCCTTTTTCCTTGAAACATTTAAGATTTCTTTTTCTTTTAAGTCATAAAATTCCGCCACCGCCTCAATTATTTTTTTAGGAGTCATAACCCTTGAGGGAGAGGATAGTAGATCTTTTATAATTATTTTAGTTGTTTCAAGGTCTGGTTTTTGGTTGTTTAGGGTTTGATTAGCGATTAGTTTGTTTAGCGCCCCCTCTAATTCTCTTATGTTTTTTTGGACAACAGAGGCGATGTGTTGGTATATTTCATCGGAAAATTCCACTCCTTTTTCCTGAGATTTTGTTTTCAATATAGCCACCCTTGTTTCAAAATCAGGATAACTAATATCGGCTATCATTCCACCCTCAAAACGAGAGCGGAGTCGTTCAGCTAAAGAATTTATGGCTTTGGGAGGCCTATCTGATGAAATAATTATTTGCTTATTGTTTTCATATAACACATTAAAGATATTAAAAAACTCTTCCTGGGTTTTTTCTCTGCCAGCCAAAAACTGAATATCATCTATAATCAACACATCAATTTTTCGGTATTTTTCCTTAAACGCCTCCACTTCATGATTTTTAATAGACGCCACTACTTCGGATGTGAATTTTTCCGAAGAAACATAACGAACTGTTTTTTTCTTAAAATTCTTAATTACTTCATTGCCGATAGATTGTAATAAATGGGTTTTACCCAAACCAACTCCGCCGTAAATAAAAAGCGGGTTATAGACGGATCCCGGATTTTTTGAGACAGCTATGGCAGCTGCGTGGGGTAGTTCATTAAATGATCCAGTGACAAAAGAGTCAAAAGTATAACGCGGATTAAGATTTGTGTCTTTATTTATTTTGAATTCTTGAAAATCCATCTGGTCGGCGTCTGCGGCAATGCTCGGCGCTTTCGCGATTATATCTTGGCTTGGAGAAAGTTTTTTCTCCACATTATATTTTATTTCTTTTATTTCTTTATTTAATTCATGTATTGTTTTAAAAATCGGCTTGTTGTATTTATTTTCCATCCATTCCTTAGAAAAAGAATTCGGCACAGACACAAAAACCGTTCCCTCTTTTATATTGGATATTTCAGTGCCTCTAAACCAAGTCGCGAAATTCGCTTGAGAGATATTTAATTGTATTTGGGCAAGAACAGCTTGCCACAATTCTTCGTTGGTCATAATTAAATCTTAAACTATAAATATCAATACTTTGAATTGCGAAATGCTTTCTTGGTATTTTCTCCAAATTTTCGCTCTGAAATTTAAAAAAAAGACTATGAAACCCACTTTTTATTTGGCATTTCGCAATTCAAAGTATGGTATAAATTCAGTATTTAAGTTTTGTGGCTTAAGGTTGTAATTACATTATACCATTGTCAAATTAAAATAAAATAATATAGAATTAGATTGGAATATCAATATTGTGTTAATAACCTGTGGATAATATGTGAAATAAAAATATTTTATTAAATTTAAAGTAAATTACAAGAAAGACAATTAAAAAAATCAAAACTTAAATTTGACTAAAATATTTTTCCAAGATATACTTAATTATAATTAAATTTTTAGTTTGCAATTTTTAAACTCCTCCCCCTTTTTAATCTTCTCCCCGCTTCGCCAAATCTTCGCTGGGGAGGAGCGGCTGGGGATAATTAAATATGTCTTTTACTTACAATCCAAAGAAAAAGAAGAGAAGGAAAACACACGGTTTTTTAGCCCGCCAAAAAACAAAGGGCGGTAGACATGTTGTGTCTAATCGTCGGAGAAAGGGTCGTAAAAAACTTACAACATAAACGACGACGATGCTGTCGAAAGAAAATCGGTTAAAAAAGAAAAAGGATTTTGAGGATGTTTTTAAGAATGGGCGTGGTTATAAAGATGGTTTTTTATACTTGAAAATCATAAAAAATAATTTAGAGCCGAGCCGATTTGGTTTTGTGGTAGGTGTGAAGTTTTCTAAAAGCGCGGTGAAAAGGAATAAAATAAAAAGATGGCTCAGGGAATTAACCCGGATAAACCTTCAAGTTATTGAAAAAGGTTTTGATTGCGTTGTTATTGTCTTTCCCGGATTTAAAGCGAAAAATTTTGAAGAAGCAGAGGGTTTAGCGGAGAAATTGTTTAGAAGGGCGGGAATAATAAAACAATAAATTTATCACGAGTTTATTATGAGATTAGCTTATGATAATTGTCATAAGCTAATCTCATAATAACGAATTTTGCAATAAGATGAGTTTTATAGGCAATTTTTTTTATTTAATTTTATATCAGCCATTATTTAATATCTTGGTTTTGCTTTGCAAATATCTGCCATGGAACGATTTGGGATTAGCTATAATCACCTTGACTGTTTTAATTAAGCTGGCGCTGTATCCCTTAGGAGCCAAAGCGATAAAGTCGCAAAAAGCGCTTGCCAAAATCCAGCCGAAAATAAAAGAAATACAAGAAAAATTCAAAAGCGACAAAGAAGCGCAAAGCAGAGAAACCCTCGCTCTTTATAAAAGAGAAAAAATAAATCCATTTTCCGGGATAGCGGTTTTATTAATCCAGCTTCCTATTTTAATAGCGCTTTACCAGTTGTTTTGGAAGGGAATAGGTCCGGATCAGATGAACAACCTTTATGCTTTTATGTCTTTTTCCGGACAAGTTAATTTAAATTTTTTAGGATTTTTAAATCTTGGCGGACCAAACTGGGCGATAGCTTTGATCGCCGGGGTATTGCAGTATTGGCAGGCAAAAATGCTTGCCCCTAAAAAGACACAGAAAAAAACATCTGATTTTTCAGACCAGATGCAAAAACAGATGACTATTTTTATGCCTGGGTTTACATTTTTATTGTTATTGAGCATACCTTCCGCCCTGGGCCTTTATTGGATAACCACGACATTGTTCACAATAATCCAGCAGTATTTTGTATTCAAGGCGGACAATAACACAAAATAACACAATAGTTTGCCAATACCATGATTAACGAAAAAGAAATAAAAAAAATAGCAGAGGATTTTTTTAATAAAGCGGGCTTTTCCGCAACGGTTGAGGCGTCGGCGTTAGAGGGGGAAAAAGGAAAAACTATTTTAATAAACGCAAAAACAGAAGAGCTGGAATCGTTGATTGGCCAAGACGGTAAAATTTTATTTGATATTCAGTATATTTTGAAGTTGATTTTGAAGAAAAAAATAGCGGAATATTTTTATTTAGATTTAGATGTGAATGATTATAAAAAGAAAAAAAGCGATTATATAAAACAAGAGGCGTTGGCGACTGCCGATGATGTTTTTTTGATGAAAGCAGAAAAAGAACTACCCCCAATGTCATCTTATGAGCGGAGAGTCGCGCATTTGGCTTTAGTTGAGAGAAAAGATATTATCGCGGAAAGTATAGGGAAAGAGCCATACAGGAGAATCGTTATAAAACCTTGTTTATAGTTATTTTATAAAATCAATATAGCGGGAATGTATCCCGCCATAATCATAGCGGGATATGCTCCCGCTATATTGATGAAGTAATTAAACTAAAACCCGACGTTTGGCGCGCCGGGTTTTAGTTTATCGCGAGGGGTTTTTATTTTAGAAAAAGCTGGATAATATTTTTATCATCCATATTGGAAGAAAAGGGAAGAAAAACTCTGCCACAGAGGGAAGTATTAGAGATTTAATAGAAACTTTTGCCACTGTTATCAGTAAAATATAAAAAATTATTTGGAAGGGTAGTATTACTATTAAATTGAGAATTGGGAAAGGCACAATAAAGCCCAATATTTCAATTAAAAGAGCGACGATCATGATAACCATTCCTCCGGGCGATATTAAAATATCGGATGGGATTTTTTGAAACCAGCCGCCTTTTTTTTTAATTTCAAGTGTTGGGTGGCGAACGGCTTCGGGCGCGTTTTTTTGTGGCGTTTCTTCTGGCGTTTCGTCTGACATTTTATTTTTTCTATTTAGAAATTAAAAATTAGAAATTCCATAACGGGAACGCTTCCTGTTATAGCTATATTCCCTGTTTCGCTTCTTTTATTTTCTGCAATTCTTCGGGCGATGAAGTTATTATTTGATCTTCTGCGTAAGAGGCGATAACCTTTATTAAAACATGTTTTATGCCAGCGAAAAATATTCCTTCCCCGACTGGTAATTCCAAAAGCAACATTTTTTCTTCATCGGTGATGTTGAATGTCTTTTGAACAGCTTCAATTGTTGCCGGGCTTTGTTTCATTAAAAGCGCCAATGCGGAATTTGTGATAATGGGCTGTCCGTACTCTGAACGCATAAAGTCGTTGACATCTTGAGTTATGGTTGTTACTCCCAGCCAATATTTGCGCGCCCTTTTTACCGTGCCGAATAAAAACGATGCTCCATCTTCGTTTTTCATCAACCACCACGCCTCGTCTATAATCAACAATCTTTTCTTTGTGGATGAGGTGATGGTTTTCCAGATATATCTTAAAATCATAAACAAAGCCATTGGTCTTAATTCATCTTCCATATCCCTTGTTCCAAAAACAACCAGCCGATTGTCCGCGCTTATATTTGACTGCTGGTTGAAAAAATTAGCGTAGACGCCCTTGGTGAATCTTTGAAGTCGCTTTAATAATGATTCGCTTCCTTCCATTGTCAAAAGAACTTCTTCAAGGTCGCTCAATGTTGGGAAAGGCAGGTCTTTGCCCCATTTATTGGGGTCGGAAGACGGCGTAATGTCTTTTGCCGCGTATGTCTCCATAAGCGCCCTGTCAATAACACCGTCTTCTTCTGATGAAAGTCCGCCCAGCATAATCCTTATCAGCCCCACTAAATTTATAATGCTTGTCCTTAACACGTCTTCCGGTTTTTCGTCTTCTCGAAGCGCCGGCAAGTCAAAAGGATTTATGTGATGAGGAGAAGCCAGAGAGATATTGAAAAAGGAGCCGCCGACCGCTTCCGCCAGAAATTTGTATTCATTGTCAGGGTCTATAATAATAGCGTCAACTCCCAGCATAAGATATCTTAATGCTTCCAATTTTACAGCGTAGCTTTTACCTGATCCGGAAGTGGCGAATATAACGGAATTTGCGTTTGCCATGGTAAAGCGGTCAAAAAGCACTAAAGAGCTGTTGTGCTGGTTAATGCCGTATAAAATTCCCTCATTAGAGCTTAAATCAAAAGAAATAAAAGGAAAAGTGCTGGAAAGAGGAGACGTGTTCATTAAAGTGTTAATCATTAAAGAGTCTGTGTTGTAAGGAGATGTGCAGGTAAATCCTTCTTTTTGCTGGTGGATTGCCGGTTTCAAATAAATAAGCCGCGATTCAAGGACAGACCTTAAATTTGTTTCAATTTCCCTGAGCTCGTTTTCAGAATCTCCATATATTGTGATATAAAGACCGAAGCGGAACATCCGTTCTTGGGCTGTCTGGATTTTTTGGCGCAATTCTTCAAGGTCGTTGTAGGCGGTTTCTATCGCAGGGTCTCTGATGAGCCCTTTTTCTTCCCTTTCCGATAGTTCCGCCTGAACTTCGGTCACTTTTTTCCGCAGTTTTTTCAGAATTTCTTCGCTATCAACCGGATGCAAATAAAAAGAAATATCCATCGGGAGATTCAGATTTATTATCGGAGAGAGCCAGCCGGTGCTGAGGTACCTCGGATAAGAAAAAACAAAATAAGTCCTTGCCAGCCGTTCTCCGATTTTAATATAATTTTGCTGGACATCAATAAATGAAGGCGCTATAATATCCGCTATAGTTAAAATATCCTCTTTTGTTTCAGGGATGTTTGTTTTTCCACTGAACAGATTTTTTTTAAGAAATGGAAACTTTATTTTCATATTATTTTTTGCTATTCCTGTGGCCGTTGAAAATCAATCAGCTCTGAAGGAATGTCGGGATAATATCCTCTTTCCGCTTCTGATTGGTGATATACTCCCCAAAGCAATTCAATAACTTCCAATGTATTTAGCGGCACAGCTTGCAATCCGCAGGAACGCAAGCCCAGCGCAACGAATTCTAATCGCTGGAAAAGCTGGGTTTTTGCTCTTTGGAATATCTCTTCGGTTATAGTTGACATAGGGGAGTATCTTTTCACATTTTCATTTCCTATTATTTCAGATATAGTGAATGGAACAACAACATAAAAAACTTTTTGCATTACGTCGCCTTGATTCATTGTTTGCCCCACAAATTTTTTGTACTCGCTAATTTGTATTCTTAAAAGTTCGTTCTGCTCTTTTTTTTCAATCTCCGAAAGCATATCCAAATAACCGGTTATATTCAGCCGGCGCGATTGGATTGAAATTTGACAGGAGAAATCAAGGGAATTAAGAAAATTCTGGAACTGATATAGAATCGCATTTTGCTCTTCGGTTGATTTTAAGGCGAAATTAAGGGAAGACACCATTAAAACAGCCCTTAGTCCTTTGTTTTTAAGGATAATAATTCCGTCTCTTATCTGTTCAAAATTTAAAAAATCTTGAGTAGTTGGGTTCACATTTTTGATTCTATTTCAGTGGATAATTCATTCAGCCGGCTTCGTTTGGAAATTTTTAATAGGGAAGTATTTTTCTCTATTGCAGGCTGTTCTATTGTTTTTTCTTGATTGAAAAATTTTGGAGGTAGATTTTTTTTCTTCCATAAATAGGCCTTTGGCTTGAATAAAAAAAAGAAAAAGTTTTTAATATAATTCGGCAGTGGAATAGATTGTATTTTTAAAAAAGCCAAGCCAGTTCCGGCTCCCATCACAATAATAGCAAGAGGGATAAATATATATATGGGAATGGTAAAAAACAGAAAAAAACAGATTCCGCCCCCAATCCCGACAAAAATAAACTGCTTGAAGGTCAAAGGACCCACTATTTTTGCCTCTTTTTCAATAAATTGAGGAACAGTGAATTCCATATACAAAAAATTAAAATGTAAATATCAAATATCAATTTGAATTAAATTAAAACATTTTCTTCACGCATAGAGGGCGGGGGAGGATTGAGTAGGGGGAAATTTTGACATTTTTATTTGTCATTTTCCATTTTGATTTTTATTTATACCACCGCTTCCCTGTATCGATCTTTTATTTTTGACTTTATTTTTTCGGCGGATTTATTTTTTTCAGTCATTGCGGCGGATTTTCTCGCCGTTGGAATAGTGTTTACCATTGCGGATGGCTTCATTTCTATTTGATATAGCTGTTCCAAGTTTTTTCTTACTGGCAGAAAAATATAGTTATTTATCTCATTCGCTATTTGGCTGGCCTGTTTTTTTTCTATATTCAAATCGGTTGATATAATATCTTGTAATTCGTTTGGCTTTAAGAGCCCTAAAAAAACATAGGTTATTTTTTTGGCGATTTCGGAGATTGCAGAATTGTCTTTTATTTCGTTTTTTTGGCAGATCTCATATAAATTATCGGCGTTGGTTTCTGAAAATACAGCGGCTTTCAATTCATCGGGCAGTCCTTCATATAATTGCCATAATTGTTCTTTTGAATATTGAAGCATAATATAAATATCAAAACGACAATATAAAATGTTAAAATACCGCATGGACTCTCCACCCTCTAATCTCGTTGAATTATGCAGAAACTTAATTCAAAAATTTAATCATTTGAATTAAATTAAAACATTTTCTTCACGCATAGAGGGCGGGGGAGGATTGAGTAGGGGGAAATTTCGACATTTTTATTCGTCATTTTTCATTTTGATTTTATTTCATTATACCATATTTAATAAACACAACAACATACGCGTAATAAATCACCTTAAGGTCAAGCCATGCAAATAAATATTAAATATTTTTAATGGAAGCGGAGTATATCAGCCACGATCGTGGCTGATATACTCCGCTTTTTAATCTGCCTAATTATATCTATTTAATATAATTCCTCGCTCGGTCGGAGTAAGCGAAAATGTGTTTTCGTTTACTCCTCCCTCCCTTCGTAATTATATTTGATATAATTCCTCGCTCGGGAGAAAAGACCAAGAAATTCTTTTTTTATTTGGCATTTCGTAATTCAAAGTATATATGAGAATAAAAAAGCCCTGCAATGGCACACCATTGCAGGGAGAGTTTCTGTATTAATTAGCCCGGTTAGACCAATTGATGCAGTAAATACGCATATTCACAAATTTATGGTAAAGTAAATAATATGGGAACGATATAGCGGGGGTATTTCCCGTGCCGATAGCGCTGGAGATGCTCCCTAAATATTATGGCTAATACTATTCCGGAAGTATTTTTTAAAACAGCGGAAATGTTTCCCGAGAAAACAACATTTCTTTACAAAAAGAACGGTTTGTATTGTCCGATTAAATACAAGGAGGCGGCTGAAAATATCCGGGTTTTGGCGTTTGGAATTTCACAGTTGGGGATTAAAAGGGGAGGCAAAATCGCTATTTTATCAGAGAACAGGCCGGAATGGGCAATGTTTGATTTGGCAATAATGTCAATGGGAGTAATTTCTGTGCCCCTGCATATTGTTTTGTGCCCCAAGATAATAGAATATATTTTAAATCATTCTCAATCGGAAATTTTAATAATTTCCAGCGATGACTTGCTGGAAAAAATAATCCCGATTCAAAATAATCTTCCTTTTTTGCGGAATATTATTTTTTTAGACGAAATAAAAAAAGAAAATAAAGATAAATTGAGAAAAGAAGCGATAAATTATAACGAATTGTTTGCGCAAGCTGGCGAAAATAAATTAAGGCCTGTGGCGCTTCAGTCGGACGATATTTGTTCCATTGTTTATACTTCTGGCACTACTGGACTGCCGAAGGGCGTAGAGCTTTCCCATAATAATTTTTTAAGCAATATAGGAGCGGTAAAGTTAGCGGTGCCAGTGGAGCCGGACGATATTTTTCTTTCTTTTTTGCCGCTTTCTCATATATTGGAACGGCTTTGCGGTTATTATATCCCTTTACTTTCAGGCGCAACTATCGCCTACGCCGAAAGCGCAAAAACACTTCTTTTAGATCTTTCAGAAGTGAAGCCGACTGTTTTAATCGCCGTGCCGCGGATATTTGAAAAATTTTATGAAGGGATTTGGAATAACACCCGCAAATTAGAAGGGCTCAAAAAAATTATTTTCTTTTGGGCGCTTAAACAAAAAAGAAAAAGTTTGTCCCATATTTTGGCTGATGTTTTAGTCTTCAAAAAAATCAAGGGCAAGCTTGGCGGCAATTTGCGTTTGGCTGTTTCAGGCGGGGCATCTTTGGATAAAAAGATCGCCAAGTTTTTTATGAAAATCGGGATTTTAATTTTAGAGGGCTATGGACTTACAGAAACATCTCCGGTAATTTCCGTTAATAAAAAAGACAGTTTTATGTTTGGCACAGTCGGCAAGCCGATTTCAGGAGTTGATGTAAAAATTTCAGGAGATAAAGAAATTTTAGTCAGGGGACCTAATGTGATGAAGGGTTATTTTAACAACTATGAAGAGACCCAAAACGCCATTGATCCGCGCGGCTGGTTTCACACCGGCGATCTTGGTTTTATTAACGAGGAAGGTTTTTTAACAATTATTGGCAGAAAAAAAGAAATGATTGTTTTGTCTATGGGCAAAAATATCTGGCCGGAGGTTATTGAAAGAGAATTAAATAATGATTGTTTTATTTCTCAGTCAATGATTATCGGCAATAACAGGAAATTTGTGTCCGCTCTGGTTGTTCCTGATTGGGAGAAAATTCAAGATTTTTTGAAGGAGAAAAATTTATTGTCAGAGAATCGGGAGAATCTTGTTGGAAACGAAATTTTAAATAAATTATTCAAAGAAAAAATTGAAACGATTAACGAAAATTTTTCTGATTACGAAAAAATAAAAAAATTCCGGCTGATCTCTCGGGAATTTTCCCAGGAAAAAGAAGAAATGACTCCGACTTTAAAATTAAGGAGAGCAATCATTGGGGATAATTACAAAAAAGAAATAGCAGGAATGTATGATTAAGTCCTTGAATTCAGCTCGTAATTAAGGTAAAATTAAGATATATGAAATTCAGGCAAGTCTTATTTTGGGATGTTGATCCGAGGAATATAGATGTTAAAAAACACGCTAAATACATTATTGAGCGAATTTTGGATTTCGGCAGAGATAAAGAAGTGAGATGGATGTATAATTTCTATGATAGGGCGTTATTAAAAAGCGTTGTCGCGAAATCTCGCGCATTGACGCCCAAAACAAAAAATTTATGGACATTGCTTTTAAAAATAAAATAGAATTAAATTTAGATATTTTGCCCTTGAAAACCAAAAAAGCATTTGTTTTTTTATCGGAGCAAAGGTGGCTTGATGGGTCTGGCTGGTATCTTGCGGGCGGAACAGCGCTTGGTTTACAATCCAGACATCGCAGATCGGTTGATTTGGATTTTTTCACCGCAAAATCCGAATTCAATTCTGAATCTGTGCTTGCTAATTTTATAAACAATAAAAATTGGCGGACAAGTTTTGGAGAAGTAAACACTGTTTACGGCGAATTATTCGGCGCGAAAGTAAGTTTTATCGCGTATCCGTTTTTTGTCCCGAAACAAAATTTTATCCAATACGGTTCAATCAGAATTCTTCATCGGACAGATATTGCGGTGATGAAAATTATCGCTATTTCCCAGAGAGGAAAAAAAAGAGATTTTTTTGATCTTTATTGGTGCGCGAAAAACATTGAGCCGTTAGAAAATTTAATTAAACGGCTTAAAGCGCAATACCCGTTAGTCGCTCACGACTATCATCATATTTTAAAAAGTTTAGTATATTTTGAGGACGCTGAAAACGATCCAAATACGGAAACTTCTTTCAAGATAAATTGGAAAGATGTCAAAGATTATTTTAAGAAAGAAGTCCCGCATATTACCAGTAGAATAATAATAAAGAGCTGATTGTTTTGTGGTAAAATAAAATTATAAATATTATGGAAAAGAGAATTTATAATGAGGAAACAATAAAAAATATCGGGAAAGAGATTTCGATTTCGGGCTGGGTGGATACAATAAGGTCTCACGGCAAGATTTTGTTTATTGACTTGAGGGATAAAAGCGGAATTTTGCAGGTTGTTGTTTCGCCTCAACAAGAAGATGTCTATGATTTTGCAAAAGAAATTCGGCCAGAATGGGTAGTTGCGATTTCGGGCGTTGTGAAAGAAAGGCCTGAAAGAATGCAAAACCCGAATCTGGCGACAGGAAAGATTGAATTGGAGGCTCAAAAAATTGAGGTCTTTTCTAATGCAGAGACATTGCCTTTTACCATTGATAGCGACGGTTATGAAATAAATGAAGAAAAGCGGCTGAAATACAGATACCTTGACTTAAGAAGGGGGCGGCTTAAAAAAAATTTAATTGCGCGGCAGGAGGTCTTATATTTTATCAGGAGCTTTCTTAAAAAAGAGGGATTTATTGAAATTGAAACGCCGATTTTAACAAAATCAACGCCAGAAGGCGCTCGGGATTTTTTAGTTCCTTCCCGGCTCCAGCCGGAAAATTTTTACGCTTTGCCCCAATCGCCCCAACAATACAAACAGCTTTTAATGGTTGCCGGATTAGAAAAATATTTTCAGATAGCGCGCTGTTTCAGGGATGAAGACCAGAGAGCTGACAGGCAGGCGGAATTTACCCAGCTTGATTTGGAAATGTCTTTTGTGGAGCGGGAAGATGTTATGGAAATAACAGAGCGGCTTTTGATTAATATTTCCAGAACGATTTTTCCGACAAAAAAAATTCAGGAAATTCCTTTCCCGCGGCTAAACTATAAAGAGGCGATGGAAAAATACAATATAGATAGGCCGGATATAAGGAAAGATAAAAAAGATCCTGATTTGCTGGCTTTTTGCTGGGTTGTTGATTTTCCGTTTTTTGAAAAAAACAATGAAGGGAAATGGACATTCACTCATAATCCTTTTTCAGCTCCCAAGCCGGAATTTATGGAAGATCTTTTAGAAAAGAAGAATATTAAAAATATTCTTACAACCCAGTACGATATTATTTTGAATGGTTTTGAAATCGGAGGAGGAAGCATTAGGAATCATAGACCAGAAGCGCTTGAATCTGTCTTTGAAGTTATGGACTATAGAAAAAGCGAAATTAAAGAAAAATTTGGCCATATGCTGGAGGCGTTTAAGTATGGCGCTCCGCCCCATGGAGGAATAGCGTGGGGTTTGGATAGATTTTTATCTCTAAACTTAAACGAGCCCAATATCCGGGAAGTAATCGCTTTCCCGAAGACAGGAGACAGCCGGGATTTAATGATGAATGCCCCGTCTCTTGTGACTGAACAACAATTAAAAGACCTGCATATTAAAATACAGGTCAGAAAAAAATAAATAAATATCTTTGAATTGCGAAATGCTTTCTCGGTCTTTTCTTCAAATTTGTAGCTGAAATTTGGAGAAAAGACCTGAAACCCGCTTCTTATTGAACATTTCGCAACTCAAAGTATATTTAGAAAATTTATTATGTTGACTGGTTATATTGTGTTGATCTTAATGTATTGATTGCGGTAAATTTTCAATACGGCAAACTTTTAGCAAGGGAAATCCAGTTTTCAAGGGATAGGGTTTCCGCCCTCTGGCAGGGTTTTATGCTGTTTTTCAAGAGCCACTCTTTTATTTGCTTTTTATCTAATTCTATTCCGACTAACGGATTTAAGTTCAAATTTTTCGTTAAATTATTGGCAAGCTGTTTTCTTGGTTGGGAAAATCCCGCTTTAATAATTTTAAAAAATAAATCTTTATTAGCTTGTTTAATGTCCGTATCCGTTCGTTTAATATCTGTGTTAATCTGTTTAATATCCGTGTCAATCCGTGGCTTTACTATAATGATAGCGGAATCAACTTTTGGACTGGGCCAGAATAATTTTTTCGGGATATACGAAATAATTTTTGCTTCGGCATAAAATTGGACGGAAATTGCCAACAAACTCATATTGGGAGGGCTGGCGCAAATTCTCTGGCCAACCTCTTTTTGGACGGTTAAAATCATCAACTCGGGCTGGTTTTTAGCTTCTATAAATTTTTTGATAATCGCGGTGGCAATATAAAACGGCAAATTTGCCACAACCTTGTATTTATCGCTAATAATATCGGGAGTTACGGGACATGCTCCCGTAGTGTTGATTTTTAGGATGTCGGCTTGGATGATTTCCGTATTTTTATAATCTTTCAATGTTTCTTTTATGATTTTCACCATATTTCCATCTTTTTCTATGGCAATAATTTTTTTTGCTTTTTTTGCCAATTCTTGAGTTAGATTGCCAACGCCAGGCCCGATTTCTATCACAATATCATCAGGCTTTATATTAGCCGCTTCAACTATTTCTTTTATTTTTTTTTCGCTTGTTAAAAAATTCTGGCCAAACCGTTTTGACGGCTTTGCCCCTGATTTTTTTAGAACGTTTCGGATGTCTTCCCGATAGGATAGTTTCATTGTTTGATTTTAGCACAAAATCAGCGCCTGTGGAAAAGAACATTGACAATTCTTTTCAGTTTTGTATGATAGAAATATAGCCCTATAAAACTTGAATTGCAAAATGCCAAATAAAAAAAGAGTTTCCTGGGCTTTTCTCCAAATTTCAGCTGCAAATTTGCTACAATTATTCAGCGTATGCTTTGCATATGCCTCATAATTGTAGCAAATTTTCGCTCTGAAATTTAAAAAAGGGACCAAGAAAGCATTTCGCAATTCAAAGTACGGGAATAATATTACCTTTGAGCGAAGGTTTTTTTAATAGTCTTGAGGGCTTAACAGCTCACGAGAATTAAATTTATTTCTAAATTTTACTTGTTAAAATTTTTAGCGGATAGATTTACGGCTATTAAAACCAAGATAATATCTTGGCAATTAAAGTCTGGCGATAAAAAAGAGCAGAGCTATGGTAAAAAATTTATTTTTAAGCCTGCCCGCCGAAGTTTTAGTATAGGCGAGTCCCCTATTTTCTATGCGGGGGCTTTTTTAATATTCGCTGTGATCGTCGGGCTTTTCAGCAGCGGTTCTGCTGGAAAATTATCAGCCGAAAATTTGACGGCCGATTTGGGATCAAAATATATTTCGCAGGATTTATTCGCCGAATCAGTTAAAAATTTTATCAGGGAATCGCCTGAAATGGTTTTAGTCCAATCAAATAGCGCGGTAGCAATAACCCCTCCTATGACAGTGAATGCTCAAATTTTGGGCGACTTGCTGGGCAACTCGGAAGTAAACGGGCAGGAGCGCAAAGAGGCGATTGAGTATATTGTGGGGGAGGGGGATACTTTTTCTTCCATAGCGGAAAAGTTCAGTATTTCCGTAGACACTATTTTGTGGGCGAATAATTTAACCAAAGGGTCTATCGTAAAACAAGACCAGCGCCTGATTATTCTTCCTGTTTCCGGGGCGCTGTATATGGTTCAAAAAGGCGATACATTGAGCGATATTGCTGAAACATATAAAGGAAAGACAGAGGAAATAGTTGCTTTTAATGGTATGTCTAATGAGGGCGATATTTTTATCGGGGACTTGCTAATTATACCAAATGGAAAAATGCCCGCAAAAGCGGTTCAGCCGGTTTTAGCTCCTTTGGCCGATTCGTATTTTATGGTTCCTTGCGAGGGTAAAATAACCCAAACCCTCCATACATATAACGCTGTTGACATAGGCAATAGTTGCGGCAAGCCGATAATAGCTACTGCCGGAGGAATAATTCAAAGAACAGGGCTTATAGCAATTGGCGGGAAAAGAATTACAATTTTGCACCCAAACGGAGTGGTTACTTATTATGGGCATTTATCCTCTATATTGGTTCAGCCGGGCCAAACAGTAAGCGCCGGAGATATTATCGGTTATATTGGAAAAACAGGAAATGCCACTGGTTGTCATTTGCATTTTGAAGTAAGAGGCGCGAAAAATTTTTTAAGCAAATACCCGCTCGGGGCTTATCTGACATGGCAAAACAAATAGCTTGCTTACTTTGAATTGCGAAATGCTTTCTTGGTCCTTTTTCCAAACTTCAAAGTGAAAATTTGCTACAATTATGAGACGTATGCAAAGCATACGTCGAATAATTATATTTAATATAATTCCTCGCTCGGTCGGAGTAAGCGAAAATGTGTTTTCGTTTACCACTCTGTTCTTTCGTAATCCAAAGTAAATAGTTTGTTTTAAGTTAGCTTAAAACAAAAGAAATTTAAATACAAAAGCGGCGTAATTTTTACACGATCGTGTAAAAATTACGCCGCTTTTGTTCGTAAATTTGAAGTTTTAATCCTCATGCGCGCGGTACATAAGCGCTTCAGACAGATTGTCGTAGCTGATATTTTCCGAATTCTCCAAGTCGGCTATTGTTCTGGCGATTTTCAAAACCCTGTGATAACCCCGTGCGGAAAGTTTGCCGGAGTCAACGAATTGCTTCAAAACGCTCTGCGCCCTTGAATCTATTTGACAATATTTTTTTATCTGGGGAATCTGCATTTCAGAATTGATTAAAATTTTGTCTTGCCTTAATCTTTCGGTTTGAATTTTTCTCGTCTTTACAACCCTTTTTTTTATCTTTTCGCTTGTATTTTCTTCATCTATAGAGGTAAGTTTTTCAAATGTTAAATTCGGCACATCAATAAAAATATCAATTCTATCAATAAGCGGGCCGGATAATTTTCTTCTATACATAGAAATTTGCGAACCTATGCAACGGCAATGTCTTTCCGGGTTTTTGTAATACCCGCAAGGGCAGGGATTTGCCGCAGCCGCTAAAATAAATCGGCAGGGAAAAGTAAAATGGCTTCCGGAGCGCAAAATAGAAATTTTTCCGTCCTCCAACGGCTGGCGGAGCGATTCCAAAACATCGCGGTGAAATTCAGGAAATTCATCTAAAAATAAAACTCCGCGGTGGGAGAGCGTTATCTCGCCTGGCTTTGGGGGATTTCCTCCGCCGATAAGCGCCACTTCAGAAGTCGTATGATGAGGCGAGCGGAAAGGACGGATTTTTATCAAAGGATTTTTTTCCGGCAACAATCCGGCAATGCTGTAAATTTTCGTTACTTCCAGGGATTCATTAAAGGAAAGTTCGGGTAAAATAGACGGCAAACTATTCGCCAGCAAGCTTTTGCCCGATCCGGGCGGGCCTTGCATTAAAATATTATGTCCTCCGGCCGCGGCTATCTCTAACGCTCTTTTGGCGCTTTCCTGTCCTTTTATCCAACCGAGGTCCGCTCCATAACTTGGCTTTTCCGTGAAGATTTCAGGGCTGGCGGAAAACGGAGCGATAATAATTTTTCCTTCCAGATAATTTACAGCTTCTTTGAGAGAATTAATGGCTATTATTTTGAAACTATTTTCCTTGTCCGCGTTTTCCGCCAAAACTAAACTGGCTTCGGCCGCGTTTGCTTTAGGCAGGATTATTTCTTCCATATCCTGCTCTATGGCGGCAAGCGCTAAAGGCAGAACTCCTTTTATGGGCCTTAACACTCCGTCCAATGATAACTCCCCTATTATTACTTTTTTCTGGGGATTGAATTTTATTTGACCGGAAGCGGAAAGATATCCGATGGCTATGGGTAAATCATAGAGCGCTCCTTCTTTTTTTAGGTCTGCCGGAGCTAGATTAACTAAAATTCTTTCTGGCTGTTGGAAAGGCGATTGAAATCGCGAGCTTTTTATAGCGGAGCCGACTCTTTCTTTTGATTCTTCAACTGATTTGTCCGGCAGTCCAACAATATTAAAACATCGGAGCCCGTAATGGACATCTGTCTCAACTTCAATTATCTGTCCGCTAAGCCCCACTGGCGCGGCTGAAAAAACTTTCGAAGGCATATAAAATCAAAATTTTAAATTTTTCAATCTTTTTATTTCTGTTTCAATTTCTTTCAAAATTTCCTTGTTGCCTATTTCTCCGCCTAAACTAAAAACGATAAATACCTTTCCTTTGTATTTTTTCTCAAAATCAATAAAATTATTTTTCATTCTTTCCGATACAGAATAATTTCCGAAATTTGCTTTTGCTGTGATTGGTTTTATTTGTATTCCAAAAGCGAAACTATCTATAAAACCCAAATAATCTATATCTCCAGCATGATCAAGATCATTTTCGCTTTCGACAAATTTTACTTTTGGAAAAAGTTTTACCAAACCATCATTTACAACTGACTTTTCTCTAATAAAACCGTCGTAAGCGCGATTTATTGTTAAGTTATAAATATAATCTTTGCAATCCTTTAAAGATAGTTCCCTGAATGCACTTTGCCATTCAGGGATTACAACTTCAGTAATTTTTTCATACAAACGTTCTCCTATTTCATTCAAAATTTCCGGGGTTATTTTAACGGGACTTTTATTTTCGGTAAATGCTTTTTCAAAATGCCATTTTTCCCACTCATCTATTGTTTTTGGCTGACATTCTCTAATTAGGGCCATTACTGGCCCCACTTTATTGGGTCGAGATAGCTGATAAGTTTGGCAAGCATAATTTAAAACTTTTTCCTTTTTGCCAAAGTCCGCTGAAAACTTTTTTGATATTTTAGCTGTCATGATAAGCTATTATAATTAGTTAATAGGTCGTTAAATTTTTCTTTATATCTGTAATCCATTTCGTTATTAACTATGGTGTATCCACTTTTTATCAAATGAGCATTTACGAAAGTTTTATTTTGTAAATACAAATAACATAAAAGATTATTTTGCTTGTCATACTTCAAATTATCAAATCTCATGAACACCTTTTGCCCCTTAGTTTTATTTGTTAAAAAATCAACTGCTTTACCATTAATTTTGGGATTTTGTTTAATACCCAATAGCCGAACAATTAAATCATTATTTAATTTAATTTTTTCAGGACTTATAATCTCTTTAACTGTATAAAAATTTTCTCTTTTTACGGCCCTGCCACCATCTATTTTTGAACCAAATTGTAATTTTTTTATGTCTATTTTTTTATCTAATTTATGGGGATCTTTGAACAAATACGGCAAATTATTAATCTTTTCGGAAAAATTATTTTTAGCAAAATCTTGTTTTATGTATTCAAAAATGGCATTAGAATAATTTTTTCCGATTTTGTTTTTTATATTTGATATAAAATTTGGGTTAATTTCATACCCTATAGAGTTGCGATCAAAATTTTTTGCGACCAAAGATGTTGTTCCGCTTCCCAGAAATGGATCCAAAATAGTATCGCCAACAAAAGAAAACATTTTGATAAGTCTTTTCGGTAACTCTTCTGGAAATATGGCAATATGTCCGCCTTGTCTTGCGCCTGCAAAATTCCAGTGTCCTTGGAAGTATTCATTCCACTCCTCTTTAGTTAATTTTGATTTTTCTTTCAATCCTCTGTCAACCTTTAGTGATTGGCCTTGTTTTTTAAATATTAGAATAAACTCATAATCTAATTTTAAAATTCCATTTCTAGGATACGGAAAACTTCCCATAATAGTTGCTCCGCCAGTCGTATTCATTGTTGTTGTTTTTTGCCAAATAACAGCCCCCATATAATCAAAACCGATCGTTTCGCAAAATTTAATGATTTCTGTTCTTATGGGAATTACCTTATATCGACCGTAGTAAACAGAGCGAGCAAATTGATCTCCTACATTTACACATAAGCGACAGCCGTCTTCTAATACACGATAACATTCATTCCAAGCTAAATTAAGATTATTTATGTATTTTTCATAGCTATCATTAAAACCAATTTGATTATCCGAACCGTAATCTTTTAATTGCCAATATGGCGGCGAAGTGATAATTAAATGCACGCTTTTGTCTGAAAGTTCTCTCATTGATCTTGAATCGCCAGTTATAATTTTATGTTTTGTTTGCATCTTTGTAATATTGTTTTACATTTAGCGCAGTTTTGCGGATAGCTCGCGCTCTGTTTTTTTTCTGATTTTTTTTTGGATTTTGTTTATTTCTTCGTTGGTGAGAGTTCTTTCTATTGAACGATAAGTTATCCTAAACGTATAGCTGATTTTGTCTTCGCCGAATTTTTCTTTGTCTTCGTATTTATCCAGTAATTTCACCTCTTCAATTAAATTTTCAGCGAAATCCCTGACAATTTCATAGTAATTGTTCAGGTTTACGGATTTATCAATTATAAAAGAAATATCCCTGTCAGTCGCCGGAAACTTGCTTACTTCTTTGTACTTGCTGTTTATGTCTTTGAACTGGCTTGTTATTCGCGAGTCGTTAGACCAAAATATCCTGATGTCCGGGATATCCATTTTCGCTATTGCCAAACGTTCCACCCCAAAACCGAAAGCCCAGCCATTGTATTTTTCAGGGTCAATACCGAGATTAGACAAGACCTTTTTGTGCACCACGCCCGCGCCCAGAATTTCTATCCAGCTATCCCCTTTTTTTATTTCAATCTGGATACTCGGGTCAGTGAATGGGAACGAATCTTCCAGTATTTGATATTCCACATCCGGCCCGTAGATATTTTTAGCAATATCCGCTAAAACTTCGCTAAGTTCGGGTATGCCGATGATTTTTATTTTTTTATCGCAAATATATAGCCCGTCAATTTGATGAAATACCGGAAAATGCTTCCTGTCCACTTCGTCTTTTCTGAAGACCTTGCCATGGCACAGGCATTTTACGCAGCCGGTTTCGTTTAATTTTTCTATCACATCCGGGTCTTTTAAATAAAAAGGCCACATTGTCGTGGTGTGGGTGCGCAACACAAAATTTTTATCAGCGTAATAGCTATCCGATGTCCGTCGGCTTGGGTGGTCTACGGGGGTGTTCAGTAAATCAAAATTTTTCGCCACATCAACAATCTCCGGAATTTCAATCACATCAAAATCCTTAAATGACGGAATGTCTAAAATTTTATCAATAATAAATTTAATAGGAGATCCCTCTTTTCTAGACAAATCCGGCAAATCAAGCAATCTTTTTATTCTTGCGCTGTTTGTGTCTGTTGCGGCATTATTTCTGATTTCAGAAATCAATTTTTCATTATTTAGGTCTTTGACAACAATAACCCTTCTTTCGCCATCAGAATCGCCCGTTTTTTGATAATCGCTATAATTAATTTTTTCCATATGATTAGGTTTGTTTATGGGATCTATAATATCATAATCCTCCTATATTTCAATGTTTTTATGATTTGCCAAAAGTTATCCACAATTGGCCTGTTTGTATGTTCTATAAATGTTCGATATACTATAAGTACAATAAATAATTTATTTGAATCAATATATGCTTACCAAAAAACGAAAACAAATTTTGGACTATATAGAAAATTTTATAAAAAAAAGGCGCTATTCTCCGTCTTTGGAAGAAATCAGAAAACACTTTAGATTAGCTTCAAGATCTACGGCTCATTACTACATAGAACTTTTAAAGAAAAAAGGATATATTAATAAGTTGGATTATCAGGCTCGCGCCATAGAATTGCTTAAAGAAAAAGAAATCGCAAAATTAGTAGAAATTCCCATAATCGGCATTATCGCCGCTGGTCAACCCATTGAAGCGATAGATAATCCAGTTGAGACAATCTCGGTAAATAAGAGCGAAGTTGGTAAATTTGGCAAACTCTATGCTTTGCGCGTCCAAGGCAATAGTATGATTGACGATGGAATTTTTGACGGCGATATAGTGATAATTCGTAAACAAGATACAGCCGACGATGGCCAGACAATAGTAGCGATTATCGATGACAATCAAGCCACTCTTAAAAAAATTTATCGAGAAAAAGAATGGATTAAATTGCAGCCGGCAAATCAAGCTATACTGCCGATTTACCGCAAAGAGGTAGAAGTGCGAGGTGTCGTAGTCAAACTGTTAAGAAATTTGGAAAACGGAGTTCAAAATAATAATAATACATTTTCCTATAGAAAAAAAGCTTTTTTAGATCGCATAAAAAGTTCTAATCCGGATAGTCAAAACAAATATAAAAGAGTGGTTCTTTCCACTATTAGATACGCCGGGGGAAAAGTTTGGCAGTAGGACATATCATTGAATTATTGCCTGATAATATAAAAAGGGTTGTCTCGCCATTCTTCGGTGGCGGTTCAATCGAAATAGCTATGAGCAAAGAATTGGGGTTAGAGGTTATTGGCTATGACATTTTTAATATTCTTTGCAATTACTGGAAATTTCAGATAGAAAAACCTGATCTTCTTTATAAAAAATTAAGAGAATTAGAGCCTAACAAAAAGACATTTGAAAAAATAAGATTTATTTTAAATGATGTTTGGAAAAAGAAAATAAAATTAAATCCGCTAACTTTGGCGGTTTATTATGTTTATAATTTTAATTTATCATACGGCCCGGGATTTATGGGTTGGTCGTCTGATATTTATTTGAATGACAAAAAATACAAAAGAATAATAGAAAATATCCGGGACTTTGACCCGAAAAATCTAAAAGTAGAATGCGCGGATTTTCAAGAAGTAATAAAAAATCATCCTAATGATTTTCTTTATTGCGACCCTCCTTATTACATCGGTAAGGATTCAAAAATGTTTAGAGGAATTTATCCGATGAGAAATATCCCTGTTCACCACAACGGATTTCCCCATAAAGCCCTAAGAGATCTATTGAAAAACCATAAAGGAGGTTTTATTCTTTCATATAATAATTGTCCGACAATGAAAGAGTATTATAAAGAGTTTCAGCAATTTTTTCCTACTTGGCAATACACTATGGGTCAAGGAGAAACGAGAATAGGGAAAAACAGAATAGAGAACGGAGATAATCATATAAAACATTCTCACGAGATAGTTATTTTTTCTCCACCTAAAAATTAAACAGGTTTTTTGTTCAGCCGTTTTTGGTGGTACAAATTGTGCTTTCTCGCCAATTTTGGAGGATACGGCTTGTGATTTTACTGAAAATTCCAATCAGGATATTTATTTTCTTTTGAATAATAGTCGGATTTGCACAGATCCTCCATTTCCTTAAAACTCGCAATTTCTACTTTTTTAGAACCGAACAACCCATTAACCGTAGCTAATGTTTTGGGAGAGGTTATCATAAACAATTCTATCTTTGATTTTTCGCGTAGGGCTTTTTCAATAAGCAAATGAAGGACAAATCTTGGAACGCCCGGACTTCCCGTCATTGCAGAGATGTAGAACATCATAGTTGTTTTAATTCCTCCCTTGGAGGTAGATCCGCCGATTTTTTTGATAATCCCGTCTTGAACCATTAAATAAATTCTTGCCGAATTATCGGTAATAATTTTTTTATCAAGATTGGACAGATATTCAATGCTTATTTTATTCCTATGATTTTTTCTTAATACGAAATCACCAACCTTAATTGCCGTTTTTACCTCTTTTATGTCCATAAAACAAGATGTTTTTAGTATTAGTTATGTTGATAGGATATTAAGCTTTTGTTAAAAATTTTCGCCGCATCAACGATTTCCGGAATTTCAATGGTTTTGCTTGAATTTTTTGCCGGTAATTTTTTCCATATTTACATAGAAGTTGTGTGCCTGTCGGACAGGCACACAAGCAATTTATGTATTTATAGGATTTATACTATCACAATCACGCTAAATTTCAAAGCAAAGTGAAAGCCCTTCTTCTTTTTTTATTCTCCCTTTTCGTCCCTCAAAGAGGTATAATAAAAAAATGAATACCATAATGAGCTTGATATTCGGAATTGTTGTCGGGCTGGGCGTTTTTGTTTTAGCGATTTTTTTCTGGCCATCTTCAATAAAAGCGGCTGTTATCGGCGCGCCTTTTATGCCAACTCCTAAAAAAATAATCAAAAAAGCGCTGGAAGCGGCTGGGCTGAAGCCAGAAGAGAAATTATATGATTTAGGGTGCGGGACAGGAGAAGTTTTAGTTATTGGAGAAAAATATTTTCAGGCAAGCGCAATGGGATTTGAATATTCTTTGCCGCTTTTTATTTTGTCAAAAATAAACATTTTTGCGAGCGGGCTGAAGAAAAGCGCGGTTCGCAGAGAAGATATATTCGGACCGAAAGTTGATTTGAGAGACGCTGATGTTGTTTTTCTATTTTTAACCCCGAAAGCGTTTCCAAAACTTAAAGAAAAATTTGAAAAAGAATTAAAACCAGGAGCCAGAGTTGTCGCCTATTCCTCTCCTCTTTTATTTTGGGAGCCCTGTAAAATTATTGAAGCCCCTGGCGCCTCCGCCAAAATATATCTTTATAATAACTTTGAATTGCGAAATGCCCGATAAAAAGCGAATTTCAGGTAATTTTCTCCAAATTTTCGCTCTGAAATTTGGAGAAAATACCAAGAAAGCATTTCGTAATTCAAAGTATCTATTAATTTTTTAACCAAGCGCCCACCGATAAATCCCAATTCGCCGGTTATTAATATTTGTCTTCTCATGGTTTTTTTAAAACCTTATTAATATCTTTTTTATTGATATGGATGAAGGTAGACTAATGCTCAATTCTGTTAAGCTGTTTTTTGTTTTTTTACCAGCCATACATAAATTAGTCAAATTTTTGGGAGGGAGAAAAACGGCGGGATTTTTGCAGAGAATTTTTGCAGAAACCGGGTCTCTGTTTTTTTGTTTCTTTTTTTGTTTTTATCTCCGTTTTCTCTCTGCGCTTTTCTCTACGTTTTTTTCTGCGCTAAAATTCCATTTTGCCGTCGCTTCATAGTAGCGGTAAAATGGAATTTTTAATACGGGATAATTTTTGGAGATTTTTTGAGAGATGTTTTTGAGGGAAAATTTTCATTCTCTTTGAATAAAAATTAAAATGAGATATAATAAAATAACGGAGACAAATAGAGATAATAAAGATAATAGAGATAAATAGAATGAGGGTTATCCTTCTCCTTAATTCTTTTTCACTCCGTCAAGGATTTGCGGGGGGTGGGGAAAATAAAAATATGTTAGACGCCAAATTTTGGGAGAGGTATTTTTATGGAAAGATATGATAAAAACAGCAAACTTAAATAAAAATGGAAAAACTATATTACGAAAAACCAAAATTTAAATTATACCAAGCTGATTGTTTGGACATTCTAAATGAGTTGCCAGAAAATTCAGTTGATATGATTTTTGCCGATCCTCCATATTTTCTCTCAAGCGGCTCTTTCACCTGCCAAAACGGAAAGATGGTAAGCGTTAAAAAAGGTAATTGGGATTTGAGTAACGGGTTAAAGAAAAATTTTGAATTCCAAAATGAATGGATAAAAGCTTGCAGGCGAGTTTTAAAACCCAATGGGACTATTTGGATTAGCGGCACATATCATTCAATTTATCAGTGCGGTTTTGCTTTACAGATTAATAAATTTCACATATTAAACGATATAATTTGGTTCAAACCGAATGCTTCACCTAATTTAAGCTGTCGTTTTTTCACGGCAAGTCACGAAACGCTTATTTGGGCAAGAAAAGAAAAAAGTGGTAGCCACGTTTTTCATTACGAGAAAATGAAGGATTGGAAAGATAACTACAAAAAAAAGTTTTTCTGCGAACATACCGGTAATGAGGAGCAAATAGATCTTCTTCATCAAAAAGGAAAACAGATGCGATCGGTTTGGGCGATAAATACACCTGGCCCGATAGAGAAAAAATTCGGCAAACATCCAACTCAAAAACCCGAAGCATTATTGTGGCGCGTTATTTTGTCTAGTACAAAAAAGGATGACTTGGTGTTAGATCCATTCACTGGCAGTTCAACTACTGGTTTAGCAGCTTATTTATACGGTAGAAATTTCATCGGAATAGATACCGAAAAAAAATATTTGGATTTATCCATTAAGCGATTTGAAGAATTAGAAAAAAATATTAAAAATAAGCGCATAACAAAATTAGCTTGATAAATATATGATAAAAAAAGGATTTGGCGGGGGAAACACAATCACAGGTTTAAAATTTGAAAAGGGGCGAGATATTGTTTCCTTAGTTAAAAATTTTATGGGTTATTCGGTTAGGAGAAATATCATCTATTACAAAGAAAAGGAAGTTGCGAGAAGTTATAAAAAGCACGGTTTATACAAATATCTTTCCGAAAACAAAATCGATTGGAGAAAAATAATTTCAAAAAGGCTTTTGCCTGACGAGGCCATTTATGTGATTTGTAATAATACGCTTTTTGTAATTGAGATGAAAAACCAAGAAGTTGCGGGGTCGGTCGATGAGAAATTGCAAACCTGCGATTTTAAGAAAAAACAATATAAAAAATTAATGGCGCTTCTGAATATTGATGTTGAATATATTTACATTTTAAGCGATTGGTTTCGGAATACGGCATACAAAGATACTTTGGATTATGTTATTTCTGTTGGTTGCCAGTATTATTTCCAATATCTTCCGCTCCAAAAAATAGGGTTGCCCATACCACAGAATAAACAATAGAGGGGAATAAAAATATGTTAGACGCCAAATTTTGGGAGAGGTATTTTAAGGTTATTGTAATTGTGTCTGAAATTCGACTAATTTATACATATATAGTAGAAAAGAGGCAATAACCGAAGAATGTCTTCGGTATAGACCTTTGACAATTTTATAATATTAAAAAGAACGAGAGGCAAGATGTTTGTTTATGTAGGCGGAATTTCGGGAGTAGGAAAGACGACAATTATTAGGAAAACCATAGAATTATCGCAAAAAAGCAATTTTTTTTTATCGGCTTGAGCGAGAAATAATTGCTCTGCAAAATCACCAAGGTAAAATCAGCTGAATATTATGCTGAATTGCCAGAAGAAGTCCGAGCGGAAGCGAGGAAACAATTAGTAGATTATCTTTATAGGATAGACGAGAAAAATTTGGCCACCATTCGAATACGAGATGACCATTTCACGGCCCCCAAAGAAGATGGTGCTTATTGGATTAGGCAACTTGAAAAAAAAGATAAGGCGCATATGTTCGCCTTTGTGGTAATAATTGCCAAACCCGGAATTATTCTTCAAAGACGCTTTTCCCGTGGGTTTATTCCTTTGGGGCATAGATTCTCCGATGTTGATGAGATTATCCTACACCAAGAAATGGAAACGCGAATCGCCTCTTTTCAAGCCGATCATCTCCAGATTCCTTTTAAGATTATCGATAATAGGGAGGGGAGAACAAAACAAACCAGCGCGCTCCTTTTTTCATTTATTCAAAAAATAACAGAAACAAAAAGGAGGTAGGCAAGCACATAACTCCTCTTTTTTTTGAGTATCTAAATAGTTTCTTCATTTTTTAAAATTTTCTCCCAAACTGTTTCATATAAAATAAGTAATCTTTTTGGGTTTCTAAGATTTTTAGAAGTTGCATCCAAATCTATATTGTATTTCTTCAAATATTTCCCTATTTGGTTATTGTCCCAATCTAATATATCTGGATATTTTAAGTTAGCTTCTAAAAGATAAAGAGATAGCCTAAGAAACTTTGGCCAGCGTCTTTTTATATTTTGATTGATTCTGTCCTTGAATACAGCCCTTCTTACATCTTCGATATAATCAAAAAGGCGTGAAATAATAGATTTTCTGATTTGCGATTCTGAAACTTTAAATACTCGGAAAGGATTTTTACCATATAAAATCTTACCATTAATCATGGACGAAAGAAAATGAGCCCCATGTCCTCCGAATCGAAATTTTTCTGGACCATGGATTTCCCCCTCCTTTATTAAAGAAATATCAAATCCTTGAAATTTTTCTCCATAAACAATTTCTAAAAAATCATCGTAACAACCATTTTTGAGAACTATTGCCAAATCAATGTCTTGATATATAGATTTACGTAAAGAAGACCCAAATTGAATTATAGACATTACATACCCTTCTTTTAATGCTTTTTTTATGGCTTTGGGAAGTTTAGTCTTCATATTTTTTTCGAGTAGAACTTGCCCATTCAACAAATTTTTCTAATCCTGTTTGATTTTCTTTGAAGGCGAGCATTGATTTTAGATATTCTGGATTGGCTGAGTATATCATAGCCGTGTGTTCTTCCGACAAGCAAATATCTTTTTTTTGTCTTAAAAAAAGCGTTACCCCGAAACAATTCTCGGTTTTTTCCACACCCTCTTTGTCTGAAAACTTAAAAGAATAAGGGAGTTTAATTATTTGTTTTCTTGGAATATCAATTCCAAGTTCTTCTTTTATTTCGCGTATAACCGTTTTTATTAAATCTCCTTTATCAACATCCTCTTCTCCTCCTGTAATCGGTTGCCAAAAACCACCTCGATCTTCGTTGCGTTTAACTAAAATATAGAAAAACCTCTTTTTTTCTTTAAATGAGCAGTATATTGCCACTTGGTTATTTGTTCTCATATTTTTATAATTTTAACTTATTTTTTCCAAACTAAAAAATTACCTATTGCCAAATAATCCATATCAGTCTTCAAAAAAGTTGATAAGGCATTTTCGGGAGTTTCCACGATTGGCTCTTGGCTGTTAAAAGACGTATTCAGAATCATAGGGATTCCGGTTAAATTATAAAACTCTTTAATAAGATTATAAAAAATATCATTATTCTCCTTATCTACTGTCTGAATTCTCGAAAAACCATCTATATGCACAACGGCTGGTATTTGTTCTTTTTTATCCGATTTAGCGGGCAAGGCAAAAAGCATATAAGGAAAAGCCCTGTTGCATTCAAAATATTCTGACACTTTTTCCAATAAACAACTAGGCGCAAAAGGTCTGAATCCTTCTCTGTATTTTATTTTTTGATTTAATATGTCTTTCAAGTATTTTTTTCGCGGATCGCATAGAATGCTTCTATGGCCGAGCGCTCTCGGCCCTAATTCGCTACCACCCTGAAACCATCCTACTATTTTTCCTTTAGTTAATAGATTAGCAACAGTTTTCACGATAGAATCTTGTTTTGCAAATTGGAAATCACTCAATAAGGGTATATTTTTTTCTATATATCCTTTTTCTCTGCGGAGAATCGATTTTATTTCTTTTTCAGAATATTGTTTCCCAAAATAATCATTGCGCAATTGGTTTCGCGGAATATGTCCTTTCAATTTATAGAAACCATAAAGAGCATTTCCCACAGCTTGGCCTTTATCAGAGGTAGCCGGTAAAACGAAAATATCTTCTACGATACCCGCCTGAAGAAGTTTTGTATTGGCAGAACAATTAAGCGCTACACCGCCGGCCATGCAAATTTTTTTCTTGCCAGTCGTTTTTACTAATTTGCTGACTAAATTAACTAATATTTTTTCTAGCTCTTTTTGGACATAGGCTGCCACATCCGCAGATTTTTTATGTGCCTCGCGAGCATAGGGGAAGCCAAAATCTAATGAATATCTTTCGGCGAACTTAATAACCCCTTTTCCGTATTTATAGCTTAAAGAGCCAATAGCTTCCACGCCCTTTAACTCAAAAAGAGGAATTGTGAAGGCTAATGGATTTCCATAACCCGCCAATGCCATTGTTTTCCCATCTTCTTGATCGGCCCACCCTAAAAAATTTGTAAATGCTTCATAGGTTCTTCCTATTCCCTTTGCCGGGTTTCGTTTAGAGGAATTACCTCCTATTTTTTTAATTTCTTGTTTTTCTCCGATATAATAACTTTCTGTATCATTCCCATTCCCTTGCCCATCTATAACTAAAATAAGTGCGTCGTCAAATGGTGATAAAAAATAAGCTCCGAATGCATGCGATAAATGATGGTCAACTGTTATAAATTTGCGAGGAGGTATCTTTAAGGATTTCAATAAACCTTGATAATGTTCTGGAAGTGGTTTACGATAATTGCTGAATACTATCAACGAAATATCGTCTATCTTTAAATTAAGAGCATTAAGGCAATAGAAAAAAGAATTTAAATAACCAGAAGAGTATTTTTTTCTATTCAGACGCTCTTCGGAGACAGCGCATCTTACAATGCCGTCAATAACAATCGCAGCTCCACCATCATGGCCCTCGTTGACGCCAACCACTACAATTTTTCTTTTATTATTCTTGTTTGTTCTCATAGATTGTTTTTCACGAACGGTTTGTTATGCTAAACATTATTGAATATATTTCTTAAAATGTCAAATAATTTTGCCACAGTTGTGCTAAAGTATCGCTGTAATAATTATTTTTAAAAAATCGGCAAAATAATGTTGATTTTTATTTTATCACAAGCGACGAAAAAAAATATGAATGATAATCTTAAAAATGAATCGGTTGAATTGAGGGCGCTTAAGCTTTCGGATGCCGAATTTATTGCCAAGAATGCAAAAGATAAAGATATAGCAAAATATACTTTTGTTATAGCTCCTCCATTTGGCTTGGAAACAGCTAAAAAATTTATCAGAAAAGCAAATAAAGAAATAAAAGACAAGACAGCTTACGAATTTGGCATTGGATTAGATGGCGGGAAGGAATTGGTTGGAACAATAAATTTATTCAATATGAGCCGAAAAAATAAAAATGCTGAAATTGGTTTTTGGTTGGCAAAAGAGTATTGGAACAAAGGATTGTCAGACCAAGCCCTGAAATTGATGCTCAATTTTGGCTTTAATAAATTGAAGTTGGAAAGAATTCAGTGGAGGGTTTTAGACAAAAATATTCCCGCTCAAAAATTACTTGAAAGAACGGGTTTTAAATTGGAAGGGAAATTAAGGCAAAAAACTTTCTTAAACAATCAATGGTTTGATGATTTTATTTATGGATTGCTTGCCTCGGAACACATTATAAAATAAACGATCGGGAAATATTGGCGTCAATTTTGATTTTTGCAGAAACCGGGTCTCTGTTTTTTTTGTTTCTTTTTTTGTTTTTATCTCCGTTTTCTCTCTGCGCTAAAAATTCATTTATCCGTTGCTACATAGTAATGGATAAACCGCATATTTTTTATGGGGTAATTTTGGGAGATTTTTGAGGGAGTTTTTTCTATAAAAGATTTTCTCTCTTTGAGGAAAATTAGAAATAGGATATAATGGAGATAGCGGAGATAGCGGAGTGAGGACTAACCTCCCCTCTTTAATCTTTCTGAAGCGATTCGGGGGACGGGGAGAGAAAATAAAAATATGTTAGACGCCAAATTTTGGGAGAGATATTTTAAGGTTTATGATGTTTTGAATTTGTTTATCCCTTATCAGGAGCTTTTAGAAGCGATTTGCCGCGAACTTGACATCAAAGAAGGAGAAAAAATTTTGGAAGCGGGCTGTGGAACCGGAAATTTAGCGTTAAAAATTAAAGAAAGGAGAGCTGATGTGGAGGGGTTAGATAATTGCAAAGCGGCATTGGAGATTTACAAAAAAAAAGACCATGACGCTGAATTAGTTTTAGCTGATTTGACTAAAAAACTCCCATTTCTTAATAACTATTTTGATAAAATTGCCTGCAACAATGTTTTATATGCTATCCCCAAAGACAAACAGCCAAGTTTGATATCGGAGTTTTATAGAATTTTGAAGCCCGGCGGGAAAATTGTGATTTCTAATCCGAAGAAGGGTTGGAAGCTTTACAAAATTTACATAGCTGGCATCAGGGAAAACTTTCATAGAGAGGGGGTTGTAAAAAGTATTCTGAAAATTTTTAAACTATTGATTTTTGCCATAAAAATATTGCATTATAATCATTTGATAGCAAGAGAGAGCGAATTTTATTTTTTTGATATAGACGAACAGAATAAATTATTAATAAAAGCTGGATTTAGAAACGCCACGAATACAGAGTTGGTATATGGCGAACAGAGTTTATTAAATAGTGCAGTTAAATAGGAGATATAAAATGAGAAAGCAGCAGGAATTAAAAATAAATGATAAGATAGTTGAGTTGGTGACGGTGGGAAGAGAATATTTGCAAAAGAACCAAAAAAAATATTTTAAATCATTTACAAAAATTGCCATTTCAGCAGGACAAAATCCGGAAAATCATGTTTGTGATTGGATCAATACCGCTGATTATGCTGTGATCATAAGGGAAAAAGATGGGTTGAGAGAGGTGGGTTTTATTGTATATTGTTTTTTAGGTCGTAGCACCATACATATTCCTGTTGCGATGGTTATTCCTTCTTATCAGAATGGGGGGATAATCAGTAAAATAATAAAAAAAATTATAAAGGAATTTATATTATTTAGGGTTATAAGGTTTTTTATTGATCCTATTGGAACTATATCTCCTATCTACATTTTTTTCAGGACACAAAATCCATCGCTATATTTGTCCTTGTATAATAACAAAAGAATAAAACTGTATCCTAACCCTAACTTCGATATAATTCCAAATAAAATTATCGAAATTGCCTCGAAATATTCTCAAAAATTATGGCCGTATGCGAGCCTCGATAAAAGGAAATTTATATTAAATAATGCCTATAATAAGCATCCATTCTTGGCCTTGAATTATCAGAATATAAATTGGAGTGGAAACTCTCTTGTTGATAATTTTTTCAAGGAAAGATTAAGTTTGAATACGAGTGGAAAATCAAAAAACGCATTAGTGGTTGTAGGAGAAATTAAAACGCTATTTTTATTTAAATTTTTTAAAACATGAATATTCCTTTCGTTTATTTAATTTTGATAGCCATTTCTTTATTGAATTTATCTTTAGGGTTGATTGTTTTATTTAATAACAGAAAAAATCAAGTCAATATTGTTTTTTTTGCGATGACTGTCCTTTTGGCGCTATGGGCGTTTACTATTTTGATGAATTGGGTAGTGGTCGAGGGGGTATATGTAGATTTTTGGTCTAATGCAACTTTTTGGGGGCCATCATTTTTATCTGGTTTTCTTTTGTATTTTTCATTAATTTTCCCAAGGAACCATAAGAAAAGAGGTGCCAAGACGCTTTCTATTATTTTGTTTCCAGCTCTAATTCTATTTATTCTTGCTCTATTTAACCAAATTAATAATAAAACTTATAATCCTTGGACCATAGAGAGGGGTTTTGGGATACATATATTTAATATATATTTTTCCATTTGTGCGATTTTCTGTTTTATAAACCTATATAGATCTATCAGGCGTGCCGTTAATATTGAAAAGACGCAGATAAAGTTTGTTTTCTTTGGTTTTTCGATGGCACTATTAATTGGAGTTTTTTTTAATTTATTACTTCCTTTGGTTTTTGATTATACGAAATTAACTTATATTGGGCCGTCTGCTGCCGGAACAATGTTTATCGTTTTTACTGCCTATGCTATAACAAGACATCATCTCTTCAATGTCAAAGTAATAGCTACCGAGATTTTAACTTCTGCGATTCTGCTTACGCTTTTAACGAGAGTTTTATTTTCAAATACATTGCAAGATTTATTTTTTAATATAGTTATTTTTCTTGCGGTACTAATTTTTGGACTCCTACTCATCCGTAGCGTGATAAAAGAAATCGGCTACCGCGAGGAGATTAAAAAGGCTTATGATGTGGAAAAATTGGCGCATCAGGAGCTGGAGCGATTAGACGAAGTGAAGGACCAGTTTTTGATGGCGACCCAGCATCATTTGAGGACGCCGATTACTTCAATGATTGGTTATACGGATATGCTTTTGGACGGATTTTACGGCGATGTTTCTCCGAAAACAAAAGAGACATTGCTCAAATTAATGAAGTCGTCAAAAAATTTAAACAAGGTGGTTAATGAATTGCTTGACCTTTCTCAATTCCAGCTCGGCAAAAGCGCGATGGTCCTGAAGCCCGGGGTGGAAATTATGCCGATATTAAAAAGTATAATAGCAGAAGTGAAATTGGAGGCGAAAGAGAAAAAATTATATCTGCGGATGGAAAAGCCGGAAGAAGAAATTCCAGAGATTAAGGCGGACGCGAGCAAACTTGAAGTGGCGCTTACGAACTTAATAGACAACGCTGTGAAATATACGGCAAAGGGCGGGGTTAAAATAAAAGTGGAGCGGCCGGATTCAAAAATCAGGATTATTATTAAAGACACGGGCATGGGCATGGCGAAAGAAGACATTGAGAAACTTTTCAGCAAGACATTTGAAAGGGGCGAGGAAGCGAAGAAAATGTTCGGGTCAGGCAAAGGCATCGGACTTTATTTATCGTATAATATTATAAAATCGCATAATGGGAAACTTTGGGCAGAGTCAGATGGTCCGGGCAAAGGAAGCAGTTTTATCGTGGAATTGCCGGTGTGATTGCGAGTAGTCAGTAGATAGTAGTTAGCGACCCCCTCCTCGCTCCTCCCCCTCCGCGGAGGGGGAGGAAATTTGACGAAACAATAATTTTTAAGTAAGATGTAAAAATATGAAGAGAGTATTTCTTATTTTTTTATTGTCCTTTTTTTTGATTTCTTTGGCTGGATTTGTTTTTGCGGAAGAGAATAAGGGCTTGGTCCCCTGCGGAAATCCCGGGCAGAAACTCTGCACGATTTGCGATTTTTTTGTGCTCGCTTCCAATATTATAAATTTTATCCTGTTTACGATCGTTCCTCCGTTAGCGATTTTGTTGTTATCTGTTGGCGGGTTTATGTATATGATAGCTTATATGGCGCCGGGGCAGGGGCCCGGCCTTATTACCAGAGCAAAGAGCGTCCTTGTTTCCACTCTCATCGGATTAGTCATAATCTACGGCGCGTTTATAATTGTCGGCACATTTTTATCGCTTATAGGATTGGCTGATTGGACAACAAATATTTACGGCGACTGGATGCAGGGCAAATTTTTTGAAATAAAATGCGGAGGTTCAAGCTCAACTCCATCGTCAACAGGGGGGGGGCAATACCGTAACGCCTAAAAGTTCTACGCCCAAAACACCAATCACGCCATCAACGCCAGCGACAGGAGGGGCCTTTCTCCCAACATTCTGGGATAAACTTTCTGATAAAGAAAAAGCGGATTTTGTAAGTAGTGAAACTCCAAGATTGGTCAAGGATGGTATTGAGGATGTTGGGCTATGGACTGAAACAACGGATGGAAAGTATGTGGTTGTTATTCTTCCCCTTATGGATGAATATTATAAATTTTCTCCCAGTGAACTTAATGAATTAAAAGTTGCCGCTAATGAGGGGGCACGGATGGCGATAGAGAAATCTGTTCAAAATAAAAAAGCCCTTATAATAGAAGATGTTAGGGCGTTAGAGAAACCAACTTTTGATTACATGTTGAATGATTATATTGTAAATGGGATGAAAAAAGAAAAAATTAAAATGGACGGTAGCGAAGATTTTAAGCCCGCTAGTTCTTTCAAGGTTGAAACTACATATCCTCACCCTCAATAAAATTTATAGCCCCCATAGCTCAATTGGCAGAGCAGCACCCTCTTAAGGTGATGGTTGTAGGTTCAATTCCTGCTGGGGGCACTATTGACAAAGAATTGAAAGTATGCTATCTTAAAGATAGTTCGATGCACGATTAAGTGTAAGATATTACATATTTTCCCTTTTTAGGGAGAAAGGAAGCGCAAGATGTTGTACGGGGCGTTGGTTCTCGCGATGACGATCGGAACGATTCAGGGGCAGGCGAACGATAATTCGCCGTTTGCGTGGATCTCTGTCTCCACCGCTCTGGATGAGAAACAAGGGAATCTCAATGTATTCATCGGAAAAGAATCAGTTGTCAGCATCGAAGGCGATTCTGCCGGAGCGAAGGAGGAGTGGAATGAATTCTACTGCCTTTTCAATGGCGGCTTCAGAGTTTCCTCGTTGCGCCTCTGCGTTATCGCGGAGTTGCAGATTCTGCAAGGAGAAAAGGGCGAGAAGGGTATTTCCTTTTTCGGGAAGGCGATATTCTCCGTTGATGAGGGGAAGGATGTCATCAGGGTTAATACCTACACCTACGCGATTGAATCGCATAAGTCGTAGCGTCCCTCGTCGGCTAAAACAAGGGAGAGGCAACAAGCTTCTCCTTTTTTGATTTGAAAAATTGAAAAATATAGCGCAATAAGCTATAATTAAATTATATGGAAATGAATGTGAGACAAAAAAAGAAGATTAGAAAAATAGCTGAAAAATATCATTTGAAACTGATTTTGCTTTTTGGTTCCCGCGCTAATGGCAGAATCCACAAAGAAAGCGATTTTGATGTTGCTTATCTGCCTAAAAAAAATCTTGCCTTTGACCAAGAAAATTATCTGAATTATGAATTTACGAATATTTTTCAACACGACAGAGTGGATACGGTTGATATGAGAAAAGCGCCGCCCCTTCTTCTTTGCGCTATTTTCCGCGAATGCCAGATATTATTTAAGGAAGATAATTTAATTTTTCCAACTTATAGGGCATACGCTTTTAAGAAATATATTGAAGCAAAACCGCTTTTAGAGTCGTCATTTAGAAAATAACTAAAAATATATGACATTTGAACAATTATTTGTTAATAAAAAAATTAAAGATATAGAAAGTTATATTATAGAAACAAAAAACTTTTTAAGGTTTTCTGATGAAGAAATTTTGGAAGATTCTGGGAAAATGCATATTGCGGAACGGCTTTTGCAGTTAATTGTTGACGCAATGCTGGACATAAATCAGCATGTAATCAAGGAGCAGGGATTGGAAATGGCAGAAGATTTTCAGAATACTTTCTATATTTTATCGGGAAATCATATTTTGCCAGAAGATTTTGCCGCTAAAATCGCTCCTGTCGTGGCGGTAAGAAATAGAATAGTCCACGGTTATGAATCTTTGGATAAAAAATTGTTTATCAAAAATTTGAGAAAAAATTATTCCGACTTTGGTAAATATGTCAATCTTATTAAAAAATATTCAAGAAATTGACATTGTGAATGTTTTAGAGTAAATTAAAATCATTATGATTAAATCAATTCAATTATAAAATTTATGCTGAATCAAGAGGAAAAAATAAAAATAATTGAGAAGAGCAAGGTTCATAATAAAGACACCGGGTCGTCCGATGTCCAAATCGCTTTGCTTTCGGAAGAAATAACAAAACTGCTTTTGCATTTGAAAAAGCACCCGAAGGACTTCCTTTCAAAAAGAGGTCTGTTGAAAATGGTTTCCAAAAGAAGGAAGTTGCTGAAATATCTCCAGAGCGAAGATCCGGCAAGATACGAGGAAGCGATAAAAAGCGCGGGGCTTAAACGATAATTTCGCAATATGGTTATTAAACATATTGGTCAAAGAGTCGGGGTGTTGATTGATGTCCAGAATATGTATTATTCTGCCCGCAATCTTTACAATTCCCGCGTTAATTTTAGAGAGATTTTGAAGTTGGCGGTAAGCCAGAGAAATCTTATCCGGGCTTTCGCTTATGTGGTACGCACGAAAACCGGAGAGGAAAAGCCCTTTTTTGAAGCGCTTTCAAAATTAGGCATAGAGACAAGGATAAGGGATTTGCAGGAATTTTACGGAGGACAGAAAAAAGCGGATTGGGATGTTGGCATCGTCATAGACGCTATAAGAATGGCTCCGAGCGTTGATGTTTTAGTGCTGGTTTCAGGCGACGGAGATTTTATATCTTTGGTTGAGTATCTGAAAAATCAAGGAAAAAGGGTTGAGGTTATCGCTTTCGGACGGTCCGCCTCTGCTCATTTAGGGGAAATCGCTGACGAATATATTGACTTAGAATCAGAGCCGGCAAAATATCTTTTGAAAAAATAATAGAAAGTTGTGTGCCTACCTGGTAGGCACACAAATAAAGCAAATTGAAAAAAATATATGAAATTTGAATTAAAATTGGGCGAGAAAATTTTGATGGCGGAGATAAATGATTTAGCGGAGCAGGCGAGCGGAAGCGCGATAGTTCAGTTGGGAGACACATTAGTTCTTGCAGCTTGTGTAATGAGCAAGGAGACCCGCGAGGATTTGGATTTTTTTCCTTTAACAGTTGAGTATCAGGAAAAATACTACGCTGCTGGAAAAATAAAAGGACCGCGCTATATAAAACGGGAAAGCAGGCCGTCTGATGAAGCGATTTGCAACAGTCGTCTTATTGACAGGGCGATAAGGCCTCTTTTTCCAGAGTGTCTAAAAAATGATGTCCAAGTTGTGGCGACTGTGCTCTCATGGGATGCTGAAAACGACCCTGACACAATAGGGCTTATATCCGCCTCGCTTGCTTTGGCTGTTTCTAATATCCCATGGGGCGGGCCTGTGGCGGCGGTAAGAGTGGGCAGGAAAGAAGGTAAATTTATCTTAAATCCGAACTACGGAGAAAGGGAGCGGTGCGATTTGGATATATTATTTGCCGGAGTTATTGAAAAGGGAAAATTGCTGGTTAATATGATAGAGGGCGGCTCGGAAGAGGCGGAAGATAGCGCGGTTTTGGAAGCGTTTGATTTCGCGGAGAAATATCTGAAAGACATTGTTTTGTTCCAGGAGGAGATAATAAAAAAAATAGGCAAGAAAAAATCAGTAATTAAAGCGCTGGAAAAAGACAGCGACTTTGAAAAAGAAATTCAGAATTTTTTGGGAGAAAAGTTAGAGAAAGTTCTTTACCAGAAAGATAAAAGCAAACGGGAAGATGATGTATTTAATTTGGAAAACGACTTGATTTCATTTATTGAAGAAAAGTATCCTAACGGGGGAAAGAAAAAATATGTCCGCGATTATTTTGAAAAAGAAATTGACAGGGTTATAAAAGGAAATATATTAAAAAATGACAGACGGCCCGATTTGAGAAAATTAGACGAGGTAAGGGAAATTGGCTGCCAAGTAGCGATTCTACCGAGGACCCACGGCTCTGGCTTGTTTATGCGGGGCCAAACAAAAGCGCTTTCTATTTTAACTTTGGGCGCGCCTGGCGACCAGCAGATTTTGGAAGGAATGGAAATTTGCGGGAAGAAAAGATATATGCATCATTATAATTTTCCGCCTTATTGTTCTGGCGAAACAGGCCCTATGCGGGGGCCTGGCAGACGGGAAATCGGGCACGGCATGCTGGCTGAAAAAGCGATCTTGCCTTTGATCCCGAGCATTGATGAATTTCCATACACAATAAGAGTTGTGACAGAAATACTTTCTTCTAACGGTTCAACTTCCATGGCTTCTGTTTCAAGTTCTTCTCTTGCTTTAATGGATGCTGGAGTTCCTGTGAGAGCTCCGGCAGCAGGCATTGCTATTGGATTAGTGTATGACAAAGAGACAGGCGAATTCAAAATTCTTACTGATATTCAGGGGCCTGAAGATCACTACGGAGAAATGGATTTCAAGGTAGCCGGCACAAAAAAAGGAATTACAGCTATTCAGATGGATGTCAAAACAAAAGGCATAAGCAGGGAAATAATGGAACAAGCGCTTTTGAGAGCCAATAAAGCGCGGCTGGAAATTTTGGAAAAGATCGAAGAAGTTATAGCTGGTCCAAGAAAAAAGCTTTCCCCTTTTGCGCCTCGGATTATTACTATACAGATAAATCCGGAAAAGATAAGAGAGGTTATCGGCGCGGGCGGAAAAATAATAAATAAAATTATCAGCGAAACTGGAGCGACAATTGATATTGACGATACTGGTTTAATATTCATCACCGCCGTCAAAGAGGAATCAGCGAAAGCCGCTGAAGAGTGGATAAAAAATATTACAAGGGAGGTAAAAGTTGGCGAGATTTTTGAGGGCAGGGTGGAAAGGATTATGACTTTCGGCGCTTTCGTGGAAATTTTGCCGGGCCAGGACGGATTAATTCATATTTCTAAATTATCCGACAAAAGAGTGGACAGAGTTGAAGATATTGTGAATATCGGAGATATGGTAACTGTTAAAGTAATTTTAATTGACGACTTGGGTAGGATTAATCTTGCTCTGGTGCAAAAGTAGAAAAGCGGCACTTTCCAATAATTCTTTAAAAATGGTATAATAAAAATAATTATAATGGAGATAATTATTTTTTATCCATTTTTTTCTTATGCCCGAAGAAATTATAATCCCCACGGGGTCTATACGGACGATGAAGAAAGATCTTGGGGTAACGCAAGGGGGGAAGGCTGGTTTTTTTATTGCGGAAAAATCCAAACCAGTTTTTGGACAGATCAGCCGAGGCCAGACCTCGGTGAAATCAGTCGAGGCCAGACCGCCGTCGCCTTTAGTGGAAGAAGCCGCTGTCCAAAAAGAGCCATTGTTAACAGAAATAAAAGCGAAAGAGCCGGTAGGGCTTAATATCACTGCGGAAAATTTTAGAAAGGCGCAGAAAGAGGAAGAAAAAAAACGGGAAACGCAGATAAGAATAGCGGCAGAAGCGGTTGAAGCGAGAAAAAGAGAGCAGGAAAGAATAGAGCAGGAACAAAGGGCGCTGGAAAGAAAAGCGCGAGAGGAGCAAGAGAGAAAAGAGAGAACGAAAAGAGAGGAAGAAGAAAGGAAAAAATTAATTTTAGCCGAAGCGGAAAAAAGAAAAGCGTTGATTTTAGCCGAAGAAGAAAAAAAGAAAGCGCAAATTTTGGCTGAAAAGGCAAGGGCTGAATTTGAAAATTCTTACGATGGCAGGAAAATTGTTCTTGGTCGGAAACAAGAAGAAGCAAAAGCAGAGCGAACGGCCCTGCAAAGCGAAGTTCAGAGGAGTTCAACTCGGGTAAAAAATTTGAATTTTGCGAAAACGGAAATTTTAAACGCGACAAAAAGATTAAAATCAAGCTTTAAAGAAATAGTTGACGGCGAGCGAAAAATTGAAGAAGAAGCGCGTTTAATTGAGACGAAAGAAGCGCAAGCCATTAACCCTAATACAAAAAAACAGATAGAGGAAAAAAGGTGGAAAATGGAAAAAAGAAGAAGGGAATTTGAACAAAAAAGATGGCCTTGGGACGATAAATTAAGGAATTTAGAGGATAAATTGGAGAAGATTGATGTTGAAATCAGAGACGCTAATTTTGAAAAAGAAAATGTCAACAAAAAACAGAATGAGTTGCTACTTAAAGAAGAAAAAATTCGGTTGGAACTTGAAAAAATCAACATAGATGAAGAGTTAAAAAAAATGGGCGAGCTGAAAAATGCCGCAGAAGCGAAAAAAGCAGAAGTTTTTGAATCTTTAAAAAAAATTGAGATTGATTTGGGCGATATAATGACGCAAGAAAAAATCGTAGAAGATGAAAAAAGAAATGTTGACGAACAGGAAAGGTCTATTCGGGCAATTGAAGAAAGGCGGGAGTTGGAAAAGCAAAGATGGCAAATAGAAGAAAAAAGGCGCGATATTGAAAAGAAAAGATGGGTGGTTGATGAAATAAAACAAAGCGCTCAAGCGCAGTTAAAAAGCGCGGAAGAGAGATTGGGGCTTATTGATAGTAGGATGGAAAGCCTGAGGAGTAGGGCGGATGAGATTAATATTAAATTGGGGCTGAAACAGCCGGAGGCAAAATTGGTTCAGCAATCACCGGAAGAAGAGCCGAAAGAAGCGTTAAAAGAAGCGCCAAAAAATTTACCGAGAGAAGAGACGGCGCCGTTGAAAAAAGAACTTGCAAATCAGTCTGAAATTAAAAAAAATATCGGGCAAAATCTTGCGGCTATTAATGGTCAGCTGTCCGCGGAAGGGGTAAGCAAGGAAAGGCAAGAACAAGCGATGTTGGAGATAGAAAATGCCAGGAAAAGGATAGAGGCGCTTAAAAGAGAGGCGGCAGAAGCGCGCGCTCGGCAGAAACCAAAAGTTTCGGAAATAGCGATGCCAATTGAAGGGAAAAAGGCAATTGAGGAAGCGCCGACCAAGGAAGAGATAGAAGAATCAATGGGGTTAGAAAACAAAGATATTTTGAACGGAGATAAGGGGAGGGAAGAATTATTAAGTCGGATAAGGTCTCCTTTGGATAGGAAAGAATTTGGCGCAGGAGCTGAATTTTATAAAAATTTTGAAGGAATTGCTCAAAAAGAAAAAAAGGAGGTTGAAAACAGAATCATGAAAAATGAAAGTATCCAAACAAGACAAGACGGAGTTGTAGTACCGCTTGCCAAAAAACCATCAAAGGGGGAGAAGCTTTGGGTAAGATTGTTTGTGGTTATTTTTGTCATTACTTTATTGTTTGCCAATCTTACTTTTTGGTATTGGTATTTTAAGATAAGAAATCAAACGCCAATTGGAGAGCCTAACGCGGTTCCGGCTCTTGCGCCGGAAGCGTCGATTACTCCTATAAGTCCGGAAATTTCCGCGCCAAATTCTTTGATTATAACTGAAAACGAAAGAATGTTGAGAACAGACGCAACAGGAATGCGGGGATTAATATCTGAAGCTATCGCCGAACCCCAAACAGAAGGCCAGTTCAGGAGATTGATTCTAATAAATAAAAACGAAAATAATGTCTTTAGTATAAGAGAATTTTTTGGAGCGTTGGGCGTTGTCGCGTCGGAAGAATTCTATCAGCAATTGGATGATGATTTTACCCTGTTTATCTATTCCCAAAATCAAGGAAAGCGAATAGGTTTTATCAATAAGATGAAAAACAGCAATGGTTTTACTGGATTAATGGCTGGGCTTGAGCCGAATTTATTAAATGATTTTCGTAATTTTTTTTCCTTGATAGGATATGAAGGTCCTGCAGTTGCCTCTTATTTTAGAGACGCTGATCAGGCAGTCGGATATGGCGGGTTGAATTTCAGATATCAAACCTTGTCAGCCCAAGATATGGGGATATGTTATTTTATTTCATCTGATTATTTTATCTTTACAAGTTCTTGGGAGAGTATGGAAAATACTCTTAAAAGGGTCTTTGGGATATAATAGAAATAAATGATTTAACAGATATTATTATGAACAAAAAAGATCTTCGGGAAATTAAAAATAAATTAGAAAACCAGAAAATAGCAATAGAAGTAGAGCTTGGGAAATTCGCTAAAAAAGACGAACGGCTTAAGGGCGATTGGGACACTAAATATCCAAAAACAGGAAAAGCGGACAGTAGTCAATCATTGGAAGACGCGGCTGACCAAGTTGAGGAATATGTAAATTTGCTTCCGATTGAGCATAATATGGAACTGCGGTTGCACGATATTGATTTGGCTTTGGAAAAAATAAAAAATGGAGAAAAAGGAAATTACGGGCAGTGCGAAAAATGCGGAAAAGATATTCCAGAAGACCGTTTGATGATTTATCCCGAAGCCAGAAAATGCGCCAAATGCGATAAAAAGATTTGAAAATTTAACCTCCGCCTCAATCCTCCCCTCTGATGGTCATCGGGATGGAATATTGAGGAGGGGGAGGGAAAATAAAAATAAAAAGAAGAGGGCGCGATGTTTATTCGCGCCCTTTTGTTTTGTCAAGAGAAGGATACCAACTAGGGGGTTATGTTTCTTGGCTTCGTTTCGCGTCCGTTTTTAAGATTTTGCGAAGTCTGACCGTTCTCACGCGGAAGTTATTGGTCATCGCTTCTAGCCGTTCCTTGAGCTCCATATTTTCCGTTCGGAGCCTTTCGTTCTCCTTCTGGGTTTGCGTTAGCAGGGTTGATATTCTTTCCTTTCCATCCCATGCTCGCCTTAAGTCGGTCGGTATTTGTCCCTTCGATTCAGTCTGTGTCAGGCCATTAGTCTGCATTTTTCTCCTTTTTTGTGTTGAGTTGTCTTGTATCTCATTAAGCCCACTCGGCTCAATAGCGTTGCAGACAACATTTTTGTTTTATTTGTGCTGATTATATGATATCAGATTATTGTTATCGTGTCAAATTTTATTTTGCACGTTCTGCCTTGAAATGCGCCGCTCCATCGCCGCTCGATAACGCTCGCCACCCCGCAAAAAAGTTTTCTTTGCATTTTTTAATTTGCGCGCTCCCGATTTTTTCTTTTCCACCTGCGCCGAGGCTTCGGCGGGCAGGTAAAGTGAAAAGAAAATTTTTGTGTGGTGTTCTGCTCTGAACGAGCAGGCGGCGGGAGCGGAGTTTATCCGCCTGCTGGCGGACTTCGGATCGGACGAGGCGGAATTCCCCCCCCCGCGTGCGGGAAATCCAGCCGAGGTTTTGCCAAATCATTTCCCCCAGAAAATAGTTTTGGCAAAACCGAGTCCGCATTTCGCCCCGCCACATTGCCCGAATACTTGGAGGGCAGAACTCCGAAAGAAAAACACTCTTTCCTTTTTCAAAAGAAATTTTATCCCCGCCAAATCAGAAATGCAAGGAGTGTTTTTTTTCGGGGTTGCTGGCATACTCGCCAGTGCGTGGGGCTTTCTCCGAGCGTACGCTTTAGTTTCGCTTCACCACGCACGCGGAGCGTTCCACATCATTTGTCTTGAAAATTGGTGCTAGCTTGGTATAATAGAGACACATTTATCTGCGAAAGTCGAAAAATAAAAAATTAGTAAATACATCCTCCACTTCAATCCTCCTTTCCGATGGTCATCGGAGGGGAGGATTGTGAGGTGGGGAAAAAACTATGGCAAAAAAATTGCGTCTGGAAAATAAAGTGGCGATAATTACCGGCGCCGGGTCGGGCATTGGCAGGGCAACTGCTTTGATTTTCTCCAGAGAAGGCGCCAAGATATTGGTTGCCGATTGGTCAGATACAGGCGGTAAAGAAACGGTTGAACAAATAAAAAAAGAAAAAGGCGAGGCTATTTTTGTTAAAACCGATGTAAGTAATGCCGAAAATGTTAATAAAATGGCAGACATCTGTTTGGCGGAATTCGGTCGGATTGATATATTGGTTAATAACGCTGGCATTGTTAAATTTGGACCGCTCCACGAAACATCGGAGAGCGATTGGGACACTGTTTTGAATGTTAATCTTAAGAGTGTTTTTTTATGCTCCAAAAAAGTAATTCCTGGGATGTTAAAACAGGGCGGGGGCAAAATTGTGAATGTAAGCTCAATCGCCGGTTTAGTTGGTTTTGATCAAATCGGCTCTTATTGCGCTTCAAAAGGCGGGATAATCGCTTTGACTCGGGAAATGGCCTTAGAATACGCTCCGCGGAAAATAAATATTAATTGCATTGCTCCAGGTGTTATCAAAACCGCTATGACAAAAGATATGATAGCCGACCCGGCTCAAAGGCAATTTTTTGAAAGCTCTACTCCTTATCCGCGATTAGGGGAGTCGGAGGATATTGCTATGGCTACGGTTTATTTGGCCTCCGGAGAATCGGATTTTGTCGCTGGCGAGGTTTTAGTGGTTGACGGCGGCTGGACAATTAAGTAATTTTTGGATAATTTTTTGATAGTTTTCGGATAGTTTTTGCGGAAGAAAATAAAAAATCATCGTAGTAAAAAATCGACGATCGTCGATTTTTTACTACGATGATTTTTTGATTATTTTATTTTAATTTTCCAGGATTTCAATATAGCTAATTTTAGCTCCAAATTCTTTTGCTAGTTCGTATGCGGGGAACCAGATATCTACATGATAATATCCCTTTCTTTTGTTCATTCTGTCTTCAACGGTAAAAATTTTGTCTCCGAAGACCTTGGGTATTTTTATCTTTGAACCAAAGGGTAAAAGGTTATTGGCGACAATGCCGTCTTCAACGGTTTTGCCAGATGCGGTGATGAATGGGCTATCGTCTGTTTGTTCTGCGGTACTGGAATAAGCCGTGATTATAACTTTCATTGTGGATGTTGATTTCGGGTTCATAAACGGAGCCGAGACCGCCAGCAAGCTGTTCTCCTGAGTTATTGCCATTGCCTTCCCTGCTAAATTAACGGAAATCGCGACAGGAAAAGAATCGGCTTCAGCTATTTTTATTCCAAGCCAGAAAAAAGCAATAAATGCCCATATCAAAGGGGCTGAAATCAGGGAAGTAATAAGCGCGTTATTTTTAATTATTTTGGCGGGTTTTAAGATATTATTCATATATTTCTTGATATCCTCCAAAAACATAGATTGTAATTAAAAACCCCTCCAAAAGGGGCTTAATGTTTAATTACGACTACGCCTTATTTATAGCTCTTTTCAGAAAGTTTGTCAATAGCTGGTGGTAATGTATACACACATATTGCGCTTTTCTGATAGTCTAAGGGCATATGAAAATTATGCCCAAATCAACAAAAGAAGAAAAGTTCAGATGGATAAAACCCATTCTGGATAAAGAAATATCAATTA